>OMGI01000470.1_pt1 | contig 31693 bp, 29 predicted proteins | sample 1645801 | NCBI WGS metagenome assembly OMGI01 (sample SAMN05578584, study PRJEB25193) | human gut metagenome | biome: Human Microbiome; feature: human-associated habitat; material: feces | host: Homo sapiens | place: USA:Birmingham
AAATGAAGAGGAAATTCCTCACCAAAACTGCTCGGTCACAGAAGCAGTCGATCCTCTTCTTCAGAGACCCGTTCCGGCTGGTGCCCATCAACGATATTGCCGAAATTGCCGACAAGATGACCCGCAACGAGATCATGACCTCCAATGAGATCCGGCAGAAGATCGGCATGAAGCCGTCGAAGGACCCCAAGGCGGACGAGCTCCGAAACAGCAACCTAAGCGCCCCGAAAGAGGAGGGCAATCAGCCACCATCAACATCTGAAGGAGGAAACGTTCAAAATGAACCTGAAGTATGACTTTAGTGGCTGGGCGACCCGGAACGACCTTGTCTGCGCGGACGGACGAACCATCCGCCATAACGCATTCGAGGATTGCGACGGGAAGACGGTTCCCCTGGTTTGGAACCACCAGCACGACGAACCTGGCAACATCCTGGGCCACGCCCTTTTGGAGAACCGGAAGGACGGCGTTTACGCCTACTGCACGTTCAACGAGACCGACGCCGGCAAGGCGGCCAAGATGCTGGTCCAGCATGGGGATATCGCGTCCCTGTCCATCTACGCCAATGGGCTGAAGCAGACTCCCAGCAAGGATGTGACGCACGGCGTCATCCGGGAGGTCAGCCTGGTGGTCGCCGGGGCAAATCCCGGCGCCTTTATTGACTTTGTGGATATGGCCCACGGCGAAGGCGGCGAGCAGGAGATGATCCTGTCCGCTTACGAGCCCATTTCTCTGTTCCGCCCCGACGAGAAACCCCCTCTTGTTCACAAGGCCGGCCCTGAGGATGGCAAGAAGGAGGACAAGCCCAAGGGTGACGGAAAAGAGGAGAAGCCTGAGGATGAGAAGACCGTCCAGGACGTGGTGGACAGCATGACCGAGGAGCAGAGAACGGTCATGTATGCCCTGATCGGCGCGGCCATGGAGGAATTGGATTCCCAGAAGCCCAAGGGCGACGGGGGCGACGACGATGACGACGACCCCGACAAGAAATCTGACAAAACCAAGGGAGGAAACAAGACCATGAAGCACAATGTTTTCGAGAAGGAAGACACTCAGGACACCGTTCTGAGCCACTCCGACCGCGCTGACATTCTTGCTCTGGCCAAGAGCAACAGCGTGGGCAGCCTTCAGACCGCTCTGAAGATCTACGCTGAGCAGAACGAGCTCAAGCACGGCATCGACAATATCGAGAGCCTGTTCCCGGACTTCAAGGACCTGCGCCCCGGCGCGCCTGAGCGCGTTACCCGCGACCAGGGCTGGGTGACTGCTGTCATGCAGAAGGTCCACAAGAGCCCCATCAGCCGCATTCGTACCCGCCAGATGGACACCCGCAAGGACTCCATCCGGGCCCACGGCTATCAGAAGGGCAAGCGCAAGACTCTGTCCGGCAACATGAACGTCATCACCCGGACCACTGACCCTCAGACGGTGTACCGCACCGACGCCCTGCACCGGGACGATATTGTCGACATCACTGATTTCGATGTGGTGGAGTACCAGTATGCCGTGATGCGGGAGAACCTCAACGAAGAGGTGGCTACCGCCATCATGGTGGGCGACGGCCGCGAAGCGGACGACGAGATGAAGATCTCCGAGGACCACATCCGTTCCATCTGGAACGACAACGACCTCTACACCATCCACTACGACGTGGATATTGAGGCCGCCCGCGCCGAGCTCAACGGCAGCAAGACCGATATGAGCTTCGGCGAGAATTACATCTACTCCGAGGCCATCATCACCGCCGCTCTCTATGCCCGGGAGAAGTACAAGGGCACCGGCACCCCCGATTTCTTCTGCACGCCCCATCTGGTGAACGTGATGCTGCTGGCCCGGGACATGAACGGCCGCCGCATCTACAACTCCAAGGCCGACCTGGCCGCCGCCCTGAACATCGGCGAGCTCTATACTGCCGAGCAGTTTGAGGGCCTGGTCCGTATGGACGATGAGGGCACCAAGCACAAGCTGCTGGGCCTCTTTGTCAACCTGGCTGACTATACCGTGGGCTCCACCAAGGGGGGCGAGATCACCCGGTTTGACCAGTTCGACATCGACTTCAACCAGCAGAAGTACCTGATCGAGACCCGCCTGTCCGGTGCGCTGACCCGCGTCTACTCCGCCATCGCGCTGGAGGAGCCTGTGGCCGCCAGCTCCGGCGGTGGTTCCGGCGCCGGCACTCCCTGAGGAGAAGCTTCAAAATGGCGAAATTTTATGGATCGGTAGGCTATGCTGATACCGTTGAGACTGCCCCTGGCGTGTATGAAGAGAAGATCGTTGAGTATCCGTACTATGGCGATTTGACTCGGAATACACGCCAGCTTCAGTCTGGGGAGACCCTGAACGACGACATCAATATCGCGAATGAGATCAGCATAGTCGCCGATCCGTTCGCCAGGAAGAACTTCCACAAGATGCGGTATGTGGCGTACATGGGCGCGAAATGGAAGATTTCCAAGGTCGAAGTGGGATATCCCCGCCTGATCCTGACGATTGGGGGGCTCTACAATGGGTGACAGGATTCAACTTCATACCCTTCTGTGCGGGATTCTTGGCTGTCCGGAACGCGGCGATGCGTGCCGGGCTTATTTTCAGCCTCCGGCCAGCAAGGAAATCCAGTACCCCTGCATCGTCTACGAGCGAAGCGAAATCAGCGCCATTCATGCTGACAACGCCCCTTACCGGCTGCTGGACCGGTATCAGGTGACGGCCATCTACAAGAACCCGGACAGCGATCTGCCCCACCGCCTTGCCATGCTGCCAATGTGCGCTCACGACCGTCATTTTACGGCCGACAATCTGAACCACGACATCTTCAACCTGTACTATTAAAAGGAGGAAATCCGAAATGAGTAAACTCGTATGGGATAAGATCGGGGAACGTTTCTACGAAACCGGCATCGATCACGCCGTTCTCTACCCCATCAGCGCCGCTGGTGTCTACGACAGGGGTGTAGCCTGGAGCGGCATCACCGCCATTAACGAGAGCCCCTCCGGCGCCGAGCCCAACAACATGTACGCCGACAACATCAAGTACCTGGTGCTGGTGGGCGCCGAGGACTTCGGTTTGACCATTGAGTGCTACACCTACCCCGACGAGTGGGAGGAGTGCGACGGCTCCGCGGAGATCGCCCCCGGCGTGATGGCCGGCCAGCAGACCCGCAAGGTCTTCGGTCTGAGCTACCGCACCAAGCTGGGCAACGACGTGGACGGCCAGGACCACGGCTACAAGCTGCACCTGGTCTACGGCGGCCTGGCCTCTCCCTCTGAGCGGGGCTATCAGACTGTCAACGACTCTCCCGAACCCATCAACCCCAGCTGGGAGGTCACGACCACTCCCGTGGACGTACCCGGCTTCAAACCCACCGCCCGTCTGATCATCACCTCCACCAAGGCCGACCCCGCCAAGCTGAAGGCTCTGGAGGACATCCTCTACGGCACCGAGGAAACGGAGCCCCGGCTGCCTCTGCCCGAGGAAGTCATCAAGCTGTTGGCGAACGATGTCGCAGTGGCCGTCGCCCCGGAGAGCCCCTCCGCCACCCTGCTGGGCAAGAAGGTCTCCGAACTTCAGAGCAACGTCGTAGTGGGCGAGAGCGCCATCACCGGCAGCCTGAAGAATGTGACCGGCTATACCGGGTTCAGCAGCGAGCCCTCTGAGCAGAAGGGGCACTATCTGGCTCTGAAATTCGACGTCACTCCGGCCGACGCCACCACCACTGTGGAGCTGGTGGGCGGCACCAAGGGGCCTGTGGCTCTGGATGAGGACAAGAACATTGTTCTGCTCATCAAGAACAATTCCCAGAGCGTCAAGGTGATCTCCACCAAGGACAGCTCCTCTGTCACCAAGATTTATACTCTGACCGGCCTGACTCTGGAGTCCTGAGAAACGGGGACTGAAATCCAGACAACGAATCCGCAAGGCGGAGCTCTCTTCACCGAGGGCTCCGCTTTCTTTTATTTTTGAAAGGAGAAAACTGCAATGCTGAAGCTGACAAGGACTTACAACGACTATAATGGCGTTTCCCGTACGGAGGATTTCTACTTCAATCTGACCCAGGCCGAGGTGACCGAGCTGGAGCTCTCCGTGGACGGCGGTCTGGTGGAGATGATCAACCGCATTGTCGCGGCCCAGGATGGGAAGCAGATCATCGCCATCTTCAAGGACATTATTCTGCGGGCCTATGGCGAGAAGTCCCCTGACGGGAAGCGCTTTATCAAGAACCAGGAGCTGCGGGACGCGTTCGCCCAGACGGAGGCATACAGCGATCTGTTCATGGAGCTGGCCACCGATGCGGAAGCGGCGGCCCGGTTCATCAACGGCATCGTCCCCCAGGGCAAGAAGGCTCCGGCTTCTTCCGGCTCCCCCGCCCCTCGGGCATAAGACCGACTGGGGAGATCAGAGATGCTGGAACTTGTGATACCGGAGACCGAGCAGTATGACGAGGCGAACGACCGTTTTATCACGACCAAGAAGCAGGTGCTTCGGCTGGAACACTCTCTGGTCTCCCTTTCAAAATGGGAATCGAAATGGCATAAGCCCTACCTTTCCCGAAAGCCGAAGACGCGGGAGGAGCGGATCGACTATATCCGGTGCATGACATTGACCCAGAACGTGGACCCCGATGTCTACACCGCTATTACCCCCCAGATGCTGAAAACAGTCGACGCCTACATCGACGATTCCATGACGGCGACCACCTTTGCCAAAGGCCGGAAGGGCCGGTCGGCCAATGAGGTCGTCACGGCGGAGATCATCTACTACTGGATGCTCTCCCACCAGATCCCCTTTGAGTGCCAGAAGTGGCATTTGAACCGGCTTATGACGCTGATTAACGTCTGCAACGCCAAAAACGGCCCTCAAAAGAAAATGAGTCAGAAGGAAATCTTTGCACAGAACCGTGCGCTGAACGCGGCACGCAGAAAGAGAGCCAATTCGAGAGGATGATGCACATGTCCGAAGCAGTGATTTGGAGTTTCTTCAAGAAGAAAGGCCTCTCGGATTGCGGAGCGGCCGGACTGATGGGGAATCTCTATGCCGAGAGCGGCCTGAAGCCGGACAATCTCCAGAACACCTGTGAAAAGAAGCTGGGCTTGTCCGACGCGGACTATACCGCCCAGGTGGACGCCCGAATCTATCAGGATTTTGTCCACGACAGCGCCGGATATGGCCTTGCCCAGTGGACATTCTGGAGCCGGAAGCAAAAGCTGCTCGTCTTTGCCCTGAGCCGCGGTAAGAGCATCGGGGATTTGGAGATGCAGCTGGACTTTCTCTGGGAGGAACTGACCGAGAGCTATCCCTCTCTGGTCAACATCTTGAAGACCGCCGCATCTGTCCGGGCGGCCTCCGACGCCGTGCTGGTACAGTTTGAGCGCCCCGCAGACCAGAGCGAGACGGCCAAGGTCAGACGGGCCGCTTACGGGCAGAAGTATTACGACCAATTTGCAGGAAGAGGTGAAACGATGTCTTCTACAACGATGCTGCCGGCTGTGGAGCGCGTGCTGGCCACGGCCAGAGCCGAGATCGGCTATATCGAGAAAGAAACCAATGCCCAGCTCGATCATAAGACGGCCAATGCCGGAGATAAAAACTGGAACAAGTACGCCAGGGACCTGGACGCGCTGGGGGTCGTTTATAACGGAAGGAAGAACGGCTATTCCTGGTGCGACATCTTTGTGGACTGGTGCCACATCCACACGTTCGGTCTGGAGCTGGCGTTGAAGCTGCTCTGCCAGGCAAAGAACGGCGTGGGGGCAGGATGCACCGGTTCCGCCAACTACTATAAGCAGAAGGGACGGTTTTATACCGGAGGTCCCCAGCCTGGCGACCAGATCTTCTTTACGAAGGACGGCGGCAAGTCGTTCTACCACACTGGTATCGTGGAGAAGGTGTCCGGCGGGCGGGTCTACACCATCGAGGGGAACACCAGCTCCGCGGCCGGCGTCGTGGAAAACGGCGGCTGTGTCCGGGATAAGAGCTACCCCCTGGCATACAACAAGATTGGCGGCTACGGCCGCCCCGACTATTCTATCGTACCGGAGGAGGACGACGATATGGATCAGGCGAAATTCAATGAGATGTTCGGCGCGGCCATGACGAATTACCTTAAAGGTCTTCAGAACAACAACTGCGGCGATTGGTCCGAAGAGGCCCGGGTTTGGGCTGAAAGTGTGGGGCTCTTTGCCGGGAACGGCACCGCGGTTGACGGCAAGCCGAACATGATGTGGCCGTCCGGTCTGACAAGAGAGCAGGCGGCCCAGCTCTTCTACCGCTTTGCGCAGATGGTGGGGCTTGCGTGATGAAAAGCAGGAGAAGCCAGACCAGAGGCAAATCTGGAAGAAAACCTGACCTTTCGCAGTTTTCAAAATGGATGATCGCCGATATCCGTCCGCTGTTGTGGATCGTGACCATCGGCGGTTTTTTATTGGCTTTTTACTGTGTCCATAAGGGATACACCGGCGCGCTGCCCTGGATCGGGGCCATGGTTGGGCTGCCCTACGCGGCCCACGGTGCGGTGTGCAGCTTTTATCTGAGCCTGTGCAAGTCCGACCACCGGGAGGGCGGAATCACTTTTGAAACGGCGAAGGCTTCCAATTTCAATGTAAATGTTTCGCAGACACCGGTTGGCTCTGTGGAGAGCCCGGCAATTTAAGGAGGAAGCGTATGAACGCGGAAATCATTTCGACGCTGCTGATGATTATTGGCGGGGTTACGATCCTGACCAACATCATTGTCCAGGTGGTTAAGACTGTGACCTGGGACAAGATTCCCACAAATTTCCTTGCGCTTATTGTGTCGGAGGCGCTGACACTGGCTGCCGGCACCGCCTATGCACAAATCAAAGGGATTGCAATTACCTGGTATCTGGTATTTGCGGCTGTCGTGGTCGGGCTTCTGTCCGCCTATGCGGCCATGGTGGGCTACGACAAATTGATTGAGGCATTCAAGAACTGGCCGAAGAAAACGGAATGATAGGAGGAGACGGCAGTGATTCGTTTCAGACACAAGGGCGATTTTTCCAAGCTGACCCGATTTCTGGAAAGAGCAAAGGAGACGGTTCATCTCGGCGATCTGGACAAGTTTGGCCGGGAAGGCGTGGCCGCCCTTGCGTCTGCAACGCCTGTCGACTCCGGAGAGACGGCCGCGTCCTGGTATTACAAAATTACCAACAAGAACAACACCGTCACCATCTCGTTTCATAATTCAAATGTTCAAAATGGAGTTCCCATCGCCATTGTCCTGCAATACGGGCATGGCACTGGGACCGGAGGCTGGGTACAGGGAAGAGATTACATCAACCCTGCTATCCAGCCCATTTTTGACCAGATCGCGGATTACGCATGGAAGGAGGTCACACGGTCATGAGCAGGACCATCGACGAGAGAATCGTCGAGATGCGATTTGACAACAGACAGTTTGAGCGGAATGTGCAGACCAGTCTGTCGACACTCGACAAACTCAAGCAGGGTTTGGATCTGGACGGTGCTGCCAAGGGGCTTGAAAACCTGGGCGACGCTGCTAAGAAGTGCAATATGTCCGCCCTTAGCAGCTCCGTCGAGACGGTTCGGGCGAAGTTCTCGGCGCTTGAAGTCGTTGCCATGACGACCCTTTCCAACATTACAAATTCGGCCCTGAACACGGGAAAACGGCTTGTGTCCGCCCTCACGATCGACCCCATCAAAACCGGTTTTCAGGAGTATGAGACCCAGATCGGAGCGGTACAGACCATCCTGGCGAACACCCAGCACGAAGGGACCAATCTTCAGCAGGTGAACCGGGCGCTGGATGAGCTGAACACCTACGCGGACAAGACGATCTACAACTTCACGGAAATGACCCGGAACATCGGCACGTTTACCGCGGCTGGTGTAAATCTTCAGACATCGGTCGATTCCATCAAGGGTATCGCGAACCTGGCCGCCATTTCCGGCTCCACCTCCCAGCAGGCGTCCACGGCCATGTATCAGCTCTCCCAGGCGCTGGCCGCAGGCAGAGTGTCTCTGATGGACTGGAACTCGGTGGTCAACGCGGGCATGGGCGGCAAGGTGTTCCAGGACGCCCTGGTCCGCACATCCGAGCTGCTGGGCACCGGAGCCCAGAATGCCATCAATATGTATGGTTCCTTCCGGGAATCCCTTACCAGAGGACAGTGGCTCACCACAGAAGTCCTCACGGAGACCCTGAAGCAGTTTGCCGGCGCATATACCGAGGCGGATCTGGTGCAGCAGGGCTTTACGGAGGCCCAGGCAAAGGAAATCGCCCAGATGGCACAGACGGCAGAGGACGCCGCCACAAAGGTAAAAACCTTTACCCAGCTGTGGGACACCTTGAAGGAGAGCGCCCAGTCGGGATGGACCTCGACGTGGGAGATCCTGGTCGGCGACTTTGAAGAAGCCAAAGAGCTGCTGACTGAGATTTCCAACACCATCGGCGGCGTGATCAGCGAGTCCGCCCAGGCGAGAAACGAACTGCTCAGCGGCGGCTTGAGTTCCGGCTGGAAACAGCTGCTGGATCAAGGAATTGCCGATGAAGCGGGCTTTATTGAGTCGATCCAAACGGTGGCCAGAGAGAGCGGCGACGCCTTTGACCAGTTGGTGGCGGATTCGGACAGCTTTACCGACGCGCTGAAGCAGGGGCTGAAGGATGGAGTAATCTCCTCTGAAACCTTGTCCGAGGCTGTCTATCATCTCCAGGGGAAAATGTCCGGCATGTCTCGAGAGGAGCGCAAGGCCGCCGGATACACCTCGGAGATGGTGAAGCAGATCGAAACGCTGGCTGACAGTCTTCGGGATGGCTCCGTCTCCATGGATGAGTTTACGGAGAAGATTCTGCGCCCGTCCGGCCGGGAGAACCTGATCCAGTCGGTCTGGAACGCGGCCAAGGGATTGGTGAGTGTTATCGCCCCAATCAAGGATGCGTTCCGCGATATTTTTCCGCCCGCTACTTCCGACCAGCTCTACGCGCTGACGGAGACGCTGCGGAGCTTTTCCGAGCGGTTGACGATTTCGGATGAAACAGCGGATAAATTGCAGCGGACCTTCAAGGGGCTCTTTTCCATTCTTGATCTGGTTCGCCAAGGGGTAGTTGCGGTTTTTGACGCATTTGCCCCTTTACGAAGTGGAATGGGCTTTTTCGTAGATAGATTCCTTACTGTGACCGCCGCGATTGGCGATTTTCTGACCGGCATCAACGACGCGGCAAAGAAAGGTGAAGTTTTCAGTAAAGTGGCCCAGGGCATCGCGGATGCTCTGGGTATCGTTGTATCAGGAATCCAAACCTTTATCGGGTTTCTCGACGATGTCTTTGCCATCCCCGGCTTTGAGGCATTCCAGGCGCTTCTCGGCCGCATCCAGACCCGAATCGGTCAGGTGATCGACGCGGTCGGCGGCCTGGGATTTGGGGTGGACGATGCGGTAAACACCATGGATTCCGCCGTTGGAAACAGCAAATTCCTGCAAATGCTTCAGAGCCTGTTCAACGGCGTGAAAACCATTGCCAGCGGAATCATCGGCGTGCTCGGCGGCTTATCCGCCACGCTGATAGACGCCATTGGCAACGCCGATTTCAGCGGAGTGATTGATTTACTCAACGGCATTTCTCTGGGCGGAATCGCGGTAGGCATCACCAAGTTCATGAACAGCCTGACGAAGTCTTTCGACGATGTCGGCGGCCTTCTTGACAATGTAAAGGGCATTTTGGACGGGGTGCGGGGCTGCTTTGAAGCCTATCAGACCCAGCTGAAGGCCGGAACCCTTCTGAAAATCGCCTCCGCTATTGCCGTGCTGGCGGCCGCGATCGTAACCATTTCCCTGATTGATAGCACTAAGTTGACGGCTTCTCTTGGCGCCATCACCGTGCTGTTTGCGGAATTGATGGCCTCCATGGCGGTGTTCAGCCGGATCAGCGGAGAGATAAAAGGGGTTATCAAGGGGACCTCGGCCATGATCGCGGTCTCCGCCTCGGTTCTTCTGCTGGCCTCCGCCCTGAAGAAAATCTCTGATATCGAGCCGGAGCAGATGGTCGTGGCCCTTGCCGGGATTGCCGGGCTGATGACCGCGCTGGTGGCTGCGGCCAAAGTTTTGGGGAGCGGCTCCAGCTCCGTCATCAAGGGGTCCGCCCAGATGGTGGTGTTTGCCGGCGCAATCAAAATGCTTGCTTCCGCCTGTATCGACCTGGCCCAGCTGGACTTTGCCGGGTTGGCAAAGGGCTTGACTGGAGTCGGTGTTCTGATGGCGGAGGTTTCTCTGTTCACGAACACGGTTAAGGTCAACAAGGGCGCCATGGCTACTGCGGCCGGGATTCTGGTTCTGGCCAGCGCCATGAAGGTCTTTGCCTCCGCCTGCAAGGATTTTGGGCAGATGAATGCGGGCGAGCTGGTGAAAGGGCTGAGCTCTGTTGGAGCTGTCCTTTTGGAGATTACCGCATTCACAAAACTGACTGGAAATGCACAGGGGCTTATCTCCACTGGTCTTGCCATGATTGAGATCGGCGCGGCCATGAAGATATTTGCTTCTGCGATGGCGGACTTCGGCAGCATGTCTTTGGCGGAGATCGGGAAGGGCTTGCTGGCCATGGGCGGGGCCCTGGCGGAAGTGGCGGTTGCCATGAAAGCCATGCCGAAGAACTTGATTACCACGGGCGCGGGGCTTGTCACAGTTGGAGCGGCGCTGAATGTCTTGGCGGAGGCCCTCGGAAAAATGGGGGACATGAGCTGGGAGGCCGTTGCGAAAAGCCTGGTTGCCATGGGAGGCGCTCTGGCCGAGCTGGCGGTCGGTTTGAACTTTATGAACGGGACACTGGCCGGTTCCGCCGCTATGCTGGTAGCTGCAAGCGCTTTGGCGGTTTTGACCCCGGTGCTCTTTACCCTGGGAAGCATGAGCTGGGAGGCCATCGCCAAGGGGCTGATTACCGTTGCCGGAGCCTTTACGGTGATTGGGACGGCCGGCGCGCTTCTCACGCCGCTGCTCCCCACCATTCTCGGGCTGGGCGGCGCGTTTGCTTTGATTGGCGTCGGCATTGCCGGCCTTGGGGCGGGGCTGCTCCTGGTAGGGACCGGATTGACCGCTATCGCGGTCGGCATCACGGGCCTGGCTACCTCCCTGGGGGCAGGCGTGACCATCATTGTGGCCGGGTTGACGTCCATTATCACGGGTATTGCCGCGCTAATCCCTGCGATCGCCCAGCAGCTGGGAGAGGCGGTCGTCGCCTTTGCCGGGGTCATCGCCAATGGCGCCCCGGCGATTGGAAACGCGGTCAAGGCGCTGGTGCTCACCCTGGTGGACGTCCTGGTGGAGTGTGTGCCCGCGATTGCCAACGGGGCTCTGGAGCTGATCGCCGGAGTCCTTGCGGCTCTGGCGGCCTATACGCCGCAGATTGTGGATTCCATCATGCAGTTCCTGATTGAGCTGATCGAGGGGCTTGCGCGCAACATTCCGACCTTGATTCAGGCTGTCGTCGACTTGCTGATGTCCTTCTTCTCCGGAATCGTATCCGCCCTGGGGAGCATCGACACCGACGCCCTTCTGAAAGGCGTCGCCGGGATCGGGCTTCTCAGCGGCATTATGGTGGCCCTCGGCGCGTTGGCCGGGCTGATTCCCTCCGCAATGGTGGGCGTGCTTGGCCTGGGCGTTGTTATGGCGGAACTTGCCGTTGTTCTGGCGGCTATTGGAGGTCTGGCGCAGATTCCCGGCCTCGACTGGCTGATTGGGGAAGGCGGCAAGCTGCTGCAAACCATCGGAAACGCCATTGGCGGATTTATCGGCGGTATTGTCGGCGGGTTTATGGGCGGCATATCCGCCTCGTTCCCGCAGATCGGCGCCGATCTCGCGGCGTTCATGACCAACGTGCAGCCGTTTATCGATGGAGCCCGTGGCATTGACGCCGCCATGCTGGACGGTGTAAAGGCGCTTACCGAGGCGATTTTGCTGATTACTGCCGCTGATCTGCTGGAAGGGCTGACCTCCTGGCTGACGGGCGGTTCTTCCCTGTCCGCCTTTGCCGGGGAGCTTGTCCCCTTCGGTGAGGCGATGATGAAATTTTCCAACAGCATCGCCGGCCTTGACGGCAATTTGGTCAGCACGGCCGCGATTGCCGGAAAGACACTGGCCGAAATGGCGGCGACCCTGCCGAACCGCGGCGGCATCGCGGGGTTCTTCACCGGCGAAAATGACATGGACGAGTTTGGAAACCAGCTGGTTGGTTTCGGCGGGTCCATGATGCGGTTTGCCGCAAGCATCAAAGGGCTGGACGCCGACGCGGTAAACAATGCCGCCATCGCGGGGAAGGCCATGGCGGAAATGGCGGCTACCCTGCCCAATACAGGCGGAGCCGTGGCTTTCTTTGCCGGCGACAACGATATGAGCGCGTTCGGCGACCAGCTGGTCCCCTTTGGGGAGGCCATCAAAGCCTACTCCGACGCGGTGACCGGACTGGATGTGGACGCGGTTAAGAACTCAGCCATCGCCGGGCAGGCCATGGCGGAGCTGGCGGCCACGCTCCCGAACACGGGAGGCGCTGTCGCTTTCTTTGCCGGCGACAACGATATGGCGACCTTCGGAGCGCAGCTTGCCTCCTTTGGCGTCTCCATGAAGAATTATTCAAAATCGGTCAGCGGTTTGGATAGCGACGCGGTTGCGAACTCGGCCATTGCCGGAAAAACTTTGGTGGAGCTGGCAAACACCATTCCGAATACCGGAGGTCTGGTCGCATTCTTCACGGGCGACAACGATTTGGAGACCTTTGGCGATCAGTTGGTTCCCTTTGGAGAGGCGATGAAGGCTTATTCCGACAGCGTGACCGGCATGGACGGCGAAGCGGTGACCGCTTCCGCCACTGCGGCAAAGACGCTGGCAGAGCTGCAAGCCTCCCTTCCCAATATCGGCGGGGTGGTGGACTTCTTCACCGGAGGCAACGACTTGGAGACCTTCGCAAACGGTCTGCTCCCCTTCGGAGAAGGGATGAAAGCCTATGCCGATTCCGTGACCGGGTTGGACGCGGGCGCTGTTTCCGCCTCCATTACCGCGGCCCAGGCCCTCTCCGCGCTTCAGGCGTCTCTTCCCCATGTGGGCGGGGTGCTGGAATTCTTCACCGGCGGAAACGACCTTGGGGCCTTTGCGGATGGAGTTCTCTCCTTTGGCTTGGCCATGAAAGCCTATGGCGGCGCTGTTTCCGGCATTGACGCCGGCGCGGTCTCCGCCTCGGCTGTGGCGGCTCAGGCCCTGGCGGAGCTGCAAGCATCCCTGCCCAACGTGGGCGGCATCATGGAGTTTTTCACCGGCGGGAACGACCTTGAAACATTCTCCGAGGGCGTGATCCCCTTTGGTGAGGCCATGAAGTCCTATGGAGAGGCTGTGGCCGGTATCGATGCCGGCGCCGTGGAGGCGTCTGGAGTCGCCGCCCAGTCGTTGGCAAAACTTCAGGCTGCTTTGCCGCAGGTTGGCGGGGTCATGGAGTTCTTCACGGGAGGAAACGATCTCGGTACATTCTCGGAGGGCATTGTGCCCTTTGGCGCGGCCATGAAATCCTATGGGGAAGCCGTGGCCGGCATCAACGCCGAGGCGATCACGGCTTCTGCGGTTGCCGCCCAGTCCCTGGCCCAGCTTCAGACCGATCTGCCCAATGTGGGCGGTGTGATGACCTTCTTTGATGGCAGCAACGACCTTGGCACCTTTGCCGCGGGCATTGTGCCCTTTGGCGCGGCCATGAAATCCTATGGGGAAGCCGTGGCCGACATCAATCCCACTGCCGTGAAAAGTTCCGCCTCCGCCGGTCAGGCGCTGGTGGAGCTGGCCAACACACTTCCCAATACGGGCGGGCTGCTCTCCTTCTTTACGGGAGGAACCGATCTGACTGCCTTTGGAGACGACCTCACGGCCTTCGGCGCAGATCTGGCCGCCTATGCGGCGGCCATCAAGGATGTGAAGCCGGAAGCGGTAACGGCCTCGGCCAACGCTGCGAGCGCGCTTTCCAATCTGGCGACCGGCCTTCCGGACAGCAGTCTGTTCGACCAGTGGTTCAGCGGGGATCAGACGCTGGCGTCCTTTGGCGCGGATATTTCCAAATTCGGCGCCTCCATGAAGGATTACTACAATGAGATTTCCGGTATTGACCTCGGCAAGTTGTCCGACGTCATCACCCAGGTCTGGGATCTGATCAAGCTGGCGGAAGGTGTAAACGGCGTCAACACCAGCGGCCTGACCAAATTCGCCGACAGTATGAAGAAGATGGGCGACGCCGGGATTTCCGGATTCACCGACGCCTTCTACAACTGCGGCGGCACCGTAAACAGCGCCGTGGTCAGCATGCTGACCTCCGTCCGCGGTTCCATCACGTCGAATATCCCGGTGGCAAGCTCCGCCATGGAGACGCTTGTGGAGTCGATGGCAGGCATCGTGGATAAAAAGGTCGTTGTGATTGAAAACGCGGTTGACGGCATGATGCGGAACCTTACCGCTTCAATCCTATCGTCTTCCGGCGCCGTAAAGGCGGCAGTGGGGACGGTGGCGTCTGCGGCCGTATCCCAAATCAACAGCATGAAGCCCGAGTTTGAGACTGCCGGTGAAAATGCCGGACAGGGCTTTGTCAAAGGCATCCGCTCTAAGTTCAGCGCCTCCAGTTCTGCGGGCCGCAGTCTGGGCCTTGCCGCGCTGAACGCGGCGAAAAAGGCCCTGGACAGCCATTCTCCATCCCGGGAGTTCATTTATCTGGGCGAGAACATCGGTGAGGGTCTGGCCATCGGCGTCGACAACAGCATCGTCCCGGCCGCCCAGGCCACTTCCGACATGATCGGCGAGGTCATCGCCGTCAGCAACAAAGGCATCGACGCCTGGAAGGACTGGGTGGACGAGAAGACCTATTACGACGAGCTGAGTTTGAAAGACCAGCTGGCCGGATGGGAAAACCTTCAGAAGCGGTACAAAGCCAGTTCTGAGGAGCGGAAGCAGATCGACCGGGAGGTCTATCAGCTTCAAAATGAACTGGTGGCGTCCACCTATCAGGCTTCCCTCGACTGGATCGAGGAGGAGAAATACTACAACCGGCTGAGCACCGAGGAGGAACTGGCCGCCTATGAGCGGATGCAGTCCCGGTATATGGAGGGCAGCGAGGAACGCAAGAAGATCGACCGGGAGGTCTACACCCTTCGCAACCAGCTTGTGGACGAGTCCTATCAGAACTCCATGGACTGGATCGAGAAGGAGAAGAACTACGGCCGAATGAGCCTGGCGGACGAGCTGGCCGCCTATAAGCGTGTTCAGAGCCGGTATGCGGCGGGCAGCAAAGAGCGCGAGGAGATGGACCTGAAGGTCTATCAGCTGGAACAGGAGATCTATGAGGCCCAGAAGCAGTATATCGCTGACGTCCAGAGCGTTCAGGAGTCCGCCAACCAGAAGCGCATCCAGCTGGAGCAGGAGTATGCCGACAAGGTTCGCTCTGTCAATGAGCAGATGGAACGGGATATTCAGTCGCTGAATGACCAGTATCAGAACGCGGTGGAATCCCGCACCAACAGTCTCTACCAGTCCTACGGCCTTTTCGATGAAGTTACAAAGAAGGAGGCCGTCAGCAGCGATACCCTGATGAAGAACCTGGAGGGGCAGGTGCAGGAGTTCGGCGAATGGCAGGATATTCTGGGCCAGCTCTCCGCCAGGGGGGTTGACGCGGACCTGATTTCCGAACTCCAGGAGATGGGGCCGTCCGCCATCGAAGAGATCCGGGCGCTGAACTCCATGAGCGACGACGAGCTGGAGAAGTACGTCTCCCTCTGGTCCGTCAAGCACGCTCAGGCCCGGGAACAGGCCACCTCGGAGCTGGAAGGCCTCCGCGTGGAAACCCAGGAGCAGATCGCTCAGCTGCGGGCCGACGCGGAAGCGGAGCTGGAGGAGTACCGCATTACCTGGCAGGAGGAATTGTCCCAGTTGGAAGAGGATACAGCCAATCAACTGGCGTCGCTCCGGCAGGAGTTCGCGGAAAACGTGGGCTTGATCAAGAAGGACACCGAGGCCGAGATGCGGGAAATGACCGAGGAGGCCACGAAGATCCTGAAGGAAGCCGGATGGACCGAGACGGGACAGCAGATCCCCGCCGGTCTTGCGGAGGGCGTCTCCCTGTCGAAATCCGCTTTCCTCGATGAACTGACCAGCATGGCGCTGGCCGGCGTAGAGGCGGTCAAGAGCACGCTGAAGATCAATTCCCCCTCTCGGGTCTTCCGGGAGCTGGGTAACTTTACGGGGCTTGGCTTTGTGACGGGACTGGCAGACTACGCGAAGAAGTCCTACGCCGCGGGGGCGAATGTGGCGGAGTACGCCGCAGACGGCCTTTCCAACGCCATGTCCATCGCGGCCGAGCTGCTCAGCGGAGATATGGATGCTCAGCCTACGATCCGGCCGGTGCTCGACCTCTCCGACGTAATGCGCGGGGCGGACGAGCTGAACAGCCTGTTCTATCCCCAGCGGACCATCGGCCTCGTCGGGCAGGCCAGCCTGGCCTTTGCCGAGCCCGGCCGAAGCGGCGGAACGGTGGTCAACGTGGACAACGGCGACATTGTGGAGGAGCTCCGCGCTCTTCGCAGCGAAATGGCGGAGATGACGGAGCGAATGGAACGGATGCGTGTGGTCCTGGATACCGGCACGCTGGTGGGCGAGATGGCAGGACCCATGGACAACGCCCTCGGGCAGAGGGTCACGCGCAGAGGAAGGGGGAACTAAGCTTGTACCATTCGGTTACCTTTGGGGATAAAAACACCTGGGACGACTGGCGGCTAGTTCCCGCCTCCCGCCCCGTGTTCAATCCTCCGGCCCAGAAGGTAAAGACGCTGGAAATACCCGGTGGGGACGGGGTGATCGATTTATCCCAGTCTCTCACCGGGTATCCGGTGTATCAGAACCGGACGGGCTCTATTGAGTTTATCGTGATGAACGATTTTAAGCCCTGGCACATGGCCTATTCCGACATTATGGACTATCTGCACGGCCAGAAGCTGCGGGCGATTTTGGAGGACGACCCGGAGTATTTTTACGAGGGGCGGTTCGTGGTCAACGTCTGGAAGTCGGAAAAGGACTGGTCGCGCATCACCATCGACTATGATGTGGGGCCCTACAAGTGGTCGGTTCTGTCCTCCACGGACGACTGGCTGTGGGACCCCTTCAACTTTCAAAATGGCGTGATCCGGCCGGCTCTGTTCAAGGACATCGCCGTGACCGATGAAAAGAGGACCATCCGGCTGGAGGCCGCGCTCTTTGGGCGGGCCCCGGTGTGTCCGCAGTTCTTTGTGACTAGCTCAGACCAGAGGGGCGTACACATCCGGTTTGTCAACCCAACGCTGGGGCTGGATGAGACGAAGCTGCTCACCGACGGCACCATCCAGTTCCCGGAGTTTGTGTTCTTCGGCGGCCAGGGAGCCACATTGGAGCTGTGGTGCGACACCGGCACAGGCACGGTCTCGATGGATTTCAGAGTGGGGAGGCTGTGAGGGATGTATAGCATTTACGCGGACGGCGTGTGCATCTACAACGATGTGTTCTCGCTGGATGACATGAAGGTGGTCAACCCCAAGCTGACGCTGGAGGACAGCGCGGCCGGGTCGCTGGAGATGGCCCTCCCCCATACCAACAAGGCCTACGACACCATTGTCCGCATGGTCACGGATATTTCCGTGAAGAAAAACGGAGAGGAGATTTGGGCGGGGCGGGCGCTCTCGGAGAACAAGGACTTCTGGAACAACCGGGTGCTCTACTGCGAGGGAGAACTGGCGTTTTTCAACGATTCCGTTCAGCCTCCGGCGGAGTATGCCGGAAAATCGATCCGGGAGTATCTGGAGCAGCTGATTGCCGTTCACAACTCCAAAGTCGGAGCCAACCGGCAATTCGCCATCGGCGCGGTGACGGTGGTGGACGAGAACTTCCCCACCTACTACACCAATTACGAGAAGACGATGGAGCTGCTCAACGCTCTGGTGAAAACCTACGGAGGCCATCTCCGGGTCCGGAAGGCGGATGGGGTGCGGTATCTGGATTACCTGAAGGAGTACCCCGACACTTGCAGCCAGGTCATCCAGTTTGGGTCCAATCTCATCGACTTCACCCGCAACTGGGATTCCACGGAGTATGCCACCGCCATTATCCCGCTGGGTAGCCGGCTGGACGACAGCCCCATTGAGGTGCTGGACGCCTACCTGACGGTGGAGAGCGTGAACGGCGGCAGCCTCTATGTCCAGTCGGACGAGGCGGTAAAGCACTACGGCTGGATCGCCAAGACAGTCAGCTGGGACGATGTGAGCGACCCGGAGGCGCTTCTGGAAAAGGCCAGGGAGTATCTGGCAGACCTCCAGTTCGACAATCTGGAGCTGGAGCTGAGCGCGCTGGATCTGCACTATCTAGACGTAAACACAGAGGCGGTCAAGCTGCTGGACGAGATCCGGGTCATCTCCCGCCCCCACGGCCTGGACCGGATGTTCCCGGTGACCAAGCTGGAGATCCCATTGGATCACCCGGAGAACACCCAGTTCAAAATGGGGGATTCGGTACAGGTCAGCCTGACCAGCGTGAACAATCAGACCAACGCCGCGGTGCTGGAGAAGATCGAGGGGCTTCCCAAGGCCCATTCCATTCTCAAGGAGGCCAAGGAAAACGCCACGGAGATCATCAACATGGCCACCACGGGCTACATCACTATCACCCGGGACGAGTATGGCTCGGATACGCTCTATATCTCCAACGTGCGGGACTACACCAAGGCGGACAAGCTGTGGAAGTGGAACATGAACGGCCTGGGGTACTCCAATGATGGAGGCAAGACCTTTGGGCTGGCCATGACCATGGACGGGTCCATCGTGGCCGACTACGTCAATACGGGCGTGCTCAATGCCGATGTGATCCGGGCAGGCGTGCTTAAGGACGTCAGCGGGAACTTTTCCCTGGATATGAAAACGGGCACGCTGACCATGAAGAAAGGCTCCATCAATATCGGCGGGAATTTTATCGTGGACGAGCAGGGGAATCTGACTGCGCGGCGGGGCACCTTTGCCGGAACGCTGGTAGCCGCCAAGGGCTCCTTCGGAGGCGTGGTACAGGCGGAGGATTTTCTGGACCCCTATGGAAACAGCATGCTGACGGGCGACAAGTTCAAGGCGGATTATCTGGACCTTTACGGCCTGACCGTGAGCAACAAGAACACGGGGGCGGTGACGTTCGCCGTGAGCTCCAACGGCCTTGTCACCATCAACGGCAGCGTGACCATGGGCGCCGGGAGCAGTATCAACTGGGCCCAGGTAAGCAACCAGAACATCAATTCCAATCCGGCCTATTCCATGGCCAACGACGCCTACAATCTGGCGGACGAGGCCTATGACTACGCCGACGACGCATACTCCCGGGCCGACCGGGCGTACAAGCTGGCGGACTCCATTGAGATGCCCGGCTACATCAAGAGCACCTATATCGACCAGACCACGATCCGTTCCCCGGTCATCGAAGGCGGAGAGTTCTACGGCGAGGAATTCAACATCATCGCCGGGAGCGACTTTGGGAGCTTCAACCTCTACGGCCCCTATGGGAACAGCCGATACCACATGCTGGCCATCGAGTATTACGAGGGGGATGCCCCTTACATCGACATTTACAGCCCCTGCGGAGGCTATATCACGATTGGCAACCGGGGCAGCGGCGGTGTCGTTTTCTTTGAGGGGCATGTGGATTTCAGCGGCGCGACCGTCCGAGGTCTGGATTTTGGAACAGGAGAATAATGCCGTTATGAAGAAAAAATTAAAAAATTCCGAAGTGCTCGTATATCTGAAGTCGCTCAAGCCCCTGCTCTCCAGGCGGGACAAGATCGGATATATGGCGGCCCGGAATTACCGCTTTCTCTCCAATTCCATCGTGGAGTTCGAGACGATTCGCTTAAGCCTGATCGAAAAGTACGGTGAGAAGGGAAAGGATGAGCGGGGCGCGCCGACCTATACGCTCAAAATGGATTCCCCCAACTTTCAGCAGTTCTGCGACGAGCTGGCCCCGTTCAATGAAATGGAGCATGAGGTGGAGCTGATGATGGCGAAGTATGACGACGCCGTTGGAAATTTGTCGGGGGAAGAGATTCTGGCGATCGACTGGATGCTGGAGGATTAGGAAGGGGTGAGTTGATTTGGCCGACATCAGCAGTTATCTAAAGAAAATACTGGAGGCTATCTATGGCGAGGAGGTGCGCGGTTCCATCCACGACGCCCTGGCCGCCATGAACAAGGAGTCCTCCAGCGCAATGGAGTTTGCGGCCACGGCCAAGGACTCTGCCGCCGCCTCCGCCGAGAAGGCCAAGAGTGAGGCGGCCACCGCCGCTCAAAAGGCGGAGGAGGCCAAGGACTCCGCCAAAGATGCCCAAACGTCCGAGGAACGGGCCAAGGCCTCTGAGACCCAGGCGGGACAGTATTCTGACAACGCCATCAATGCGGCAAGCCGCGCCGAGGAGTCGGAGACCAATGCGGCTGATTCCGAGAAGGCGGCGATCCAGAAGGCCCGGGAGGCGGAAGAATCCAGAAATGCCGCCGCTCTGAGCGCGTCTGAGGCAAAAGCCGCTGAGGAGCGGGCCAAAAACGTCAGGAATGAGGTAGAAGCTCTGGGCGGTCAGGCAGCGGCAGATGCGAAGGCTGCTCAGGCCGCCAAGGAGGCCGCCGAGAAGGCAAAGGCGGCAGCCAAGCTCAGCGAGACCAACGCCAAGAAGTCGGAAACCGCCGCGCTGGGGGCTAAGGATGCCGCGGAGGCCGCAAGCGGCAAGGCTCAAGCCGCCAAAGAGAGCGCCGAGGACGACGCCCTCTCCGCCGCGCAGGCCAAAGAGGATGCCGAAAATGCCAAACTGGCCGCGGAACAGGCCAAGACTGCCGCCGCAGAGAGAGCCGGAAACGCTGCGGAGAGCGCTTCCAGGGCAGAACAGTACAGTGGGAAACCACCCAAGCCTCAAAATGGAACCTGGTGGATCTGGGACGCGGAAACGGGCGCATACTACGATACAAAAATCAGCTGTGAGCTGCGAGGGCCCATTGGCGTGGGTATCGACGACATCCAGCTGACCGAGGGCGACCACTCCCCCGGCAGCACAGACGTTTACACCGTGCATCTGACAGACGGGTCCTCGTACAACATCTCGGTCTACAATGGCCTGAACGGAACGGGTGCGGGGGACGTGCTGGGCATCTCCTTTGACCTGGTCATCCCCAAGAACGGGTGGAAGGACGGGAGCGTTACCGTTGCCGACAGCCGGCTTTTGGCCCTGGCGACCCACAAGTATTTTCTCAGCGCAGAGGAGGCCTGCAAGGAGGAGTTCATCGACTGCAACGTACAGCCGAAGGACATCACCGCCTCCGGCTTTCTCGTGTTTACCTGCGACACCGACCCGGCGATGGATTTGATGGTCCATCTCATCCGGTTCGAGCTGTCCGGCAACGGGGCTATTCAGTAAGGAGGTGCGGCCCGTGGAAATCGCAGTCAAAGAAACCTATGCCCATATGCTCAAGGATGAGAGCCTGGTGCAGAACGCCGAAACCCTCTACATCGTGGAGTTCCTCTTTGATAAAAGCTGGGATGGCTACACAAAAACGGCCATTTTCAAGGCCGGCAGCGTGGAGCTGTCCGTGAAGCTGACGGACGACCGTTGTATCATCCCCGCCGAGTGTTTGAAGCAGGCGGGGGTCAGTCTTCACATCGGCGTGTCCGGCGTCAAGGGCGCGGAGCAAAAAGATACCGTATGGTGCCTGACCAGCCGCATCATGTATGCTGTCGATGCAGCCCAGCTGGTTCCGCCCTCTCATTCCGGAGGAGACATACGGGCTCAGATTCTGGAAGTCATCCGAGAGAACACGGCTACGGACGAGGAAGTGGACGCAGCCCTGGACGACGCGTTCGCATCCGACTGGACGCCCCCGGACGACCCGGAGCACCCGGGGAATACGGCCACCGACGAAGAGGTGGAGGACGTTCTTGACGATGTTTTCGGCGACGAGCCGTAAACAAATATATTTAAGGAGGACATATCTATGTCTAAGCACACTACTCTTGACCAGCTGAAGATGCTGGCCCAGCGCACCAAGGGCGAGATCGGTAAGGTCGACTCCAAGATGACAGCCCTGTCCGACCGAGTGGACACGCTGGAGAGCGCGGGCGGCCAGGCCAACGTCCTGGAGGGCGTCAAGGTCAACGGCACCGCCCTGTCCATCGCGGAAAAGATGGTGGACATTCTGATCGCAACCGGCACCGCCAACGGCACACTCTCCGTCAACGGCAAGGATGTGGCTATTAAGGGTCTGGCTGCCCTGGCCTACAAGGCTCAGGTGTCTGAGGCCGACCTGGACTCCGCCCTGACTGCCGTTCTGGCCGCCAAGGCCGCCAAGGCGGATGTGGACACCCTGATCGGCAGCGACGCCGGCAAGAGTGCCCGCACCATCGCCAACGAGGAGCTGACCAAGCAGCTGATTCCCGAGGACGCCCAGGAGTCCCTGAACACCCTGACTGAGATTGCCGCCTGGATTCAGGAACACCCGGACGACGCTTCCGCTATGAACGCCGCCATCGCCAAGCTCAATGAGATCGCGGCCGGTATCGGCGGTGAGGAGGACGACTACGCCACCGTGATGGTCGCCATCGAGGGCAAGATCACCGCCGCCATGGCCGGCATCGCCCAGGGCGCGACCAAGGTGGAGAAGTCCGAGATCAATGGCAACATCAAGATCAACGGCCAGGAGACCGTGGTCTACACCCACCCCGCCGGCTCCGCCGTAGAGGCCGGATTCAAGAAAGTGGGCAGCGACGCCAGTGGCCATGTGGTGCTGGGCGACGACGTGACCAAGGAGGATATCACCAAGCTGGGCATCCCCGGTCAGGACACCACCTATGAGAAGGCCACTTCTGAGGCCGACGGCCTGATGTCCAAGGAGGACAAGGCAAAGCTGGACGGCATGGCTGTGGCTGAGGACACCGAGGTGCAGTCCATGCTGGATGAGATCTTCGGCGCCACTGAAGAGGAGCCTTAAACGGCTCCGTTAAGGGGGATGGGGGCGCAGATTCCCGTCCCCTTTTTTTTATATTTCCCGAAAGGAGCTCTCATATGGCAGAGAAACAACTCACCACCATAGAGCAGTTACGGGCACTGGCAGAGCGGGGGAAACAGGACACCCTGATCCGCATCAACGAACTATTGGACTCGATGATCCCTCTGCTGGAGAGCGCACAGCACACCGGTATCACCGTCACTCTGCCGACCGAGAACTGGAGCGGCAGAGCTCAGACTGTGCAGGACGAGTTCCTCCTGGCTGACGGAAAATACTGGTATATTGTGTGTGCCGACGCGGACTGCTTTATGGCGGCAAGCGAGACCGGCGTAAAAGCCGATAACATTACAACGGACGGTCAGGTCACGTTCCGGTGCGAGGTCACCCCCACGGAGAACCTGACGATTTCTATTTTGCGACTGGAGGTCGAGCAGAGCAATGAGTAACGCTAACGTCGGCAAGGTTTTCAACATGACCGGCGGCAACGGTGGCGGCGGCACTCTGAAGCTGGAGACCCTGGCAATTACCAAGCAGCCCAACAAGACGGTCTATAAGTCCGGGGAGTCCTTTGACCCGACCGGCATGGTGGTCACGGCGGGCTATGGGTATGGTCTTACTTCGGATGTGACCGGCTACACCATTTCGCCTCAGGTTTTGACGGATGGGGTCACGGAGGTGACCATTACTTACACGGAGGGGCGGATCACCAAGACGGCCAGCGTACCCGTGACGGTGAAGAAGGTGCTGGTGTCCATCGCCATCACGGCAAACCCGACAAAGATGACATACCAGTATCTGGAGAGCTTTGATCCGGCCGGAATGGTGGTCACAGCCACTTATTCGGACGAATCCACGGAGGAAGTCTCCGACTACACCCACTCCCCGGACGCGTTCTCCGCACTGGGGCAGCAGGCGGTGCAGATCCAGTACGCCTACGAGGGCGTGACCAAGACCGCAAGCCTGACGGTGACGGTGAACCCCATCGAGGTGGCCGTCCCGGTTCAAAATGGAGTTCCGACCTATGACGGAGAGACCAAGACGCCGGCGTGGACCGGATATGACACCGGAAAGATGACCATTTCCGGAGAAACCAATGGCGTAAACGCAGGCACCTATTCCGCCAAGTTTGTTCTGAACTATGGCTATGTATTCCCCGGAGGGCAGAATGAGGCGACCGTAAGCTGGGTTATCGACCGGGCGGTCATCGCTTCGCTGCCGAAGCAGAGCAATGTGCTGGCGGCCAATGGAAAGCCCCAGTCCCCCACCTGGGACAACTATGACACCAGCAAGCTGACCATCGGCGGGGAGCGGTTCGGCACAGAGGCCAAGGACTATACCGCCACCTTCACCCCCACGCCCAACTACAAGTGGTGGGACGGCTCCACCGGGGCCAAGGAGGTCATCTGGACCATCACCAGCGTCATCGTACCCATCCCAGTGCAGAAGGGCTCTCCCGTCTATACGGGCGCGCCGCAGACGCCGGAGTGGGATAACTTTGACCAGGAGAATTCCTCGGTATCGGTGACGCCCCAGACCAACGCGGGCACCCATACCGCCACCTTTACCCTGCTGAAAGGCATGTGGTCGGACGGCACCACCGGGAAGAAGACGGTAAACTGGACCATTGGCCGGGCCAGCCTGGCGGCGGTGCCCAAGCAGAGCAGCGTGCCGAAGTACGACGGCAACCCCAAGACCCCATCCTGGGACAGCAACTATGACAGCAACAAGATGACCGTTTCGGTGGAGCCTCAAATCAACGCCGGGACGGGATACACCGCCACCTTTACGCCGGACTCCAACCACCAGTGGTGGGACGGCGACGTGGGCGGCAAGACCGCGACCTGGTCTATTGCCAAGGGCGACCAGGTGGTGACGGTAAGCCCCGCGGCTGTGACCCTGAACACCAGCGCCCGAAGCGCCAAATTCACGGTGACCCGGAAAGGGGACGGCGTGATCTCCGCCACCTCCAACAATCAGAGTGTGGCTACCGTGAGCGGCATCAACCAGGTCACGGGGGAAGTGACGGTGAACAGCGTAAAGGACACCACGGGCACCGCCACAATTACCGTCAAGGTGGCAGAGGGGGCCAACTATCTGGCCGGCGAGGACAAGCAGGTGCAGGTCAAGGCTCAGTTCGTCACCATTTACGGCGTGGAGTGGGATTGGACCAGCAGCGGCTCCACCAAGGGCAAGCGCACGGACGGGGCGGCCGGGTTCGGCGACCCCAATCCGGCTGTGAACAACGGCGGCGGTTCCTCGCCCTTCGACAATCTGTATCCCTGGAGCGGAATGGTGAAGGAGACCCGGACCGGCGGCGTGATGGTGAAGGAGCCCAAGTATTGGTTCAAGTGGACCAAGACGGGGAAGAAGCTGAAGCTGCAAATCGCGGACGGCCCAGTAGAGGGGTTCCATGTGGACCCGGTGAACATGGACCGGGGCGACGGCCTTGGCGAACTGGACTTCTCCTATATCGGACGTTACCACTGCGGCACCAACTGGAAATCGGAGACCAATCAGGCGCAGAAGGTCAATATCACCCGTTCCAATGCCCGCACCAATATCCACAATCTGGGGACGAACATCTGGCAGATGGACTTCGCCCAGTTCTGGTATGTGAATATGCTGTTTCTGGTGGAGTTTGCCGATTGGAACGGTGAGCGCATCGGCCGGGGCTGTTCCCGTTCCGGAAGCAAGGAGAACAATGGACGGACGGACGCCATGCAGTACCACACGGGAACCACGGCGGCCAACCGGGATTCTTACGGGTTCTGCCAGTACCGGAACATTGAGGGCTGGTGGGATAATGTGTACGACTGGATGGACGGGTGCTACTACAACGGCAACGGCCTGAACGTCATCAAGAATCCCAATCAGTTCAGTGATAACTCCAACGGTGTTCTGGTAGGAAAGCCGACCGCCGGTTACCCCAGCGATTTTGCAATCCCGACCCAAAGTGGTCTGGAATGGGCACTTTACCCCACCGAATCTTCTGGCAGTACGACTACCTATGTCCCGGATAACTGGGATTTCAACGGTAGTGTCCCGTGCCTGTTCCATGGCGGTAACTATTCCCTGAGCCAGAGTCACGGGCCTTTCTACGTGAGCTACAGCAGAGCGTCGGGCTCCAGCTCCTACATCGGCTGTCGCCTCCAGGAGCGCCCGCCTCAAACATCAAAGTAATAAAAGGCGTTTCTTCAGCTTCCACCTTCAACTTATCCCAAGATGTTATTTTCTCCTTGCAACCTCCGGCATCCTGTTCCAAAGGAGAGGAAAAGGAGGGGACTGCCGCTAACAGTCCCCTCCTTCGTGTGTTATGTGCTTTTCTTCAGCGCCTCTTCGATGAAGGCCCGTCCTTTTCTGATGAGGACGGGGTCAACGTCACTGAGCATCTTGTCAAAGCCATAGATGATGTAAACCAATTTGGCCGCTCCGGAGAGCTTATGGCCATGTTCGTCAATCACAACACCCTGGCCGAGTGTTCTGACATCGCTCAAGTCCATCTACAACACCTCCTCTCCTTTGGAATGGGATGACCGACCTGTTCTCACCTCCAAGTACCTCCAGAATGTTTTCTCCTGGCCAGTAGGATACTCCGGTTCTTGGTCAAAGTCAATCCGACACGCAAGGCGGTTTGGCAAAACTTGTGAGGGTCGCGCATCTGCGCCGCCCTCTATTTTATTTTCTCGATCTCCTCCCGGAGCCAGGCAAACTCCCGGCGGGTATAGACTTTTTCCGTTATATCGGAAATCTTGTGGCCCACCATGTATTTGATAGCATACTCGTCAACCCCATAGCGCTTGGCCATGGTGACAAAGTGGGTACGGCCGTCGTGCGGGCGGTGATTGGGGTTCAGCTTCAGCTCGTCTCGGATGCGCTCGAAGGCTTTTTGATACCGGGCATACGTCAGCTTGAGGTTTTTCCGGTTGCGGTTATTGGGGTCGGCCCAGTTGAGCAGATAGGGGCTGCCCAGTGCCTCCGCCTCCTGATATTTTCGGAGCACCAGGTCTTGAATGCGGGAGTGGATGGGGACGACGCGGTTCTCGCCGGCGTCCGTCTTCATGCCGCCCTGGAAGGTCCAGTTCTCCAAGTCCACATCTTTCAGTTCCAATAAACCAAGCTCTTGAGGGCGCCAACCGGAGTAACACTGGATGAGCAGGATGTCGACGCCCTGCTTGCTGCTGGCATTGGCCCATAGCAGGTCCATCTCTTCGTCGGTGAAGGCGATATGCTCCTTTTTCACCGACTGGATCTCCTTGACCGTTTCTTCGGTGAGGTTGAAGGTGCGGGAGTAGTTCCGGTCCACCAGCTCATACTCCAGGGCGTAGTCCAGCAGCATGTTGAACAGGGATTTGATCTGGTTCTTCATGGTGGCGGTGGGATGCTGTTCCTTGCCACGGATGACGGCCACCCCCTCCTCCATGCAGCCTTTTACATGGCGGGCCCGGATGTCCATGACCCGCATCTTATAGACGCCGGAACAGTAGGCCCAGGCCGAGGTGGCGGATTTGGTGCTCTTCACCGTCTTCTCATACTCCGGGAGCCATTTGTCATAGAGTTCCTGCATGGTGATGGACGGCTCCAGGTCATAGGGGTTCTTATTATATTCCACCAGAGCGGCGTAAGCGTCGTTGTAGGTGGCAAAGTAGGACTCCGGTTTCAACGGTTTGCAGATTGGTTTCCCGTCCGGTGTTTTCCCCACCGTCACCATCGCACGGAATGGGTTTCTTAAATTGCGGTTTTTGATTTCGCTGATCTGACCGAAGCCGTTGGGCAGCCGCCGGCGCTTGTTGGATTTGCGGGGTCTTTTCTGTTTTTCAGAGGGTTTCAGCGGGTAGCCGCAATGGGGACAGGCGTTGGCCTTGTCGCTTACCGGCAGTTCGCACTCTGGGCATTGGGTCAGCATGACGGTTCCTCCGATTTGGATTCTGAACAGGCCTGGATAAGATCCTGTTCGGCCTGCTGAGCCTCTTCATCTGTAATTATATTCTTTTGTCGGCGTTCTTCTACCAGGTCGTAGACGCCCTTTGCCGCAAAAGGAACAAGAAGGAGCAAGGTTGGAATTGTGCCGATGAGCCATTTCCGGTTGAGCGCACGAGCCGTTTTCTGGTACTCATGGCGTCTTATTTTTGCGATGTACTGGACTGGGCCGCCATACTTGCTCATTTCGTGGGAGCTTTTGGCATAAATCCAATCTTTCATAAAAATCATCCTTTCGCAAGAAATTCATCCTCCTTTATGGAAGAATAAAGCACCAATTTTAAGGAGGTTGTTTGATATGTTCGAGAAAACAAAAGAATTTGTGTCGAAGCACAGGAGAATTTGCACTGGCATCTGTATGGCAATTCCAGCCGGTATAGCGTTTTATGCGGCGTACAGAGCGGGATGCCAGCATGGTGTCAGTACAGTTCAAAGAGTGCTGCGGGATTTGGATTACGATTTGTGCGAGCAGGTCGATCACGTGTTTCAGAAGAATGGTGTGTTTTAATCTGGATGAAAATTGGGGCTGCTGATTTAGCAGCTCCTTTTCTTTTTGCCCCTTGCACCGCCCGTCCTAATCATATATGATAGTGTATGAATTGTCAAGCATATTCCTACACAATATTTTTTGACTTGGAATAGAGGGCGGCTTATGGTGATGCGGGACCAATCCACCTGCCCTAAGTGTGGCGGGGAGCTGAAATACTACGACAGCGTGCCGAGACTGGTACGGACGAAGGGGCGGGAGACGGCCAGAGTGTCTATGTGCCGGTTCCGGTGCGTCCGCTGCGGGGCGGTGCACCGGGAACTGTCGGAGCTGCTGGTCCCTTACAAGCAGTATGAGGCGGAGGTTATCCTCGGCGTGCTGGAGGGGCTGATCACCTGTGAGACGATTGGGTTCGAGGACTATCCCTGCGAGATGACCATGCTCCGGTGGCTTTCGCAGAAAGCGCAGCTCCTTTTATGGAGGTGATTGTAATGCGGTTAGAAAAGCGACCTTTTATGAGTTCTGTAACAAGAAGGGTGATTGATGATTTTAACCGAATGAACGACCAGGAATTTGTGAGGAAATATTTTTGCCACAAGCTCATATATGCAAAGCGTGTTGCAAAGTATGGTGATCCATTTGTGAGGAGCCCATTGGCTAAAGTCGGAAGATTTTTGATTGGGATAAAATAAGAGGTTCAGAAAGCAGGAAATCATCCGAAGGAGATTGAGCCACTTAAACGGGCTCTTTCTCTTTTGCGCAGATTTTACATTTCCTATTATGGAGAGGAAAAAGATTACCGAAAGGGTATGAAAGTGAAGAGGCTAAACGCATAAACGCAAAATCTTAGTTTATGTTCGATGTCTACACGGAAAGTCGCCTCTCTTTCTTTTGCTCCTATTTCGCAGAAAGCACAGCTCCTTTTATGGAGGTATCCATAAGCGAAAGGAGTTTTGTAATCATGAAACTGATACCGGTTGACGCGATACCAAAGATGGGCGGCTATCACAAGCTGCAAGACTTGATTGAGGAATTTGTAAACGGAGACGCAAAAATCGTAAAAGTAGATTTTGGCGAGGACGACTACAAATCCCCAACGGTATGCCGGTCTTGTCTGGCCGCGGCCATCAAGCGGTCAAAGCGCTCGGTCAAGGTATGGAGGCGTGGAAACGAAGTGTTTCTGAGTAAGGATATTTGACAAGGATTGAGCCGTTTTTACAGCGGCTCTTTCTTTTGTCCCCCCCCTCCCTCCTCTCTTTTTTTCTGCGTTTCTAACTTAGGATAGCCTGGTTTAATCTAAGTTAGAAAGCGGAGGCCCGGGTTCATTCGCAGATTTTGCAATTCCTATTATGAGAGGGTAACACGGTTCGACTCCGTGGTTATTACGGAAATCCCACAGAAATCCTTGTGGAGATATATCCTTCTTAGGTGCAGAAAGGAAATGGATAAATGCTGGTGGAAAACCAGTGGCAAGCTACGAAGCCGGGTACGGAGTAGGCAACGCAATAAGCGGGCACGACCCTGAAGTCATTTCCTTTTCTTTTTCGCAGTTCCAGCAGAGCCCTTTATGGAACCAAATGGTTACTATTTGCATTGAAGGAGTATGCGCAATGGAGATCAATATCGTCATTAAAAGCAAAGGTGAAGAGTCGATCGAAATCGATACAAAACAAGCTGATATATCTGTGGAGCGAGATCCATACCAGCATAATCAAGTTTTTGGAGAAGGATGCTCAAGTAAATGGACTGAGGATATGAGAACAAATATTGCATTTCTCAAATCTCAGCAATGCTTTGCGAACGAATTGCTGAGAGCGAATGGTTGTTTGTTTCTGAATGACGTCTATAAAATGTTGGGATTTCCCTTGACCAGATGCGGGCAGATTGCTGGGTGGGTTTTCAATGAGAAATATCACGATGCGGTATGTTTTGGGATTGACTTTACCGCTGTGCTTACGGATGAAACTGTAAAACCGTTGTATTTGGAATTCAATGTACGAGAAAACATTTTGGACTTTTTATCATGAAAGAGACGGGCTTGTCGGATTGACGACAGGCCCCTTCTTTTTCGCAGTTCCAGCAGAGTCCTTTATGGAGGTGATGGTTATGAGGACCAGGAAAATTCTGAGCGCAGTCGGAACATTTGTGATTGTGGGTGCGGTATCAACAGCAGGCGCTGCCCTGTGGACAAATGTTCTAGACAGGAAATTTCAGATGGTTAAAGTCAGACTGACACATCCGAAGTCGGACAAAATTATATTTGTGGACTTCCGAAAAGCCGGGAGGGGCCGCTGATACGGCGGCTCTCCCTTTTCCGCACAAACGGCACCGCCTATTATGGAGAACAAAATCAGGAGGTAGATATTATGAACAAGCAGAAATGGACCGAGAAGCCTATCACCTGGGGCGGTTATCTCAAGCTGTGCGGCGTGGTATATGTGATCAGCCTGATTGCTGGTTTCGTATGGTACATCGCCAGCTTTGAGCCGGCCTGGTGGGGCAGCTTCAAGGGAAAAGCGAAGAAGTTGTTCATGATCTGGCGCCCGGGAAGAAGATTCTAAAGAGCAGGAGCCGCCTGTTACGGCGGCTCTTTCTCTTTTTTCCACCGAGGTTGTTTTTACGAAGACGCGGTCCCTAATTTAGAATAGCCGTTGAAAGGAGGTAGACGCCGATGAACGAACAGGAATTTCATCCAGGCTCCGTTCCGGTCGCTGTGGTCGCCAGAGTCTATGGAAAGGATGCGTCCTGGGTGAGAGCCGGCATTATCTCGGGTTGGCTGCCGATTGGTAAGGCTACCCGTGGCGGCAATTTGGTGACCAGCATTGAGGAGATGGACTCCCGGTATGGGAGAATCAATTTCTACATCTCCCCAAAACGGCTGTACGAGGAGACCGGATACTTTTGGAAAGGAGAGAGGCGATAATGGCCCATGATATTCGCCCGGAGGTGTCCCAGAAGAACCCATTCTGGATTGGCAAGCACCGCTACTACGAGCTGAAGCACTTTTGCCTGCAATACCCCATTTGGAAAAAGGCCCGCAGTTCTTTGGACGGGCTGAGCAAGCGTCCGGCCGATCTCCAGGTCTTCGTCAAGAGCGGCCAGATGAAAGGCGACCCCACGGAGCGGTGCGCCCAGTCCAGGCTCTTTTTCGCCGAGCGCATGGAGATGGTGGAGCAGGCGGCCATCGAGGCGGAGCCCGACCTCTACC
>OMGI01000542.1_pt1 | contig 28881 bp, 24 predicted proteins | sample 1645801 | NCBI WGS metagenome assembly OMGI01 (sample SAMN05578584, study PRJEB25193) | human gut metagenome | biome: Human Microbiome; feature: human-associated habitat; material: feces | host: Homo sapiens | place: USA:Birmingham
CGATTTCCTTGGATATAATTTTGCGTAACCAATTGCTGTCTTCATCCGTAGCTAGCGTTGCTGTCTTTCTCCGTACGGCTCACAAGTTCGCCTACGGCTAAAGCTCCTTCGTCGCAACGGCTGAAGCAAGATTTTTGCGTGCCGGCAAGGAAAATGGCACTTTTGGCGCGGAAACCGACCGAAAGGCGGCCCAAAGGGCCGTGCCCGTTGGCGAGCCGGGAGAGCCTTACGGGCATCGAGAGCAGAGCGTACTCAAGTACATGAGCAGCCAAAAGCGCCAGATGACGCAGCCGGCACACAAAAGGCTGGTTTTGACGAATCATCACGGCAAATAAAAGGCCTGCAAAGCCTGGAATTAGATGCGTCTGCCCTGTGCCGTCGCGCCGGAGCCATTGACGCGCTGTCCGTGGGCGGCTATGCACTCGTCTATCTTTCTTCCAATATCTTACAAGGAGTCGCATCCATGAAACGCCTTTCCGTTCTGGCTCTGGCCGCCGCCTTCTGCCTGGCCCTGAGCCTGCCCGTGGCCCATGCCGCCGACAAAAAGCTGATGATGGCCACCACCACCAGCACCCAGGATTCCGGCTTGCTGGAGTATCTGCAACCCACGTTCAAGGCCGAGACCGGCATTGATCTCAAATGGGTGGCCGTGGGCACGGGCAAGGCCCTGGAAATCGCCAAGAACTGCGACGCCGACGTGCTGCTGGTGCACGCGCCCGCCGCCGAGATGGAATTCGTCAAAGCCGGGCACGGCGTGGATCGCCGCCAGATCATGTATAACGATTTCGTGCTGGTGGGCCCGGTCAAGGATCCGGCCCAGGTCAAGGGCAAGGCCACGGCCGAGGCCCTCAAGGCTATTGCCGGGCGCAAAAGCCCCTTTGTGAGCCGCGGCGACCAGTCCGGCACGCACAAGGCCGAACTCAAGCTCTGGAAGGCCTCCAGCCTGTCGCCGGACAAGGAAGCCTGGTATGTTTCCGCCGGGCAGGGCATGATGGCCACCCTGAACATGGCCGCCGAGAAAAAGGGCTATGCCCTTACCGACCGGGGCACCTGGATCAAGTTCGCCAACAAGCAGGGCGACAAGAACCTCCTGGCCATCCTGGTGGAGGGCGACAAGGCTTTGTTCAACCAGTACAGCGTGATCACGGTCAATCCGGCCCAGTGCCCCAAGGTCAAGAAAGACCTGGCCCTGGTTTTCGAGGATTGGTGGGTGAAGCCTGAAACCCAGAAGCGCATTGCCGATTACAAGCTGGAAGGCAAGCAGTTGTTCTTCCCCAATGCCGGGAAGTAGATGAGGAAAGCGGAAGCGGAACGGATGTTTCGCTTCCGCGCTGTTCCTTTGCCGTAAGCCGGGAGGGGGCTTGTCGTCCGGGTGATGTTTGGCGTGCCCTGCGGGCGGCAGGCCCCAATAACTCCGCCTCGCGGGGCACACCTACAGTTATGGATTACCTATCCCAAGGCGTCGCGCAGGCCCTCGCCCTGCTCCTGCACATGGACGCGGCCACGCTGTCCGCCGTCACGGCCACCCTGGTCTCCACGGCCTACGCCATGACGGCGGCCATGCTGCTGGGCCTGCCCTGCGGGTTTGCCCTGGGCTATTACGATTTTCCGGGCAAGCGCTGCCTGCGGCTCATTTCCGACACCCTGCTGGCCTTCCCCACCGTGCTCATCGGCCTGCTGGTCTATGCCTTCATCACCTACCGGGGCCCGTTGGGCGAATACGGCCTGCTCTTCACCCTGCCGGGCATGGCTATCGGCCAGGCCGTGCTGGCCCTGCCCATCGTGATTTCCTGGACGGCCCAGGCGGTGGAAGGGCTGGACCCGCGCTGCCGCCAGACCTTGCTGACTCTGGGGGCATCGGGCGCGCAGGTGGCCTGGGGCTCATTGAAGGAGGCCCGTTACGAAATCGGCATGGTCTGCGTTACGGCCTTCGGCCGGGTGATCACCGAAGTGGGCATCGCCATGATGCTGGGCGGCAATATCCGCTATGAAACCCGCACCATGACCACGGCCATTGCCCTGGAAACCAGCAAGGGCGAATTCGCCCAGGGCATTGCCCTGGGGCTGGTGCTGCTGCTCATGGCTTTTGTGGTCAATCTGGCTCTGGCGGTTTTGCGCCGGCGCGGACGGGGCGACCACGGCAGGCGGGGAGGCGGGGCATGAGCATGTTGTACCGATGCCGGGACCTGACGCAGCGCTACGGGGGGCGCACAGTGCTGCGCCTGCCGGAGCTGAGCGTCGCGCGCGGCGAGGTGCTGGCGCTCACGGGCCCCAACGGCGCGGGCAAGAGCACGTTGCTGCGCCTGCTGGCTTTTCTGGAAAGTCCCGCCTCCGGCGAACTGTGTTTTCACGGCACGCCGGGCCGTCCGCCCCGGCAGGACGTCACTCTGCTGTTGCAGGAACCCTATCTGTTCAAAGCCTCGGTGTTTGAAAACGTGGTCTACGGCCTGCGTGTGCGCGGCCGCCGCCATGATCTGCGGCAGGCCGCCGAGGGAGCCATGCTGGCCGTGGGCTTCACGCCGGAGCAGGACATGCTGCGCCGTTCCTGGAAGGCGCTTTCCGGCGGCGAAAAGCAGCGCGTGGCCCTGGCCGCCCGGCTGGTCCTGCGCCCGCTGGTCCTGCTGCTGGACGAACCCACCTCCAGCGTGGACGCGGCCAGCGCCAAGGCCATCGAGACGGCGGTACGCGCCGCGGCCCTGGCCGGAACCACCGTGGTGGCGGCCAGCCATGACATGGTCTGGCTCTCCAGCTTGGACGCGCGCCGTCTGGACCTGGGTCGTCCGGCCTGACTATCGGGGCTTGGGTTCTTGTCCTGCCCTTTCCCGTTTTTCCTATAAATACTGATAGGTGCCGCGCCAGCGCCAGACGAAAAAGGCCGCCACCAGCGCGGAGATGGCCTCGGCCAGGGGCGCGGCCAGCCACACGCCGGTCAGGCCGAGGAATTCCGGCAGCACCAGCAGAAAAAGCGCGATAAGCGCGAAGGTGCGCAAAAAGGCGATAATGGCGGAAACCTTGCCGTTGGACAGGGCCGTGAACAGGGACGAGGCAAAGATGCCGTAGCCGCAGAACAGAAAGTTGAAGACGAAAATATGGAAGCCCTGGTCCGCCAGGGCGAAAACCCGGCTGTCCGGCGGCGCGAAAATGCCGATGAGCCGGGACGCGCCCAGCAGGGCCGCGCTGAAGACCAGAATGGAACCCACGCAGATGAACAGCAGGCAGGAGCGGAAGATGCGGCGCTGGCGGGCATGGTTGCCGCTGCCGTAATTGTAGCTGATGACCGGTGCCACGCCCATGGAAAAACCCAGAAAGAGCGTGACCAGAAAATATTCCGAATAGGCCGTGATGGTCAGCGCGGCCACGCCCGCTTCCCCGGCCAGGCGCAGCATGGTGATGTTGAACAGATAGGTGGTCACGCTGATCGAGAGTTGGGCGATCATCTCGGAGCTGCCGTTGAAGCAGGCCTGGCCGAACTCCCGCAGGCGCATGCCGGGCCGGGTGAAGTGCAGCGGCCCTTTGCTGTACAGGAAAAAACACAACCCGCCCAGAGGCGGGATCAGAAAGGCGATGCCCGTGGCCAGGGCCGCGCCCGCCACGCCCATGCCCAGCAGCACGATGAAGACATAGTCCAGAAGCGTGTTGGTCAGGCCCGAGGCAATAATCAGGGCCATGTTCAGCGCGGGTTTGCCGGCTGCGACGAAGAAAAAGGCGAACAGGGCCAGCACCAGGCCCGCCGGGGTGAAGAGCAGCAGGGTGCCGAAATATTCCCGGCAGTAGGGCGCGAGAATGTCGCTGGCGCCCAGGGCGCGGATGATCGGCTCCAGAAAGAGCAGGCCCAGGCCGGAAAAGAACAGGCCCAGCAGCACCCCGGCCAGGATCAGCAGGCTGAAGTTGCGCCGCGCTCCGGCAGTGTCGCCGCCGCCCATCTTGCGCGCGATAAGCGCGCTGCCGCCGGTGCCCAGCATGGTGCCCAGGCCCCAGAGCACGCCCATGGCCGGGTTGATGATGTTGATGGCCGAGAGCGCCTCGGTGTTCACGAAACGGGCCACAAAAATCACGTCCACAATGGTGTACAGGCCGTTGAAGACCATCATGACCATGGTGGGAAAGGCGAAACGCAGCAGGGAAAGGAGGCCGGAAACCCCCTCAAGGGCGTTGGCCGGTTCGCGCGCGGGCGCGGCGGTACTGGTGGACATATTCAAACCCGGAACAGCGCGGCGCGGGCCGGAAGCTGCTTCTGAATCATTCTTCGCGGGAAAAGGGCACAAAGACCATTACGCAGTGTTTCCTTTAAGCCACGCCGTCCTCTTGGGCAAGCTCTTTTCCCCAGGGCAGGGCCTGGATAACGGTGGTCACGGAGCGGAAGAAACGCCGGGCCGCCGCCGGGTCTGAAGACCGGGGCGGCAGCGGGCATCCGGGCTGGCGGGCGTACCAGGGCAGGGTGCGCAGCAGGGCGGCTGCCAGCAGGCCCGGGTCGGGCAGCAGCAGATCGGCGGGGCGGCTGGATGCGGCGTCCTCGCCGGGGGCGCAGGACCTGTCCAGCACCAGATAGCGGCGGCAGGCCAGGGGGCGCACGACATAGGCCGCGCAACGGCCGTCAAGCAGCAGGGGGCAGTTGCGCCGCAACGGCGGCAGAGCCAGGGCCGCGGCATGGTTTCGGGCCAGGGGCGCGCGTTCTTCGGGCCTGAGCCGCAGATGCGCGTAGCGTGTCAGCAGCAGGGCTTCCAGCGGCGTGAGCGGGATGGGCTGGCAACAGCAGGCCGCGCAACCCGCCCCGCAGGCGGGCGCGCGTCCGGCCTGGCGCGCCCGCGCCAGAGCCTCGGCCACGCTCAGGTCCACCAGGGCGCAGGCCTCCAGAGCCAGGTCCGCGCCGGGCAGGGATTTTTCCAGCAGGGAGTCCCGGTGGCGGAAGCGGGCGGCTTCGGGCCGCCAGCGCAGCATGCTTTCCATGCGCGTCCCGCCCGCGTCAATCCCGCAATGCGGACGCGCCGGAGGGAGCGTCGTCGCGGGCGTCAGCGTCCGCCTCGGCCGGGGCGTCCGCTTCCAGGGCGATATTGTGCAATTGCGGCGCGTGCGCCAGGGCGAAACGGCGCACCTCGTCCTCCCAGAGGCGGAAGGCCGCGACCAGTTCCTCGCCTGCGGGCGTGAGGCTGTAGCCGCCACGCCGGTTGTCGCCGCTTTCCACCAGGGGGCGGCCCAGGGCTTCCTCCATTTTCTTCAACCTGCCCCAGGCCAGGCGGTAAGACATGCCCATGCTTTCGGCGGCTTTTTTCAGCGAGCCCAGTTCGGCCATGCGGCGCAAAAGCTCCACCCGGCCCTGGCCCAGCAGTTCCTGGCCCGCCGTGCCGCTGTTTTTGCCGTCGGCGCGGGTCAGCCAGATTTTCAGGTGCATGCGCGCGTTCACGGGCATGGCGGCCTCCTTGCCTGCTTCAGGGAAATGAGAACAACTTCAAACGGAATCCGCTCTACTTGAACACGGCCACGGCCCGGCCCTGTTTGAGCGCGATCCGCCCCAGGGGCAGATCGCGCCACCAGAGTCCGGCCTCACGGCCCGTCAGGCCGGTTTGGCGGCTCTGGCCCGAAAGCAGGGCCGCCAGATCCGCAAGGTCGTCCAGCACCAGGGCCGTGTCCGGTCCGGGCGGCTCGGGCAGCAGGCAGCGCAGGCGCGGGGCCGGGCTCAGACGGCCGCCGGTCAGACGGCCCAGCAAGGCTCCCTGCCAGATGCATTCCGGCGGCAGCAGACCGGCCGCCTGTGCGGGAATAAAACGCACATGCTCGCCGTAAAGCGCGGCGTGGCCCGGCGGCAGCAGAGCCGGGTCGCAGCAGGGCCCGGCCAGGCATTCCGGCGGCAGGATCCGGCCCGCTTCGCGCCGCGCGCCGCGTTTTTCCGGGGCGGACGCGGGCGGCACGGGGGGCGTGCCCGCGCTGCTCGCCGTCTTGCGTAACAGGGCCAGGTAAAATCCCTGGGCCCGCGATTTTTCGCCGTCCACCCGCAGCGTGCCCGCGCCGTCGGGGCGTTCTTCCCAGGCAAAGCTGGGAAACGGCGGCAGCGTTTCGCGCACAAGGCCCAGCTCTTCTTCGGCGAAACAGACCTGGGCCTCGTTTTCCGCCTCGTTGGTGGTGCAGGTGGAGTAGACCAGCCGTCCGCCCGGCGCGAGCAGGGATGCGGCGTGCCGCAGCAGACGTCGTTGCAGGCCGATGAGGCTGTTCAGTTTGTCTCCCTGCCAGAGCTTGAGCACGCGGGGATGTTTTTCCGCCGTGCCCCAGCCGGAGCAGGGCGGGTCCAGCTGGATGGCGTTCCAGGAAGCCGGGACCAGGGGCAGGTTTTCGCCGCCGTAGGAGCAGGTGGCGGCCTGGAGCAGATTGCACTGGTGCAGATTGGCCCGCAGGGTGCCCAGGCGGGCGGGCGCGGGCTCGTTGGCCAGCACAAAGCCCGTGGGGCCGGTCAACTGGGCCAGAAAGCCGCTTTTGCTGCCCGGGCTGGCGCAGACGTCCAGCACGGCTTCCCCCGTCCGGGGGGCCAGCGCCAGGGGCGGCAGCATGGAGGAGCGGTCCTGGATGTAGATATACCCGAAAAAGGCCGCCAGGGAACCGCCCAGAGGCCGGGGCTCGCGGCAGAGGCGGCGGCAGAGCGGGGAAAAGGGCTCGGGTTCGAATTCGTAGCCTTGGGCGCGCAACAGGGCTTCCACCAGGGGGATGTGCCGGGTTTCGCAGACCAGACGGAAGGAGCGGGAGTGCTGTTTGGGCATGACGCGCCCAGTATAGGGCAGATCAGGGGCAAAGTCAGCCGGATTCAGGCCCCCGCTTGCGGAGGCCGTTCAGAGCAATCGAATGGAGAGAACGGGAAAGGAAATGCTTTTGCCTCAGCCTTCCTGTAACTTTGCGGTTATGCTACAGAATCCGTCTTTTCCGCGCGGGCGGCGTTACCGATGCTTTTTTGATGCTCACATACTCAAGCATGTTCCGCTCAAAAAAGCATCGCTGCCTTGCCCGCACGAAAAAATCGCCAATTTTGCAAAATTCCCGCAAACCAGTCCCCCGCTCACTTGCCGACTGTGTCGGCTGCGTTCGCGGGTCTAAGGAAGAAGACGCACGTATGGAATCAAATGCATATCCAGAGAGGAAGCATTCTTTCGATTGCCTTGGGAGGCCGCCGCTTTCATATTGCGCGGCGGGCCAAGTCTGCGTATACTGCGACGATATGGCGGGGCTGGAGCTTTGCCGCGCCTCCGAAAAAGACTCCAAGGAGTACGGGATGAAATTTGCCATGCGATTGTCCTTGACGGCCTGCCTGCTGACGCTCGCGCTGGGCCTGGCCCAGGCCGCCCAGGCCGCGCCGAAGAGCTTTGTGCTGCTGCCCTTTACGGTCAATGCGCCGCAGAGCTATGCCTACCTGTCCAAGGCCGTGCCGGCCACAATGCAGGCGCGGCTCAACCGCCCCGGCGTGCTGGAAGGGCGCAGCGCGCAGACCAAGGCCGCTTCCGCCGCCGAGGCCCGCAAGGCCCTGAGCGCCGCGGGCGCGGATTACGCGGTCTGGGGCTCGGTGAGCGTCATGGGCAATGAGTGCACCATTGACGTCCACAGCGTGGACAAGGCGGGCAAGACCTGGAGCAAAACAGCGCAGGGGCCGTTGAGCGGCCTCACCGCCACAGTACAGCAACTGAGCTCCGCCATGGGCAGCGAGGCCTTCGGCGTGTCCGTGGCGGGTCGGCCCGGCTATGTGGCTCCGTCCGGCAAGGGCGAGCCGGTCAATCAGATGAATTCGGACATCGTGGTCAATGAGACGGGCCAGCAGCGGGTTTATCTGAACCCGCAGTTCCGCTACCAGGGGTCCGGGGCCAACGACGGCTCGCGCCTGCGCAGCCAGCGCATGAAGGACAATATGGTGGATATGGCCGTGGGCGATTTCAACGGCGACGGCAAAAACGAAATCGCGGTGCTCGGCGACCACAAGCTGACCATCTACATCTGGGAGCCCGACGGTCGGCTCAAGCAACTGGGCGAAACCGTCATTTCCCAGTCCAATCTCAATTTTTCCATGCGGGCCATCGACCTTAACCGCGACGGGGCCAAGGAACTGGTCATCGCCACCTTTGAGGAAGACAGCAACCGCCCCTACTCCTATTTCTATTCCTTCAAGGGCAACAAGCTGACCCAGTATGCCGACCGCATCCCCTACTTCGCCAGCGTGATCAAGACCCCGCCCCATTTCATGCCCACCCTGGTGGGCCAGGGCTGGGATTCGCTCAAGCTCTTCTCTCCCGGCGTGCACGTGATGGTCAAGAGCGGCAACAAGTTCTCCCTGGGCGCGCGCCTGGATCTGCCCGCCGGCGCCACGGTGTTCAACGTGGCCTGGCTGCCCGGCGGCAAGGACGGCAAGGGCGACCAGCTGGTCATGCTCACGGACGACGAGCGCATCAAGGTCTTCCAGGGCAACGGCAACACCCTGATCCACACCACCATGGAGCGCTTTTCCGGCTCCGCCACGGGCATGGACCACTACAAGGGCATGCCCGGCCTGGGCATCGACCGCAACTACCAGCTGCCCAGCAAATACTACGCGCCCATGCGCATGATCGCGGCGGACCTGGGCCGTACCGGCGAATACGTGCTGCTGCTGAACAAGCCCATTTCCACGGCTTCCCAGCTCTTTGACCGCTATCGCTTCTTCCCCCAGGGCGAAATCCACGCCCTGTACTGGGACGGCGTGGGCCTGGGCCTGAAGTGGAAGACCCGGCGCATCCGGGGCTCCGTGGCTGAAATAGATCTGGCCGACGTGAACAACGACGGCATCCTGGATCTGGTGGTGGGCCTGAACACCTCGCCGGATCTGGGCATCGGCAGCCGTCAGAGCATGATCACCGCCTACCCGCTGGACGTGTCCCAGACCGACCCCAACGTGCCTGCGGATCTCAGCGACTTTGAAGTGAACCCCAACTAACGTGCGGCAATCCGGCCCCCTGCCCGCCGGGCGGGGGGCCGTTTTTTATCCCTTTATTCTCTCCATTATCAGCCAAAGGAGGCCAAGGTGCGCATCCTTGTGATCGGTTCCGGCGGGCGCGAGCATGCCCTGGTCTGGAAATTTCGCCAGAGCCCGAGGGTCAGTGAAATTTTTGTGGCTCCCGGTAACGGAGGCACCAGCGGCGCGGGCGCGATCAATGTGCCGGTGGCCGCCGACGATCTGGACGCACTGGTGGATCTGGCCCGCCGGGAAAAGATCGATCTGGTGGTGCCCGGCCCCGAACTGCCGCTGACCCTGGGCATTGTGGACCGCATGCGCGAGGTGGGTATCGCCTGTTTCGGTCCGGACGCCTATTGCGCGCGGCTCGAGGGCAGCAAGGCCTTTGCCAAGGAGATCATGGACCGGGCACAGGTGCCCACGGCCCGCTGCGCGGTGTTCAGCGATCCGGAAATCGCCAAAAACCATGTGGTCAAAGTGGGCGCGCCCCTGGTGATCAAGGCCGACGGCCTGGCCGCCGGCAAGGGCGTGGTGGTGGCCCGCGATTCGCAGGAAGCCCTGCAGGCTGTGAGCGACATCATGGAAGCCAGGGCCTTCGGCGCGTCGGGCGACCGCGTGGTGCTGGAGGAATGCCTGGTGGGCGAGGAAGCCTCCTTCCTCTGTTTCTGCGACGGCGAGCGGGCCGTGCCCCTGCCCTCCGCCCAGGACCACAAAGCCGCCTGGAACAATGACCAGGGCCCCAATACCGGCGGCATGGGGGCGTACAGTCCCGCGCCGGTACTGCCCGACGACCGGCTGGAGGAAATGGCCGATCTGACCATCCGGCCCATTCTCAGGGAGCTGGCCAAGGACGGCCATCCCTTTGTGGGCGTGCTCTACGCGGGCCTGATGCTCACCGCCGACGGGCCCAAGGTGCTGGAGTATAACGTCCGCTTCGGCGATCCCGAGTGCCAGCCCCTGCTGGCGCGACTGGAGGGCGATCTGGCCCAGGTCATGCTGGACTGTGTCAACGGCGGACTGGACCCGGCCAGCCTCGGTTACAGCTCGCAGACCGCTCTGGGCGTGGTGCTCACCGCCAAAGGCTACCCGCGCGCCTACCCCAAGGGCTTGGTCATCAAGGGCATTGAGGAGGCTGAGGCCCTGCCGGGCGTCAAGGTTTTCCACAGCGGCACGGCCGTCAAGGATCAGGTGCTGATTTCCAGCGGCGGGCGCGTGCTCTGCGTCACGGCTCTGGGCCACGATCTGCCCGCGGCCCAGAAGGCCGCCTATGCGGCCCTGGAAAAGATCCAGATGCCGGAGGGCTTTTGCCGCACGGACATCGGCGACAAGGGAATCCGCCGCCTGGAAAGCGAAAAAGACCGCTGAGATTCAGGCCGCTTTCCCCGGTGGCGCAATGTCTGAAGCAAACAGGATGGTATCATGGCGCATGTTGTTATTTTGATGGGGTCCAAGTCCGACGAGGAAAAAGTCAGCCCCTGCGTGGACGTGCTGAAAAGCCTGGGCATTGACTATGTGTTTACCGTGAGTTCGGCCCACCGGACGCCGGAGCGCACCGAAGCCCTGGTACGCGACGAGGAAGCCAAAGGCGCGCGGGTCTTTATCTGCGCCGCGGGCATGGCCGCGCACCTGGCCGGGGCCGTGGCCGCGCGCACCAGCAGGCCGGTGATCGGCATCCCGGTGTCCGGCGGCAGCCTGGCCGGCATGGACGCGCTTTTCTCCACCGTGCAGATGCCTCCCGGCTTCCCGGTGGCTACGGTGGCCCTGGACAAGGCCGGGGCGCGCAACGCGGCCTGGCTGGCCGCCCAGATCCTGGCCGTGGCTGATCCCGCGCTGCATGGAAAAATCGAGGCGGCACGCGCGAAAATGCGCGCCGACGTGGAAAAGGCAGGGGAAGAGATCAGTAAAAAATACGCTTAGCCCGTCAGGGCTCCTCCGCAAAAGGCAATGCGTCTGCACCGCAAAAGGCCGCCGGAATTCCGGCGGCCTTTTGCGGTGGCGGCAACGGGCGTGTCTGGAACAGATTAGGGCAATTTCAAAGTGAAACCACTCTAGGCCGTGCCGTAATACGGGGGACGGCGCGTTTCCGATCCGGCGCTGACCCGGAAAATCTGGACCGTGTACTGGCCCTTGCTGCCGCACATGGGGCAGCCGTCCGTGACCAGCAGACAGGAGGCATCCAGTTCCAGAGGGTCGATGCCCGCCTGTTCCAGAATGCGGCTGGCCCGGCCCTGTTCCCACATGACGGGCGAGCCGCAGCGGCCGCATTCCACATAGAGGAGTTCGGGGTCGTAGCCCTTGAGGGCCAATGGTCCGGGCGCGGAAGTTGTGATGGCTGTGGTCGTATTGTGCATATTTTTCTCCCGGCAGGCGGCGCGCGCCGGGGGGCGCATGGCTTGGCGCAGTTTTTGCCTGCCTCTCTCAAAATAAGCACGACGCGCCGCAAGGCAAGGGCGCGGGCGCTTGCCTTGCGGGAGTGAGCCGACTACACTGGTTCCATGCCTGAAAAAATGCGTCATATCCGTTTATTACCGCCTGAGTTGCGCAATCAGATCGCGGCCGGTGAAGTGGTGGAACGCCCGGCCAGCGTGCTCAAAGAACTGGTGGAAAACAGTCTGGACGCCGGGGCCGCGCGTATCGACGTGCGCCTGGATAACGGCGGGCAGGCCCTGATCCGCGTGCAGGACGACGGCTGCGGCATTCCCGCCGATGAGCTGGAGCTTTCCGTTACGCGTCATGCCACCAGCAAGATCGCCAGCATGGACGACCTGGAGCGCATCCGCTCCTACGGCTTTCGGGGCGAGGCCCTGCCGAGCATCGCTTCGGTCTCGCGCTTCCGCATTGTGTCCGCCTGGCAGGGGCCGGACAACCAAAGCGCGGCCCATTGCGTGGAAGTGGAGCACGGCCGCCTTCTGGCGTCAAGCCCGGCGGCGCTGCACAAGGGCACCATCGTGGAGGTGCGCGATCTTTTTTCCAATATACCCGCCCGCCTTAAATTTTTAAAGACCCCGGCCACGGAGTTCAAACGCGCCCAGGACTGGCTGGCGCGGCTGGCCCTGGCCCGGGCGGAAGTGGGCTTCAGTCTGCATTCCGGCGATCGCGAGGCTCTGCACTTTCTGCCCGGCCAGACCTTGCGCGACCGCCTGGCCCTGCTCTGGCCCCGCCTGATCGTGGAGGCTCTGCGTCCCTTTGAGGGGGAGCGCCACGGCATCCGCGTGCACGGCCTGGCGGCCCTGCCCACGGTGAGCCAGCCGCGCGGGGACCGCATCCTGCTCTTTGTCAACAACCGTTCGGTGTTGGACAAACGTCTGCTGGCAGCCGTGCGCGAGGCTTACAAAGGCCGTCTGACCAGCCGCGACTATCCGCAGGTGGCGCTTTTTGTGGATATGGACCCGTGCGAGGTGGACGTCAACGTGCATCCGGCCAAGTCCGAAGTGCGCTTCCGGGATGAATCGGCGGTCTTTTCCGCCTGCCTGCACGCGGTGCAAGGCGCCCTGGTCACGTCGTTCACGGCGGCTCTGGAGGGCGAAGCCCCGGACCTTTTTACGGAAGGACCGTCCAGTGGGCAGCCCGGCGGACTGTTTCCCGCGCGGGAGAATCCGGCCGGAACGGCATCGGCTTCTGAAGCGGCCGCGCCCCGGCCGCAGGGATTCTGGGGCCGTCTGGATGATCCGCCGCTGCTGGCCCGCCTGGAAACGTCTTCCGCCCCGGATGCTCCGGAGGAAGACTGGCGGGTGAGCGTGCCCCCTGGCCGGAGTGCGGCCCCGCGCATCTTCGCGCCCGTGGAGGAAGACGCCGCGCCCTACGGGCCGCCCGCTGAGCACTCTTTTCCGCCGGAGTGCGCGGGTGCGTCCGCCTCCATGCCGGACGCGGCCTGGTCCGGCCTTGTTCTGGAACCGGCTGTCGCGTCCGATGCCTCATTTGCTGCCGCGCCGGAGCCGCGGGAGCGCGAACCGTTGCGGGTGGGCCCGCTGTCCTATCTGGGACAGGTGGCCGACACCTATCTGATTTTGCGCGACGCCGAAGGAGCGCTGCTTTTGCTGGACCAGCACGCGGCCCATGAGCGGGTGCTTTACACGCGGCTGCGCCGGGGCGGTTTCGCGGGCACGGGCCAATGCCTGGCCCTGCCCTTGGAGCTGGGTCTGCATCCGGCGGAGCAGGAACGCTTTCAGCAGTTGCGCGAGCGTCTGGAAAGTCTGGGTTTTGCCCTGGAATGCGCGGACGGGACGCTGCTGGTGCGGGCCATGCCGCCCGTGCTCTCGCGCGCCGAGGCCCGCGATTTCCTGCGCGAGGCCCTGGCCGGGCGCAAGGACGATCTGGCGGGCATGTTCATTTCCATGTCCTGCAAGGGGGCCATCAAGGCCGGGCAGCGTCTGACGGACGATGAGGCCGCCGGTCTGCTGCGCCAGTGGCTGGCTGTGCCGGAGCGCGAATACTGCCCGCACGGCCGCCCCTGCGTGCTGCGCTGGGATGCCGCCGCCCTGGAAAAATTTTTCAAGCGCCGCCAGTAGGGCATTTTAGAGCAGATCCGCTTTGAAGTGGCCCCGCCGTGGATTCAGGCTCTGGCGTCCGCTCATGCGGCCGCCAGGGCATTTCAACATTTTCAAAGTTGAAATGCTCTAAATGAATCAGTGCCCGGAATAGTCCAGCACGTTGTTCAGCGGCGCGGAACTGCTGCGGATCCGCCCTTGGTCGAACAGGTGGCGGGTGAGCCGCCAGTTTTCCAGATCCAGCACGTCCAACTTGCCCTGGTGTTCCGGCCGCAAATGCCGGGCCAGGGCCGCCAGCACCTCGTCCACGGGAAAATAGACGCCCTCAAAGGAGACGCGGGCCATATCCCCTTCGCGGCACAGCACGGGCTCGTCCGCGTCGTCGGCCAGGGCGTCGGCGCAGGCCGCGTCCAGGTCGGCGTAAAATGCGTCCGAAATGGGATAGACATGGCCGTAGACCTTGAGCAGGGGCTCGCGCATCACGAGGCGGGTTCTCCTTCCGGTCGGTCCGGCTTATCCGAGTTCATCGGGCTCCCCTGCGCGGGCTCGGGCGCCTGTTTTTCCGTGTTTTCCGGAATCTGTCCGGCGGGCGCGGCAAGAAAGGACGGCGGCAGGCTGGCAGGACCGGATTCCGGCGCGGCCGCTGCACGGGTCCGGCAATACTTCTGCGCGCGGGCCACGGCCAGGCCCTCGCAGTCACCCAGGGCGCAGGCCGCCGAAAAGTCAGCGCACATGCCCGGATAGTTGCGGCGCAGCATGCGCACCGCGCCGCGCGCCCGCAAGCGCCGGGCTTGCTCCGCGCCTTGGGGCGCGGAGGGGGTGCGGGTATGCAGAGCCGCGTTCAGATCGTCCTCGGCCAGGGCCAGCTGTTGCAGGCGCCAGTGGGCCAGTGCGCGGATATAGCGCGCCCGCCCGCTGATCAGGTTCGAGCCGGGTGCCAGGCGCAGGGCCTCGGTACAGGATTCAATGCTTTGCTGGGGCAGGTTGCGCTGCAATTGGGCCTCGGCCAGCAGCAGCCGCACCGTGGGGCTGCGCGGGGCCTCTCTGGTCGCCCGTTCCAGCGTGCTCAGGGCTTCGGCCCCGGTCAGCCAGCCTTCGGGCGTGAGGTCCAGGGCGGCCTGGGCCAGCCAGAGGCCGTTCAGGCGCGCGCTCATGCGTTGCCAGTCGCGGGTCTGCCAGAAATCCCGTTCCACTTCCGGCGTTTTCACGCCGGGGATTGCGGGCTGCAACGCCGCCGTACCGCCGGGCCAGTGACGGTCCATGATTTCCAGCGTGTCCCTGGTTTCGCTGATGAGCGTGTGGCGCAGGGCCAGCAGTTCGGGATTGCGCAGGGCCAGGATCAGTTCTGTTCCGGCCTGGGACCGGGGCGTCAGGCTGAGCGCCACGTGCAGGGGGGAATCTTCAGCGGTGTCAGGGGCCTTTGCGGCATTGGGAGCGTCGGCAAGGGGCGGCGCGGCGGCCCGGTATAATTGCGCGGCCAGAGCCAGGCGCTCCGCCGGAGCTACCGCGCCCATGCGGATTTCCCGCCGCTGGGGAAAGGCGATTACGGCCCGGTGCAGGGCCGCAAGCCAAGCCGAGGCCCGGGCGTGCGCCCAAGCCGCTTCGCGCGTCACCGGCGGGGTGACGGCGCGCATTTCCACCTCGGTAATCGGCCTCAACTCCAGCGCGGGTGCTTGTGCCGACGCGGAAGGCATATCCCCGGCATCCTCCGGAGTGGTGGGAACACGCCCGGATTCAGCCCGCGCGGGCCCGGCCCACGCCAGAAACAGCAGCAACACAAGGCCCGCAAGCCCGAAACGCGGGACCGTCATGGCCGGTTATTTTTTGGCCTGGATGGTCTGGACAATCTTCTGGGCCATGGGCTTCACGAGATCCCGCAGCGTTTCCAGCATCAGGTTTTCCGCCGCCGCGCCCGAGGGCAGGCCGGTGCGGCTCTGGCTGGAAGAGAGAGACTCGCGCAGCAGGCGGCCCTGGCGGTTGGCCAGCACGTAATTGACCCGCAGACTGGTGGCGAGATCCGTGGCCGAGGTTTCGCGCAGCCATGCCTCGTCCACCTGGCCGGTGACCAGATAGTCGGGATTGCCGCTGCGGGCCTGACCCACGTTGAGAGCAAAGGTAACCTGCATGCCGTTGCGGGCCAGCTCATCGGCCAGGGCGCGGCTGATCCACTGGGCCACGTCGTCGCTGGTCACAAAGGCGCTGTTGTCGCGGCGCACGCCCAGAGCGGACTGGTCCGTGCGTTTGTCGGCAAAGGTCACCACGCTGACGCGCGGGGCGTTGGGGGCGGGCAGCACGGAGGCGTCCAGCGGCGGCGGGGGAAGCAGGCGCACGTTGTTGCTCGGTCCGCAGGCCGAGAGCAGCAGGACTGCCAGCAGCGCCGACAGCAGGGCGGCGGGAAAGACACGGCGGGTATGTTTCATGACGGCCTCGCGGAGTTCGAAAAATGTTTCGAAATTTTTATGATATTTTTTAGATATATCCGGAAAACAGCCGTCTTGCAAGGCAATGCTCCCCATGCTACAGGGCTGCTGTCTGATTTCTCGCGCGCCGCGCGTGTTCCGCCGGACTCCTGGACGCGGCCTGAAGACGCGGCGCTGGTGCCTCTCTCGGAAATTCATGCTAACAGGCTGACATGCGTGGGGAATTCTCGAATATGTCTGCCCTGCGGGAGCGATTATGATTGATCTCAAACTGGTGCAAAAGCAGCCGGAAGTGCTGGCCAAAGCCTTGGCCGACCGGCATTCGGAACTGGACGTCAATGAATTTTTGGGCCTGGACGCCCGCCGCCGGGCCCTGCTCGCGGAAGTGGAGGCCCTGAAGAGTCAGCGCAACACCGCCTCCGGCCAGGTGGCGGCCCTCAAGCGCGAGGGCAAGGACGCCGGTTCCCTGCTGGCCGAGCTGGGCGGCCTGTCGGACCGCATCAAGGAGCTGGACGGCCAGACCGCCCAGGCCAAGGCCGATGTGGAAGCCTGGCTCATGCGCGTGCCCAACATTCCGGACGCTTCCGTGCCCGTGGGCCGGGACGAGACGGAAAATGTGGAAGTGACCCGCTGGGGCACGCCGCGCCGATTCGACTTTCCGGTGCGGGAGCACGGCGATCTGGGCGTGGCCCTGGGCGGCCTGGATTTCGAGCGCGCCGCGCGCCTCACGGGCAGCCGCTTTGTGGTTTCCCTGAGCTGGGCCGCGCGCCTGGACCGGGCCCTGGTCAACTTTTTTCTGGACCGGCACACCCGGCATGAGGATTATATCGAAGTCTGCCCGCCCTATATGGTCAACCGCGCCACCATGACCGGCACGGGCCAGCTGCCCAAGTTCGAGGAAGATCTCTTCAAGCTGCGCGAGTGGGACTATTACTTGATTCCCACCGCCGAGGTGCCGCTGACCAATCTGCATGCCGGGGAAGTTCTGGACGAAGCCGACCTGCCGCGCGCCTATTGCGCGGCCACGCCCTGCTTCCGCTCCGAGGCGGGCAGCGCGGGCAAGGACACGCGCGGGATCATCCGCATGCACCAGTTCACCAAGGTGGAGATGGTCCGTTTCGCCCATCCGGACGACAGCTTCAACCAGTTGGAGCTGATGTGCGGCCATGCCCGGCATCTGCTGGAATTGTTGGAGCTGCCCTATCGGGTGATCACGCTCTGCACCGGCGACATGGGCTTCGGTTCGGCCAAGACCTATGACGTGGAAGTCTGGCTGCCCGCGCAGAACACCTATCGCGAGATTTCCTCCTGTTCCAACTGCGGGGACTTCCAGGCCCGGCGCGCGGACATCCGCTTCAAGCCCAAGGGCGGCAAGGCGGCCTTTGTTCACACGCTCAACGGCTCGGGCCTGCCCACGGGCCGCGCCATCGCCGCCATTCTGGAAAACGGCCAGCAGAGAGACGGCAGCGTGCGTCTGCCGAAAGCGCTTGTGCCATACATGGATGGGGTGGAGGCCATAGAACCTTAGAGGGTGTCGCCATAAGTGTCTTTTCGGTTATCTGTGCGTTGAAATTCGCCTTTTATTCCGGCGCCAGCCATTCCTAAAGCAAGGCCTGCGGCCAACGGCTGCTGCAAAGACACAGCGCTAAAAGCGCTCTTTCTCCTTGATATAACACGGAAATCCATCTCATGGCGATACCCTTTAGGGCGGACGGGCGGCGTGTATCTTTTCCAAACAGAGAGGGCTCCTTAACGGAGCCCTCTCTGTTTCCGACGCTCAGAAGACCTGTTTCAGTTTGACCACGGCCTTGCGGCGCAGCTTGTCCTTCTGGAGTTCCCCGAAGGCCTTGAAGTGCGCGCTGGCGTTGTGTTCGGCAATGGCCTCGGCTGAAGCCCAGGATTCAAGGATGAAAAAACGGCAGGGATTTTCCAGATCCTCTGTCAGGTCGTAGGCCAGATTGCCGGATTCGGCCCGGCTGGCTTCCACCATGGCCCGGAATGCGGGCAGCATGACTTCCCGGTGCTCGGGCATGACCTCAAGTTCGGCCACAATGCGGATCTCGTTCATGGCTTTTCCTTCAGCGTTGCCGGTCGGCGTCATGCGCGCGGCCGGGGGAAAGCGCGGCGCGGCAGACGTGCCGCCGGGGCATTTTGGAGGGCGGGGAATCGTTGGCTTTACGGGCGGCTGTTGCGCGGTTCAGGTTCAGGCTTCGACAACGGCGCGGTCCTCTCTCTCTCTCTCTCTCTCTCTCTCTCTCTCTCTCTCTCTCTCTCTCTCTCTCAATGGCCGCTTCATACTCCTGCTCAGGCATGGGCCTGAAAAAAACGTAGCCCTGCACCAGATCACAGTGGACGCTTTTCAGAAAGGCGACCTGATCCGGCGATTCCACGCCTTCGGCCACGGTCTGGATATGGAGCTTGCGGACCAGCCCGATGATGCTCTCAACCAGGATGGCGTCTCTTTCCTTATTCTCGCCGTCAATGAAGAACAATCTGTCGATCTTGAGTGTGTCGATGGGCAGGCTTTTCAGCAGGCTGAGCGAGGAATAGCCTTTTCCGAAATCGTCGATGGAGCAGGAAAAGCCTTCCTGTTTCAGCTTTTTCACGATTTCGGTCATCAACTCGAAGTTGTCGCAGGCGATGGATTCCGTGAATTCAAGGTCCAGCAGGCCGTTCGGGATGCGATAACGGTTTTTGACGGCCGCATAAGCGGCCACAAAGTCCTCCTCGTAAAACTGGAGCCGGGAAATATTCACCGAGACCGGCAGGACGGGCCGCTCCTCGTCCAACCTGCGGCGCAGGGAGCGGCAGACGCTTTCAAAGACATACTGGTCCAGCTCGGCAATGAGATGGTTTTTTTCAAAAATAGGAATGAATTTGTCGGGCGGAATGATTTGGCCGTCGGATTTTTTCCAGCGCACCAAGGCTTCGGCGCAGGCAATGGCGCCGGTGCGCAGAGCCACCTTGGGCTGATAATAGACAATGAACTCCCCGTTGTTCAGGGCTTCCTGCATCTGGCTGACAAGGCCTTTTTCTTCCAGCAGGTTGTCGCGGATGCTTTCGTCATAAAAGGCATATTTGGCATAGGCGCCGTTTTTGACCGTCTTGCGCGCGAAATTGGCCCGGTCCAGAATGTTGTCTATGACCAGGTCGCCGGGGGCGTCCTCCAGGCAGCAGATGCCGCAGCATACCGGCAGGGTCTGCTTGTACCGGGATTTGTGCATGAAATCCGTGATGGCGGCGTCAACGGTCTGCTGGCGCGCAAGAACCTCTTCTTTATCCTCGTAGCGGCGCAGGATTACGAAGTTATCCGCCGAGACGCGGCCGAAGATCTCATTTCCCTTGAGTTCCTTGCCGATAATGTGAGCGTATTCCCTGAGGACCGCGCTGCCGTATTCGTAGCCGAAAACATCGTTGATATATTTGAAGTCGGCGAAATCCGCATAGGCCACGGCATAGTGCGTGGCTTCGCCGGTACCGATCAGTTCCCTGGCCTCGCGCTTGAAGCGTTCCAGGTTGTACGCGCCCGTCAGGGGGTCCCGGTCCGCCATGTCATTCAGATTTTTGTTCAGATTCTCCAGCAGAAGCATTTTTCTGCTGTAGGCCCAGAGAATGAACAGCCAGGTCAGCAGCAGAAAAGCCGCCATGAGCACGATCAGGCGCAAGAGCATGGAGGTTTCTTTGTGGGCGAAAGCCTCCGCGGCAAAGACCGTCTTGTTCGCCAGATCAAAATAGTCTTCGCTGGCTCGCAGCAGGGCGCCGGATGCGGCCTTGTCCTGCCTGGCGGCCAGGATAGCTTTTTTTAGCCTTCTCCATTGCTGGTGAAGCTGGGATAAATTTTTGTTGTATTCCGGATCGTCGGGCCTGATCAGGCCGTATGGCCCTTCGCCGCTACGCAGTTCATTCTGGATGCCGTCAAGATAGGCTATCAGATCGTCGCGCGGTTCTTGCGCCAGCTCCAGTTTCACAAGGCGCTGGGTCGCGCCCCGTACGATGCCCACATAGTTGATAAGTCGGCCGTAGGTCTGGGATTGGTTGATGGAATAGATCGCGCCCGCGCCAAGCAGAATCACCAGCAGGAAGAGGGTCTTAAGACCAAATTTCAGCATGTTCTGCATATCTGCGCGGACCCCGGAAAGATTTTCATGGTACCCTACGCCATAACCGAACTTTTGTTAAGGTAATAAGGGCAGTATGAAGAATTTCGGCGCGCTTGTCGGCTGTGGGCTTCGCGGTCCGGGTCAGCTCCGGTAGGCCTCGCCGATGGCCTGGGCCAGTCCGCCCAGGGAGGTTTCCTTGTAGCGGGCCTGGAGGTCTATCCCCGTACGGTACATGACCTCAATGATCTTATCCAGAGAAACCACGCGCTGGCGGCCGTCTTCCAGGCGGGAGAGCTGGGCGCAGTTCACGGCGCGTTCGGCGGCCACGCCGTTGCGTTCGATACAGGGAATCTGCACCAGGCCGCCCACCGGGTCGCAGGTCAGGCCCAGATTGTGCTCCATGCCGATTTCGGCGGCCGCTTCCACCTGCTTCACGCTGCCGCCGGTGACAGCGCAATAGGCCCCGGCGGCCATGGAGCAGGCCACGCCCACCTCGCCCTGGCAGCCCACTTCCGCGCCGGAAATGGAGGCGTTCAACTTGTAGAACAGGCCGATGGCCCCGGCCGTGAGCAGAAAGTCCCGTTCGCCCTGTTCCGTGGCGTGGGGGTAGAAGTTGGTATAGTACATCAGCACCGCCGGTATGATGCCCGCCGCGCCGTTGGTGGGCGCGGTGACGATGCGTCCGCCCGAGGCGTTTTCCTCGGCCACGGCAAAGGCGTAGAGCATGGGCCAGAGGCTCAGGTCGCGACGGCCCGTGGCCTGGAGCGCGCTGACTTTGCGCAGCAGATTGGGGGCCCGGCGCCGCACCTTGTAGCCGCCGGGCAGCACGCCGTCCGTGCAGCAGCCCCGCTCCACGGATTCGCGCATGGTGCTGATGATGGTCGCCATGCGCGCGGCCACTTCCGCCTCGGAGCGCCAGAAAATTTCGTTGGCCAGCACGATGTCGGCAATGCTCTTGCCCTCCCGCTCGCAGATGGCGAACAGTTCACCGGCCGTGGCGTAAGGATAGGGCGGTGTGGGATATTCCTCTTGCGGGGCGTCGAAATCCTCTTCGGTGCGGATGAAGCCGCCGCCGACGGAATAATAGGTTTTGGACAGCAGGGACGCGCCGTCGTCGGCAAAGGCCGTAAGCGTCAGGGCGTTGGAATGGCGGGGCAGAAAGAGCCCCTTGTGCACCAGCATGTCCCGCGCATAGACAAAGGGCACGGCCCGTTTTCCAGCCAGCAGCAGGTCCGCGTCGTTTTTCAGCGCGCTGACCCGGTCGGCCAGATGAACCGGTTCCACGCTGTGCGGCTGTTCCCCCTCCAGGCCGCTGAGCACCGCGCCCATGGTGCCGTGCCCGTCGCCGGTGAGCGCCAGGGAACCGTAAAGGTCAAGCTGGACGCGGGCCGTCGTGTCCAGCAGGCCTTTGCCGCGCAGCTCGTCGGCAAAGGCCTTGCCCGCCAGCATGGGACCTACTGTGTGGGAACTGGACGGGCCGATGCCGATTTTGAAAAGGTCGAACACGCTGAGCATGGTTTTCTCCGCTTGGGGATTTGTACCGAGTATGCCGGAAGCCGCGCGTGGAGTCGAGGGCGGTGGCTGACCGGCAGGGCCAATACGTTGTTATACGCGCCTGCCCTGACGAAAACTGGTATCTTCATTGGCATGCTCCGACCCCGTCCGCTATTTGTGATACACGGAGCTTAAGAACTCCTGCAAGCAAAGGCCGACTTTTATGTCGGCGATCAACGCTTTTTCGTTACTGGAAAAGCGTGTCTCTTGGCTTGTACAGTACAGCCGGGAGTGGGCTAATACAAGACCGGTCAACCGGAAATATGCCCGCCGCGCTTGCACGGTTCTTAGCTCCCGGCTGTTGTTGCTTCGACAAAGCCAATAAGAAAATGCAAGAGGTGCCTTATGTCTCCTTCAACTCCTCCCATTGTCACTCTGGTGTCACAGCTCGCAGGTCGGCAGCGGACGTTCCCACGGCATGGCGGACGTGTCACGACGGGTGAATTGGAAAACCTGCATGCCCGCGTGCATCAATTAGAGCAAGTTGTGCTTGAAATTATCGCTTAACGGCGAAGTAAATTCGCCTTGCGATAATTTCGCGGTGCGGATTTTCACGGAAAACCCGTACAGAGCGTTGAGATATTTTCAATATCAAAATGCTCTAATATAGTGTTGCCCGCTCATCTGGCGAATACCATTGAGCGCATCAGATCCAGGGCCGAGCTGGAACCGGCTGGGGTCCAGAAACCTGTAAACGCTGTGCCCGTTGAGCATAAGACTGTGGTTGGGGTAGGGCATAAGCGATTTTTCTGCATCCGGACTTGCGCGGTAACCAACCGATCTGGCCGATAAAAAACGGCGCGCGGATCATATCCGCGCGCCGATGGTTCTGTATTGCGGAGGTCGCGTTCTACAGCGGCCGCTTGCTGTTGTAAAAGTTGATCAGGCAGCCGTCCAGGATGATCCGGCGTTCGTCGTCCGTAAGTTCCTTGAGAGTCAGGGCGATCTGTTCGGCCCAGATTTTATGCTCGCCGTCCGCCTCGCTTTCATGCACCAGGCAGGCCAGGATATTGGGATGGGCCTTTTCCACGGCCTCGCGGATGCGCGGAATCACCAGGTAGTCGCCCACACGCAGATCCTTGGCCAGGTCAGCGTCAACCACAAAGGGCAGCATGCCCCAGTTGATCAGGTTGGAGCGGTAGCGCTTGGTGGCGTATTCCACGGCCAGGTTGGCCCAGCCGCCCAGCACCTTCTGGCAGGAGGCCGCCTGCTCGCGTGCCGAGCCGTCGCCCGGCTTGACCGCGAAAATGGTGCTGCCCAGGCCGATGTTTGCCAGCGACGTGAGTTCGTCAACGAAATCCCCCACGCCGCAAGGCGTGCAGATTTCGCGCACGCGGGCCAGCAGCGCCGGGTCCGCCGGGTTTTCCAGGCGGGCTTTTTCCAGGGCCTGGAAGGCCTTGGCCCGCTCCACGTAGCCGGGATCCTTGCGCGACAGGGTATACTCCGCCAGCTTGAGCGGATTGGAGCGCAGGGAGGAGGTCTCGCCCGAGGGAATCAGCTCGTCCGTGGTGGTCACCGGATCGGTGATCACGCTGACCACCTGGAGAATCAGATGCTGGGGCAGGGGGCTCATTTCCGGCCAGTCCGCGATGTTCGGGCCAAAGATCAGCGGGGTTTCCGGTTTGGGCGCGCCGAAGCCGTTGTAGACGCGGCGCTGATAGATGATGGGCTCGAAATGGTAGCTGAGGTCCACGTTCAGGCCGGGGTCCTTCCAGTCCAGATCCGTGGCCGGGGTCAGGCGGCCGCCGTTGGCCGCGGTGGCGGCGATGGAGCGGGCGTCCATGAGCGCCACGGCGGAGAGCTGGCCGTTCGAGGGCTTGGAGCCCTCGCGGTTGGGGAAGTTGCGCGTGGAATGGCGGATGGACAAAGCTCCGTTGGCCGGGGTGTCGCCCGCGCCGAAACAGGGGCCGCAAAAGGCGTTTTTGAGCACGGCACCGGCGGCCATCAGTTTGGTCGTGGAGCCGTTGCGCACCAGGGCCAGGGCCTGCGGCTCGCTGGCCGGGTAGACAGAGAGGCTGAAGGCCTGGTTGCCCGTGCTCTTGTCGTCCAGAATGGCGGCGGCCAGGCTGATGTTTTCAAAGGAGCCGCCCGCGCAACCCGCGATGATGCCCTGGTCCACCCATACGCCGCCCTCGCGGATCTTGCCGCGCAGGTTCAGGCCCTTGCCCGCTTCGCCGAACTGTTTCACGGCCTCTTCGTCCACGGCGGCCAGGATTTCGTCCGCGCGGCGAACCACTTCGGCCACGGGCCAGACGTTGCTGGGGTGGAAAGGCAGGGCGATCATGGGTTCGACCTTGCCCAGATCCACCCGGATCAGCCCGTCGTAGCAGGCCGGTCCCTGAAGGGCCAGTTCGGCGAAATCCTGTTCCCGCTTGTGCAGGGCCAGGTACTGACGCACTTTGCCGTCCGTGCGCCAGATGGAGGACAGGCAGGTGGTTTCCGTGGTCATCACGTCGATGCCGCAGCGGTACTCCACCGAAAGGCCGTCAATGCCGGGGCCCATGAATTCCATGACCTTGTTTTTCACAAAACCGTTCTTGAACACCGCGCCGATGATCGCCAGGGCCACGTCCTGCGGTCCCACGCCGGGCGCGGGCGTTCCTTCCAGCCATACGGCCACGACCTTGGGCGCGGGCACGTCGTAGGTCTTGCCCAGGAGCTGCTTGACCAGTTCCGGGCCGCCCTCGCCCACGCCCATGACGCCCAGGGCCCCATAGCGGGTGTGGCTGTCCGAACCCAGAATCATGCCGCCGCACTTGGTCATCATTTCGCGCACGTACTGATGGATGACCGCCAGATGCGGGGGCACGAAAATGCCGCCGTATTTCTTCGCGGCGGAAAGGCCGAAGAGATGGTCGTCCTCGTTGATGGTGCCGCCCACGGCGCAGAGGCTGTTATGGCAGTTGGTCAGGGCGTAGGGCACGGGGAATTCCGTCAGGCCGCTGGCCCTGGCGGTCTGGATGATGCCCACGTAGGTGATGTCGTGGGAGGCCAGGGCGTCAAAGCGCAGGCGCAGGCCCGCGTCTCCGGCCGGGGCGGCATTGTGGGCCGCCAGAATGCGCTGGGTCAGGGTATGGGCGCGGGCGGCGTCCGGGTCCACGCCCCGTGCGCGCGCCTCGTCGGCGGCAAGGACCTGCGCGCCGTCAATAACGGTGGTCTGGTCAAAAAGCTGGATCATGGGAAACCTTCTTCAGTAGTGTTGACGTTGAAGCCGCCCGGTCAGTCGGCATGCGACGCGGCCAGTTTGAGGCCGAAGGCGATGAACACGACGCCGGTGCAGCGGTGCAGCCATTGCTGGAAACGGGGATTTTCAAAGGCCCTGCGCACCTGGCCCAGAATATAGGCCAGGGACACGTACCAGAGCAGACAGAGCAGCGACATGATGCCGCCCAGTTCCAGAAACTGGGGGACAAGGGGCATGTGCGGGTTCATGAACTGCGGCAGGAAGGTCAGAAAAATCAATACGGCCTTGGGATTGAGCAGATTAGTCAAAAAACCCTGCTTGAAGGCGCGCCACAGGACGCGGGGCGCGGGCCGCGCCGTTGTGTCCGTCATGCTTTCCGGCTCCCGGCCGGGCAGGGGCGCGGTGCGGACCACGGCCCGGCTGGCGGCCCGGCCCTGGCGCAGGGCGTGGATGCCCAGCCAGAGCAGATAGGCCGCGCCAACGTATTTCAGGATGCTGAACAGAAACACGGATTGCGCGATGATGGCGGAAATGCCCAGCATGGCCGCGCTGGTGTGGATCACGATGCCCAGGGCCACGCCGCAGGCCGCGGCCTGACCCTGCCGCCTGCCGTCCAGAAGGGAAATCTTGGCGATCAGGGCAAAGTCCGGCCCCGGCAGGATGACCAGAATGGCGGCCAGGGGCACGTAGAGCAGCAGGTTTTCCAGCGAAATCATGGCAGGGCCTTCATGGAGAGGATAACAGCGACTCCGACGGCTCAAGGGGCGCGGCCCTTTGAGAACCCATTTATTAAGAAGCGGCGCGGTTATGTCAGCCGGTGTTTCCGGGTGACTCTCTCCATAATCACGCTAAAGAATAAAAGTTTTGACGGGTGGGGGACCGGGGGAGGGGAACTTTTGTAAAAGTTCCCCTCCCCCGGAAAGGCGATCCCTACAAATTTTCTCCTATGATCTCGCCGAACTCCCGGCAACCGACCACGCGCGCGCCGCTGACCTGGGCGGCCAGGTCCACAGTGACGGCCTTGGCGGCAATCGCCTTGCCCACGGCGGAGCGGATGCGCTCCGCGGCCTTGGGCAGTCCCAAATGCTCCATGAGCAGCGCGCCGCAGAGGATCACGCTGCCGGGATTGGCCTTGTCCTGCCCGGCGATGGTGGGCGCGGTGCCGTGGGTGGCCTCGAAAAAGGCCAGACTGTCGGATATGTTCACGCCCGGCGCGAGGCCCAGCCCGCCCACTTGGGCGGCCAGGGCGTCGGAAATGTAGTCGCCGTTGAGATTGGGCGTGGCCAGCACCTGGTATTGCTCGGGCCGCAGCAGGGCTTCCTGGAACATGGCGTCGGCAATGCGGTCCTTGACCACCAGACGGCCGGGCACGGGCTCTTTTTCCGTGCAGGTTTGGCCGCCGAATTCCTGCGCGGCCACATCGTAGCCCCACTGGCGGAACGCGCCCTCGGTGAACTTCATAATATTGCCCTTGTGCACCAGGGTCAGACTGTCGCGGCCGTTGTCCAGGGCATAACGCATGGCCCGGCGCACCAGCCGCTTGGAGCCCGCCTCGGTCATGGGCTTGATGCCCACGGCGGCGGCCTCGCCCACCTTGCTCACGCCCAGCTCGTCGCGCAAAAAGGCGATGAGCTTGCGGGCCTCGGGCGTATTCGCGGCGAATTCCACGCCCGCGTACACGTCTTCCGTATTCTCGCGGAAGATGACCATATCCACCCGCTCGGGATGCTTGACCGGGGTTTCCAGGCCGTCGAAATGGCGCACGGGCCGGATGCAGGCATAAAGATCCAGACCCTGGCGCAGGGCCACGTTCAGGCTGCGGATGCCCGTGCCCACGGGCGTGCCCAGGGGGCCTTTCATGGCGATGTCCGCGCCGCGCAGGGCGTCCATGGTGGCTTCGGGCAGGGGAGAGCCGGTTTCGGCCACGGCCTTTTCCCCGGCCAGCAGTTCCTGCCAGTCCAGGCGGAGATCCGATTCCTTGGCCAGGGCCGCGTCAATGACCGGGCGCGCGGCCCGCCAGATTTCCGGGCCGATGCCGTCGCCTTCGATCCAGTAGATTTTTTTGCGCATGTTCCTTTCCCGAGTTAGCGTGTTCCGCGTAAAAAGGCCGCCTTGCCGCTACGGGCAAGCGGCCTTGCGTGGTGTTATTCGCTGTCGCTGTCGGCCTCGTCCTGCGAGCCGACTTCCTGTTGCAGGGCACGGGCGCGCTTGAGCAGCTGCTCCAGCTGGATGTCGCCGCTGACCACGCCCACGATGCGGTCTTTCTCGTCGGTCACCGCGCAGGACACCGTAATGACCAGCTTGCCGGTGAAGTGTGACTGATAGACGTCCATGATGTGCAGGTCGCCGGTCTTCATGGGCATCTTAAACCATTCGCGCTGCGAGAAGTCATAGCCTACGGGCAGGGCTTCGTAGACTTCCTTGTATTCCGGGTCTGTGACAGCCGAGCAACGCATCTTGCCCCGGGCGTCGGTGAGGCAGCAGAACTGGATGAAGGGATACTCGTGCACGAATTCATCCAGCCGGGCGCAGGCCTGCTCGCTGAGGTCGGTCAGGCCGGGACTGCGGGACAGGCGCACGATGAGATGCGCGGCCAGATCCCCGGCCAGTTGTTTCATCTGGTCGAATTCGGTGGCGAAGAGTTCGGGCATGAAGCGCTGGACCAGTGCTTCCATTTCGTCATGGGAGAAGCTGGTGGTGCGCCCGGTTTCCTCGTACACGGCCATGATGGCGTCGTAGATCTGGCCCACGGCGGGATGCTTTTTGGAAACCTGCTTGTCTTCCGCCAGATTCAGGTTGTTGTTGATCCAGTAAGCCACGCCCGCGCGGCCGGTCTTGTCGGTGATGATGATCGGCACCGGGCGCCCCAAAAGATGCTTGGTGTCGAAGATATTGTAGATTTCCTCGTTTTTGGCCAGGCCGTCGGCATGCACGCCCGCACTGGTGGCGTTGAAGTCGCGCCCCACAAAGGGATAATTGTGCGGGATGCGGTAGTGCAGCTCTTTTTCGAAGAATTGGGCCACTTCGCTCAGAACCGTGGTGTCCGCCGCAGCGTCGTCGCCGGTGAGGGAGATATATTCCACCAGCAGGGCTTCCAGGGGCGTGTTGCCCGTGCGTTCGCCGAAGCCGAACAGGGTGCCGTTGACCGCGCCGCAGCCATACAACCAAGCCGTGACGCCGTTGACCAGCACCTTGTGGAAGTCGTTGTGGCCGTGCCATTCCAGCCACTGGCCGGGCACCCCGGCCTCGTCGGTGAAGGCCCGCACGATGCGCTGCACCGAGCGGGGCAGGGCCGCGCCGGGCCAGGGCACGCCGTAGCCCATGGTGTCGCAGAGGCGGATCTTCACCGGCATGCCGCTCTGGCGCGAAAGTTCCATGAGCCGCTGGGCCAGGGGCAGGCAGAAACCGTAAATGTCGGCCCTGGTCACGTCCTCGAAATGGCAGCGCGGAATGATGCCCCATTCCAGGGCCTGGCTGGCCAGGTCCACGTACATGTCCATGGCCTGTTGGCGGGTTTTGCCCAGCTTGAGAAAGATATGGTAGTCGGACACGCTGGTGAGCATGCCGGTCTCGTCGAATTCCATGTCCCGCACCAGCTTGAGGTCTTCCTTGGTGGCGCGGATCCAGGCCGTGACCCTGGGGAAGCGGTAGCCGCGCGCCCGGCAGACATCGATGCACTTGCGGTCCTTGGCCGAGTAGAGAAAGAATTCCGACGCCGTGATCAGCCCGGTTTTGCCGCCCAGGCGGTGCAGGAAGTCGAACATTTTGGCCACCTGCTTGACCGTGTAGGGCGGCCTGGCCTGCTGGCCGTCGCGGAAGGTGGTGTCGGTGATGCGCATCTGCTCCGCCGGACGCGGGGCCAGCAGCACTTCGTCGAAAGACGTGCGGCAAATGCTCGTATAGGGAAAAAGTTCACGGTAGAGCTGGGGCTTTTCAGGCTCGTGCAGATTCAAGACGCGGTTGCCGCCCGGCTGATGAATGATGCTCATGGGCTGTGTCTCGCTCGTGCGCGCCCTTGGGGCACGGTAGGAATTGAGGCTATAAAAGTTTTGTATAGCCGCTTCCCGCCCGCTCGTCCAGTGCGCGCACTTCGCCCCCCAGGGCAGACGCATCTAAAAAAACGCGGCCAGTGTATTTCTAATAGATCGGAAGAGCGTCGTGTAGGGAAAGAGTGTAGATC
>OMGI01000562.1_pt1 | contig 28160 bp, 25 predicted proteins | sample 1645801 | NCBI WGS metagenome assembly OMGI01 (sample SAMN05578584, study PRJEB25193) | human gut metagenome | biome: Human Microbiome; feature: human-associated habitat; material: feces | host: Homo sapiens | place: USA:Birmingham
TGGTGCGCCTGATGACCTTCGGCGCCTTCGTGGAGCTGGCTCCCGGCAAGGACGGCCTGGTGCACATCTCCAAGCTGGCGGACAAGCGCATCGAGAAGGTGGAGGACGCCTGCAAGGTGGGCGACATGATGTGGGTCAAGGTCACCGAGATCGACGAGAAGGGCCGGGTGAACCTGAGCCACAAGGACGCCATGAAGGAGATCCGGGCCAAGGAAGCCGCAGGCGAGATCATCAAGTAAATAACCGCCGACAGACAGTAGATTCATATGTATATACACCCGCCGATTCCGCGCAACGGAATCGGCGGGTGCTGTCATATACTGGAAACAGACGACACAAAGAGAAAACCTGTCCGTATAGCACGGACAGCCGCATGGCATGCGTACCACAATATATGGCCATATCGGCAGAAATCAGCACAATATATCACAGAAAAACAATTTCTAAAATTTTTGTGTCGCCCATTGAAAAACAATAAAAGATATGTTAAAATACTAACTTAACAGGTAGGAAGCCCTAACCTTAATGTAGTATAGCTTTGTTGCTAATATACAATATTATACTCTGTCAGGATGGAAAAATCGTTCAAACGGTTGTAAAGGAGGACGCTATGCCGAGAGGAGCACAGCCCAAGGTCGCCGAAAGAGAGAATCGGATGACCTATGCAGCCATCAGGCTGTTTTTGGAAAACGGATATGAACGGACCACCACCGCCGCCATTGCGCAGGCAGCGGGTATGTCCCCGTCCGCGTTTTTTGCAGTATTTGCCAACAAGGAGGCGCTGCTGCTGAAGCTGACCAAGTGGATGTACGAAAAGCAGTTCGCCGTTACGCACGAGCTGCTGGGGAAGGACTATGACCCGGTGATGTTCTACGCCGTGGAGCCTGCCATCCAGCTGTATATTGCCGAAAAGACCGAAGGGCTGCGGGAGCTGTATGTCTCCTCGTACTCCTATGCGGCCACCGCCAACTATATACATCAGGTGGTGACGGACAAGCTGGTGGAGCTGTTCGGGAAGGAGCATCTCGGCTATACCCGGCAGGACTTTTATGAGCTGGAGCTGGCTACCTCCGGCATGCTGCGCAGCTTCATGGCCCGCAAGTGCGACCGGAGCTTCACCATGGAGCAGAAGCTGCGTCGGTTCCTGTCCTGCGGCATGACCATCTACGGCGTGGACCAGGAAAAGCAGCAGGAGGTCATTGACCGGGTGCTGAAGATGGACCTGAAGTCCGTGGCCGATCAGCTGCTGGCCCAGGCCATGGCCCAGTCCCAGGAGGAGTTCCAGGAGGCCGAGCGCAAGGGCAAGGCTCTGGAAGCTGCCAGACGTGGCTGATTTTTCCTATATCGTTCTGGACCTGGAGTGGAACCAGCCGTTGAATCCGGACAGCGCCATACGGGAGCCGTTTTTCTTCGACTCGGAGATCATCGAGATCGGGGCCCTGCGGCTGGATGAGCGGTTCCGGGAGACCGGCAGCTTCAAGACCTTCATCCGCCCCCGGTTTTATCCCCACATGAACGGCGACGTGGTGCAGCTGACGAAAATCCGGGCACAGGATCTGGAAAAGGCCCCGGAATTTCCCCGGGCCTATGCCGATTTCATGGAATGGTGCGGGGAGAATTGCTGCCTGTGTACCTGGGGACCGGACGACATTCCGGTGCTGATGGACAACCTGCTGATGCACGGAATGGACGCGGAAATGCCCTGCTGCTATGATTTGCAGCGGATCTTCGGCCACGAGATCATGCGGGATGACCGGCAATGCTCCCTGGAGCGGGCGATGGAGCTGCTGAAGCTGACCCCGGACCGTGCCCACGACGCCCTGAACGATGCGCGGAATACCGTGCAGATCTGCGGGCGGATGGACCTGGACGGGTGCATGGACGAATACGGCCTGCGGTATGTGCAGTATCCCCAGGACCGGGCGGCCGGACTGGTGCAGGGGCGGGTGTATGCCTCCCTGGCCCAGGGCCAGGAGGACCCGGCCATGACGGAGGTGCAGTGCCCCTACTGCGGGGAGACGGTGACCCTGGGCCAGTGGGCCAGGAAGGACCCCCGGACCCTGCTGGCCTATGGCCGGTGCAGTCAGGAGGACGAGCTGTGCGGCATTTATCGCCACACCCGCACGGCGGCGGGCCTGCGCCTGGGCCGCATGGTGCTGGAGATGAACGACGACCTGTGGGACACCTATCAGACCTGCCTGGAGCGGCAGGGGTAATTGTTGGAATGTGAAAACCGGCTCCGGCGCGTCGCGCCGGAGCCGGTTTTGTTTACTTGCCCAGCCTGCGCTGGATGAGCTTCACCAGCTCCACAATGGGAATCACCAGCACCGCCAGGGCCAGGGCGATGCCGTACTCCGTCCAGCTGACGGGGGTGAAGCCGAAGGCGTTGGCGATGGGCGGCACCTCCAGCACCACGGTGGTCAGCACCAGGGAGCCCAGCATGGCGGCCCAGAGGACCTTGTTGTGGCCCCGGAGGGTGAACACACTGCGCCGCTGGGAGCGCATATTGAAGCTGTGGAAAATCTCGCACATGCTCATGGTCAAAAAGGCCATGGTCATGCCGTGGGGGGAGACGCCCCGGGGCATTTCAAAGCATCCCGCCTCCATGCAGTGGCCGATGATGTAGGAGGCCATGGTGATGACGGTGATGAGGATGCCCTGATAGGCGATGTCGAAGCCCAGGCCGCCGGAGAAGATGCCGTCCTTGGCGGAGCGGGGCGGGCGGCGCATGATGTCCGGCTCCGGGCGCTCCATGCCCAGGGCCAGGGCCGGGAAGCAGTCGGTGATGAGGTTGATGAACAGCAGATGGACGGGGTTGAGGAGGGTGAAGCCCAGCAGGGCGGAGAAGAACACCCCCAGCACCTCGCTCATGTTGCTGGCCAGCAGGAAGCCGATGGCCTTGCGGATGTTGTCGTAAATGCGGCGGCCCTCGGCCACGGCGCCCACGATGGTGGCGAAGTTGTCGTCGGAGAGGACCATGTCCGCCACGTTTTTGGTGACGTCGGTGCCGGTGATGCCCATGCCGATGCCGATATCGGCGGACTTGATGGAGGGGGCGTCGTTGACGCCGTCGCCGGTCATGGCGGTGACGGCTCCCCGGCGGCGCCAGGCGCTGACGATGCGGACCTTGTGCTCCGGCTGGACCCGGGCATAGACGCTGTAGCGGTCCACGTTTTGAGTAAGCTCCTCATCGCTGAGGGCGTCCAGCGCCGCGCCGGTGATGGCCTGGGAGGGGTCGGAGAGAATGCCCAGCTGGCGGGCGATGGCCACGGCGGTGTCCTGGTGGTCGCCGGTGATCATCACCGGGCGGATGCCCGCCTGGCGGCACTCCTCAATGGCGGGCTTCACCTGGGGCCGCACCGGGTCGATCATGCCGGTAAGGCCGATGAAGCAGAGGGCCTGCTCTAAGTGCGCGGGGGACTGATCCTGGGGCGCACCATCGGGCCAGGGGCGGCTGGCGGCGGCCAGCACCCGCAGGGCCTGGGCGGCCATGCGGTGGTTATCCGCCAGAATTTCCCGGCGGCGGTCGTCGGTCATGGGCAGGGCCTGTCCGCCCTCCCAATAGTGGGTGCAGCGGGCCAGCACCTGATCCGGCGCGCCCTTGGTATACTGCACCACGCCCTGGGGGGTCCGGTGAATGGTGGACATCATCTTGCGGCCGGAGTCGAAGGGGGCCTCGCCGATGCGGGGACGCTCCTGCTCCAATTGGGGCTTGGGCAGTTGATTTTCTGCGGCGAAGGATACCAGGGCCGCCTCCGTAGGCTCTCCCTGGACGGAGCCGTCGGGGTTCAGGACGGCGTCACTGCACAGGGCCATGGCGGAGGCCAGCAGGGCGGTGTCCCCGGTGTGGTCCACCACGGTCATCTTGTTCTGGGTCAGGGTGCCGGTTTTGTCGGAACAGATCACCTGGGTACAGCCCAGGGTCTCCACCGCCGTCAGGCGGCGGATCACGGCATTGCGGCGGCTCATGCGGGTGACGCCGATGCTGAGCACCACCGTTACCACCGTGGCCAGGCCCTCGGGAATGGCGGCCACCGCCAGGGATACGGCCACCATGAAGGTCTCCAGAATGCCGGACAGGGAGAAGTCACCGGCCACCATCAGGTCAAACACGAAGATGAACACGCAGATGCCCAGCACCAGCCAGGACAGGGTCTTGCCCAGCTGGGTCAGCTTCTTTTGCAGGGGGGTCTCCTCCTGCTCCGTCCGGGCCAGGACGCCGGCGATCTTGCCCATCTCCGTGTCCATGCCGGTGGCGGTGACCACCATGCGGCCCCGGCCGTAGGCCACGGTGGAGCCCATGTAGGCCATGTTGCGGCGGTCGCCCAGGGTCACCTCGCCGGTAAGGGCCTCCGGGGACTTGGCGGAGGGGACGCTTTCGCCGGTGAGGGCGGCCTCCTCAATTTGCAGGGAGGCACAGGCCAGCAGCCGTCCGTCGGCGGGGACCGCGTCCCCGGCCTCCAGCAGGACGATGTCGCCGGGTACCAGGCGGCTGCTCTCCAGCTCCGTGACGGAGCCGTCCCGCAGGACCTTGCTGGTGGCGGCGGTCATGGTTTGCAGGGCCTCGATGGCGGCCTCGGCCTTGCTCTCCTGGACCACGCCCAGAACGGCGTTCAGCAGCACCACCGCCAGGATGATCAGCACCTCGGTAAAGGGCTCGTGGGACAGATAGTTGGTGACGGCGGACACGGCCGCGGCGGCCATGAGGATCAGCAGCATGGGGTCCCGCAGCTGCTGCAGAAACCGCTGGAGCAGGGTGGCCTTGGGGGCCTCCCGCAGGCGGTTGGGGCCGTATTCCGCCAGACGGCCCTCCGCCTGGGCGGCGGACAGGCCCTCCGGGCCGCTTTGCAGGTCCGACAGGACCTGATCGGCGGTCTGGGCATATTCCTTGTGCATACGATCACTCCTCTTAATGATTCTGCCCACCTGGGGAAATAAAAAGACTCATGCACAGGCCAAAGCCTATGCATGAGTCTCATTCTTTCAAAGCAGTCCGGGCGCGGGCGCGCCGTTCTGACGAAGCTGCCTAACCCCGAAGCCGGGGTGGAATTACTCCCTCACGGTGGTATCAATTGAAAGTATTATACCAGGCCCGGCCCCCTGCGTCAAGTAAAAGATTTGTAAAGTATGGGGAGCACAGGGGTGGGGGACACCTTTTTGATAAAATCTTTGCGTCCTGGCTTGCCTTTTCGCCGGGAATATGATATGATGCATTGCCAATAGCCCTTCAAAAATGCACGGATGGCTTTTGAAAACGATAACAAAGGAGTATTTACCCATGAAAAAGTTTCTCACTATGCTGCTGGCCCTGGTGATGGTCCTGTCCCTGGCGGCCTGCTCCTCCCAGAAGGGCGGCGACGTCAACGGCGGCTTCCCCGCCAGCGCCGTGGACCTGCTGACCGCCGTGTGGAACGCCTATCCCGAAAGCGAGAAGTTCTCCGTGGTGGGCGGCAGCCTGGATAACCCCGTAGACAACGCCCCCGGCGCTTTCCCGGTGGACGATGCCGACAATCTGGACTATATGCTGCACTTCCCCGCCGACAAGGCCGATCTCATTGACGACGCCGCGTCGCTGACCCACATGATGAACGCCAACAGCTTTACCTGCGGTGCGTTCCATGTGAAAAACAGCGGCGACGTCTCCGCTGTGGCCGACGCTCTGCGCCAGAATGTCCAGAACACCCAGTGGATGTGCGGCTTCCCTGACAAGCTGGTGGTCCTCACCTATGGCGAGTATGTAGTGGCGCTGTTCGGCGCCGACGACCTGGTGGACGACTTTGTCAACGCCATGACCGCCACCTACACCGGCGTTCAGACCGCCTGCGACGAGCCCCTCCAGTAATCCGCCGCAGCCATGCTGTTTTCCAGTCTGCCGTTTCTCTTTTATTTTCTTCCCTGCGCCCTGGGACTGTATTTCTTAGTCCCAGGGCGGCTGAAAAACGCCGCGCTGCTGCTGTGCAGTCTGGTGTTCTACGCCTGGGGCGAGCCCCGATTTGTGCTGTTTATGGCCGCCGCCATTTTACAGGGCTATGCCGCCGCCCGGCTCATGGAGCGGTATCCCACCCGCAGGCGGCTGCTGCTGACCCTGTCCGCCGTGCTGAGCCTGGGGATGCTGGCCTACTGTAAGTATGCCGACTTCCTGATCTCCGGCTTCAACGCCGTCACCGGGCTGTCGGTGCCTCTGCTGCGGATGGCCCTGCCCATCGGCATCAGCTTCTATACCTTCCAGATCCTCAGCTATGTCATCGACGTGTACCGGGGGGACGCCCCGGCCCAGCGGAACCTCATTGACCTGGCGGCGTATATCGCCATGTACCCCCAGCTGGTGGCGGGTCCCATCGTCCGCTACGCCGACGTGGCCCCCCAGCTGCAAAGCCGCACCCACACGGTGCAGGACGCGGCTCTGGGGGCCCGCCGCTTTGTGCTGGGCCTGGGGAAAAAGGTACTGCTTGCCAACGTCCTGTATGAGCTGGTGACGGTGTATCAGCAGAGCGGGCAGAAAACGGTGCTGCTGACCTGGCTGTACGCCGCGGCGTATATGCTCCATGTGTACTTCGACTTCTCCGGCTACAGCGACATGGCCATCGGCCTGGGCCGCATCATGGGCTTCCGCTTTGCCGAGAACTTCCGCTATCCCTTTGTGTCCGGCAGTCTCACGGAATTCTGGCGGCGCTGGCACATCTCCCTGGGCTCCTGGTTCCGGGACTATGTGTATATCCCCCTGGGCGGCAGCCGGGTGGGTAAGGCCCGCTGGGTGCGGAACCTGGTGATCGTGTGGGGCCTGACGGGCCTGTGGCACGGGGCCGCCTGGAACTTCGTGGCCTGGGGCCTGTATTTTGCCGCGTTCCTGCTGCTGGAAAAGCTGTTTCTGGGCCGGTGGCTGAAGCGTGTCCCGGTGCTGGGCCATGTGTATGTGCCGCTGGCGGCGCTTTTCAGCTTCGTGCTGTTTGACGCCGCGTCTGTCCCCGCCGCCCTGGAGACCGCCGGGGGCCTGCTGGGCCTGGGGGGCCTGCCCCTGTGGGACAGCGGCGCCCTCTACTATCTGCGCAGCTATGCCCCGGTGCTGGCGCTGGCCGCCGTGGGGTCCACGCCGCTGCCTGCCGCCCTGTGCCGCCGGATCGCCGCCGGACGGGCCGGGCGGGTGCTGGACGCGCTGGAGCCTGCGGCGCTGCTGGCCCTGCTGGCGGTGTGCACGGCGTTTCTGGTCAGCGGCTCCGCCAATCCCTTCCTGTATTTCCGGTTCTGAGGAGGTGCACATGAAGACCAAGCAAATCATCACCGTGTGCCTGCTGGCGGCGTTTCTGGCGGGCTTCGGCCTGTGGGGCCTGCTGCGGACCCCGGGGGATGTGTCCCAGGCGGAGCGCCGCCCCCTGGCCCAGTGGCCGGAGCTTACCGTCTCCGGCTTCCTGTCCGGCCAGTATGCCGGCAAGCTGGAGGACGCCGCCGCCGACCAGTTCCCCCTGCGGGAACAGTTCCGTACCCTGCGCTCCCTGGTGTCCTATGACGTGATGGGGCAGCGGGACGTAAACGGCGTGTACCTGTCTCAGGGCTACGCCGCCAAGCTGGACTTCCCCCTGAATACCGGTTCCGTGGACCGGGCCGCCCAGCGCTTCCGGTATGTGTACGACACCTATCTGGCCGGGACGAAGGCCAACGTCTATCTCTCCGTGATCCCGGACAAGGGGTATTTCCTGGCCCCGGCCTCCGGCCGCCCGGCCATGGACTATGACGCCCTGGTGTCACAGCTGCGGGAGAGCACGCCGGAGATGACGTATATCGACCTGTTTGACCGGCTGACCCTGGAGGACTATTACCGCACCGACGCCCACTGGCGGCAGGAGCGGCTGCCTGCCGTGGCCCGGTATCTGGCCGGGGCCATGGGGGCGGACGCCGCCGCGGATTACACGGAGGTGACCCTGGACCGCCCCTTCTATGGGGTGTATTCCGGGTACGCGGCCCTGCCCCTGGCCGGGGAGACCCTGCGCTATCTCACCAACGACACCATCGCCGCCTGCCGGGTCACCAATTATGAGACCGGCGGGGAAGGCCCGGTGTATGACCTGGAAAAGGCCCGGGGCAGCGACCCGTATGAGCTGTTTCTGTCCGGGTCCGTGTCCCTGCTGACGGTGGAGAGTCCCAACGCCCGGACGAGCCGGGAGCTGGTGATCTTCCGGGATTCCTTCGCCTCCAGCCTGGCTCCGCTGCTGCTGGAGGGCTACAGCAGGGTCACTCTGGTGGATATCCGCTATCTGTCCCCCACCCAGCTGGGCCGTTATCTGACCTTCACCGATCAGGACGTGCTGTTTCTTTACAGCACCGGTGTGCTGAACAACAGCAGTACCCTGAAATAATTCTCAGCTTGTCAAAAAAGCCTTTTTGACAAGCTGAGTGCGGTTTTCCAGAACTTAAAAAGTTCTGAAAAACCTGTGATTGCAAACGAAAGACACCCCTGATGGGTTTCTTTCGTAACTATCTTCCTTTCCGATGGCGGAAGATTTCCGAGTTTTTCGACAGTCTCAAATAATTCTCTGGGAGGTATTTGCCATGTCCCTTGAAACCAATCCCGCCCTGCGCCGCAGCGTGATCTATGAGCTGTACGTCCGCAGCCACACGCCCCAGGGCACCTTCCGGGCCGTGGAGCCGGATCTGCCCCGGATCCGGGCCCTGGGCACGGACATCCTGTGGCTGATGCCCATCCACCCCATCGGGGAAGCCAACCGCAAGGGCAGCATGGGCTGCCCCTATGCCAACCGGGACTACCGCACGGTGAACCCGGAGTACGGCACCCTGGAGGACTTCCTCCACCTGGTGGACGCCATTCACGATAATGGCATGAAGTGCATCATCGACGTGGTGTATAACCACACCTCCCCGGACGCTACCCTGGTGGCCCTGCACCCGGAGTATTACTATCACAAGCCCGACGGCAGCCGGGGCAACAAGGTGGGGGACTGGACCGATGTGGTGGACCTGGACTACGCCGTTCCCGGCCTGTGGGACTATCAGATCGAGTCCCTGTGCTATTGGGCCCAGTATGTGGACGGGTTCCGCTGCGACGTGGCCAGCACCGTGCCTGTGGCGTTCTGGCGCAAGGCCCGGCAGGCGGTGGAACGGGTGCGCCCCGGGGCCATCTGGCTGGGGGAGAGCGTCCACCTGGACCACATCCTGGCCTTCCGCCGCCAGGGCTTTTACGCCGCCACGGACAACGAGCTGTTTGACGTGTTCGACATTCTGTACCCCTACGACATCTGGCCCCTGTATGAGGGGGCCGCCGGCGGGACCATGCCCCTGAGCCGGTATTTTGCCGCCCTGAGCTATCAGGAGCTGAGCTTCCCCACCTGGTACAACAAGCTCAGCTGCCTGGAAAATCACGACCAGCGCCGGGCGGCGGACCGCTTCCCCAACCGGGACAGCCTGCTGGCCTGGACGGCCCTGAGCTATTTCCAGAAGGGGACTACCCTGCTCTATGCCGGGCAGGAGGTCTCTGCCGTCCATACGCCCTCCCTGTTTGAGCGGGAGCCCATCGACTGGACCGGGGAGGACCTGTCCCCCCTGCTGCGGAAGCTGTACGACATCAAAAAGCGCCTGCCCACAGACGCCGCCTTCCATGTGGAGGCCGACGACGAGCAGGGCCTGGCCGTGGCCGACTACCGGGACGGCCAACACCTGGCGGTGGGCGTGTTCCCTCTGGCGGGCCGCCCGGGGACGGCCGCCGTCCCCCTGGCCGACGGCAATTATGAAAACGCCCTGACCGGCGAGTCCGTCACCGTCCGGGAGGGCCGCCTGGCCGCTGCCGGGCCGGTGATCATTCTGTAAGCGAAAAAATAAGCGCAAAAAAAGCAGCCTCGCGGCTGCTTTTTTTGCGCTTATTTTTCACATATCCAGGAGCTTCAGCTCCTCCTCGTTGACCTTCCGCAGGTCCCGGCGGCTGAGAATGTCGTACATACACGGCACCACCAGCAGGGTCATCAGCGTGGCATACAGCAGGCCGCCGATGCACACCAGGGCCACCGGCTGCATCAGCGCCGTGCCCACGTTGTTGCCGAAGGCCATGACGATCAGGCCCAGAATGGTGGTCAGGGAGGTCATGAGAATGGGCCGCAGGCGGGTGACGCCGGCCTCGATGATGGCCTCCCGGCGGCCCATGCCCTCCAGCCGCAGCTGGTTGATGTAGTCCACCAGGACGATGCCGTTGTTGACGATGACGCCCACCAGCATCACAAAGCCGATCAGGGAGATGACGCTGACCTCCACCCCTGCCAGCAGCAGGGCCAGGAAGCCGCCGGTGAAGGCCAGGGGGATGGTGAACATGACGATCAGCGGCGAGCGCAGGGACTGGAACTGGGCCACCATCACCAGATACACCAGCACGATGCCCAGCAGCAGCATCAGCAGCAGCTGCCGGATGGCGTCCATGATGGCCTCGTTCTCCCCCTGGAAGGCAGCGGTGACGCCCTGGGGCAGCTCCGCCTGGCCGATGACCTTTTCGGCGGCGGAGGTGACCTTGGTGACGTTATAGCCGTCGGCCACGTCGGCGGACACGGTGATATACCGCCGCTGCTGGTCCCGGTTGATGGTGTTCAGGCTGACAGTCTCCTCTAACTGGGCGATATCCCCCAGGCGGACGGACTCGCCGCTCCGGGTGCTGCCGGAGGCACTTGCGCTGCTCATGCCGCTCATACTAGACATGCCGCTCATACTAGACATGCCGCTCATACCTCCCATGGAGCTGCCGGAGGAAGCGCTGCTCATCATGCTGCTCATGGCGGAGGCGGAGGAGGGGTCGATCTGAAGATCCAGGAGCTTCTCCCGGGTCATGCGGCTCTCCTCCGGGGACTGGATGGACACGCTGACGTCCAGCCCGTCCAGGGTCAGGGACAGGGAGCTGTCGGTGTCCGTCAGGGCGGAGGCCACGGCCATGTACACCTGGGCCACGGTGAGGCCCTTCTCCATGGCGGCGTTGCGGTCCACGGACAGGTGCAGGGCGGCGGCCGCCTGCTCCAGGCCGTCGGACACGTTTTCCGTGCCGGGGACGGTGGCCAGCTTTGCCGCCAGGTCACGGGCGGCGGACTGCATCTGCTCCATGTCGTCGCCATAGACGTTCAGGGTGATGCCGCTGCCGGTGAGGTAGGACATATAGGTGTCCATGGCCCCGGAGGCGGTGACGGTGCAGTCCATACCGGCGCAGGCGGCCTCCATCTGCTTGCCGGCCTCCGCGCCGGAGGCCCCCTCCGGCAGGGTGATGTAGGCGGTGACGTCGTATTCCCCGCCGCCGGCGGTCATCATACTGGTCATGTCCATGCTCCCGGCGCCGGAGGCGGAGGACATCATCGCGCCTACGGTTTCCACGTTGTCCACGGCGGCGATACGCTGCAGGGCCTCGTCCGCCAGGGCCACCGCCTGCTCCCGGGTGCAGCCCTCAGGCATGGAGATGGTCAGGTTCACGGTGTTCATGTCGATATTGGGCATAAAGGCAAAGCCCCGGGCCAGGGCGGCTCCGGCGGAGCCCACCAGCAGCAGCAGGGACACCCCCAGCACCACCAGCTTATGGTGGATGGACCAGGACACCGCCTTGCGATAGGCGGGATAGACCTTATCCAGCAGTCCCGGCTTCTGGGGCTTCTCCTTGCGGAGCATACCGGCGGCCATGGCGGGCACCAGGGTCAGGGCCACGATGAGGCTGGCCAGCAGGGAATAGGTCATGGTCAGGGCCAGGTCCGTGAACAGCTGCTTGGTGATGCCCTCCACGAATACGATGGGCAGGAACACGCACACGGTGGTCAGGGTGGAGGCCACGATGGCGCCCAGCACCTGCCGGGCCCCGGATACCGCCGCCTGGATGACGGTGGCCCCCTTGGAGCGCAGACGGTAGATATTCTCAATGACCACCACGGAGTTATCCACCAGCATGCCCACCGCCACGGCCAGGCCCGATAGGGAGATCATGTTGATGGTAACGCCGGAGAAGTACATCAGCACCACGGCGAAGATCACGCTGATGGGGATGGAGCACAGGGTGATCACCGTGGGCCGCAGGTCCCGCAGGAACAGGTACAGGATCAGCACCGCGAACAGTGCGCCCCAGCCCAGAGACGACAGAATGGAGTTGATGATAAGGTATATGTAGTCCCCCTGGTCCATCAGGGGTACGAAGGAAAGCCCCTCGTACTCCGCCTCCAGCTCCCGGAAGCGGCTGTTGATGTTGTTGGACACCTCCGCCGTGGCGTAGGTGGACTGCTTGTTGAGGGAGACGATGACGCCGTCCTTGCCGTTGAGCTTGTCGTAGATCTCCGAGGAGTTGTCGGTGATGGCCACGTCGGCCACGTCCTTCATGCGGATGGGGTCGATGCCGTCCATTCCCAGGTCAAAGAGCACCAGGTCCTCCAGGTCCTGCCGGGTGTCGATGGAATCGCCCACGGAGACCATGTAGTTGACGCCGTCCTCCTTCAGATATCCGGCGGGCATGGAGAAGTTCTGGGCCGTCAGCAGGGCGGTGATGGTGGGTAGGCTCAGGCTGGAGGACAGGTCCGCCTGGCTCAGGGCGGTGGAGCGGGATTCCTCCAGGGTCTGGAGGCCCTGGTCGATCTGGCTCAGGGCGCTGTCCAGCTGGATGTTGGCGGAGATGATCTGGTTCACGGCGTCGGTCATGGTCAGGACCCCGGCGGATACCTGGTCCGCCAGCTTGGCCACACCCTCGTCGGTCTCCAGGTCCCGCAGCTGCTTTTCCAGCTCCTCCAGCTGCTTCTGCCACTCCTTGGCCCGCTGGACGGCCTCGTCCCACTTGACACCCAGGGCCGCCATGCGCAGGTCCAGCGCCGCCAGCTCCGCCTGGATGCGGACGTATTCGGGGTCACTTTCGATTTCGGCGATGGCCGCCTGCTTTTCCTCCTCCGTCATGGAGGGGTTCTGGCGGATGGCCTCGATCTTCGCCTGATACGGGGCGTTTTCCGCCTCCAGCCGGGCCTTCTCCCGCTGAATATCCGCCAGCTCCCGGAGGTTGTCCTGGAGCTGGTCCCGGCTGTCCCGCATGGTTTTCAGACTGTCCTGAATGGTGGTAAGGGCCTGGGTCACGGCGTCCCGGACGGCGGATTCCTCGGCGCTGCGGATAGCCGCCTTGGCGCTGTTGACCTGGCCCCGGGCGGAGGCCAGCTGCCCTGCCGCGTCGTCCAGCTGCTTCGCAATGGCATCGGACAGCCGCTGGGACAGAGCATCCAGCTTCTTTTGGCTGAGGATCACATGGAGCTGACGCTCCACCGTGCCGCTGACGGTGACGCTGGCCACGCCGGTGATGCCCTCCAGCTTGGGGGACAGGGTGTCGTTGACGAAGTCCGACAGCTGGGTGATGTCCTTGCCGTCATAGGACAGGGCCGCCACCTGCACCGGCAGCATGGAGGGGTTCATTTTCAGCACATAGGGGTCGCCCACGGTGTCGCCCCAGGAGCCCTTCAGCTGGTTGATCTTCTGCTGGATATCCACGCTGACGGTGTCCATATTCACCCCGTCCTCAAACTCCAGCACCACCATGGACACGCTGCCCATGGAGCTGGAGGTGACGTTCTTGATGCGGTCCAGGGTGGCCATGGACTGCTCCAGGGGCTTGGTGATGTCGGCCTCCACAGTTTCGGGGCTGGCCCCGGGGTCGGTGGTCACCAGGATCACATAGGGGAAGTCCATGTTGGGCATCAGGTCGGGGGTCATCTTCAGATAGGCCACCACACCCAGCACCACAATGGCCAGCACCGCCACGAACACCGTCAGCGGCTTCTTTACGCTGAATTTGGGCATAATCGTATCGCTCCTTGCGCATTATAAGTCAGTTGTTACACGACTGTAAAAAACATTTTAAAGAATTTTAACATTCTAAAGCGCCGCGCGCAAGAGGGGCGGGCAATTATTAACGAAACTGTTACAAAATCCCGTCTTTTCCTTAGCCTAACGAAAAAAATATTAAAAGCCTCGCAGAGTTTGCCGCCCGCAGGCGGCAAATAAATTGCAATTATTTTTTGGCCGGGGCGTGTACCTGAACAAGAATTCTTCTCAGGCTTTCGCACGCACGGCGTGCGAAAGCGCGATGTGACGTCTCATAAAAAACGGAAGCACCTTCGGCACTATAAAAAGCCTTTCAAGCTTTTTAACAGGTTTTGGTATAAGACAGGTAATTTCTGCAAAAAACATCTATTTTTCCGGAAAACCTGGAGGAATTCGTGCGGATCTATCATTTTTTTGCTTTCTCTGACCAAATATGCTATCATTATAAACAACGCTGTCATGTGTTGGAATAGGCCTTGGCAGTATGGCTGCAATAGACCGAATGCTCTGCCAAGCGGCGGAGCATTTTTGTATATCGGTACGGAGGAGATTTTTATGCCTGTGAGTTAAAAAACTCTGGAAGCTGCTCATCGATAAGAATATGAAGAAAAAGGACCTGTGTGAAAAGGCGGGCATTAGCCCGGCGTCTGTGACTAAAATGGGGCGGAATGGCCATGTCACAACGGAGATACTTCTGAAGATCTGTACGGCGCTGGATTGTAGGGTTGAGGAAAAGAACGGTTAGTAGACGAACTTTATAAAAGTTCCAATATTGCACATGTAAGGGCGGCAAAATTGCTAAAGAAGAAGTATTTGTAATCCTACGGCTAATGGAAGATGTTGAAGGGGAAGTTATATGCCAAACTATTTAGAATATCAAAAGTCTATTTCAAAAGAATTACTATCCATCAAAGGCTGACTACGGAACTTTATTGATGACCACCATTGGCCAGAAGACGGAAGATAGTTATGACCTCCTTTTCCCATAAAAACTGATCACACCTGTTTCCCGTTGTCCGTGGGGAAACGTGAAAGGACGGCACAAAAGCGCCGTCCTTTGACCTTGCCCCACCTCTGGCCACGATGACCAGAAGCAGCGGGACACTTCCTTGACCTTCTATCTCCGGATAAGCTGAGCGCCGCCGTGGATGCAGCCGGTGCGGAAGCACGGGAAGCACGCAGCCGCTATGACGCTGCCGCTGCCAAAGTGACGGACAAAAAGGCAATGCTGAAAGCAATGGACAATTACCGCAACACCGATCCCGTTATCAAGGAGTATCGCATGATCCGCAAGGAAAAGGACAAGCAGAAATTCTATGCCGCGCATGAAGCGGATTTTATCATCAACGACGCTGCCAAGCACCAGCTTGACAAGCTGGGCGTACCGAAGCAGCTTCCGAAGCGCAAGGATGTCGTTGCGGAGATTCAATCTCTCATTTCAGAGAAAAACGAGTGCTACAACGATTACCGCGAGAAAAGCGACCGGCTGCATGAGCTGATGACCATGCAGCGCAACTATCAGATGGCGATACAGCCGCAGCAGCCGAAACACAGACGGAAGCATGAGACAGAACTCTAAAAAGCAAAATGCCGCACAGGTTTCCCCATGCGGCACAATGCTCATTTCCCGAACAGATCGCTATGCGTTCCGGTTCTGGAAAGTGTCAGCACCAGAACATCGCCCTCGACGCGGTAGATCAGAAGCCAGTCGGGCTGAATGTGGCACTCCCGGTGTCCACGCCAGTTGCCGGTCAGGTCATGATCTCTGTTCTCAGGCGGCAGCGTGTTTCCCATTGCAAGCGTTTCGATCACGGTTTCAAGAAGCTCAATTTGCAGTCCGCGCTTGATTGCCAGCTTGTAATCCTTCTTGAACGCCGTGGTCGGCTTGACGGTCAGCTTTGTCTTTCTCACTCTTTCAGATCGGCAAAAAGCTCGTCAAGGTCGTTATAGCCCTTTACAGACGGGTCTTTCGCAATCCTTTCCGCTTCCAGCATGGCGGCAATCGTCTCCTTGTTAGGTTGATTGATGGAGATTTCAAACGGAATCCCGCCCTCCCGGATCGATTGACGCACGAAAATATTGAAAGCCGTTGTGAGATTCATGCCAAGCTCCGAAAACAAAGCGTCAGCCTGTGCTTTCAGGCCACTGTCCATTCGGATGCTGATGTTTGTTGTAGTTCCAGCCATGAAATCATCCCCTTTCTACTGGCACTATCATTATACGCTATCTGCACGAGAAATACAATACAGCGCACGAAAAAGATACAATTTGTTTTCAAATCCCAAAAGGAGCAACTGCCCCCCAAAAAAGCGCAAAGAACGCGCCGAAGAGACTTACCCATACCGCAATACAACCCGTTCCCCAAATGGAGCGTACAGGGCAGAAAAAGCCTGAAAGTGATACCGAGATTTACAGTTTGACCATCTGCCGGAGCGTAACGCTTTGGCGACAGATAGGAGTGTAAAAATGCCGAGAATGAGTAAACAGCGGCGGCTGGAATGGTCGTTCTTCCTCGACTACCGAAACCGCATTTCCTACAATCCCCTTTGCCGTGGGTGTGTCCACGGCTGCAAGCAAAGCTTCCGGGCAATCGTTGTTCTTTGTCCGCATTACTGGTCAAAATGCTGGAAACCGCCCGACTGAGGGCTGTCACGGTTCGTGATACCCCATTTCCCACGAAGGAGGTGACATTCCATCACTGAGTACATGAGAGCGGATACCCGGCTGCCGCCGTATCTGCCATATCCCCGTTTCCTGCTGCAAACAGATCTGACCCAGACGGCGATGCTGCTGTACGCGCTGCTGCTTGACCGGGCGACGCTCTCACAGTCAAACGGCTGGCTGGACGAGGGCGGCAGGATTTACCTTGTGTTCCCCATAGAGAAGATCGCCGCCGCGCTGGACAGAAGCTCCATGACCGTGGAAACCGCTCTTTCCGAGCTGGAGGACGCCGGGCTGATTGAGCGGCGCAGAAGTGGCTTTTCCAAGCCGAACCGCATCTATGTAAAGCTGCCGCCAGACGGACAGAAATTTTTCCAAACGACAGACAGAAATCCGTCCTTCATTGAGAAAGAAAACTGTCCCCTAACAACCTGGGTGACTCAGAAATAGGGAAGGCATTTGGGGTCAGCGCTGCCAGCGTTCGTATGATGCTGACACGAGCCAGAAGTAAAGCCCGCAAGGCCATGGAAGCGGGATTCGGCGGCAAATAAGACGGCGGCTAAGGTGCTTTTTGCGCTATTATGTCCCAGCTTCATCTCGTTGCTTGGATATAATAGCCAAAAAGCATCTGCCGTCTTTTGTCATATATTACGATTCTTTCGAAAAAAGCGAAAAAACCTGTTGCAAAGTAGCTGCAGCGGAGTTGTATATAGTAGAGACGTAGGCATACATCCTACTATATAAAAGAAAGAGAGAAAACGTATGAAAGAATGGAGACGCGTACTATCCTGTTTCCTGGCCGTGCTGCTGACGGTGTACCTGGTCCCCGTGCAGGTAATGGCTGAGGACCTGGGAGATCTGTGGCCGCCAACAACAGAAAACGTCGTGGATGCGCCTGCGGAGGTCGTGGGCGAGATACTGGAACAACGGGAAGAAAATCGGAAGGAGTTCCTGCTTACCGACGGTACAAGGCAGGTGGTAATTTATCCGGCGGCAGTACATTACCAAAAAGATGGATATTGGGAGGAAATTGACAACCGGTTGCTGCCGTCTGTTGCGCAGGATGGTGAAACCGTGTATCGAAACGCAGCCGGTATGTGGGATGTCTCTGTTCCTGCTGAGCTGAATACCGCCAATGGAATCACGGTCAGCCGCAGCGGGTACAGCTTGTCATTCTATCTGACAGGTCAGTTGTACGAAGACGATGGTGCGATTTCCGAAAGCGGTTCGGGCTATATAGGTGAGGAGTTGCCGGGCGAAGATATGATCTGTGTCCCCGCAGACGAAAGCGCTGCCGAGGTCAGCAGCATTGCTTCCACTCTGGCAGATGAGGGACAGCTTCAGCCGGAGGCTGCACTGAATAATCAACGCAGCGAAACCGCGTATCAGGATGTTTATCATGACACAGATGTGACCTATGATCTGGATTCAAATCGGCTGAAGGAGTCTTTGATTCTGCGCAGTTGCCCGAAAGAGTTGTTAGGCTACCGCTACCATCTGGAGGCAGAAAATCTGCGATTGGAACTGCAGGAGGATAACCGTATTCTGGCCTATGCAAAAGATGCCGATTCCGAAGCCAAGCCGGTGTTCTATATGTCGGCCTCTTATCTATTGGATGCGGAAAATGTATGCTCCGATGATATCAAGGTGATTCTGGAGGAAAACGAAAAAGGATATGAGCTGCGTTACTACCCGCCTCAGGATTGGATGGCAGACGCCTCATATCCTGTTGTCCTGGACCCCGTGGTTCAACCTGTGTCCAATACGTTCACCATTTGGGATAAAACTGTAAGTCAGCGCAATTCTGAGTTAGCCGGTTCCGCATATATCGCAGCGACAACATGCTCATCGAGCCGCAGAACCAGCGGAGGAAAATCAAATGCTCCAAGACAGACGGCGAGGGGCCGAAACACAGGCCCGGTAAGGATGACGGTATGAAAAACCCAGAAGCAAATACTTTACGTATTGAACCCCGAAAGTTTCATGCAGCTGCGGTAGTAATAGCGATGATGATCGCATATCTTAATTATTATTACATTATTCCAGCGTTTCGTATAGCTTTTCCGCCTATAGGCTTAGATACAGTCGTAGTTGCCCTCATGGGTGTCACGCTTAATACGCTAGCTTTCGCACATATTATTGCTACCAGTCGAACGTATATCGTGTCTGCTAAAGGAATTACGGTCATTTTTTTGGGCTTTATCCGCCGCCTATATCCATGGCAGCGGTTCCAGAGTATTAACGCGTGCCCCATAGACATAGGCAATCCTTCGTGGGGAGGTCAACCGTTTTTAATGGTTTGCAGCACCGTGCCGATTCGGACGATGGAGGGGGGAAAAATTGATTTGGAGCGTACTATCTACCGCTGGCCCCATATTTTGTTCTTTCCTCTACTGCCGGGCGAGGAACGCATGCAATTTGAAAGCCTGCGGCGCGGGGAAATATCTCCCGACCTGGAGGACCAGAAACCCGACGAGGAGGAATAAGTATCCCAGCTGACGGAGATGACCTGGGGCAGCAACAAGCTGCATTTTACCTACGACTCCATTGGCCCGGCGTCTGTGATGTATAACGGCGTCAAGTATTTCTACCTGAAAAATGCTCAAGGCGATGTCACCGGTCTTGTCAATGCCAGCGGCACCCAGGTGGTGTCCTACACCTACGACCCCTGGGGCGCGCCCATGTCCACCGACGGCACCATGGCCGCCACCCTCGGCGCCGCGAACCCCCTGCGCTACCGCGGGTATGTCTACGACACCGAGACGGGCCTGTACTACCTCACCAGCCGGTACTATAACCCGGTTTGGGGAAGGTTTATCAATGCGGACGGCTATGCTTCCAGGGGACAGGGATTCGACGGAAATAACATGTTTGCCTACTGCAACGGAAACCCTCTGCGCTATCGGGATTCCAGTGGGATGCTTCCCCGCAATACTATGACAATGATGACAGATACTGGCGGTGGCAAAATAGCATTTCTTACAATGTTCAATTATGCATTGAATCCGTACATCACGGATTCAAACATATATGGATCACTGATTACAGGATTGGATTCTGGCCGAGAAGGGCTAACCAATTATTGCGTAGGTTCAATAAAGCAGGATCCCTGCCCTCCTAATATTGGTATTGGAATTTTTGAAAAACAGCGCCAAGCCGAATTGAGTAATATACGATCAGTAAATGCCGGATTTCAAAAGGCTTTTTCTGTAATGGCATATGGGTCAGCCTTGATTGATGTCGGCGTAGGAGTTCGTAACAATCTCGCTTCAGACGCACCGTTCAAAAAAGTGGCCATTGATGCAACAGTGGATGCTGTATATTCCGGAGGTGCAGTATTTATCTCCGCAAAAGCAGGCGCGCTTATTGGGGGATGCATCGGTGGACCAGTTGGCGCGTTTGTGGGTATTTTTGCTGGTTATCTAACGGGAATAGGTTTATATTATTTGACTGACTTGATGTATGTTGACGGCAAAAATATTCGCACTTGGCAGAAGGAATATCTTTATCTGTGGTAATGAGGTATAATAACATGGACAGTATACGGGCATACATTGATTATCAATTTAAGCCGCTTAATAAAGAAACCTGCGTCATGCAGATGGCTATTTTGGCGTTACTGAGCTGCACGCCGTGCCTGCTGGGAGCGAATGGTTATTGGATGGCCTTGATTTCCGTGTGCATCGTGGTCCTGGTGGGCGCTATCATGGCATTAATCTGTATGAAGCATTCCGACAGAAAGTCCTCCAAATTTCTAAGCAACGGAATGGCTTTCACCTATTCATCTGTTATCCTTTTGCTGATCGGGGCCGTAATGGAACGGCCTTCTGCCATCATAGGACATGCCGTCTTAGTATTCTTTCTGATATGGCTGGCGGTGGAAGCTGTTTTTTTGCTGATTCAGAATGCGCTGGTATGCCGCGGAGCATATTTGCACGGGGCGGGAAAAGTTTCTGCCGGGTTGGGTGCGGCAGGCGGAATGCTCGGCATTGCTTCTGCCCGGGTAATTGGCCTTCTATTTTCTCGGGGAACGATTCTCTCGGTGGTAATATTGGGATTCTCTGCCCTTTTGGGAATGGTAGGCACTCAGTATTTCTTGAAAATATACTATCTGAAAAGATTCTCCCTGCCTGACCATATATAAGCCTGCACGGATAGTCTACAGAAGGCTACTGAACTTTCACGGGTAGAAAAGCACATGGACCTATGCCTGGCAGCACGGCCGCCAGCTGGCGTCCATGAGCAAGAGCGGCAGCAGCATCACCTACGGCTACAATGCCGACGGCAAGCGCATTTTCAAGACGGTCAACGGCACGACGTACAATTACGCCTACCTGGGCGACCAGCTGACGGAGATGACATGGGGCAGCAACAAGCTGCATTTTATCCGTCCATGTGCGTCTTCGCGCCCAGCAGCGCGGCGTAGGCCGCATTGTGTGCAGACAGCAAAACGCAGCCCCGTTTCAGACGGGACTGCGTTTTGGCCTGTATGGGTTTATATTTGCTTTCGTAAGTCACGGCGGCTGAAAACCTCGTTCTCCTTGTAGCGCACGCTGTCTGCGGCTGCGGCCTTATCCGCTTCATCGAGCTTCATCTCAATCTCATCCGTCAGCGCGGCCTCAATCATCTGCTTAGCGTCAGCCTTGGGCGTGATCCCGAGGTGGATACGCCGGACGTCAAGACGCTTTTTATTCATTACAAATTCTTTGAAAAGTTATAAAAGTGACCGTATTCAGAAGAATACGGTCACTTTTGGAGCTTGTGGCCGGATTCGAACCGGCGACCTGCTCATTACGAGTGAGCTGCTCTGCCAGCTGAGCCACACAAGCACATGTGCTTCCGAGGGGAAGTCACAAGCTGTATTGTACCATGTTTTGCCCTGCCCGTCAACCATAAATTTTGTGCTCCGGCAGGGAATACGGCGCGTAATCATGAAGCCCCAGGTGCAGAAAATTTCCTCAGGAGAAACAATTCCTTGCTGCGGGAAGCCAGTTTGAGGGTCTTGACCGGTGAGCCAGAAATGCGTAGCTTTTGTCGAAACGGGGAATTTTCGTGACTTTTCTGACGGGATCGTGAAAGAATTATCCGTTTACATAATGCTTGTTCCGGAAACGCTTTACAAGGAGTTATCCACATTTTCCACAGGGTTTTCCACAAAGGCAAAAACCGGTACAGCGCAATCATTTTCGACGATTTTACCAGTTATTTACCAGACCGCAAAACAGGGAAGTGCACAGGGAGAAATCCGGCAAATCAGTTTACATAATCACATAATTTCCGAATATGGGTCAAAAGCTGTCCTTCTTGCAGATATGACAGAGGTTGATGCAGGGCCTCAGCCAAAATACTTGTCACGGAAGGGGACATGGTCCACCTGGAAGCTACGGCCCCGGAGATATTCCAGCAGGCCGGCGTCCGTGGGGAAGTCGAAGGTCAGGCGATAGGAGTACAGAGCCTGCCGGGTCTCGCCGTACCGGCGGTTGGCGGCGCCGTTGCCGTACTTGCCGTCTCCCAGCAGGGGACAGCCCAGGTCGGCCATGGTGGCCCGGATCTGGTGGGTGCGGCCCGTCAGCAGCTGGACCTCCAGCAGGGACAGCTCCCCCCGGGTTTCTAAGGTCCGGTAGCGGGTGACGGCGGTTTTTCCGCCGGGCACCGGCCGGTGATAGACAGACACCTGCTTTTTCTGCTCGTCCTTCAGCAGGAAGCAGGACACCTCGCCCTCCGGGGGACGGGGGCGGCCCAGGGTGACGCACAGGTACCGCTTGTCGATCTCCCGATCCCGGATCTTCTCATTGATGATGCGCAGGGTCTCGGCGTTTTTGGCGGCGATGACGATGCCGCCGGTGTTGCGGTCGATGCGGTTGCACAGGGCCGGGGTGAAGGCGTTCTCCCACCGGGGATTCCACTCCCGCTTCTGATACAGATACGCCTGGATGTGGTTGATGAGGGTGTTGACCTTCTCTGTCTCGTCGGCGTGGACCACCAGGCCGGGGCGCTTGTTCAGCAGCAGCAGATTCTCGTCCTCATACACGATGTCCAGGCTGGGCTTGAACAGGGTCAGGAAAAGATTGTCCTCCCGGGGCTTGTCAAAGAACTCGTCGTTGATGTATAATTGCAGAATGTCCCCCTCCTGGAGCCGCTGGTCCCGCTGGGCCCGGGCTCCGTTGCACTTGATGCGCTTGAGGCGGATGTATTTTTGCAGCAGCGCCGGGGGCAGCAGGGGCAGACTCTTGGACACGAAGCGGTCCAGCCGCTGCCCGGCGTCGTTTTTTCCGATGGTGATCTCCCGCATAGAGGGGCCTCCCTTACCGATAGAATTCCAGTCTGCTCTTATTCTACCTTGTTTTTCAAAAAAGTCAAAATATTTGTGAGAAAATGTTTGACAAAGAGAGTGAAATTCAGTATAATACTACTCGTGTCATTGCGAGGTGTACTATGATTCTGAATGTGAACCGGATTCTGCATATCCCCGGCGCCAGCCAGGATTTCCATTTTGAGATGGACCTGTCCGACTTGGAGTTCGGTGGGGAGAGACCCGTGGTTCACCCGGTTGCTGTGGACGGCAGGGTGTATAACCAGGCGGGTGTGCTGCTGTGTGAGCTTCAGGCCAGTACAACGCTTCGCTGCGTATGCGACCGGTGCATGGAGGAGTTCGACTCTCCCAAAACTGCGTCCTTCTCCTGCATTCTGGCGGAGGAGAAGCAGGATCAGGAGAATGACGACATTGTTCTGCTGGACCACGACGAGGTGGATCTGGCGGATCTGGCCAGCACCGCGTTTATCCTCGATATGGACACAAAGACTCTCTGCTCGGAGGACTGCAAGGGCTTGTGCCCGGGCTGCGGCGTGAACCTCAACCGCGAGGCATGCCGCTGCAAAAAGCAGGTCGATCCCAGACTTGCCAAGCTGGCTCAGCTGCTTGCACAGGACGACGAGTGAGAATATGAAAATACATTACTGCTCAGGCAGTTAAGACCAAGGAGGTGTCAACATGGCAGTACCTAAGGGAAAAGTATCCAAGCAAAGACGCAATAAGAGACGCAGCTCCGTCTGGAAGCTGGCGGCTCCCGGTCTCGTGGCATGCCCCAAGTGCGGCGCGCTGCATCTGCCTCACAGAATGTGCCAGGAGTGCGGTACCTATAACGGCCGCGAGGTCAAGCACGTTGAGTCTGTGGCAGCAGGCAAGTAAAATACCGTGTGTCCTTGTCAGGAGGGAAGATTTTCATCTTCCCTCCTTGCTTTTTGCCCAATTTTCGGCTAAAATGGTTGTATATAGATGAGACTGTCGAAAAAAACGGAAATCTTCCGCCATCAGAAAGGAAGATAGTTACGAAAGAAACCCATCAGGGGTGTCTTTCGTTTGCAATCACAGGTTTTCCAGAACTTTTTAAGTTCTGGAAAACCGCACACAGCTTGTCGAAAAAGACTTTTTTGACAAGCTGATATAGATGAATGGGAGAGATCCATATGATGCGTCTGACCTTCCTGATGCTGTTTGGAAATGCCATATTTTACCTGATCCAGGCGGTTTCCTGCTGCCGGATCCTGACCCGGCGCTTTTCCTGGCCGGTGATGGTCCTGGGCTTCGCCGTCGGCTATCTGCTGGTTGTGCTCCCGGCGATCCCGTTTCCGGAGACGGGGATGATACGGGGTATGATTGCACTGGTGAGCTTTCCGCTGGTGGATATGGTGCTGTTCCGGGATAAATGGTACAGGTGTCTGTTCTGCGGCGTGGCGGCGGTGCTGATCATGTCGGCTGCGGATATGATATCGGCGGCCGTTCTGCTGACGCCGGAGCAGCTGCGCCAGGGGCTGACCTTTCAGCCCATTCCGGTGCAGCTGACGTCCTATGCCATCTTCCTGTCGGCGTCGGCGTTTTTCCTGTGGATGTTCACCCTGCTGATGAACCGCTATAAATATCGCCTGTCCGGAAGGGAGTGGGCTCTGTACCTGCTGTTTCCCGTCAGCCAGTGCCTGCTGCTGTATGGCTGGATGATGCTGTGCCGGCTGGATTTCAGCGCCAACCGCATGTGGATTCTGCTGGCGGGGCTGGTTACCTGCGTGGCGGCGGACGCCGCCCTGTTCACGGCGGTTCGCGGTATGGCTCAGCGGGTGGAGCTGCAGGCGGAAAACGACCTGCTGGCCCAGCAGATCGACCGCCAGAAGGAGCACTACGCGGCCATTACGGCCCAGTATGAGAACATCCGCCGGATCCGTCACGACATCGCCAATCATCTGTACACCATGGACCTGCTGCTGAAGGAGGGGCAGTATGCGAAGGCCCAGGACTACTTTGCGGAGGTGTCCCAGGTCAGCCGCTACAAGTCCGACCTGGGCAGCTGCGAAAATCCGGTGGTGGACACCTTCCTGTATGCCCGGGCGGAGGATCTGAAGGCCCAGGGCTTTGACGTAGAGTTCCAGGTCGCTGTCCCGGCGGAGTGCGGCATCCGGAACGCGGATATGGTGGTTGTCTTCGGCAACCTGCTGGACAACGCGGCGGAGGCCTGCCGGAATGCCGGGGAGAAGCGAATCGCCCTCTCCGCCGGAATGGAGCGGGGGTATCTGCACATCCGGGAGCAGAACCCGGCTCCGGTGGGGCCTGTTTCCCATGACCGGCGAATCCCGGAGCTGGAACGGGGAATCGGGCACCATATCCTCCGGGAACTGGCCGAGAGGTATGACGGCAGTTTCACCTGCCATGTGGAGCACAATGAATTCCTGGTGGACCTGTTCCTGCGGGAGCCGGAAATGTGACAGGTATATAGATCGCCCCCGCCCGGCATTGCGCCGGGCGGGGGCTGCAGCTATCTATGACAGGATTCAGTTTTTCAGGCTCTGCTCCACGGCAACGGCCACAGCCACGGTGGCGCCCACCATGGGGTTATTGCCCATGCCCAAAAAGCCCATCATTTCCACGTGGGCGGGCACAGAGGAGGAACCGGCGAACTGCGCGTCGGAGTGCATACGGCCCATGGTGTCGGTCATGCCGTAGCTGGCGGGGCCGGCGGCCATGTTATCCGGATGCAGGGTGCGGCCGGTGCCGCCGCCGGAGGCCACGGAGAAGTACTTCTTCCCCTGCTCGATGCATTCCTTCTTATAGGTGCCGGCCACAGGGTGCTGGAAGCGGGTGGGGTTGGTGGAGTTGCCGGTGATGGACACGTCCACGCCCTCGTGGTGCATGATGGCCACGCCCTCCCGGACATCGTCAGCGCCGTAGCAGCGGACGTCGGCCCGCTCGCCCTCGGAATAGCGGATCTCGCGGACGATATTCAGCTTGCCGGTGTAGTAGTCGAACTGGGTCTGCACATAGGTGAAGCCGTTGATGCGGCTGATGATCTGGGCGGCGTCCTTGCCCAGGCCGTTGAGGATTACCCGCAGGGGCTGCTTGCGGGCCTTATTGGCGTTCTTCACGATGCCGATAGCGCCCTCGGCGGCGGCGAAGGACTCGTGGCCCGCCAGGAAGGCGAAGCACTTGCTCTCGTCGCTGAGGAGCATAGCGCCCAGGTTGCCGTGGCCCAGACCCACCTTGCGGTCGTCGGCCACGGAGCCGTCGATGCAGAAGGACTGCAGGCCCACGCCGATCATCTTGGCGGCCTCGGCGGCGGTCTTGACGCCGGACTTCAGGGCGATGGCTGCGCCCACGGTGTATGCCCAGCAGGCGTTTTCAAAGCAGATGGGCTGGATCTCCTTGACGATCTCATAGGGGTCGAAGCCCCGGGCCTTGCAGATGTCCCGGCACTCCTCCACGGAGCCGATGCCGTACTGAGCGAGGACGCCATTGATCTTGTCGATTCTTCTTTCGTAGCTTTCAAACAGTGCCATTTTTCCGTCCTCCTCTTATTCCTGCCGGGGGTCAATATACTTGGCGGCATTGTCGAACTGACCATAGTGCCCCTTGGCCTTTTCCAGAGCCGTGGCGGCGTCGTCGCCCTTCTTGATGAAGTCCATCATCTTGCCCAGGCTGATGAACTCATAGCCCACGATCTCGTCCTCCTTGTTCAGGGCCACGCGGGTGACATAGCCCTCGGCCATCTCCAGATAGCGGGGGCCCTTGGCCTTGGTGGCGAACATGGTGCCCACCTGGCTGCGCAGACCCTTGCCCAGGTCCTCCAGGGAAGCGCCCACGGACAGACCGCCCTCGGAGAAGGCAGACTGGGACCGGCCATAGACGATCTGCAGGAACAGCTCCCGCATGGCGGTGTTGATGGCATCGCACACCAGGTCGGTGTTCAGAGCCTCCAGAATGGTCTTGCCGATGAGGATCTCGGAGGCCATGGCGGCGGAGTGGGTCATGCCGGAGCAGCCGATGGTCTCCACCAGCGCCTCCTCAATGATGCCGTTTTTGATGTTCAGCGTCAGCTTGCAGGCGCCCTGCTGGGGAGCGCACCAGCCGATGCCGTGGGTAAACCCGGAAATATCGGAAATCTCCTTGGCCTGGACCCACTTGCCTTCCTCGGGAATGGGAGCCGGACCGTGATAAGCGCCCTTGGCAACGGGACACATATGCTGTACCTCGGTGGTATAGATCATAGCGAATTCCTTCCTTCTAAATAATGAGGGATGTCCTCTTGTACCCCATTATAGCAAGTCTTCCGTGAATTTGCAAGTAATATTCCGAACGTTCCATGCAGCGAAAAAGCGGGCATCCACGCTCCGGATGCCCGCTTTGGCCCAAAAGGGCGTTATTCCGTTGTGTGCTTCTCCTTGCCGAAGTGCAGCTCGCGCATACCCTCCACCTCGTCGCAGATGGGCTTGAGGTTGCAGGAGCCGCAGTCGGTGGGCATACCCTCCAGGATCTTGCTGAGACTCATGGTGATATCCCGGACCGTTTTGGCTTCCTGCTCCAGAGCGGCATAGTCCGCGTCCGGGGCGGTGATGAAAATCAGCTTCACCGCCAGAATGTTGGGATTCTGCTTATACTGGCGGATGAAATCGTTGCCCACGGCCCGGAAGCTGATGCCCTTTTTTAGGGCGGCGCTGCTCAGGCGCACCTGCTCCCGGTTGGACTCGGAGGAGGTGCGGATCATGTATCCCTTGGGGAACACATGGTATTTCACGAAGTCCATGTCCTGGATGGCCCGGAAGGCCTGCTCCGTGTCGTCCTCGTCGTCGGACTCGATGTCCCCCACCCGCAGCAGGGCGATGCGGGCATAGGCGCTGTCGCCCCGGAGCTCCGTGAGGTCGGGGCCGAAAACCAGAATTTCGTCCTGCTCCACCAGCTGGGCGCTGGTGGTGACGCAGGTGAAATTCACGGCGGGCTTGCTGCTGCCGCCCAGCTCATAGGCGGCGTCCCGCAGCATCACCAGCTCAAAGGAGCCGGTGTCCTCCCAGGCCCCCTGGGGGTCATAGGGGCAGCGCCGGGGGGTGGAGGAGCCCGCCAGCTCCTCCACCTTGCGGATGATCGAATTATACAGCTCCATCAGAACTTGATGTCTACTTTCTTCCGGTCAAAGATCTTGTTCACCTGCACATAGGCCCAGCCCAGCAGCTTCTGGTCCAGGTTCCAGAAGTACACCACGAACAGGACGCCGATGATGGCGGAGAAAATGGCCGCGATCTTGCCCAATACCTTTAAAAACTTACACATAGTTGTCTCCTTTCCTCTGCCGCCTGCGGCAGATGGGGCCTAATTCCCTCAGCGGGCCATGCCCTTCTGGCGGGCGTATTCGGCGGCGCCCAGGGCGCCCATC
>OMGI01000591.1_pt1 | contig 27298 bp, 26 predicted proteins | sample 1645801 | NCBI WGS metagenome assembly OMGI01 (sample SAMN05578584, study PRJEB25193) | human gut metagenome | biome: Human Microbiome; feature: human-associated habitat; material: feces | host: Homo sapiens | place: USA:Birmingham
CTTTGCAAAAGGTTATAGCACACTATAACCCCTAAAGGGGTTGTGTGCGAGGGGACACCCCTCGACCCCGTGCGATGTGACGTTTTACGTCACATCTTCAGAGCAAGAATACACACCCAAAACCTAAGGATATGGCAAAAACATGTATCAGAGTAGAAGCCTGCAAAATCGGCAGTTCAGAACGACACAACCTAAGAAGCAAGGAACTGGACTATATACGTCCGGAACTCACCCACCGCAACGAACAATGGGTAGAACGTTCCATTGCTGAAGTACACCAAGATATAACGGAAAAATACAAGGCAGCCACCGGACAAGGATTGCAGAAGAAAGCAACCCCAATCCGAGAAGGAGTAATCGTGATCAGCGAGGACACCACGCTTCAGCAGCTTCAGAACTTAGCTGAAAAACTGGAAGAACGTTTCGGAATACACGCCTTCCAAATCTACACCCATAAGGATGAAGGTGCAAACATATGGGACGGAAGGGAAGAAGCATGGAAGCCAAACTATCATGCCCACATGATTTTTGACTGGACGGACGGACATACCGGGAAAACAGCCAAGCTGAACAAACACGACATGGCAGAAATACAAACCATAACAGCCGAGTGTCTGAATATGGAACGTGGCGTTTCTTCTGACCGGAAGCACTTATCAGCAATGCAATATAAAAACCAAATAGAAACAGAGAAAGCCGGACAACTTCAAAAGGATATCGAGCAACTTAACCAGGAATACTCAACAGGAACCCAAAAAATCAACCAAGTTCAAGAGGAACTCAATACAGCCCGAAAGGAACTCAAAGGCATAAAAACTGATATCCACATTAACGAAGCGAAGGAAGCAGTAGCAAAAGCCGGAAAAACCGTTTTTAATGCTGTTACAAGTGTCTTTAACGTAGGAGAGGTAAAACGGCAGGCGAAGGAAATTGAAACTCTCAAAAAAGAAAATTATAACCTGTCATTCAAAAACCAAAACTTAGAAGGACAGCTAAGAACAAACACCATTGCAATGCAAAGGGCACAGGAAACAGCCGACAGACAAATAAAAGCACAAGTAGCCAAACTTAAACCTATAACAGAGCTGTTCCCACAAATGGAAAACGCAAAGGAAAATATAGAAGAGCTCCAAACTATGGGAATACAAAACAACGATATCCGGCAACTTCTTACAGGCAAAGAAATATATTATACTGGAAACCTTTACGACAGGGATAAGAGAAAATCATACCCGGTTAAAAATGTGAAAATAGATATCGCCAAAAGCCGAAACGGTATTACTACCATTTGGCTTAATGAAAACCATTTTAAAACATTCCTACAAGAATTATGGAACCAACTGCAAAAAGCACTAGGACTCAATACAAGAAAAGGGCTACATATATAAATATAAAAGGGTATCTATCCAAACACAGATAAATACCCTTCTACTTTCAATTCTCAATTAATACATAGTCAATCCAAATACTCTATTTATCTGTTCAGCTGGAACAACAATTGTCCTTTCAGAGCCGCCTTCAGATAAAGCACCTTGATGTATGCCAACAACTTTCTTATCACTTGCATAACACACTGCACCACTATCACCACTAACTGAACGATAATTAGCTTTTATAAAATTATACATATTAGAATTTGGAACATGATAATCAGTCGCTAAAATTCCACCAGTAGTCTCACTATGATATCCTTTCATACTGATATTACTATACTGATCTACGTCTGCGACAGACGCAGCTAAAGTAACCGTTCCACTATATAATTTTACAACATTACTCAAGGAATAACCCGAATTCAATGTACAAATAGCAGCATCCACAGTAGAACCCGAAATATTCGTCCATTTAACCCCTATACATTTACCCATTTCAACTCCACTTCTATTTCTTAACGCTGTGTTTTCTGTCTTTAAAACATGACCAGAAGTCACCAATACAGAAGTTGAACCTTTCTTCGCTCTATATCCAGCCGAACCTGCCGAATATCCAGTTCCAGTACTTGATGTTACCACTGCACCTGCTATCCCCATACCTGGATTAACTTCCGCTTGATATTCTATCTCACTAGATAAGACAAACTCTATATTATTAAACCCATCCAACAACTCTATAAATCTATTTTTATTATATTCAGAAATATCCCCAGTATTAATAACTAACTTATTATTTTCTTGATCTGTACATATTCCGTAATATTTCATATCATTATTAGGATCCGCAACCTTCCATTTCTCTTCCAAATAATAAATGAGATCCACTAAATAATTATATGAATAAACACAAGGCTTTATTTCAAATCCATCACCTTTACACCTTGCTCTTAAATCATCTTTATAATCAACAATGTTATCTCCCTTTACCAATATCACCAACTTTCCATCCTTATTCAAATAGCGCCCTCCATAATAATCAGGATAATTTATACGCCCATCAACAGAACGAGTTGCAGAATCAAAACTTCTCTTTAAATTACCAGATAGCGTAACTGCATCCAATACCTTCACAGAATTAACCGTTTCTGAAATACCATCCATCTTTTCTGTACAAGAATTAAAAATAAAACTTGCACACAATAAACAAATACACAATAAGAACATTTTCATAGTCTTGCTGATTTTTGAATTAATATTGCCTATAAAGTTATAAAAATAAAAATCATTTCCACTATTCCGGAGGACTTTTTTCATCCTCTATATAAATATCTTGCAAAAGTTCATCCTTCCGGGTAACCTTATAACAACACAATGCTTCTCCAGTTTCCATATTATACCAATCAGCCACCTTATCTTTTACAGACATATACCAAGTATAACAACCATCCTCCACACTCAAACCTTCTACATCAAGAACCAAATCCTCATCCCGAAAATCATTCAACACTTCATCCCCTATCATTGTGCGGAACTGCCCGAAACTACTCATACGCTGCATCCCATGCATAGCAGTATAAATCATATCCAGTGCTCTATAATTTATCTGAACCTTTTCTTTACCGTCACGACCTTTCGAACGTGAAACTGAAGCCTTTGAAGCATACTTAAAAACCTCTATCGCTGCATTCTCCAAATCCTCTATCTTCTTATATTTCTGAAAACGAGCATCCGCAACAGTACAACCATGCAGCTTCTTCCATTGAGCTACTACGTACTTGGCAGCTTCCAATGAATCAACTATAATATGAAAATGATAATGGAACGAAAACAAACCTTTTTTCACCATATGATAGGTACACTCCTTCTTAATCACTCCCGATATATCAAGAGAACGAAACTTATGCTTTGTCCTTATCCCATCAGCCCACATCCTGTTACACTTACGCATAAAATCACGCAGCACCTTCACATCATTGGTAACACAATTCTGCAAAGTAAGTGTTACAAAATAAAATTCCTTCCCCTCTGAAGCCAAATACTTCATCACTGGAAGGAACCTCTTTACATTTTGTGCTGTTTGAATACGCTGACAGATAGGACAGAAAGCCCGGTGACAATAATGGGAGTGAGCCTTACCACCTTGTACGGTATAAACATTGGAACATACATGAGCATCCATGTACGCTTTCATCAACTTGCTTTCAGGGTTCTTTTCCGAAAGTTTTCGGGTGAAGTTATGAGAGATGATTTTTACTTTAGCCTTTTTTTTAAGGCTGTCAGAACCGTTTTTTAACGGCTTTTCTTTGCAGTTGGTTATATTTGTTATATCTTTGCACATATAAAAATCTTTGTGGTTTCGCTGCCCACCGTCCAAAGTAAGAAGCGAAGCCGATTGAACATATACAAAGCCCATTGGTAGCGAGCCGATGGGCTTCGTGTTTTCTATCTCACCCCAAAAGTAGGTAAAACCTTTCAAACAGCCAAACATCATTAAGAAAACCTATCCATATCAAGTCAAAAAGCATTTACCACGAAACTTTCTAGTTTATCTAGTATGGGGGCTAACCCCCATTCCCCCGGCTGCGCAATCCGGACACAAATACACAACTAAATCCGCAGAAATAAGGATACTTCCGGAAAAAAAACTATCTTTGTCGTACACAAAGACAACCCTTGCCGAACGATACGGGAGAGTTGCAAATAACACCACTGGAGTGAATTGACGGATATCCGACATCTCCAGTGGTATTTTTCTTATCCCCCTCCCGTCCCCCAAAGGGGGAGCACACAAAGACAAACCCTGCCTTCACTCAATGGAGTGTTACCTCTTCAGGTCAAAAAAGTCGATAAACATATCTTTTAAAGACATGATCCGGTTTGCCCCATGGTCAAAATCCGCATGAAGCTGACACAGATCGTCAAAAATATCCTGGTACTCTTCCCGGCTGTCGGTTAGTTCCCGGCTTCCACGCTTGGCATAGGCACTCGCACATTTCCTTAAATACTCTGCAAAATCCTTGCAGGTAGGTTTTTTCTCCTTTTCTTCCATCATTCACAAAACATTTGTTGGAACACTTTTTTCAGTTCCTCTATTTCCCTGTTATTAAGTTCTCCAATCTTTCGTTTTATACGGCTCTTGTCTATTGCCCTTAACTGATCCGCTGCAATCTCTCCATTTTTCCCAGCCAAAAAACACCGCACACGAAAAGAAACATTCCTAATGGTAGATGTAACCGGAGCAACAACCACAGTTTTTAAATGATTATTCAAACCGGTAGGACTAACCACTACACATGGTCTTGTCTTAGCCATCTCACCTCCTTGAGTGGGGTCCAACTCCACCCAGTACACTTCATATTGTTCTACCATGTCCAGTCTTCAAAAGTTTCATCTTCGAAAACATCAGGAATCAGAAGCTCATCACCACCTTCTGCATGAAGTCGTTTTGCATCCTCTTCCCATCCTTGTCTTGGTTGTGCCTTTATCACTATACTACTACCGTCCAAAGAAACAGAAACGGCAGACTTTAAAGAAAGGCTAAGCCTCTTTAAAAGGTCAGAAGGAAGTATGACTCCCTTACTGTTTCCAATCTGAATAATGTTTGTTACCATAATGTTATAACTTTAAAATTGATTTTCATAACACAAAGATATATGAAGTTATAACATTATCAAAAGAAAAGCCAACTTTTTTCCTTTTTTACCGAGAACTCAGCCAACCGATGCACTCGTCGGGAGTGCTGGTGCACCCCCTTGCCGTGCGGCGCTCCCCGACCGATGATTTTTTATCGTGCCTTGTACTCTTTTCCCTTTTATCCAGCTTCTGTTCTTAAGTATGGGCAGACCGCTTGCAAATCCCATCCGGAAGATTTACCTTTGCAAAAGGTTATAGCACACTATAACCCCTAAAGGGGTTGTGTGCGAGGGGTGTCCCCTCGACCCCGTGCGATGTGACGTTTCACGCCACATCTTCTAAACAGACATACACACCTAAAACCTAAAGATATGGCAAAGACATGTATCAGAGTGGAAGCCTGCAATATAGGCAGCTCGGAACGTCACAACTTAAGAAGCAAGGAGCTCGACTACATCCGTCCGGAACTCACACACCGCAACGAACAGTGGGTAGAATGTTCCATTGCCGAAGTACACCGGGACATAACGGAAAAATACAAGGAAGCCACCGGACAAGGATTACAGAAGAAAGCTACCCCAATCCGGGAAGGGGTAATAGTAATCAGCGAGGAAACCACAATCCAGCAGCTTCAAGACTTGGCCGAAAAACTGGAAGAACGCTTTGGAGTGCACGCCTTCCAAATCTACACCCATAAGGATGAAGGCGCAAACGTATGGGACGGAAAGGAAGAAGCATGGAAACCGAACTATCATGCGCACATGATCTTTGACTGGACGGACGGCCATACAGGAAAAACTGTAAAGCTGAACAGACACGACATGGCGGAGATGCAGACTATAACAGCAGAGTGTCTCAACATGGAACGTGGAGTTTCTTCAGACAAGAAACACTTGTCGGCCATGCAATACAAAAACAAAATGGAAACAGAGAAAGCTGAACAACTTCAAAAAGACATCGAGCAACTAAACAGGGCATACACTGCCGGAACCGAGAAAATCACCACAGTCCAAAAGGAACTTAGTACGGCACAAAAAGAGCTAAACAGCATGAAAACCGACATACACATCAACGAAGCCAAAGAAGCTGCCGCAAAAGCCGGAAAAACCGTATTTAATGCCGTTACAAGCGTCTTTAATGTAGGGGAAGTAAAACGACAAGCCAAAGAAATTGAAACCCTCAAAAAAGAAAATTATAACCTCTCATTCAAGAATCAAAATTTAGAAGGACAATTAAGAACCAACAACATCGAGATGCGAAGGGTACAGGAAACAACCGACAGACAGATAAAGGCAGAAGCATCCAAACTAAAACCCATAACCAACCTTTTTCCGGAAATGGAAAATGCACAGGAAAATATAGAGGAACTCCAAACTATGGGAATACAAAATAAAGATATCCGACAACTTCTTATTGGAAAGGAAATATACTACACTGGAAACCTTTACGATAAAGACAAGAGAAAATCATACCAAGTTAAAAACGTGAAAATAGATATCTCCAAAAGTCAGAATGGTATTACTACAATTTGGCTAAATAACATCCACTTTAAAAACTTTCTTAAAGAACTTTGGAATACACTACAAAAGACTTTAGATAACGGTAACTGGCTACACCGATAGAAAGACACTAAAAAGAATTGCACTTCTCTTTTTTGAGAAGTGCAATTCAAATTAAATCCCGTTCATTTTTTAACGACTAAAGGTGCAATTAGCTATAAAACCAAAAGAAGGAGTAGTACCTTTTCCTTTAAACTCCCATTTAAAACCTTGACCAGGTACATTTGCATCCCAATACGAAGTCCAAGTGAAAGTGTTACTCCATAACGGTCCAGTTCCACTAAAAGCAACACTTTCAGGTGTCGTTATATTATCATCCGGACTTGGTTTAGCATTAGGATTTAATACTTCAAAGAAATAATAATTATTCTGTATTGAAGCATTCAAATCAACTTGCATCTTTAAAGTACGACTGGAATCGTAAAAAACTCCGGTAGTGCTTTGAGAACCTCCATTAATACTCAAAGAAGGGAGAACAGCCCTCGTTTCCGTTACAACATCCCTAAATACTGAAAAATCAAAATTAGCATCCTCCTTCACCTTTTTAACCAAAGTCTTTCCATTTACAGAAAAAACAACATAAGCGGTATTAGGATTTGAAATAGCACTTGCCACTTGAGCATTTAAAACCTGCAGGTTATTCTTATATTTCTCAATACTCAAAGGACTAACTTTTTCTAAATCCTGCCAATCCGAACCTGTTACATAAGACAACGCCCTCGTTTTCTTATTCTCATTGAAATAGTATTCATTTGTAATCTCATTTACATCAACAAAACGAGATAAGACCTCCATATCAGATACAGAATCACTAACCACAGGTTCTATTACTTCATTATCATTACACGAACAAACACCCAAAACAGTCAGTAGACTGATGAACATAAACATTACTTTTTTCATAAATCCTCCTTTTTTAAAGTTAATAAATAAAGGTTTCGCCCAAAAATATAAAATTTCTCCTATTTTTGCATTGAATATTAAATATTTAACTATGAATAGAATAATACATATCTCTTTACTTATTTCAACAGTATCACTTTTTCTTATTTCAAACACCGGATGTGTTGAAAAACAAGGATACTACAACCATGGAGAAGAAAGCATAATCTCATTAATTTGTGATATTACATGGGCTGGTAAAAAAACAACAGACGAAAACGGCAGTGTCTGGCAAGGTACATACAAATTCAATAAAAACGGAACATATACCCGTACAAATATAGAAATCGACAAACAAGGAAATAAAAAAGAAGCCAATATCTACGGACAATGGTCATTCGGTGATCCAAGTTTCAGTACCATTTATTTTGGTGGAGAACATTACTGGGACATAGACGAGCTAACTAAAAACAAATTTTCCTTCTATGACAGAAGTGGAAAATTTGGCGATCCTTTCATGAATAGAGAATACATAGAACTCACACCATACCAAGAAAACAATACAACAAACTAACAACTACCCACTATTAGGAAAAATATCCTCATCTAAATAAATATCCTGCAAAAGTTCATCCTTCCGGGTGACCTTATAACAACACAATGCCTCCCCAGTTTCCATATTATACCAATCAGCCACCTTATCTTTCACAGACATATACCAAGTATAACAACCATCTTCAACATTCAATCCCTCAATATTAAGAACCAAATCCTCATCTCTAAAATCATTCAACGCTTCATCTCCGATCATGGTGCGGAACTGTCCGAAACTACTCATGCGCTGCATCCCATGCATGGCAGTATAAATCATATCCAAAGCCTTATAATTTATCTGAATCTTTTTTTTACCGTCACGACCTTTCGATTTTGAGACAGAAGCCTTTGAAGCGTACTTAAAAACCTCTATCGCTGCATTTTCAAAATCCTCTATCTTCTTATATTTCTGAAAACGGGCATCAGCAACCGTACTACCATGCAATTTCTTCCATTGGGCTACTACATATTTTGCAGCTTCCAATGAATCAACAATAATATGAAAATGATAATGGAACGAAAACAAATCCTTTTTTACTACATGATAGGTACACTCCTTCTTAATCACCCCCGAAATACCAAGTGAACGAAACTTGTGTTTCGTCCTTATACCATCAGCCCACATCCGGTTACATCTACGCATGAAATCTCGCAATACCCTTGCATCATCGGTTACACAATTTTGCAAGGTAAGCGTCACAAAATAAAACTCTCTGCCTTCCGAAGCCAAATACTTCATAACCGGAAGGAACTTCTTTACATTTTGTGCCGTTTGAATACGCTGACAAATAGGACAAAAAGCCCGATGACAATAATGGGAATGCGCCTTACCTCCCTGCACAGTATAAACATTTGAACACACATGGGCATCCATATATGCTTTCATCAGCTTACTATCCGGATTCTTTTCCGAAAGTTTTCGAGTAAAATTATGGGATATGATTTTTACTTTAGCCTTTTTTTTAAGACTATCAGAACCGTTTTTTAACGGACTTTCTTTGCAGTTGGTTATATTTGTTCTATCTTTGCACATATGAAATTTTGATGTGGCTTTCGTTTGGTATCCGCCCCGCCAAGAACGAACACAAACGATTGCTAATTCTTAAAATACAAAGCCCGTTGGTTACTGCCTTCGGGCTTTCGTTTTTTCTCAGCCCAAAAGTAGGTAATTCATTCCAAACCGCCAAACATCATTCAAAAAACCTACATATAACAAGTCAAAAAGCATTTACCACGAAACTTTCTAGTTTATCTAGTATGGGGGCTCGCCCCCATTCCCCCGGCTGCGCAATTCTGACACAAATACACTACTAAATCCACAACAGACAAAGATACTTCCGGAAAAAAAACTATCTTTGCCGTACACAAAGACAACCCTTGCCGAGCGATACGGGAGAGTTGCAAAAAAACACCGGAGTGAATTGACGGATATCCGACATCTCCGGTGGTATTTTTTTTCTTATCCCCCTCCCGTCCCCCAAAGGGGGAGCACACAAAGACAAACCCTGCCTTCACTCAATGGAGTGTTAAATAGTTGCATATGGGTCAAGTTCCTTAATCCGCTTACACAAAAAATCAAAGCGTTTCTTTGTAAGTGGTGTAAGCGTATCGAGATTATCTCCATCGAAATTCTCCCCAAAAATAAGGTCGTTCATTCCTATGCCGTGATTGTAGTTCTCACGCACACAGTTGCGCAGCGTCCAAAGGTTACGCAGGTTTACCCAGTCTGCTGTGCGGCTCTTTACCCTGCGGAACAAGATAACGGCAGTCCGCAAATAGTGCCCCACATGGTCGTAATCGTGCAAGACACGTTTGCCCAAATAGTAAATATCCAAATCTTGTTTTTCTCTGTCCTCGACTACTTGACAGAGGAAGAATGGAATATCCTTCAGGTTATCCCATTCGATGTAGTCAGTTGGTTTCATAATGTCTTATTTGCATTTTTCTTTCCGTACTTTCCATTATTCACAGAACATTTGCTGAAACACTTCACGTAACCTTTTTATCTCACTGAAATTCAAATCTCCAATCTTTCTTTTCAGCCGGCTTTTATCCACCGTGCGAATTTGATCAGTGGCTATCTCTCCTTCACGCCCGGCTACAGAACACAGAACCCGGTAAGGATAATTTCTTATCGTTGAGGTTATCGGAACAATGACTACTGTTGTAAGGTACATATTCAAATCTGAAGGAGTGACAACTACACATGGCCGTGTCTTTGCCATTTCACCCCCACGGGTAGGGTCTAACTCTACCCAATACACTTCATACTGTTCTACCATGTCCAATCCTCAAACTTTTCATCCTCAAACACATCAGGGATAAGCAACTCATCATCCCCATTCTCATGGGCACGTTTGGCAGCTTCCGCCCATCCCTGCCGTGGTTGTGCCTTTATCACAATATTGTTCCCGTCCAAAGAAATGCTCACAGCCGATTTCAAGGACAAACGCAACTGTTTCAATACTTCGGAAGGAAGTATTATCCCCTTGCTGTTTCCAATCTGAATAATATTCGTTACCATAATGTTATAACTTTATAAGTTGATTATCACGATACAAATATAGATAAAGTTATAACAACACCAAAAGAAAAACTAACTTTTTCCCATTTTCACCGATAACCCGGCCAACGGCTTCACTCGTCGAGAGTGCTGGTGTATCCCCTTGCCGTACGGCGCTCCCCGACATATGATTCTTATCATGTCTTGTGTCCTTTTCTCCGGCTTCTAACAAACAAACGTGCATTAAAATGTTTCCATTTGAATTTTAGTTATTTGATACCCCAACTATGAACAACAAGACAGCAGAATGTTTCTGTTTTATTAAAATAAAAAGGGAACAAATTTTTAAGGTAATACTTACGGAAAAAACAGACTTTATAACGTTTCTTTTTCGTACATTTGCAACAATATAATAAAAGCGAAACATATAATGGAGAAGCAAGGAGAAATCATACTATACCAACCGGATGAAGCTGTAAGGTTGGAAGTACGTTTAGAAGATGAAACCGTTTGGCTCACACAAGCGCAGATAGCAGAACTTTTTCAACGTGACAGAACCGTTATTACCAAACATATAAATAATGTTTTTAAGGAAAAGGAATTGGAAGAGAAAAGCAATGTGCATTTTTTGCACATTGCTAATTCCGATAAGCCTGTCAAGTTCTTTAGTCTAGACGTAATAATTTCAGTTGGATACAGAGTTAAAAGCGTAAGAGGTACGCAATTCAGGCAATGGGCAAATAAAATTTTAAAAGAATATTTATTGAAAGGTTATTCTATAAACCAACGGCTCAATGACATGGAATATAGAATGAACAATAGATTCTTCCAAATAGAGAAAACCATTGCTGAACATGATGCAAAGATAGACTTCTTTGTACGCACCTCATTGCCTCCGGTGGAAGGTATATTCTTTGACGGTCAGATATTCGATGCGTATAAGTTTGCTACAGATTTAATAAAGTCTGCCAAATGCTCACTTGTGCTTATCGACAACTATGTAGATGAATCCGTGTTACTCATGTTGAGCAAACGAAACAGTGGAGTATCAGCTACTATTTATACACAAAATAAACGCACAGCTCCAACTTGATTTAAACAAACACAATGACCAATATCCTCCCATTGAAGCTAGAACCTACAAAAGTAGTCATGACCGCTTCTTAATCATTGATAATACGGAAGTATATCATATTGGGGCATCGCTAAAGGATTTGGGCAAGAAAATGTTTGCTTTCTCCAAACTGGAACTTCCTGCCCATACGATAATTGATGTATTATGAAATAAGCTAATCACCCATGCGAGAAGCGGAAGAGAATATAAAATTCAAGATGGAAATTGACGTATTGGTTCCCATTCCACGTACTGTCACCCGTGATTTCACCAGTTTGAAGCACCTGCGTCAATGGCAGAAACGGAATGACATCGATGGTTCTCTTTACTGTTTTGCACACCGGGAATACCTGCTCAACGAAAAGGGAGAATGGGAACAATTTACCGTTATCGGCAAACAGGTAGTGACTATCGGAGAACTGGAAAGGCTTCTTTTGGCAATGAAGCAAAAGGGGTTCAACCAATACAGCCGTGAGGAATATGAAGAATTAATGTCTTCATATTTGAAAAAGTGAAGAATTAAAACCTTCATTACACATTTAAATACGAAAACAGGATGAAAATAGGATATGCCCGTGTTTCCACCAAGGAACAACATCTGGATATGCAACTGGAAGCGTTGAAGGCTGCCGGATGCGAGAAAATCTTCTCTGAGAAAATGACCGGACGTCAACAAAACCGCCCGGAACTGGATGCCTGCCTGAGCTTTCTCCGGGAAGGCGACACACTTGTCGTATATAAGCTGGACCGGCTTGGCCGTTCGCTGAAGAATATCCTTACGCTATTGGAAGATTTCAAGAATAGGGGCATCCAATTCACCTCACTGCAAGACAACATCAGTACGGAAGGCGCAATCGGCCAACTGATGAACAACATTCTCGGTGCTTTCGCTCAGTTTGAAAGAGACCTTATCTATGAGAGAACCCAAGAAGGCAGAAGAATCGCCAAGGAAAAAGGTGTCAAATTCGGCAGAAAGACACTTATCAACAAAAACAACATCGCCAAGCAGAAAAGCTGCATCCAACTCTATGAATCCGGAACGCCGGTAAGGGAGATACAGAAAATATTAAACATAGGCAGTAGCGGAACAGTATATCGCCTATTAAGAAGGAATGGAATTGCGCTGAAATCCGAGAACAAAAATAACAAATAACGAATAAACCTCTGCCCATCCTTCAAAGATGATTCTCAAAGATCGTCTGCAATTCCACCTCTCAGCAAGATTATAGGAAAGTCCCCTTCACGGGGACTGATTTTTTTTAATTTTAATACAATAACTCCATGCACTCCTGTACCGCTTTTTCCAATGCTTCTTCCAAACAACAAAAAGCGTCCGCATTACTTTCGGAGTCATACAACACATAATCTCCAGCCCTCACAACCACATGCCAGACCGCCACGTTTTGTTCTGTTTGAAACGTATATTCACGAGTCTGTATCATCCATTGGATACATGCTGCCAGTGTCGGGCACTCGCACATATACATCGGGGTATTCCTTCCCTCAATATCGGTGCGTAGCCTATCCTGTTTGTCATACCAATACTCACAAGGCACGTAATAGTATAATTCCTTCATCATAAGAGCTGTGTCGCTATTAACCAATCTCTCTTTGTTGATTTGTGTAATCAAATTTTCCATATTAGCATTATTTAAGTTGAACATCTGATTTATTCTTCAGCTAGATTCAAGACCTTTTCATTTTTTGTATCGGGAAGGTCTTTGGTCAGCCGACCTTTTTTTTGATGTCATTCCCCATCTGAGTTCTGAGCCTTTTTTCGGCATATCAAGGTCTGGATTGCAAGCAATAAGCCAAGTTTCACTTATGGAAAATGTCGGGAAGACACTTCTTCATCGTTATTTTCCATACAGTAAAGGCGCATGGCCGTAACTTGCCATTTGCGGAATCCCGAAACCTTTGCCGAGCAAAAAGCCGGACTCGGATCGGAGGAAAGAAGCCGGGGGAGGCAGCCCACAGAAAGGGCAATCCGATACAATCAAGAAATTAACCTGCTATACCCTTGTGCGAGTGAAATAATCCATCATAGACACTACATACCTAAGTAGTGGTATCAATACACCGATCACATATATCATAGCGTAGCCCAAAAGGACAAAAGGTAATGTTTTACGATAAAGACATGCAACAGCGAGCAATATAAACGAAAAAGAAAAGCCATAAACCCCATATTGAAAACCGGGTATCAACTCATAAACAGGTACGGGTTCCGGATGAAGCATGGCTCCGGCCACAATAGAATAAAGGCTGGTCAATAATATAAGCAGCGTATATAAGCAACTCTTAAGAATCCTGGGATCATTCCTTTTACAATAGAGAATCGTTCGGATATCACTTCTAAGAAACTCAATGCCCAGTAAGAGAGCCACCATAACGCCTGTATCAAAAGTAGAAAATACATTCATTCCGATCACCTTTGGCGCGAAGATATGTATTTATTCTGAAAAGCCACGTCTTTGCGTATTTTACGATGTCGCATCCGATAGTCCGGGAAGCATTTTTTTGGTTCTTTTTTGGGGTGACTGCCAAAAAAGAACCCCGAAGCCGAAATCCCGGGCAGACGGGATTTCTCCCGTCCACCTTACCTATTTTGCAATCTTCCCTCGTCCGCATAGCTATAATAGTTATTGCCTGCCACAATCACATGGTCAACCAAACGGATGTCTAATGTTTCAGCGGCTTTTTTAACTGCTTCCGTCAAGCGGTCATCCGCACTGCTGGGCTTGCGTGCTCCTGATGGGTGGTTATGTACCATGATAAAAGATACGGCGTTATAATACAATGCCTGCTTCATGATAACCCGTATATCCACAGGGGCGGTATTTATCCCGCCGCATGAGATACGGACTTTACGGATGAGTTTGGACGAACTGTTCAGCAACAGCACCCACATCTCTTCAGTAGCTATATCGCACAAAACAGGATGCATCATTTTATAAACATTATTGCTGGATAAAAGCGCAGGACTTTCAACTTGCCCTTCTTTCAGCCGTTTATATAGCTCAATCGCCGCATAAGCGACTTTTTTACGGCTGGGTGTTAGTGTTTCCAGTACATCAGACAAGCACAATCCTTCTATTTCCATCTGTTCATACTTATATTCTTCACGTTTCAGTTTCTCACTGTTCGTCAAGGTATAAATCAACTCGCTGTTTTCCATCACCCGATAAACGTCATTCACTTCAAATACGGTTCTCTTCGTTTTCATACTGCCAAAAATTAAAAGATTAATACTCGCAAACATCGCTTGTCGCCCCAACCATAAATTTTTCCTCAACTGATTGGGAACAGTGCATTGAAGAGAAAGCGGGAAAGACGGATCAGAACGGGATTGAACTGGTAAATACTACCTCCCGGAATGGGAGGATGGAGATTTGGCTTTTCAATATCGGGCGTTCCGGCCACGCCTACCTTCGCAATGTTCCTATCAGTTCAGGAAAAAATCATCATACCTCTCTTCCGGCATAGCCGGAGCGTAGAGCGTTAGGGATAGCAGGGAAAAGCCTGGAGGGTAACGAGGACTTGCAACGAATAGCCCGGTCAGAAGGGAACGCCCTGAAAAACTAATTCGGATACAGAAGATGAACAGAACCGCCTTCCAATCATATAAAAAAACGTGAAAATCAACACATACTTCCGAAAAATCTTTTTCCGAAAGTACGTATAGGGCATGTGAAGGGAAAATTTATTTTCCCAGTCATTTCTATGTTATCGCTTTGGGGATATTTAAAGGGGTTAGGAGTTTAGGTCTTTATTATGTATTTTGGTGGATGGTTTTACACAGCCGATACCTTTTATTTAAAAATTTCTCTCTTTTATTTCACTGATATACCGACATATAAAAAAAACAGGGATTACCTATTCCCTTCATTAACGGGTGGACGGTTTTACACAGCTGACAAGTGAAACCGGACGCTTTTACACAACTAAAGCAAAAGGAGTGGACGGTTCTACACAACTAGAAGCAACAAACGGGACACTTCTACACAACTAAAACAGGCAAAGCGGATGACTCCACACATCTAATCACCCCAATAGGGACACTTCTACACAACTAATTCTATAAAAAACCGTGAAACGTGGACGGTTCTACACAGCTGGATCGTCCATGTTCACCGCCCCGTCCGTCTCCGGAGATATGAACTCTTCAGGAGCAGGAGCAACTTCCGTTCCATTGGCACTCTCCAACTCTTCCTGTGCCCATCCTTCCGGAAACCTGCCGAATACAGCCACGAAATCACTGATATATATCTGTTTTTTCTTTTCTACGCTTTCCGGGGAGTTTGCCCATAAAAGGAACTCTTTATACAGTCCGGCATCTTCCTCCACCTCTTTGATCTTCTTCCTCCTGACAGCCATATCCGTGTCCGGGTAGGCAATCTCGACATACAGCCCAAGCAGGTTCTTATAGAATTTCTTCACCACGACAGCATATTGTCCTTCATCAAAATAGTGCAGCGTATGCCTAGGAAACGAGAACAACACGGTATATGCCCATCTCTCATGATCGCCTTTCACAAAAGAGAAATTGAAATTGGTATATTTCAGGTAAGTATTCATCTTTTTCAGTATCGAGGCGACCTTCTTTTTCCGGTCTTTGGGTTCGGCAATCTCTATGCCGAGCTTTTTAGCCAGCTGATCGACTGTCAGCACATAAAAAGGAGCCTCATTCTTGGTGGTCTTATACTTGATCAGGTAAACCATCTTGGAAAGTTCCAGATAGAAATAGCGGTAACGGCTGGGCAGGCTACGGTAATCCTGAAGTTCCAAGAGGTTATAGAGCGAGAACATGAAATTCTTTATCTCCGGGCTTACCACTGCCGAGTACAGCCTTTTCGTTGACTTCTTCGTCTTGAAATCGGTCATTATGTCGAAACGTTTCAAGATCTGCACGAAATTATAGGATGTACGGCCATCCTCGCCAATGGTCGGATAGCAGAGGTTCTCCAATCCCAGTTTATAGAGAGCCGCCTCAAAAACCGTCTCGATAGGATGGCTGATTCTCTGTCCTGCCGTGTCGGTACATACATATTCCGGCTGCATATTCTTTCCGAACATGGCCGCGAGCTGCCGGCTATCCAGCTTGCGCTGCAAGTTGGTACGGTCATACCCCATCTTACGGCAGAAGTCTTCTACGGAGAACCAGGAAGTCCCGAACAAGTCTTTGAGGTGATAGCTGCCCAGGTATATGATCAGATCGAGCATGACATTTCCACCTGCCTCATACAACCGTTCAATCAGCACGGAATTATAGCTTTCCCCAAGCACCCTAGGGACACGAATCAGTTCTTTTGCCATGATAATACTTACAAAATCAATCCTTTCTCTGTTTTCATTGCCACAAAGATAGGCATACCGGCCAACATACGCGTCATAATTATCAATCAGTTTTAACGGTATGACCGGTATGGGAAAAGGAGAAGTACTTTCCTGAAGAATGCTTTATCCGCCCTTCATCAGAAAGAAAGCATCTTACACCTGTACCCCATAGACATCCTATATTACTTTTTCAGTTCTTCCGATAAAAAGGAACGGTCTATCAATACTTGCACCAATGGTTTCTCTTTGACAAACTCATCAAGCTCACGCTTTATCAATTTATTGCCCAACCCTATGCGTCGTCCAAATTCCTCGAAATCCTTCCGCCCTACCTGATGAGCAATTTGACTCCACATTGTCATCTGTAATCGACTCAACCCTCGGTCTAAGGTGTAGATCGTTAGGTTATCAGTACAGCGAAATCATCCGTTCTCTCATGAGTATCTACTTCTGTGGTGGCTCATGTATTGAGGATGTCACTACTCATTTGATGAACCATCTCTCGCTTCATCCGACACTTCATACTTGTAGTTCTGATACTATCCTCAGAGCGATAAAGGAACTGACGCAAGAAAACATCTCATACACATCAGATACGGGTAAGAACTACGATTTCAACACGGCTGACACTCTCAATACTTTACTGCTCAATTGTATGTTTGCATCTGACCAACTGAAAGAGGGTGAGAAGTATGATGCAAAGCCTACATACAAGAAGTTCTCTGGTTATCGCCCTGGCGTGGCGGTTATTGGTGACTTGATTGTTGGCATTGAGAATAGCGATGGTAACACAAAAGTTCCATTTCATGGCACGTTTTCTCGCCATGGCAGAGCTTAAGTAAACTTAGCTCTGCTCATCTGGCTTAACGAAAACCTTCGTTTTCATCAGAAGGACACGCTGAAGAGGTTCTTTGAGAGATTTGAACAGAACAGGCTCACTATCAATCGTTTCAGAGCTGATTGCGGATCATGTTCCGAGGAAATCGTGGAGGAAATAGAGAAACACTGCAAGTCCTTCTATATCCGCACTAACCGCTGCAGTTCGCTCTACAATGACATATTTGCTCTCAGAGGCTGGAAGACTGAGGAAATCAATGGCATTGAGTTTGAATTGAACTCTATCCTTGTTGAGAAGTGGAAGGGTAAAGCATACCGACTTGTGATTCAAAGACAGAAACGGATGGATGGTGTGCAGGATCTTTGGGAAGGAGAATACACATACCGTTGTATCCTGACTAACGACTATGAATCTTCCGTAAGAGAAATTGTCGAGTTCTATAACCTTCGTGGAGGAAAGGAACGTATCTTTGATGATATGAACAATGGTTTCGGGTGGGACAGATTGCCCAAATCCTTCATGGCCGAGAACACTGTGTTCCTTCTTCTTACAGCACTTATCCGTAACTTCTACAAGGCCATTATCCAAAGACTTGACGTAAAGAGGTTCGGACTCAATGCAACAAGTCGCATAAAAGCGTTTGTCTTCAGGTTTATCTCTGTACCAGCCAAGTGGATCAGGACATCAAGGCGGTATGTGCTGAATATCTATACCTGTAACAATGCTTACGCAGATATTTTTCAGACTGATTTTGGATAACGCCTACAACTTATGGGTATGATACTGCGTATTGTCTCAAGTCGCATTGTGGGGTAAGGGGATGTTGTAGGCAGAAGTGGGTGTTTCTGCCTCAATTTATCTGATAATTCAGTAATGAGAGGACGTGTACACGCAAGAAGGACGTTGAAGGGCTTAGTTGCGGATTTGAGGCAGGTAAGAAAATACAAAGAATTAACAGTAAACGTAAGATGGTATGAAGAAAGAGCCAATTATAGTGAATGTATATCTGTGGGGAACTTGTATTGGCAAATTGAATTGGGACTTTGAAAAGCATTGTTCTGTATTCCAATTTACGGATGAGTATAGGAAACAAGATTATGATATATGTCCTTCCACACATCCTAAGAGAACCCCTTTGTTTGCGTCTTTCTATGGGAATAAAGATAAATTATATCAAGGGCTTCCGGAATTTCTTGCAGATGCGCTTCCTGACAAATGGGGGGCTTCCCTATTTGACCAATGGCTCACGGATAACAATATAAAGGTTACGGAATCATTGCCCCTATTGAAGCTCTCTTATATTGGCAAGAGGGCTATGGGAGCATTGGAATTTGAACCGGAATTTAATGATGATGCCATCCATGAATCAGTAAACATGTCATCATTGGCAACTTTGGCTTCTAAAATATATAATGATCGAGATGCTGCTGTCATATCACCGGAGGATAGCCTCACGATGAAGAAGTTAATATATCTCGGAACTTCTGCCGGTGGCATGCGCCCGAAGGCGGTGGTTGCCTATAACCTCGAAACGGAAGAGTTCCGTTCCGGTCAGGAGGATTTGCCTGAAAATTTTAAGCAGTATATCATAAAATTTAAAGAAGCAGATGACTCTCCTACCACAGAGATAGAAATGGTATATAGCGAAATGGCAAAGGCGGCAGGAATCAACATGGTGTCATGCTTTCTGAAAGAGATTGATGGAAGAAATCATTTCGTAACGGAAAGATTTGATCGCAAGGATGGAGACAAGATTCTTAGCCAGCCCCTTGCGGCCATTATGCCAGGTGCAGATGATTATATGAAGCTATGTTGGCTGGCAGAGACTCTGAAACTTCCCCAGGAAGACAAAGATCAGATATTTATCAGAATGGTATTTAATTATGTCGCAGGTATATCTGATGACTATAATAAGAACATATCGTTTATCATGGATAAGACAGGGAGGTGGCGTTTATCACCTGCATATGATGTAATGTTCACGGCAAATACATGGGAAAATTCTTCTGCACATATTCATTCTATGGGTGTGATGGGCAAGAGATCGGCCTTGACCACAAGTGATTTTGTCAATTTCGCCGAGGATTTTGTGGAAAATCCTGAAAAGAAGATATTACAGGTGTTCGATGCTGTAAGCAAATTTCAATCATTGTGCGTCACGTATGGCATAGATAAGGCCATATCTGATAAAATTCAACATGTATTGGATGGATTGGTTACTGATGATTTGAACTTGTTGCAATTAACTTAAAGAACAGCAGATGGTGAAAGTCGTTCCAGTCTTTTCTTGAGCCACTTGTAAGCATGATATTCTGCCAGTTCGTCGACTACGTGCCATTGCGTGAAATCAGCAACGGCCTGCATTCAGCCAACGGCAACTTGAACCACTTGGGCATCCCATGTGCTCCCTCCAAGTCGAACCTCTCGTACCAAAACGAGAAACGCTCCTGTGAGTTCTTCTGCGACTGTTATTATGCACTGCTGAATTATTTCGGACAGCTTCCTTTATGAACGTATAGAAGAACGTAAGCGGTTGAGCAAATACATCTTGTACATTTGATTTTTCCCAAGAGAAATCACTCTGCTTGAGTTATGTATATGTGCAGTGGTAAGACTTATCGGTTCGTCAGAGTTTCAGGTTGCGTGTACAGTTTGTCTATGGACAGTCCTGGGATTGTCCATAGACATTCCCGTGACTGTCGGGAGAGTGTCGTGGCTTTGTCGGTATCCACCCCATCTGTCAGGAAGGAGCTCGGTGAGATTTTTCTCTGACTTGGGAGTAAGATAATAGGGAAGTTTGCTGATTACATCATTCAGCCACTCACGTGGATTGACTCCACATTCCTTACAGGAACCGAGTAACGAGCAGATGACAGCCGTGTTTTCAGCCGCTTGCTGATTTCCACAGAACAGCATATTCTTTCTGGTCAAAACCATAGGTCTAAGTGCGTTCTCCGCCCTGTTGTTATCTATAAAAATTCTTCCATCGTACAGATAATGCCTCATTCTTGGTATGAGAGGATAAGCGTAGGCTATGTCAGACTGCGCTTAAGCACTTTGGAGTATGTGTTCTGAAGCCAGAGCTCGAAGGCGTCAAGTAGCGGACCGGCCAGACGCTGCCGTAGCGCTGCACGTTCCTCATAGGAGAGTTGCCGCTCATCAGCCATATACTCCACGTTATACAGATCTTGTATAAATTTAAGTCCTTGCATGGCATATTCCCGGTTCTCTTCCCTGCATGACTCTATGTGGCGTCTGATATGTGCGAGACATCCGCACAGGCGCACGTCTTTCCGGTTCTCAAAAGCGTCATAAGCGGAGTAACCGTCACACTGGAGGTATCCTTTGAACGTTTTCAAGAGATCGACCGCTACCTTTTGAGAACGCGATCCGTTGTCATAATGGAAGAAGAGCAGGCGCGGCACCGCCGCTCGTACTATCCAGATATACTCCTTTGCTGCCTTGTGCCTGTCATGGTCTATGACCGGGAGAGTGGTTTCATCCACCTGTATGTAGTCAGAGGAGAGGACTTTCTTTTTGAGTTCAAGGTAAAGAGGTCTTAAAAGTTCACAGACCGGCTTGAACCAGCCATCCAACGTGTTTCTCGACAGTTTCACTCCCAGATGTTCCAGTTGCTTGACCTGCCGGTAAAACGGAACGTGATACTCGTATTTCTGTAAAAGTATCTCCGCGAGCATGGAAGCCCCGGGCATACCTTTATATATAGGCATCAACGGCAATGGAGCGGTGACTACCATCCGCTTCCCGTTTTCAATGGCCTCCGTTTCGTCTTTGATTGCATACGTGGGGCGTACCGTGTCTTTTACATAGAGGTATCCGGGTTTCATCTCAAGGGTTCTGGTGTGTTCCTCGCCTATCTTGACGTATTTGTCAAGGTCGAGGTTTTCCGGCTCGATGATAACCGTCACGACCGGAAGGTCGTCCATGATAATCCGATTGCGGCGTGGAGTTTTACCGGCGACTTGAGGTTTGGGGGTGATAATCTGTGCCGCCTTGTTTCTGGCCGCTTCGATTTCCGCCTCTATCTGTCCCAAGTCGCCGTAATCAAAAGGGAGCATGGGGTCCCCGCTGTTTATAGGATTGCATTTCTCACTCATCTTCCCGAACACTTTCCTTTTCAACCATGCAAGGGAAGCGTTCAGTTCAACTATCGTGGCACGGAGCTCCTCTATGGTCTTGGCCTGGGACTCGATGATCTCACTTTGCTTCCGGTTCGTCTCCATCAGCAAGGCAAGCTGTTCCAGCATGGGGGCCGTCACCCGCTTCGGTATATCTTCTTTCGTTGTCATTCAATATCCTGTTTGATTGTATAAAGGTAGTGAAAAACAACCGGAAAAGCAAGCCGGCAAACTATTTGTTTACAGATATTTGCCAGTGTCTTTTCAGATCGGAGAGCCGTCTTTGCCTTCCCTTTCGTTTGTCCTCGTTGATGCCTTCCACCATGATGACAAGATCACTCCAGGTCATGGGGTACGAGTGGGTTTCAGGATCATAAGCGGGGATTTTAAAAGTTCCTTCCTCAAGCAGTTTCTCGTACATCACCAGACCTCCCGTTTCTGCGTGCAGAAGCTTTATACGGTTTTTCAGCCTGTTGATAAAGATGTACACATCTCCATTCCGGACATCCCCGTTCATTTTTTCCCGGATCAGACCGCTCAAGCTGAACATGCCCTTACGCATATCGGTACTGCCGGGGCATAAAAAGTAACGCATGGAGTCGTTCAGGCAAAACATGTTCCACACAGTTTAGTGAGCAGGCTCAAAGCGGCTTTACAACCACCCGTGCCCTTAAATTTCATTTTAATCCCGTTGGGAAGCTCCAGGGATATCTCCGAGTTGTCAGTACATTTACCGGAAGTTTTCTCTGTCTTTTGCGGGCACAAGGCAGGTTTGGACTGGAACGTTGGTGCAGACACATTGTTGTTGTCTATGCTTATCGGAACAAAACCATCCATGCCAGCTGTGGGGACACTTCCAGATTTAAGCTCCTCGTCCGATATATTGAAACGTGAGCGCCAGTCGTAAAACTGGGAACGGTTATATCCTTCATTCGCACAAAAATCCTTTACCGTTAAGTTGCTTTGGCGTTGTCGAAGAAGAATATGGAAAAACTCCTCCCTTGTCATATATTTTGCCATAAATCCTTTTTGCACACAAAGATAAACGGGAAAGGATATTATGACAAGATGTATTTGCTCAACCGCTTACGGATATACGTCGGCTGTTCGCAAAACCACCCGTACTGTGGAGAATGGCTGCCAAACCAAGTTTTCCGAAGGCGGGGCCTGCGGCCTATACGTGGTGCGGAGCACTCAAACAGTCTATTCCAACGTGAAACTGACAGCCGAGAGAGATGCCGACACGGGCGGTCTCGTATGGAAAACTGAAAGTCCGACACCGCTCGCAGGCGGGCTGTTGGACGAACACTATTATTTCTACTATCCCTATCAGGCACGAGCCTCAATACTGGGGCAGGGCGGCTGTTCGCCTTCATCATTACGGTGAACGAGTTAACCGTGCCCGGCTTGTCGGTGCGGAGCGAAACATACACCATCTCCGACAATAAGACCTGCCATATCCTGGAGTCTGTCTGCCCGTGATGTTATCCTCTCATCGAATTCCTGTACTCACTCGGGCTCATTCCATAGTACTTCCTGAACACCTCCCTGAAATATCTGACATCGGAGAACCCCGAGTCATCCGAGATTTCCGTTATCGAACAGTCTTTTTCCCTGAGCAGTTGTGCCGCATATTGCAGCCGCATGGAGCGGATATAGTCAGCCGGGGCATGGCCGGTGAGCGCCTTCAACTTGTTGAAAAATCCGGTGCGGCTCATGTTCTGCATGCCACAGAGCATGTCCACACAGAAACCGGGGTTGTCGATATTCTTCATGACGCATTCCCTTACGGAGGCCATGAATTTCCAGTCCCGGGTATTGTGGCAGTCCGGCGGAACCTGTCCGACTCCGTCCTCAAGACCGGCGTATGCCCGTCTGAGCAGTGCCCGGTTTGCCAGTATGTTCCTGATATTCGCCCTGAGCACGTTTATGCTAAACGGTTTGGTGATATAGGCGTCAGCTCCGTTTTCCAGCCCCTCCAGCATGTCCTTCTCATCTCCCAAGGCGGTCAGCAGCATGACCGGGATATGGGATGTCTCAATATCGGATTTGACGGACGCGCAAAGTTCGTCCCCTCCCATTTCAGGCATCATAACGTCCGAAAGTATCAGGTCCGGATTGTATTCTCTCGCCACAAGCAGCGCGTCCCGTCCGTTGGAACAGGTTTGGACCAGATATTCCTCTTTCAGCAGCCCCTCAAGGTAGGTCCGCAAATCGTCATTGTCCTCCACAATAAGAATACGCTGCCGGTCCCCGCCGGTCATTGTTGGAAGGATCTCACGCATGGGGCCGCAATCCGGTCCCATGCGGGTTTCCCCGGTATCCTGTTTCCTGGGCGAAGCAACGGGGCATGCCTTGTCAAGGCGTCTGCTCCTCAGGGGAAAAATAACACATACCATGGTCCCCTTCCCCTCGGTACTGGTAACGCGGACCCTGCCTCCGTGCAGCCTTACCAGCCTATGTACCATCATCAGTCCGACACCGTTTCCCGCCACTTGCAGATTGACGGCATTACTGCCCCTGAAATGGTTCCTGAACAGTTTCTTCCGTTCCTCAGGTGGAATGCCAATCCCCGTGTCTTCCACTTCCACACCCCATACATGCCGGTCCGCGAAGGCACGGACCTGGATACTCCCGCCCCGTGGAGTGTACTTCAGTGCGTTGGACAGTATATTCTTCAATATAGAGTCCATTTTGTCCTTGTCAAACCGGACATTCAGGTAAGGGAAGCCGCTCTCACGGGTGATATCGATGTCCCTGATGGAGGCATATGTGCGGAATGCCTCACAGGTCGTCTCCAGATAACTGTTGAGCTCATATTCCGAGACATGAAGTCTCAAGGTGTAGTTGTCCGTACTCTCGAAAGCTATCAGGCTGGTGACCAATCCCAGAAGTCCGTCCACGCTTTTCAGGGCCATCCGTACATTGTCCATCCCCTCCGCCTTCACCATGTCTTTCTCCACCACCTCTTCCAGCGGAGCCTTGATCAGCGTAAGCGGAGTACGGACATCATGGGCAGTATGTATGAAGAAGCACGTCTTTTCGTCTGATATCCTTTTCTGCCTGCGCAACATGGCAACGCGAAAAGACACCACCCCAGCCAACACACACAATGACGCATATCCGGCAATGGCCCATGTACCCGCCCACAGCGGCCGGGCGACACTCAGACCGAGGCTTCTTTCCTCATACACCTTGTATTTCTCCTCATTGGAGACGGCACGGATACGCAGGGTGTAGTTGCCTGGGGGCAGGCTCGTGAACTGTATCCGCCCACTCTGGACCGGATGGCTCCAGCCCTCGTAGAGCCCCTCCAATTTCCATGAATATAGGATGTTCGAGGGATAGTCGTAGTTGATGGAGACAGCTTCCAGGGAGAAGGTATTCTGGTCATATGCAAGTTCCAGCCTGACGGTATTGTCAATATCCTCCCTCAAGGGGGATCCCTTGTCCCCGGGATAGACGGGGCGGTAGGAGATCATGAAATCCCGCAGGAGCATCCGAGAAAAATGCGGGGCGGGTATCCTCATGTCGGAGGGGAACATGACGGCTCCGGTGTTACTCCCGAACACGAAGCTTTCCCCGTGCCGGAAAGTGGATACCCCGGCATTGAGGCATACGCTTGCCAGCCCTTGTTCTGCCGTCCAGTTTCTGAAAGTGCCGCTCTCACGCCGGAACAGGGCCACGCTGTTTTCGGTCCCCAGTAGCAGGGTGCCGTCCGCACGGGGGACAATGGTATGGATGTTATTGGATATCAGGGCGCAGTTCTCGGTCTGGTATTGGCGGACGAACCTGTCCTCCACGCTGTCATAGACGAGAAGTCCCGCCCCGCCGGTGCCGATATACAGGAGCCCGTCCGGTGCCTGGTACAGTGCATAGACATGAACCGCCTCGACTGGAAAGGCGATATGTCTGCAGGTCCCCCCGTGCCCGTCAAGCAGGTACAACCCCATGCCGGTACCGATCCACATCCATTCCGGAGCCTTCTCCAGTATGGCGGTGATGGGGCCCGGGACCGGGTACAGGCGTACTGTGCCGTCATGGGGATCGAAACGTTTGAGATTGTGGCAGCCCCCTGTCCATATACATCCTCCAGAATCTTTTCCGATGTCATTGATATACTGGTCTGGACGCCCCTCTGCTGCAAAGGAGGGGGGAAAGTATTCCACCCTCCCGGTTTTCTTTTCGATCCTGTACAGGCCCGAAGCGTACCCGCCGGCGCAGATGACACCCGGCGAGACCTCGCAGAGCGTCAGGAAGATATGGTTCCCGCCATCCTGTATCCCATCGGACCGGCTGAGAAAGGAGCGCCACCGTCCTACCGCAGGCTGCAGCAGGCTGATCCCGTTGCTGGTGGCGAACCACAAGTCGCCTTCGCTGTCTTCGATGACATCGTGCACCTGGTCGTTAACCAGCGACCGGCTGTTGCCCGGTGAGTGCCGGAACCATTCATAGCTCTGGTAGCGGTTATTCCGGATTGTGACTCCGGCGGGGTAGTTGGCAAGCCAGATACGGTCCCCGCCATCCACATAAATGTCATTGATATTGTCTCCGTTCATGCCGTTGTGGCTGGCGTAGTCGGCGGTTATATAGGGTTTGGGCACTAGCGAGTCCACATCCATCCTGTATACCCCCCTTCCGCCCGTGGCTATCAGCAGCTCCCGGTCATTGAGAGGGGTGATCCGGTTGACGGCCACATTCCGCAGCGTACTGCCTGCGGACACTCCGTATACAAGTATGCCCTTCCTGAAGGTTCCCACGAACAGTTTCTTCGAACCGGGGTGGTAGTAGAGTTCGCTGACCGGCGTCCGGATGCTGTCCGTGTCCGCAAGCGCCTCAAGGACACCGTCCCTTTCCCGTACCGGAAAAAGTCCGTTCACGGTACCGATGAAAAGGTTTGTACCGTCCGTCTCGCTGATAGCGGTTATATCACCTCTTAAACGGGAGACCAGCCGCTGCGCAATGCCTGTGCGGGTGTCATAGCGGATGATATGGTCACCCTGACAGAGCCATATGCGGTCCCCACGGTCCATATAGGCGTAACAGAGCATGCCCGTGGCGAAGTCATCCTGAAGACCGGGTATCCTGTATACCATCCGGAAACGGTCATGGAGGGTGTCGTAATGGAAAATACGGCCTTTCCTTCCCACAACCCACAGCGTGTTCTCCGTGTCGGTGTAGAGCCAGTTCAGATTGACTTGCGGGGCCACCTTCAGATTGCCGTCAAGAACAGTGTAATGCCTGATCCGCTTGCCGTCATAACGGTCCATCCCCTCCTGGGTGAGGAACCACATGTATCCCCTCCCGTCTTTTTGGATACGGTAAA
>OMGI01000666.1_pt1 | contig 25530 bp, 20 predicted proteins | sample 1645801 | NCBI WGS metagenome assembly OMGI01 (sample SAMN05578584, study PRJEB25193) | human gut metagenome | biome: Human Microbiome; feature: human-associated habitat; material: feces | host: Homo sapiens | place: USA:Birmingham
CTTATCCTCAGAACTGCTTGCTAATAAAGTGGTTATAAAAATCTTCCAGAATTACCAAAAATTTCAAATAATTCGGGGTCCGCATCCCCAAGTTCCGGTATTCCGCCCGGAAACAATTCGGCCAGGCGGCGTCGGGCGTCTTCACCCAAGCGGGAGGCCGGGGCCGGGACGGAAGCCGTCGCTGCCGCATATTGCGCGTCGTCGACCGGTTCGAGCCATGTATTCTCGTTGGTCGCGGGATTGCACGCGACGGCCAGATGCGAGAACCAGCTGTCGGGAGCCGCGCCGTGCCAGTGGACCACGTCGGGCGCGATCTCCACGATGTCGCCCGGAAGCAACGCCCGGGCCGGACGGCCCTTCTTCTGATAATAGCCCCGGCCCCCGACGGCGATCAGGAGCTGGCCGCCCGTATGGCTGTGCCAGTTGTTGCGGCATCCGGGCGAAAAGGTGACGTTCGACACGGGCGCGTTCAGCCGCTTGTCGTCCGTCAGCGGAGCGAGCCAGGCCTGCCCGACAAAGTACTTCGAAAACTGTTCCGGCAGTTTGTCGCCCACGGGAAACGGGCTGACTTTTTTCGGTATTTCCATATTTTGAGCATTTAAGGATTGCAGGATTCCGCCCGAAAAGAGGGCTGCGGCGGTCAGGGCCGCGAAGAGGATTCGTTTCATCGGTTCAAAAGAATGGTTTCACGATGCAAAAATAGGGTATTTCGCGCAACGGTTCCGTACCCCGATTACGGTTCGGCATACCATTATTACGGAGCGGCGTCATTTTCGGTCGGGTGAAGACCGTCTGCACGCAAAACCGGTTCTGCGCCCCAGACACAGAACCGGATCAAAAACGGATCGGCAGACGACTGCCTCCGAAACCGGCGTCTCGCACACCGGAAGTGAGGGGGAGGGGTCAGCCCCGCCGGCCCTGATTGGCGACGGCCTCCATCAGGGAGGCGATCTCGGCCGGGTCGCCCAGGAAATAGTCCTTCACACAGCCCAGCCCCTCGTCGAATTCGAAGACGTAGGGCACGGCAGTCGGAAGGTTGAACTCCGAAATGGCCTCGTCCGAAATCCCTTTCAGGTTCTTGATGATGCCCCGCAGGCTGTTGCCGTGGGCCACCACCAGCAGTTCGTCGTGGCGGGCCAGCGCCGGGAGTATCTCGCACTCCCAGTAGGGCATCGTGCGGGCCACGGTGTCTTTCAACGACTCGGTGCGGGGCAGCGCGGCGTCGGGAATCCCGGCGTAGCGGGGATCGAAGCGCGGATTGCGGGGATCGTCCTCCGGAAGCGGCGCGGGGGCCACGTCGTAGCTGCGGCGCCAGACGTACACCTGCTCGTCGCCGTATTTTTCGGCCGTCTCGCGCTTGTTCAATCCCTGAAGCATGCCGTAGTGCTTCTCGTTGAGCCGCCAGGTCTTCGTCACCGGAATCCAGTCCCGGTCCATCCTGTCGAGCACGACGTCGAGGGTCTTCACGGCCCGTTTCAGATAGGAGGTATAGGCGCGGCCGAAATGAAAACCCTCCTTGCGGAGCGTCTCCCCGGCTTTGACGGCCTCGGCGACGCCCTTCTCGCTCAAATCCACATCGGTCCACCCCGTGAACCGGTTTTCCCTGTTCCAGACGCTCTCGCCGTGGCGGAGCAAAACGATCTTTTTCATAACTGTCCGACTGCGTTTTCCGGTTCGGCGCGCACCTCGTTCTCCAGACGCCGGCATTCGCTGAAGTCCTTGATGTTCTGCATCGTGGTGCGTGCTATATTATCCACTGCTTCACGTGTGAAGAAGCCCTGATGCGAGGTGACGATCACGTTGTTGAACGACAGCAGGCGCGCCAGCACGTCGTCGTCCATGATGCGGTCGGAAGTGTCCTCGTAGAAGTACCCGGCCTCCTCCTCGTATACGTCCAGTCCGGCAGCGCCGATCTTCTTCTCTTTCAGTCCGTCGATCAGCGCCTCGGTATGGATCAGCTGACCGCGGCCCGTGTTGATGAGGATCACGCCCGGTTTCATGCGCGAAATGGCCGCGTCGCCGATCATGTAGCGCGTCCGGTCGGTCAGCGGACAGTGGAGCGAAACGATGTCCGCACGGGCGTAAAGCTCGTCGAGCGGCACGTAGGCGATGCCCGCTTCCGCGGCGTACTGCGGATCGGGAAACAGATCGTTGGCCACGACCTCCATGCCGAACCCCTTGAGAATGCGGATCAGCTCGCGGGCGATCCTGCCCGTGCCGACGATCCCTGCGGTCTTGCCGTACATGTCGAAGCCCATCAGCCCGTGGAGCGAGAAGTTGCCGTCGCGCGTGCGCCAGTAGGCGCGGTGTATCTTACGGTTGAGCGCCAGCATCAGCGCCACGGCGTGTTCCGCCACGGCGTGCGGCGAATAGGCCGGAACCCGCACCACGGGAATCCCGTAACGGGCCGCGGCGTTCAGGTCGACGTTGTTGAAGCCCGCACAGCGCAGCGCGATCAGCTTCACGCCCATCCCGGCCAACTGGCGGATGGTCCCGGCGTCGGCCGTGTCGTTGACGAAGATGCAGACCGCATCGGAACCCTGCGCAAGGGCCACGTTATTGGCGTTCAGGTGGCTGCGGTGGTAGCAGATGTCGAACCCGTAGGTGTCGCGGATGCGGTCGAACGACTCCCGGTCGTAGGGCTGCGTGCCGAATAGCGTTATTTTCATAGTTGCACTTTTTTAATATAAAAACGTCTTCGGGGACCCGGATATTATGCGATGGTCACTTCATCGTCGAGGTAAACGTCCTGAATGGCGTGCAGCAGGGCGATGCCGTCCTTCATCGGACGCTGGAAGGCCTTGCGGCCGCTGATAAGCCCCATGCCCCCGGCGCGCTTGTTGATCACGGCCGTCGTGACGGCCTCCTGCAAGTCCGAGGCCCCGCGCGACTCGCCGCCCGAGTTGATCAGGCCCACGCGGCCCATATAGCCGTTGGCCACCTGATAGCGGCAGAGGTCGATGGGGTGGTCCGAAGTCAGCTCGGTGTAGACCTTGTCGCTGGTCTTGCCGAAGCCGACGGCCCGGAAACCGCCGTTGTTCGACGGGAGTTTCTGTTTCACGATGTCGGCCTTGATCGTCACACCGAGGTGGTCGGCCTGCCCCGTGAGATCGGCCGAAGCGTGGTAGTCGGTACCCTCCTTCCTGAAACCCTCGTTGCGCAGGTAGCACCACAGGATCGTCGCCATGCCCAGTTCGTGCGCCAGGTCGAACGCGCGGGCGATCTCGACCAGTTGCCGGCGGCTCTCCGGCGAACCGAAGTAAATCGTGGCCCCGACGGCTGCGGCGCCCATGTTCCAGGCATCGCGCACCGTGCCGAACAACACCTGGTCGTAGGTGTTGGGGTAGGACAGCAGCTCGTTGTGGTTGATTTTGACGATGAAGGGAATTTTGTGCGCGTATTTGCGCGCCACGGCGCCCAGCACGCCGAAAGTCGAGGCGACGGCATTGCAACCGCCCTCGACGGCGAGTCTGACGATGTTTTCCGGATCGAAATAGGCGGGGTTCGGGGCGAACGAAGCCCCCGCGGAGTGCTCGATGCCCTGATCCACGGGCAGGATCGAGACATAGCCCGTGCCGCCCAGCCGTCCGTTGGAGAGAATCCATTGCAGGCTGCCCAGCGTACGGACGCTGCGGTCGGATTCGGCCCAGATGCGGTCCACGGTGTCGGGTCCCGGCAGGTACAACGACTTTTTGTCGATGGTGCGGCATACGTGGGAGAGGTAGTAGCCGGCCTGCTCCCCTAAAATTTCAACTGTCTTGCTCATAATCGCTGTGTTTTTGGTCATTTTACGAATCCCGTGCAATTCCGGGTCCAATCAGGTCCCGTTTACGGCCTAAAAGTTACCGAAAAATCCGGGAGGTTGTTCCCGGCGCGGGAGGCGGAGCGCGGATTCGGACCGAATGGTACAGAGGTAGGACAGAAATGCGAAGCGGGCGCGCCCGTTCAGGGCATGCGGCGAGGCCCGTTCAAAGCGTTCCGGCTGCTGCGGGCCGGACTACGCAGGGACACAAACCGTCCCGGACGCAGAATTTACCGCCCGGAGCGGACAAAAGTCCGAAACCCGGATACCTATTTTTTGTTGTTGCGGTACTCGGTGGGCGATTCCCCCGCGTGCTTCTTGAAAAAACGCCCGAGGTAGGACTGGTCGGGAAACCGGAGCCGGTAGGCGATCTCCTGCACCGAAAGGTCGGTCGACTGGAGCATCATCTTGATCTCCAGCATCACCGAACGGTCGATGAACTCCTTGGCCGAACTGTGCGCCACGCTGCGCACGATGGTCGACAGGTAACGGGTCGAAATGCAGAGTTTGTCGGCGTAAAACGACACTTCGCGCTCCTGGGCGCAATGCTCGTGCACGAGAGCGACGAAACGGTGGAACAGCTCCGACTGCCGCGTGGTCGTCTCCGGCACGCGGTGCTGCCGGGCTGCGAAACGCTGCATCTTGTCGTAACTCTCCAGCAGCAGATTCTGCAAACGGTTCTTGATGATCGTATTGCGGAACACGTTGCCGCGGTCGCGGTAGGTGTAGGCCGCCATCTGGAGCCAGATCGAAGCCCCCTCGACGATCCGCTGGGGCGGATGGGAGATCGGACGCTCGCGCAGGGCGTGGAAAAACGAAGGGTCCATCCGGAAGGCCGCCTCGGAAAAGAGATCCAGCGAAAACGAGCAGTAGGCCGCCCTGAAATCCTCCGTGCGGTCGGTGAGCATGAAGATAGATCCGGGCAGCAGCAGCACCATCGTATTGCGGCGCACCTGCCCCTGGTACTGGTTGACGGTGGCGTCGGCGCTGCCGCTGCGACAGAAGAGAATCGCACCTCCTTCCACACGGCAGGCGTAATTGCCGAAAAAGGCGAAATCGGATTCGCCCACAACAAATTGCTCCTCGGGAGTGGTGATTAGCGGATTGACCTGTGGCATACAATTCTTTTTTCGAACAAAAATAATGAAATTTTCGATAAATGTTCCATTTTTATTCCGAAAAGTACCAATTCTGTTCGCAATAAAGGGTACATTGATACCGTTTTTAAAATACTTTTGCACCTGAAAAAGTTTTTTAGTCCAATCAGTTAAAGGAATTGTTATGAAGCAAACATTTGTGAAAGCTGCCGTTTTGGCATGCTGCATGGCGGTCGTCGGATGCAAACAGGCTCCGATGACAATGGGCCCCGGCGAATACGCCGTAATGACCATCGCCACCACCGACCGGGAAATCCCGAGCAACTACTCGGCGACGATCCGCGGCCGTCAGGACATCGCAATCTATCCGCAGGTTTCGGGAACGATCTCACAGCTCTGCGTCAACGAAGGTCAGAAAGTCGCCAAGGGACAGACCCTTTTCATCATCGACCAGGTTCCCTACAAAGCCGCCTTGCAGACCGCCGAGGCCAACGTCGAGGCCGCCAAAGCCGGCGTAGCCACCGCACAGCTCACCTACGACAGCAAGAAGGAGCTTTTCGCCCGCAACGTCGTTTCGCAGTTCGACCTCTCGACGGCCAACAACAACCTGCTGACAGCCAAGGCCCAGCTCGCACAGGCCGAGGCACAGCGCGTGAACGCCGCCAACAACCTCTCCTACACGGTCGTGAAGGCTCCGACCGACGGCGTGGTGGGAACGCTGCCGTACCGCGTCGGCGCGCTGGTGAGCGCTTCGATCCCGCAGCCGCTGACCACCGTATCGGACAACTCGGAGATGTACGTCTACTTCTCGATGACCGAAAACCAGCTCCTGGCCCTGACACGCCAGTACGGCTCGATCGCCGAAACGCTCAAGAGCATGCCGGGCGTACAGTTGCAGCTCAGCGACGGTTCGACCTACGACCAGACGGGCCGCGTGGAGTCGATCAGCGGCGTCATCGACACCTCGACGGGCAGCGTGTCGCTGCGCGCGGCGTTCCCCAACCCGAACGGACTGCTGCACAGCGGCGGTGCGGGCAACATCATCCTGCCGAGCATCTACAAGGATTGCATCGCCGTTCCGCAGGCCGCGACGTTCGAACTCCAGAACAAAGTATATGTATATAAAGTGGTGGACGGCAAGGCCTCTTCGGCGATGATCGACGTCGAGAAGATCTCGAACGGCCGCGAGTATATAGCACGCGCGGGACTCGTGCCGGGCGATGTGATCGTTGCCGAAGGCGTGGGTCTGCTGCGCGAAGGCACGCCCATCGTTCCGAAGGGCCAGGCCGCAGCAGCCGCTGCCGCAGCTCCCGCAACCGACGAGTCCGCCGCTCAAACCCAAACCGAGAAGGAGGAATAACCTATGACACTCAAGCATTTCATAGAACGACCCGTATTGGCGTCGGTCATATCAATCGTAATCGTAATCGCCGGTCTGATCGGTCTGGCGACACTGCCCGTCGAGCAGTATCCCGACATCGCGCCCCCGACGGTCATGGTGCGCGCCTCCTATCCGGGAGCCAGCGCCGAAACGATTCAGAAGTCGGTCATCGTACCGCTCGAACAGGCCATCAACGGTGTGGAGGACATGACCTACATGACCTCCAGCGCAGCCGTCGGCAGCGCCTCCGTGACGATCTATTTCCGCCAGGGAACCAACGCCGACATGGCGGCCGTCAACGTGCAGAACAAAGTGTCACGCGCCACCGGCCAGCTTCCTCCCGAGGTCACGCAGATCGGTGTGACGACCATGAAGCGCCAGACCTCGATGGTCAAGATCTTCTCGCTCTACAGCCCCGATGACTCCTACGACGAGACCTTCCTGTCGAACTACCTGAAGATCAACGTAGAGCCGCGCATCCAGCGTATCCGCGGCGTCGGCGAGGTGTTCACCCTCGGCGCAGAATACTCGATGCGCGTCTGGCTGAAGCCCGACGTAATGGCCCAGTACAAGCTCATCCCGTCGGACGTGACGGCGGCGCTGGCCGAGCAGAACATCGAATCGGCGACCGGTACGCTGGGCGAGAACTCCCAGAACACGTTCCAGTACACGATGAAATACCGCGGACGCCACCAGACGCCCGAAGAGTTCGGTGAAATCGTGCTGCTCTCGAAGCCCGACGGCACGCTCCTGCGTCTGAAGGACATCGCCGACATCGAACTGGGCAGCGAATCCTACGCTTACAAAGGTTACACCAACGGCCATCCGGGCGTCAGCACGATGATCTTCCAGACGGCCGGTTCGAACGCCACGCAGGTCGTGAACGACGTCAACGCCCTGCTCGACGAATTGCAGGCCGAACTGCCGAAAGGCATCGCCGTCGCACACCTCCAGAGCGTGAACGACTTCCTCTACGCCTCGATGAAAGAGGTGGTCAAGACCCTGTTCGAGGCCATCCTCCTCGTGATCCTGGTCGTGTACGTCTTCCTGCAGGACATCCGCTCAACGCTCATCCCCACGGTGTCGATTCTCGTGGCGCTGGTCGGAACCTTCGGCTTCCTCGCATTCGCCGGATTCTCGATCAACCTGCTGACCCTCTTCGCGCTGGTTCTTGCGATCGGTACGGTCGTCGACGACGCCATCATCGTCGTCGAAGCCGTGCAGGCACGCTTCGACGCGGGCTACAAATCCTCCTACATGGCGACCATCGACGCCATGTCGGGTATCACATCGGCCATCGTGACCTCGACGCTGGTCTTCATGGCCGTGTTCATCCCCGTCGCCATGATGGGCGGAACGTCGGGCGTCTTCTACACGCAGTTCGGTATCACGATGGCCGTGGCCGTGGGTCTTTCGGCCGTCAACGCCCTTACGCTGTCGCCGGCGCTCTGCGCCATGATCCTGAAGCCGTACCTCGACGAGAACGGCGAGATGCGCGACAACTTCGCGGCGCGTTTCCGCAAGGCCTTCAACACGGCATTCGGAGCCTTGGTCAACAAGTACAAGCACGGCGTGATGCTCTTCATCAAGCACAAGTGGCTGATGTGGTCGACGCTCGGCCTGACCATCGCGGCGCTGGTTCTGCTGATGAACACCACCAAGACGGGTCTGGTTCCCGACGAGGACCAGGGTACGATCATGGTCAACGTCACCACGGCCCCGGGTTCCTCGCTCGCCGAGACCCACAAGGTCATGGAGCAGGTTTCGCAGCGCATCAACGGCATTCCGCAGATTCGCGACTACATGCAGGTGGCCGGTTACGGCATGATCGCCGGACAGGGTTCGTCGTACGGTATGGCCATCATCAAACTCAAGGACTGGGACGAGCGTCCGAACAAGGAGGATGACGTGAACGCCGTCATCGGCCAGATTTACGGCCGCACCGCCGACATCAAGGACGCACAGATCTTCGCCGTGGCTCCGCCGATGATCTCGGGTTACGGAACCTCGACCGGTTTCTCCATGCACCTGCAGGACAAGACCGGCGGCGACCTGACCGAATTCTACAATATTTACCTGCAATTCATCGGCGCGCTGAACCAGCGTCCGGAGATCGCCCGCGCATACTCGACCTTCAACATCAACTTCCCGCAGTACATGGTGGACATCGACGCGGCGAAGGCCAAGCGTGCCGGCATATCGCCGACCTCGATCCTCTCGACGCTGGCAGGCTACTACGGCGGCCAGTACGTTTCGAACATCAACCGGTTCTCGAAAATGTACTATGTGACGATGCAGGCCGATCCGAAATACCGTCTCGACACCGAGTCGCTCAACAACGTCTACGTGCGTTCGAGCAGCGGCGAGATGGCTCCCCTGGGCCAGTTCGTAAATCTGACGAGGGTTTACAGCTCCGAGGTGCTGAACCGCTTCAACATGTACAGTTCGATCGCCGTGAACGGTACGGCCGCCGACGGTTATTCGTCGGGTGACGCCATCCGGGCCATTCAGGAAACGGCCGCGCAGGTGCTTCCGAAGGGCTACGGTTACGAGTTCGACGGCATCACGCGCGAGGAGGCCCAGACGGGCAGCAACACGGTCATCATCTTCGGTATCTGTATCCTGCTGATCTACCTCATCCTGAGCGCGCTGTACGAGAGTTTCCTCATTCCGTTCGCCGTCATTCTGTCGGTTCCGTGCGGTCTGATGGGTTCGTTCCTGCTCGCCAAGATGATGGGACTGGAGAACAACATCTACCTCCAGACGGGTATCATCATGCTGATCGGTCTGTTGTCGAAAACGGCCATCCTGATCACGGAGTACGCCGCCGACCGCCGCGCCGCGGGCATGAGCCTCTCGCAGGCCGCCGTGTCGGCCGCCAAAGCCCGTCTGCGTCCCATTCTGATGACCGTCCTCACCTGCGTGTTCGGTATGATCCCGCTGGTGCTCTCGCACGGCGTAGGCGCAAACGGCAACTCGACCCTCGGTGCAGGTGTCATCGGCGGTATGATCGTAGGTACGCTGGCGCTGCTGTTCCTCGTACCGACGCTGTTCATCGTCTTCCAGACGTTGCAGGAGAAAGTCAAGCCCCTGGAATTCGATCCCGATCCGCAGTGGGCCGTGCGTGCCGAACTGGAAGAGTGTAAAAACGAGAAAGAGGAGGAGTAACACATGAAAAAGATCCTGATTATATGCGCCGCGGCGGCGCTGACCGGCTGCGGCATCTACAAACCCTATACCCGTCCCGAGGTGACGACCGCAGGGCTGTACGGATCGGCGGAGACCGCCGACACGACCACCCTGGGCGACATCCGCTGGCAGGAAATGTTCACCGATCCCCAGTTGCAGGCGCTGATCGCGCTTGCGCTGGAGAACAACACCGACCTGCTGTCGGCAGGCTGGCGCGTGAAGGAGGCCGAGGCGACACTTAAATCGGCGCGTCTGGCCTACCTGCCGTCGTTCAACTTCGCCCCGCAGGGCAACTTGAGCAGCTTCGACGGCGGACCGACGGCGAAAACCTATTCGATTCCCGTGACGGCCAGCTGGCAGATCGACATCTTCAACGGACTGACCAACGCCAAGCGCAAGGCCAAGGCACTCTACGCCCAGAGCAAGGAGTACGAGCAGGCCGTGAAGACGCAGCTGATCTCGGGCGTGGCCAATCTCTACTACACGCTGCTGATGCTCGACAGCCAGTACGAGGTGACGGAGGAGACGGCCGCCAAGTGGCGCCAGAGCGTCGAGGCGATGCGCGCCCTGAAAGAGGCGGGCTACGCCAACGAGGCCGGAGTGGCCCAGTACGAGGCCAACACGCTGGCCATCGAGGCATCGCTGCACGACCTGGGCTACCAGCGTACGCAGGCCGAGAATTCGCTCTGCTCGCTGCTGGGAGAGGTCCCGCACACCATCGCACGCGGACGTCTCGAAAACCAGCAGCTGCCCGACGACCTGACGGTCGGCGTACCCCTGCTGATGCTTTCGAACCGTCCCGACGTACGTTCGGCCGAGTATTCGCTCATGCAGTCGTACTACGCCACGGCGAGCGCCCGTTCGGCCCTCTATCCCTCGATCACGCTGAGCGGCACAGTGGGCTGGACCAACAACAGCGGCGCAGACATCGTCAATCCCGGCAAGCTGATCTGGAACGCCGCAGGATCGCTCCTGCAACCGATCTTCAACGCCAACGCCAACCGTGCCCGCGTGAAGATCGCCAAGGCGCAGCAGGAGGAATCGAAGCTGTCGTTCCAGCAGACGCTGCTCAACGCAGGCGCCGAGGTCAACAACGCCCTCACGCAGTGCCAGTCGGCCCGCGCCAAGGCGGACCTCCGCGAGCGGCAGATCGAAGCGCTGGAGCGCGCCGTGGAGTCGACCGAACTGCTGATGCAGCACGGCTCGACCACCTACCTCGAAGTGCTGACCGCCCAGCAGTCGCTGCTTTCGGCACAGCTGTCGCAGATCGCAGACCGTTTCGACGAAATCCAGGGAACCGTGAACCTCTACCAGGCTCTCGGCGGCGGACGTGACATTACGGAGGAAAAATAATGAAACGGGGAGTGACCAAAGAGGAGATCATCCACGCTACGCAGGAGCTTATCGCCCGGAACGGCATCCGTGCCGTCCGGGTCGATGAGATCGCGCAGACGCTGGGAATCTCGAAACGCACCCTGTACGAAATGTTCACCGACAAGAATGACCTCGTAAGCGCATGCCTCGACGCCATGAGCCACCAGCAGCGGGAACGCATCGTCGCCTGCCGCAAAAGGCGCGGCGGCAATCCGCTGCAAAAGGTGCTCCGGCTGACGAACGAATACATCGACAACCTCTATACGGTAGACCACCGTTTCCTGTCGGACATCAGCCGCAAGATCATCTTCGCGGAGCACTACGACGAGCACCGGGAATTCTGGCGCAGGGAACTGACCGACTACCTCGAAACCTGCCGCCAGGAACAGCTTCTACTGCCCGAAATCGACGCCCCGGCATTTGCCGAACAGGTGATGAACACGATCCTCGACCTGCGCCTGAACGGCACGGTCCGCGAGGAACTCCGGCTCTTCTGCCGGACGATACTCCGCGGCGCGGGGACCCGGAAGGGCATCGAACTGATCGACCGCAAACCGTGAGTTTCGCAATACGCCTGTAAAAAAGCCCCGCAGCCGAACTGCGGGGCTTTTTTACGCCCGGAAACGACATGGCCGCCGGACGCCCGAGGCCCGCAGACCTCTGCGAAGCGAAGCCGCGGGTTCCCGCGGAGTTTCAAAGCCTGCGGTCCCCGGGCCTGCGGAAGCCCCGCACGGCCCGGCCGTCCTCGATACCCGCGCAGCCCTCGGTCCGCCGGCATCTTCCGGATGCGAAAAAGGCTGCGAATCGTTCGCAGCCTCTTCCCATAACAGGTCGTTTTCTCAATAGATCCTACCGGCATCGGCGCTCTCCAGATACCACTCCGCGTGCTCCGCGCCGTTGGACGAGGCCCATGCCATGAAGTATTCGTAGACGCCGCGGATGTCGTTCGTCTCGGCAGGGTAGCGGAACTCGCCCGGAATCATCAGCGCCCACATCATGTAGTTGTTCTTGGTCTGGTCGCCCTCCGTCACGAAGAACTTGTAGGGATCCGAAGGCAGGAACGAACCCTTGCCGATAATCCCCGAAGCGGTCGGCGCATAGCCCGGCATGTGAATCTCGCTGGTGCGCTGCTTCGGCGCGATGAAGAAATTCATCTCCGAATCCAGTACCGAGGCGATGTCCACCGGCTGCGAGAAGGTCACCGTCGTGGTGTGTTTCCGGATTGCGGCGGCGGGCTGTCCCTTCCAGGTGTTCGAGGCACTCAACAGCTCCTCCGTCCTGTTGAAGAACGGAATCACGGCACAGGGGCTGTCGGCGTCGAGCCCCCGCGAAGCGAACGCACCGCTGCCGAAGCCCTCGTGCGACGAGACGACGCCGGCCACGTCCGACGTCTGCACCTTGTCCATCTGCACGGCTCCGGCGATGTCGTAGGTGGTTCCCGCAGCACGCAGTTCCCAGTTGATCGTAAGAGCCGAGACCTTGCCGCCGTCCTTCGACATCATACGGTCGATACGGCTCACGATGACCACGTCGTTCATGTCGTAATCGCCCAGCCACGGCCAGTTGTCCTCGAAGCAATAAGTATAGGTACGTCCGGGAACGTTCGCATACTCGTCGGGTTCCGGCTCCGGATCGGGATTTACGGGGTCCTTGCCGCCGTTGCAGCCGTTTTCTGCGATGATCGTCGTCTGCGACGCCGACATCACGGCTCCGTCGGTCAGATAATCCTTCCGGATCGTGTAATCCTTATCCCGGTCGTTGTCATAAACGACCTCGATCGCTCCCGAGAAATAGGTTTCATGCCCTTTGCGGGTATACGCCTTCTCCGAAATCAGGACCACGGCCCTTGGATCGGCGTCGCCGGTAAACGTGAATCTGTTCCCGCCGCCCTTTTCGTCGGCGTTGTACTCCTCCATCGTGAAGATCGCGCCTCGGGCCATCGACACGTTCGTATTGTTGAATTCGACCCTTCCGGCATCGAGTCCGGCATTCGCGCTGAAATTGAACTCCGCCCCCTGGGCCTCCAGCTCGTTCACCGAAGTGTGGCAGTTCACCCAGATCGTACCGCGGGCGGTCATCTCTTCGATCGAAGCCCGGCCGCGCTGGTAAATGGCCGTATTGCGCTCCAACTCGCACTCGTCGTTCACGACGAGCAGGGCGTTCTCGCAGTTGTGGAACTCGCCGTCGGAATTGATCTTCAGATCGTCGACCGTAACGGCGCCGTCGTTGTAGATCCGCGCGGAGTTCGAAACCTTCATCTCGTCGGTCACGGTCAGCACGGCCGTCGCCGTGTTGTAGACAGTCAGACCGTTATTCATGTCGAGGCTGCCATCGACCGTCAACGTACCGTTGTTTACGATGCATTTGCCGCTGACATTGGGTTTCCCGACGGACAGCTTGCCATCGGCAAAGACGTAGACCGCAGCCCCGTCGGCGGCGGAAGGCTGAATTTTCAGGGTCCCGATCTTCACCTCGCCGCCCGGCAATACAGCCAGTTTGGCCCGTCCGATGTTGAGCGACGAAAGCGTCAGTTTGCCGGCGACATAAAGGATCGGGGCCTGATAGGGGCTGAACCCGCCGTTGAGATCCAATTTGCCCGCAACCTCCGCCCCGGCAGGGATCAGGTATTCGGGAGCGGCGTAAAAAGCCCAACTGGCTCCCAGCTGGTAGCTCTTGCCGCTCTCGATCGCGGTGATCACGGCTTTGGAATCGAACGACGCCGCATCGGGCGCCTCCATTTTCGGATAATCGGGCATCGAACTCCCGACCCGGGCGTTCGCCGCCAGACGCATCTTCGGCGCAGCGGCAGCCTTCATCGAAGCGCCCGTCACGGCGACCGTGCCGTGCGCCCCGACCATCTTCACCGACTTCGTGCCGTCGGGCAGGGTGGTCTGGACATAGAGGTTTTCGGTCCCGGCGTTCAGTGTGAACGCCGACCGGAAAGGCATAGCGGATTTCGCCATGCCCCGGGCCGCCAGATTCTCCGCCGAAAGGATCGGCGAGGAGTAAATGCGGATCACGGCATAGGGAGGCGTCGTGCCTTCCACGACGGGCGCCGACACCGAAACGGTCACGTTTCGGGTCGTTTTCCAGTCGAAATCGGCGGGAACAGCCCCCGGCACAACCGGATTGTCAGGGCTTCCGCCCAGATCCTTCTGACAGGAGGAAGCGACAACAGCCACCGCCATCAAAGCCGTGCAAAGTTTTTTCATATCGTAATTTTCTAAATGTGTGATGCATTCTGTCTTCGCGACAAATACTAAGTATAATTTTCTCAACTACAAAATTCCGCTCATTTATATGACAAAAAAAGCCCGTTTTTTTACGCAAAACAAAATTCCGGCCGAAAAAGAGGATTTCCGAAAAAATTTCCTATATTTGCACCGTAAGAGCAACAGAAGCGAATGACCAGCCCTGCAACATACGACTGTCGGCGCCGCGGAGAACACCGCGGAACGATGATGATGTCCATGTGCATGTGCAACCGTTTTCGCCGGGTGTAGCTCCTTCATGCACTGAAAATGACACAATCCGGCTTCGTAGAGGTCGGATTTTTTTATCGGATTTTTTAACGACAGATATAACATACCATGGATTCAAAAAAGTACCGTTTCGAAACCCTCCAGATTCATGCGGGCCTGCAACCCGACGAACCCACCGGCGCCCGGGGCGTGGCGATCTATCCCACGGCGGCCTATCGGTTCAAAAACTGCGACCACGCCGCAAGGCTCTTCGAGTTGAGCGAAGGCGGCAACATCTATACGCGCCTGCAAAACCCCACCACGACGGCCTACGAACAGCGCATCGCCGCCCTGTACGGGGCTGTGGGGGCGCTCGCCGTCTCGTCGGGCATGTCGGCCATCCTGATCGCCGTGCTTTCGCTGGCGGCCGAAGGGGACAACATCGTCGCCTCGCCGTTCCTCTACGGAGGCACCTACAACCAGTTCCGCACGTCGCTGCGCCGGCTCGGCATCGACTGCCGCATCGCCCCGAGCGAGCGTCCCGAGGATTTCGAGGCGCTGACCGACAGCCGCACCAAGGCGCTCTACGCCGAGAGCATGGGCAATCCCACCTGCGCAGTCCCCGACCTGGAGGCGCTGGGCGAACTGGCCCGGCGGCGCGACATTCCGTTCATCGTCGACAACACGTTCGGCGCGGCGGGCTACCTCTGCAACCCGTTCGAGTGGGGCGCAAACATCGTCGTGGACTCCGCGACGAAGTGGATCAACGGCCACGGAACGGCCATGGGCGGCGTGATCGTCGACGGCGGCAACTACAACTGGGCGAACGGCAAATTCCCGCAGATCGACGGACCTTCGGAAGGGTATCACGGGCTGAATTTACACGAGGCGTTCGGTCCGGCGGCCTTCATCGTCAAATGCCGCGTCGACGGGCTGCGCGACCTGGGATGCTGCCCCTCGCCGTTCGACTCCTACCTGATGATGATCGGGCTGGAGACCCTCTCGCTGCGCGTGAAGCATCAGGTGGAATCCACCTGGAAACTGGCCGAATACTGCCGCAGCCACCCGAAGGTCGAGCGGGTCAGCTTCGTGGGATTCGACACGCACCCGAGCCATGAAAACGCCCGCAAATACTACCGCTACGGCTCATCGGCGGTCTTCACCGTCGAACTCAAGGGCACGCTCGAAAGCACCGTGCGCTTCGTCGAATCGCTCCGCCTGGCGGCCAACATGACCATGATCGGCGACTCGATCACCGTCGTGACCCATCCGGCGTCGACGACCCACAAACAGTTGAGCGACGCCGACCTTACGGCGGCAGGCGTCACGCCCACGCTGCTGCGCATCTCGCTGGGACTTGAAAACGCCGACGACCTCATCGAGGATTTCGAACAGGCTTTCGCACAAATCGGATAATGGAACCGCAGATTTACATAGCTCCCGGACCGTTCGAACTCGAAACGGGCCATACGCTGCCCGAGCTGCGGATCGCCTACCACACCTACGGCACGCTGAACGCCGCCAAGGACAACGTGGCATGGGTGTGCCACGCGCTGACGGCCAATTCGGACGTCGCCGACTGGTGGCCCCACACGGTCGAGGCGGGACGGTTCCTCGACCCCGCGCGCCATTTCGTCGTCTGCGCCAACATCATCGGCTCGCACTACGGCACGACGGGGCCGCTGCACGTGAATCCCGCCACGGGGCGGCCCTGGTACAAGGATTTTCCGCCCTTCACGATCCGCGACATCGTGCGGGCGCACCGGCTGCTGGCCGACGCGCTCGGCATCGGGCGCATCGGGACGCTGGTGGGCAGCTCGGTCGGAGGTTTCCAGGCCGTCGAGTGGGCCGTTTCGGAACCGGAGCGGATCGAACGGCTCGTGCTGATCGCCACCGCGGCCAAGGCTTCGCCCTGGGCCATCGCCATCGACGAAACGCAGCGCATGGCCATCGAGGCCGACACGACTTTCGGCCAGCCGCGCGACGACGCCGGAATGAAAGGACTGGCGGCGGCCCGGGCCATCGGCCTGCTGAGCTACCGCGGTCCCGAAGGCTACAACCTCACCCAGCAGGACCGCGAGGAGCGCCCCGCCGTGCACCGGGCGTGCACCTACCAGCAATACCAGGGCGAAAAACTCCGCCGCCGTTACAACGCCTACTCCTATTACGCGATCCTCGACGCCTTCGACACGCACGACGCGGGCCGCGGGCGGGGCGGACTGGAGCAGGCGCTCCGCAGCATCACGGCCCGGACGCTGGTGGTCGGCATCACGACCGACATCATCTTCACGCCCGCCGAGATGCGCAGCCTGCACGCCATGATCCCCGGCAGCGCGTACCACGAAATCGACTCGCCGTTCGGCCACGACGGATTCCTCGTCGAACACGAACAGTTGAACGACATACTGCTGCCTTTTATGAACAATTAAAAACCGGATACCCCATGACCAAAATCAAAATCGGACTGTTCGGATTCGGCGTCGTCGGACAGGGCATCTACGAAGTGGTGCGCAAATCGAAGAACGCCCACGCCGAAATCGTGAAAATCTGCGTCCGCGACCCCAAAAAGCCGCGCAAGATCGAAGTCGACCCTTCGCTGTTCACCACCTCGGTCGACGACATCCTCGACAACCAGAACATCAACCTCGTGGTGGAGGTCATCGACGATGCCGATGCCGCCTACAACATCGTCAAACGGGCCATGCTGCGCGGCATCCCGGTCGTGTCGGGCAGCAAGACGATGCTCGCCAAACACCTTCCCGAGCTGATCGAGATTCAGAAAACCCGCAACGTGGCGCTGCTCTACGACGCTTCGTCGTGCGGCTCGATCCCCGTGATCCGCAACCTCGAAGAGTACTACGACAACGACCTGCTGCTGGAGGTCAAGGGCATTCTGAACGGCTCGTCGAACTACATCCTCTCGCGCGTCTTCGACCACAAGGACTCCTACGCCAACGCCCTCGCGCAGGCGCAGGCGCTGGGCTTCGCCGAAAGCGACCCCTCGTTCGACATCGAGGGCTACGACTCGCTGTTCAAGCTGGTGATCATCACCGTGCATGCGCTGGGAACCTACGTCGCCCCGGAGCGCATCTTCACCTACGGCATCTCGACGATCCACGATTCGGACATTCAGTACGCCCGTGAGAAAAACGTGAAGATCAAGCTGGTGGCGCAGGTCGTCAAGGTGAGCGACGAACATTTCACGATGTTCGTCATGCCGGAGTTCGTGACGCCCGCCAAGTACATTTACAGCGTCGACGACGAGTACAACGGCGTGGTGATCCGCGGCGAGTGCTACGACCGGCAGTTCATGTTCGGCAAGGGCGCGGGCAGCCTGCCCACGGCGTCGTCGATCCTGAGCGACATCATGGCGCGGCTGAACAACTACCGCTACGAGTACAAGAAGATGAACTACATCGAGAAACCCGACTACACGACCGACATCACGCTGAAAATCTACGCCCGCTACAAGGAGACCGACGTGCAGGGCATTCTGAACTTCTCGAAGATTCACGAACAGTTCATCAGCGAGGAGAGCAACTACGTGATCGGCGAGATTCCGCTGCGCGAACTGCTCGAAAAAAGATCGCAGCTTTCGGGCAGGGACGTCTTCCTGGCGAACATCCCGATCTTCTTCCTGAACCGCGATTAAACAGAAAAAGGTCCCTTGACAAGGGACCTTTTTCATTGTCTACCGCACGGCGTCGTCTTTCACGCAGCGGACCGACAGGCCGTATCCGAGCGGAACCTCGCCGGTCACCGGATCGGTCGTGGTGCTGTAAACCAGGCAGCCGCTCCGCTCGGCCGTGGCCTCGCAGCTTATCAGATAACCTTTGTCGGCGTCTCCGTACCTGTTCGACGTGCCGTTCACGATCCAGTATCCGGCGCACCTGAAAAATCCGGCCGCAGGCCCGGCGGCAAGGAGCGCTTCGAGTTCGGCCAATGCGGGAACGTGCCAGCCCTCGGGACAGATGCCCCGCAGCGGAGTCCCGGACCGGACCGTGGCGCCGCCCGTCACCGTCTTATAATCATACAGCAGCCCTTTTTCCGCCACCGCGGAAAGCCCCTCCTCGGGATACCATACGCCATCGCCGATCTCCGTACCCGCAGGCTGGTAGCGCAGGTTCTCGGCCATCCATACCTGTCCGCCGATCTTCGCCGTGCGGTAGGTATCGCCGCCGTATTCCAGTTCGGAAGCCTCCCCGCCGTCGCCCTCGTCAAGCGAACCGCCGTCTTCCCAGTCGCTGACCTCGCCGCTCAGCTTCAGCTCGATGTCGATGTTGGTGACGAGCACCGACATGTCGTACCTTCGGCCGCTTTCGAGCGTCGCCGAAGAGAGAGTCTTGCTGCGGCTCTTGCCGTCGCGCGTGGAGACCGTGACGGTCAGCGCCCCCTGCTGCGGCACGAGAATCGCACGGTAGGAGGCGTCGGGCGTCACTTCGAAGGTTTCGATTTCAGCGGCCGCCACGCCGGCTTTCGCCGAAGCCGTCGGCACGGAGAGATCCACCGAGGCCGTCGGGACGAATCCGCCCACGGCGACGCCCGAAACCGCAGCATCGGAATTGTTGGTAATGACGATGGTCAGCTGTGACATCAGGTGATAGAACAGCATCCCGACGGGCGTGCCCGTGGGCGTCACGTTCTTCGCCACGGCTCCCAGCAGGTCCGAGGAGGCGCAGCCCGCACTCTGATCCCGCGCCACGGAGAACTCGTCGGGAACGCCCGACGCCGAATAGGGGAAATAGGCCGTGAGCGTCGAGGTTTCGTTCAGGTCGTTGTACCACAGCAGGCCGGAAGCCGTGAAGGCAGAGCCGTCGTAGGTCATCTGGTGGTTCCGGACGTAATCCGAGCCGTTCTTCGTGACGGTCAGACCGATACAGTCGCCCGTATCGAAATGAAGCCCCGTGACGCGGGTTTTGATCGACGGCGTGATCCGGATGCCGGGAACCGCATCCCGCTTATCGGCACAGCCGGGTGCAGCGGCGAGGCCCGCCGCCAGAAGCGCAAGAAGGAGTTGTCTTTTCATCATTCAGGTTTATTTTTGCGACTTTTAAGCACAAAAATAAAACTTTTTATGTTATCCACAAGACCTCCGGTCAGTTTTTGTAATACGATTCGTCGAGTCCGAGCGTGAAATTCCCGCGCCGGAACCAGGTGACGGCGGCCAGTGCGAACACCAGCGCGGCGTTGAAGAAGAACGGGAAACGGTCGCTGTGGGTGTGGAACAGATGGCGGAACATGTCCATGATGAAGGGGCAGATCATCACCGCAAGGTAGTTCATCGCCATGACGAACGACAGCGCGAGCGTCGCCGAGCGGGGCGGAGCGATGGTCGCCGCCTTGTCGTAGATGACGGGCTGGATCACCCCGTAGCCGAAGCCCGTGAGCAACGCCCCGACGACGAGCATCGTCTTGTCACGGAAGATCCCCACGCACAGCAGCCCCGCGCAGACCAGCCCCAGCGACACGAGGTTGACGTTCTGCTTCAGCCCGCGGATGATCCGGTCGATAAACAGCCCGGGAAGCATGATCGCCAGGAAGAACAACGAGATCAGCACACCCGAAAACGAACTGCTGATCTTGTAGTCGTCGACCAGAAACGAGGCGTAGAAGGCGATGGCCAGCACGGCGTAAGTGGCGAAGAAGTAAAAGAGCATCAGTCCGACGAGCTTGCCCCGGTCGATCCGTTTGTGGCGCATCTGGATGCTCTGCTCCGGCTCGGGCGTGGAGCGGCTGCGCCGGAGGAAGAACGACAGCGCGAGCGAGATGCCCGGCAGGGTATAGACCAGGAACGGAAGATGCCAGTTGACCTCGGCCAGGTAGCCCGTCACGGCGGTCGCCACGACGAGCGTGAGGTTGTTGATCGCCGAACTGTACCCCAGCTGCCGGACGCGGCTGTCCCCCGTGAAATAGTCGACGATCAGGCCCGTCGAGAGGGGGATGACCATGCCGGCGCCGACACCGAGGATGCAGCTGATGACGATGAGCCACGCCATGCTGCGGGCGAACAGGCAGGCCACGCCGCTCAAAAAGAAAATCGAAAGTCCTACGATCAGGATTTTGAGTTTGTCCCTCCCCTCGGAGAGTTTTCCGGAGAGCAGCACGAAGGGGATGATCAGCAACGACGGCAGCGAGGTGAGCATCTGGATTTCGAGGTCCGTAACCTTGGGAAACACCTTGTTCAGATCGCCCAGAATAGGGGAGACGGCCAGTCCGGGCAGCGACGCAATGGCCGACACGGACCAGATTGCCAGCAGCACGACGAGCGTAACGGAGCCTTTTCCTGTCTTGATTTTCATAGCCGGGGATTTTAGTACCGCTATCCCCGCAACTGTTATACCAAACGAAAACGGACCGGCATCAAGGCCGGTCCGTCGTTCGGTTTCTTCCGGATGTCCCTATTGCACCCTCACGCAACGCACCGACATGCCGTTGGCACGGGCATAGGGGACGTTGTTTTCGAGGCCTCCGCCGGTGGTCTTCTTCTCGAACCAGAAGTGGAAAGCCGGGGATTTCGTACCCGACAGCGTCCCTGCGGTCCAATAAAGGCCCTCCCAGGGCTGCGCCTCCTCGGCCACGCTGCGCACGGTGACGGGGTTGTAAACGTTCAGGATCGTGCTGTTGTCGTAACGGCGGCGTCCTGCGCCGATAAACAGCGACGAGGTTCCCCGCTCCGGATCGGTCAGGCCCCAGCCGTATTTGTCGGCATCCGCCGCCGTGGGGGCTCCCACAAGTTTCAAACCGTCGAACACGGCCGACGGAGCCACCCGCCAGCCATAGGGGCAGGGGTCGTAGGCGCTCTTTTCCGAAGCGGACCACAAATCGTCGGAATGTGCGCTCCACAACCAGTCGTTCTCCGAACCGGAGACGCCCGTGATGAAGGTCAGCGGGTGCTGCACGGCGTAAGCCACCGTACCCGTCTCGGCGCTCGAAGCGGCCGTCCGCAGGTAGACGCGGCTGCCGCCGCCGTTGTACATGCTGGCCGATGCGCCGTTGGCGGCGTTGTACGAACTCGGGCCGATGAAGGGGTCCTTACGGCCCCACTGATAATAAAGTCCGTACGAGGCGAGGATGTTCTCCACCGACGAGTTGTCGGCGGCCAGCGCCCCGAGGTTGCGGGTCATCATCGAATAGCCGTTGAAATCGACCGCACCGCCCTCGGCTTCGGGATCGTAGTCCGCAGCCCATACGTGCCAGCTCCAGATCAGCGTGCCGCCGGCGTCGTAGGCTCCGATCACGGCGTTGCCCTCCTTGATCTTGTCCCCGTCGTCGCTGTCGGCAGCCACGTAGAACGACGCCTTGCCGTCTTTCAACTCCAGGTATTGGATCAGATTCGACCGGCTCTGCCAGACGACATCGACCGAAGAGGTCGCCAGCCCGGTCAGGTCGCCCTTGTACATGGCGTCGATCAGGTAGTTGGTCTCCTTCTTGTTGATCAGATAACTGTTGGCCGGCTTACGGCTCAAATCCTCGGTGTCGACCACACCCACGAAAAGCGTCGCCGAAGCCGTCGATCCGCCGTGCACCTTGCCCGTCAGGGTCACCGAACCCGACTTTACGGCATCATTGTCGTCGTCGAATTTCTCGGGAGAGACGACCGTAATGGTGCGGTTCGCCGCGTCGATAACGGGATCGCTCCAGCCCGTGGGTTTGCCCGTTATCGAGAAACTCTCGATGTTGGAGGCCGAAAAACCCACCGTCACTGCGTCGCCCGCATTGAGGAAAACGGCCGGAGAATCGAACGCGATCGTTCCCGATTCCTTGTCCTTGCTGCACGAAGCAAAAAAAACGACGGCCGCAACCGCGCAAACCAACCCTGCAAATCTTTTCATATAGTTCATTCTTTTCTTATTTCAGTTTCAAAATCAACGGCAAAGATAATAAAAAGTCGGACGGGTGCAAAACCGAATTGCGCACGGTTCAACAAAACTTCCCCTCCCGAAAGTGCCGTCACGGCACCAAAGATACCAAAAAGCGGAATAAATGCCACATGCCCGTCCGAATAATTGCATTTGGGAACAATTATTGCCGCCTATTCCCTAACGAATCAGAAACGCATATAGTATGTCGAAATTGAAAATCGAAACGGGAAGTTCTCCCGCCGAGGAGCGCTTCAGCATCACCGTGACCGAAAAAGGCCCCTTCCTGGTCTACGGACGCCCGCCGCTGGCCGAGCAGTTCATCATGCCCAACGAGCAGAACGAAAGCTGGTATTTCCAGGAAGGGCGGCGCTTCTCGACCGAGGCGGAACCTACGGCGCTCTGCCGCTGCGGGGCCTCGAAACGCAAACCTTACTGCGACGGGAGCCACGAAACGGCGGCCTGGGACCCGAGGCTCACCGCACCCGACGAATCGCTGCTCGACAAGGCCGAGACCGTCGAGGGCGGGACCCTCACGATGACCGACAATCCGAAATACTGCGTCTTCGCGCGCTTCTGCCACCCCGGGGGCGACGCGTGGACGCTCACCGAGCGGTCCGCCGATCCCGAAGCACGCCAGCTGGCCATCCGCGAAGCGTCGATGTGCCCCGGCGGACGGCTGACGGCCTGGGACCGAAAAACGGGCAGCCCCTACGAATTCCGGTTCGCCCCGAGTCTCGGGCTGATCGAAGACGTCACCATCGGCAGCAGCGGCGGCCTGTGGATTCGCGGCGGCATTCCCCTGCGGCGCGAAGACGGCCATACCTACGAAATCCGCAACCGCGTGGTCGCATGCCGCTGCGGCCAGTCGGCCAACAAACCCTACTGCGACGGCACGCACGCGGCGATCAAGTGGCGCGACAACCTCGAAGGCGAACCGGTCGGCGAAACGCTGCCCGAGGAGGTCTACTGACCCCGCGCCAAACAAAAGCGAGCCTTCGAAGGCTCGCTTTTGTCATTCCATAACACCGTTCCGGGCCGCGGCGCCGATCCAGCAATCGGCCATCAGTCGCTGACCGGCAGGCGTGGGGTGGATGCCGTCCCACACCCAATAGGTCGCATCGCCGTTCGGCAGCCGCGTTTCCAGATCGGCGATAAGCCGGTGGAAGGGCACGAGCGTCGCGCCGTAGTCGGCTGCGATTCGCTCCACGATCACACAGCATTGCGCCAGTATCCGCTGCCGCAGGGGATAATATTCGCCCAATGCGCCTTCAACGATCTTCCCGCAGGGGGCGGCAAAGGGCGTGCACAGTACGATTTTCAACGCAGGATTTGCCTGCCGGGCCTGATCGAGCAGACCGCGATAGGTCCTTTCCCAGTCGGCAAAATCGAAATCGGGAACCGTTTTCGGATCGTCGGCGCGCAGCAGTCTGCCAAGGTGACGTTCCGCATCGTTCGTCCCGACAAACACCGACAGCACGTCGGGCCGCAGGTCGATCACATCCTCCTGCCAGCGGGCGGCAAGGTCGCCCAACGCATGACCGCCCACGCCGCGGTTGAAGAACCGGTAGTCGCGGTCGGGGAAATAGCCCTGGTAATAGCTGGCGCATAAATACATATACCCGCTGCCGAAAAGGTGGTTGCGATCCCACAGATTGCGCTGCGACGACGGTTTTCCGTCGGCCTTGCCCCAATTACCGTCGGTGATCGAGTCGCCGATATACACCACACGCCGCCCCGAAGCCGTCACAGCCGGCTGGGGCGCATTCCGGGCGAACCAGCGCTGAAAGAAAAGCATCTGGCAGGGGAGCGACGCGGACCAGTAGGCCGCGTTGTGCGCACCGGGACGCACCAGGAAATCGTGCCCCACGCCCTGCCGCATCAGCTGTTCGTGGAGGTTCAGATTCACCTGATAGAAGAAATCCTGATAACCGCAGTCGAAGATGAGCGCCAGTTCGCCGTCCCGGAGCGAAACGGCCTGACGGATCACCGTATGCGCGTTCCAGCGTTCCGGATTGTCTTTCAGTTCGCCCAACTGTTTCTTCATCTCCCACGAGTCGGGGAAAGGCCGGATGTCCACGCCTCCCGAGGTCGATCCCGCAGCCCCGAAACGGTCTTTGTGGCGCAGCGCTACCCACAGCGCGCCGTGACCGCCCATACTCAAGCCCGTGACGGCGCGGCCCTCGCGCGAAGGAATCGTCAGGTAGCGGGCGTCGATCCAGTCGGGCAGTTCCTGCGCCACGAAGGTCTCGAACTGCGACGCCGGATCGAGGGGACTGTCCCAATACCAACTGTTCGCGCCGTCGGGGCAGACGACGATCATCCCGCAGGCGTCGGCCAGCGGACGCAGGTCGGTGATGTTCTGCCACGTCGTGTACGAACCGCCGAAACCATGCAGCAGGTAGAGCACGGGCATGCGCCGCCCGACGCCGGCATCGGGAACCACGACCAGCGCCGGAATTTCGCGCTGCATCTTCGCGCTGAAAACCGCCACCGTGTCGATCTGCGCAGCGGAGGCTCCCGCCGCGGCAAAGGCGAAAAACAGAATCAAAAGGCACTTTCTCATAACTGTCTGAATCTTTCACAAAAAAGGGCGCGCACGACGCGCACCCCCTGATAACAAATCCGTCAAAACTATTTCTTTTCGGGTTTGGCAATGGTCTCGCGCATCTGCGTGTCGGCCATGATGTTCTTCATCTTGTAGTAGTCCATGATACCCAGGTTGCCGTTGCGGAACGCCTCGGCCATGGCCAGCGGCACTTCGGCCTCGGCGAGAATCACCTTGGCGCGGGCGTCCTGCGCCTTGGCCTTGTTCTCCTGTTCGAGCGCCACGGCCATCGCACGCCGCTCCTCGGCTTTCGCCTGGGCGATGTTCTTGTCGGCCTGCGCCTGGTCCATCTGCAACTGGGCGCCGATGTTCTTGCCCACGTCGATGTCGGCGATGTCGATCGAGAGGATTTCGAAGGCCGTTCCGGCGTCGAGCCCCTTTTCGAGCACCACGCGCGAAATGGAGTCGGGATTTTCGAGCACGATCTTATGCGACGCGGCCGAGCCGATCGACGAAACGATGCCCTCGCCGACACGCGCCAGCACGGTCTCCTCGCCGGCGCCGCCGACCAGCTGCTTGATGTTGGCGCGCACCGTGACGCGGGCCTTTGCGATCAGCTGGATGCCGTCCTTGGCCACGGCGGCCACGGGAGGCGTGTTGATCACCTTGGGGTTGACCGACATCTGCACGGCCTCGAACACGTCGCGGCCCGCCAGGTCGATGGCCGTAGCCATCTTGAAATCGAGCATGATATTGGCTTTCTGTGCCGATACCAGGGCATGCACCACGCTGGTGACATTGCCGCCCGCAAGGTAATGC
>OMGI01000673.1_pt1 | contig 25225 bp, 29 predicted proteins | sample 1645801 | NCBI WGS metagenome assembly OMGI01 (sample SAMN05578584, study PRJEB25193) | human gut metagenome | biome: Human Microbiome; feature: human-associated habitat; material: feces | host: Homo sapiens | place: USA:Birmingham
TTGATAAGGTCAAGGCCAAAATCAGCGAACAGCAGGCCCGGCTCAAGGAGCTGGAAAAGAACAAGCAGGAGGCCGAAAACAGCGAGATCGTGGACATCGTGCGGGGCATGAGCATTTCCCTGGAGGAGCTCCCCCTGGTGCTCCAGCGGCTCCGGGACGGCACTTCTGGACAAAGTGTCCCGAAGTCCGGGGACGGCGGAAAGGAGGAAAATTGAAGATGAAACGCTTTCGGGTGATGGCGGCGGCGCTGTGTGCCGCCGTTCTTTTATGCGGATTTAGCGTCCCGGCCTATGCCTATGCGGACGGCGGCGAGGGCGCGGACTATGGCGATCCCACCATGACCGAGGAAACCCCGGCCCCGGAGCCGGAACCCACCATCGAACCGGGCGAGGGCTTTTCCGAAGAGGGCAACCTTGTGACCCGCGATCTGCTCTATGACGAACACACCAACAAGCAGTTTATCACGGTGCAGACGGCGGGCGGGAACACCTTTTACATTGTCATTGACTACGACAAGCCCGTGGACGAGGAGGGCGAGCAGTATGAAACCTACTTCTTCAGCGTGGTAGATGAGGCCGATCTGCTGGCCGCAGCCGAGGCCGCCGGGGTGGAGCAGGCGGTCTGCTCCTGCTCGGAAAAATGTGCGGCGGGTGCCGTGAATACGGAGTGCGCGGTCTGCTCGGTCAATATGGAAAAATGCGTGGGCGTGGAGCCGGAGCCCGTGGAAACCGAGGAACCCGCCCCGGAGGAGGCCGAGCCGGAAACGGGCGGCAATACGGGGATGCTCCTGGCGGTGCTGGCTGTGGCCTTAGTGGGCGGCGGCGCGGCGTTCTATTTCAAGGTACTGCGCCCCAAACAGCAGAAAGCCGCCGAGCCCCAGGAGGACTATGGCGACGAGCTCCCGGACTATGACGGGCCGGACGGCTACGGGGACGAGGACGATGACGGCCCGCCCTGGGACGAGGAGGACGAGGACGGAGAGGAGGCTGACAAATGAGGTTTACCGACAGCCCCTTTGAAAAAATGATGAAGCAGAAGCCCCGCCCCCAGGCACCGTCTATCCCCAAAGCGCCCAGGGGCTCCCGGTGCTCCGGGTGCCCCTACTGGCGGGGCATCGGCTGTGTGTCCTGCTACCGGGAGCTTTTGAAAGCCCCGGCTGGCGGGGGGTGACAGTTTGACCCGTGAACTGACACGCGAGGAAAAAAAGAAAATCCGCGCCCTGGTGGTAAAGTGGTGCGCCAACTATGACAAGGAATACGGGTGCCTGCCTCTGGAGTGTGAGTGCTATATGTTCGGGAAGTGCTGGACAGGCGCATACTGCCGCTATTTCCGGGAGGCCGTCCTGCCCCTTGATCCGGCGCTGGAGGCGGCCCTCTTGACCGAGGGGCCCAGGCCGGAGTTTAAGCCCTGTCCCATCTGCGGCGGGGCTGTCCCCGCTGATGGGCGCATGGCCTACTGTTCCGAGTCCTGCGCCCGGATTGCTCTGCGGCGGCAAAAGCGGGATTATATGCGTAAAAAACGGAGGTGATGTGTGGAAAATTAGGCCCCGGAAAAACCGCTTGTATCAAGGCTTTCCGGGGCCGCTTTTGGGGTAGGCCGTATCTTTCTATGGCTTACCCCTGGTTTGCTCAAATGCTTTCCACATCTATCCCCGCACTTCTGGACACTTTGTCCAGAGGTGCGGGGCATTTAAGGAGGTGTTATTCTGGAGGAAAATCAAGGCTATGTGATCCGCCGCACAATCCTGTTTGACAATCAATGCGGCTTTGCCCTGGGGGAAAACAGCAGGGCCCCTAATCCCTTTGTGACGTGGCGGTTCAATGAGCAGGACGGCCATCGGGATTACTTTTGGGGCCACTACATGAATGAGCCGGATATGGCGGAACGGGACTTACTCAACCGGGCCGAGGACTACCAGCGGCGTTACCATGTGCAGGAAGTGGAGCAGGCCCCGGACAAGGAAACCTATCTGTACTACTCCACCCAGCGGCCTATCGACATCGGCACCTACCCGAACAGCTACTTTAACCGCCCTGTCCACATGGATTTATACTTTACCCGCCAGCAAGTGACGGGTGAGGCGTTCCAGGCGTGGGGAGCCATCACCTATGCCCATCCCCTGACGGAACGGGAAATGCAGGACTATGAGCTCCGGCCCTCCCGCAATAACCTGGATATTCGGCGGCAGATGGATGCCCAGGCCCAGGTGGTGGGAAAATGGGAGGACGCTCACCGCATCCCGGATCAAAAGCGGCTGACCTGGTTTTACCCGGACTTCGGCAGTTATGTGGTGAAAGAATACATCACCCCGGAGCAACTGGCCGTCCGCGTCCGCAGCATTGAACGCCAGGAGGCGGCGCGGGCCCATAAGGAGGCCAAACGCCAGCCCCCGATTGCGGAGCAACTGAAAGCGGCCCAAAAGGAGGCCCAGGAGCACCGGGCCCCGGACGGCCCCAAAAAGAAAGCCCCTGACCGGGGCGACAGATAGGAGGACTGTTATGGAAAAAAAGCGTGAACAGGATTTTGCCAACCAGGAGGCCCTGCGGCTCTCCGGAGTATTCAATACGCCGATCCCCGCCCAGCCACTGGAACGGGAAAAGGCGCTGGACAAGGTAAAGGAGCCGCCCCGCGTTTGCCGGAGCCTGGAACGGGAGGAGCGGTGACAAAGAAACGCCGCCGCCCCATCCATCTCCATGTGATGGTGTCCGAGGAGGAGCTGGCGTTGATCCGGGAGCGCATGGCCGAGGCGGGCATCCGCAATATGGGGGCCTATATGCGGAAAATGGCCCTCAATGGCTATGTGCTCCATGTTGACCTGTCACCCGTCCAGGAGTTGGTGTCGCTCCAGCGGCGGTGCTCCAACAATCTAAACCAGGTGGCGATCCAGGCCAACACCTACGGCGGCATTTACCCGGAGGAGATCACGGCCCTCCAGCGGGACTATGAAAAGCTGTGGCGGCCCCTTTCCGATCTGCTGGAAAAGCTCTCCGCCATCGTGCGGCTTTGACCTGCCGGGGAGCGGTTTTGCCGTTCCCCGGCTATCTCGACTTCTGGACATTTTATCCAGAGGTGGGGATAGCCGAGGCATCCTTGTTGGCCCCCTCCCGCAGAGTTATAATATACATATAGAGGCGAACAACGAACTTTTGTAGGAGGTATGAACCATGCGGACAATCTTAAAAATCATCGCGGCTCCCTTTGTCCTGGCCCTGATCCTCATTGTGGCGGTGCTTACGTTCCTGTCCTGCGTGGCGGGGGCGGTGTGCATTGTGGCTTGTGTGGGCCTGTCCCTGCTGGCGATCCTCTGCCTGCTGGCCGGGCAGACAGTAGGCTGCATCGCCATGTTTGTGCTGGCGTTCCTGGTTTCCCCCTTTGGGCTCCCGGCCCTGGGCGGCTGGCTGGTGGAGCGTTTGCATGGTGTGAAGTATGCGGCGATGGACTTTATGGCGAGCTGATACTTATGGACAAAGTGTCCAGAGGTGCCGGGCGGCGGGTGAAACAGACCGCCGCCCGCTTTTTCTGCTGGGAAAGGAGGTGCAGCTATCGCTACAACTTACATCCGGCCCTACAAGGTAGCGGCGGGAAAAACTGCTATTCAAACAATGGAGGATCGGTTTGCCTACGGGCTCAATCCGAAAAAGATAGGAGCTGTGTCTGCCTACCTCTGCGATCCGGCATCCGCCCCCGCTGAGTTTCTCCTGACAAAAAGCCAGTACCAGGCGGAAACGGGCCGGGCCGTGGAGCGCGGAGCCTTGTTCTTTCAGATCCGGCAGGCGTTTCCTCCCGGTGAGGTCACGCCGGAGGAGGCCAACAAAATCGGCTATGAAACGGCCATGCGCTGGACAAAGGGCAAGTACCAATTTTTCGTTTGTACCCACATCGACAAGGGCCACATTCATAATCACATTTATTACAACTCCACCGCCCAGGACTGTTCCCGGAAGTTTCATAACTTCATTGGCTCCAGCTTTGCGGTGCGGCGGCTCTCTGACCGGGTGTGCATTGAGCATGAGCTGTCCGTTATCCAAAATCCAAAACAGCACAGCAAGGGCCGCTTTCTCCATTATGGCCAGTGGATTGGCGAAAAACCGCCTACCGCACAACAGAGGGTGCGGCTGGCCATCGTGGAGGCCCTGGGGAAAAAGCCCGCCGACTTTCCGGCGTTCCTGCGGCTTATGGAGGAGTCCGGCTTTCAAGTGAAGCATGGGCGGGGCGGTGTGATTTCGTTCCTGGCCCCTGGGCAGGATAAATACACCCGCCTGCGGGCTTCTGTCCTGGGCCCTGGCTTTGATCCCGATGACATCCGGGCGGTGATTGCCGGGGAGCGTCCGATCCCGGAGCTCCCGAAGGACAGCCCGGCTCTGCCCCGGCGCGTCAATCTGATCATCGACATTCAAGAGCGCATGGCCCAGGGCAAGGGCCCGGCCTATGAACGATGGGCCAAAGTTTACAACCTCAAACAGATGGCCGCCGCGCTCCAGTATCTCCGGGAGCATGATCTGATGGATTATGACGCGCTGGCGGCCAGCACCGAGGCGGCGGTGGATCGCGCCCACAAGCTGGCCGGGGAGCTGCGTGACACGGAGGCCGCCCTCTCAAAAACTTCTGAGCTCATGGGCGCGGTGGTACAGTATGCAAAGACGCGGCCTGTGTTTGATGGTTACAAGGCGGCCCGGTATTCTAAAAAGTACCTGGCCCAGCACGAGGCAGAGCTGGCTGACTACCGGGCGGCCAAAGCTACTATGAGCGATCTTTTAGGCGGGGCGAAGCTCCCGAAAATGGATGCGCTGAAAAAGGAGCGCCGGGAGCTCTCCGAAAAGAGAAAGGCCCTTTATGCGGAATACCGCAAGGCCCAGGCGGAAATGCGGCAGGCCGTGGCGGTCAAGGCGAACATTGACCATCTGCTCGGCCATACGGATGGGCGTGAAAATAAGGCCCAGGAGCGATAGCTCCGGGCCGCAGACAACCAGGGACTTCTGGACAAAGTGTCCAGAAGTCCGGCGGGTTTGGGGAGCTCCCCAACAAGCATTTTCACGGGCCTGCGGCCTGTGAAAATTTCGGAGTGTGGCCACACCCGAATTGCTTGCCGAAATGCGCAACCCCCGAAGTGGCGCGAAAAAACGGAGGCATACGCTTTTCTTACGCATCCTCCGTTTCACGGGCTTTTTGCAGTCCCTCTGCTGTGTATTTCATTACGGTTAGTTCTTTTTCGTCCATTGAATTAAGCATGACATCTATCTGTTTCCGGCAGGTGCTCTCTCCGTTGAGCTTGTCCGGGAAAAAGAATTGATCCACGGAAATCTCCAGCAGGGTGACAAGCTGGTAAAAAACATTGAGGCTTGGTTTCTGGCCCCGGTTCTCCATATACATGATGGAGCGCGGGGTGCGATCCACAAGCTGGGCCAGGTATTCCTGCGTCCAGCCCTTTGCTTCCCGTTTGCGTTTGATCTCACGGCCCAAGGCGTGAAAATCAAGATGTTTGTCGTATTGGTACATTCTCATATCACCCTATATTATTCTACATTTCGGGTGAGACTATGAGAACGAAATAGAATTTGACTTATAGTAGTATTTTATTTCATATCCCGTCATTGAAAGTAAAAGAAGTACAAAGTATAATAGCGTAAACAAGTATATGCTGTTCTCCATCAAAAATCCATTAAAAAGTGCTATCATATAAAAAAGGAGGAAGTCCTATGCAGAGAATATTGATTGTTGAAGATGACATCGAAATTCAAGATATGCTAAGAAATTATCTTACGGATGCTGGTTATGAAGTCGTGATTGCCGAAGATGGCGTAACCGGGATTGCAAAGTTTGACGATACGATTAACCTTGTATTGCTGGATATTATGCTCCCTAAGATTGACGGCTATGGGGTATGTGAGGTCATTCGTCAAAGATCGCAAGTCCCCATTATTATGCTTACGGCTCTGTCGGACGAAGAAAATCAGATCAAAGGGTTTGAACAGCAGATTGATGACTATATTCCCAAACCTTTCTCTCCCAAAATTCTGCTCTACAAAATCGCCGCCATTTTTCGCCGCGGGTCATCCGACACACAAAAACAAACGTCGATTGTCTATAAAGATTTATGTATGGATATTGATGGGTTCCATTTATATCACAAAGGAAAAGAAATTGTATTAACGCAAAAGGAATTTTCTTTACTCCGGCTGATGCTCGAAAACAAGGGAAAAGTTTTTACCAGACAAATGTTGCTTGATCGTCTGTGGGACAGTGAAACATTTGTAGAGGATCGAATTGTAGACAGCCACATTAAGAATATCAGAAAAAAACTGGATGCTGACTATATAGAAACGATTAGAGGGGTGGGATATAGAATTGATAAAGAGAATTAAAAAGAGGTTATCTGTTAAGATATTTCTTATTACGTTTTTGCTTTTAGGGATAGCTTGTAGTGGGACATACCTTTGTATTTCCAAACTACTGCCCAGGACATACTCAAACATGATAAATCAGAATACAGAAAATGCCGCTATTCAACTTGTAGACCACCTGGAAAGTTATAGCGATATTTCTGATTGTGAAGATGCTTTATCTGACTTTTCAAAGAGCGCGAACGCTACATTTTGGATAGAGGATGAAAATGGTAATATCGTCTTTCCCTCCGGTACAACGACGGAAACTGAAACCGTTGACAGGGATACTGCCATTACTTATGATGAAAATGTGCCGTATATTGATGCCGTCCCATCTGGTGAAACGTCAACAAATTTTTATCCCTTTACTTTGGTAAGCGGAGAAAATTATACACTGGCTGTTCAAGTGGATTTATTTGTGGTGCAGCAGACAACAGAAATTTTGAGGGCTATATTTCCGTATGTCATTTTAATGGTCTTTTTGTTGTCGCTTTTATGCGCCGGACTCTATGCAAGATACATCACGCGCCCCATTGTGCGGCTAAGCAAAATCTCAAAGCAAATGGCCGAATTGGATTTCTCTGGTCAATGCAAAGAAGGGCGTGATGACGAATTAGGGAGTCTGGCACATAATCTCAATTCGCTGTCTGCGTCCCTGTCAACTGCATTGAAAGACCTCCAGATTGCCAACCGGCAACTTCGGACAGATATAGAAAAGGAGCAGGAACTGGAACGTCAGAGAGTAGATTTCTTTTCAGCGGCCTCCCATGAGCTAAAAACACCCTTAACGATTTTGAAAGGTCATCTCATGGGGATGCTTAACAAGGTTAAAGGATATGAAAATCATGAGGAATATATGGAGCGTTCACTTGCCGTTGTCGATAAAATGGAAGCATTGGTAAAAGAATTGCTGTATGTTTCTAAAGCAGACGGAAAGCAAAAGGCTGAATACAAACTGGTTGATTTTGCAGAATTGGTGCGGGTACAGATAGCCGGTGTAACAGATTTGTTATCCCAAAAGGAGCAATGTCTTGAGGTAGATATTCCTGACAAACTTTTATGTGAGCTGGAACCGGCGCAGATGGAGCGAGCCATCCAGAATATTTTGGTAAATGCAATTCGGTATTCTCCAAGCGGCGAATTGATCCGCGTATCTTTGGCAAAAGAAAACGATACCGTTTGCTGTGAAATTGAAAATACAGGTGTCCATATTCCAGAGAATACGATTTCCCATTTGTTTGAGGCGTTTTATAGGGCTGATACTTCCCGCAACCGTAATACTGGTGGGACAGGCTTAGGTCTTTATATTGTTCGCAAAATTATGGAATTGCACCAAGCTAAGTATGGTATCAAAAATTCAAGCAGAGGCGTACTATTTTGGCTTGAAATGTCCTCAAAAAGGAGTGCTGACAACTCCATCTAAAATCCATATTCCTTGCAAACTATATCCAAGTCATTCTGTTATATTATAGTCGTCCTCTAAAGGGCGACTATAATTTTTTGAAAGCGAGGTTTTATCAATGAAAAGCAAAAAATTGCTGGCGGTAAGCCTATGCGGGGCCTTGTGCTTAAGCCTTGCGGGTTTTACCTATGCCAGCGCACAGACCGCCGATACGCCTAAAACATCGGCGGAAGAAACGGCGCAAACGTCAAGCACCGACATCCTTTTCAACGATGCCGATGGCATTAGCACCGATGGAGAAAATTGGGTTGCCGAAGCGGACTATGAGAAAAACAACCCTACACCGGATGTTGAATGGTGGACGGCAGAGGAGTATGAAAAGTGGATTGCCGAGCAAAAGAAAGAACTGGAGGCGCTGATCGGCACAGGCGATGGCTGGTATGATGGACAGGGTGTTTTCCATGAATGGACGCGGGAAAGCGTGGATGCCACCATTGCCGAATATCAAGAAACACTTGAAAGCATCAAAAATGGAGTTCTATATTCCAAAGATAACGGCGAGGGAGACACCTACTCCATGATCCCGCCCTCCGAGGATGTGGTATCTGAATATGGCGTCGATGTTACCAAGGAGAATGGCGAGTCCGTCCACATCGGCAATTATGCATCTGACGAAGAACTGAACCAGGCCCTCAATGATGCGGTTGACAACGGACAAATCACCCAGGCTGATGCTGATGCGGCTCATCAACAGTAAATAAGATTGAACCTGCCGGACGACGGCAAAAGAAAAAAAGCCGTCGTCCAGCAGACAATAATCACGCCCAAAAGAGAACGGCGGCTTCAAAAAAGCCGCCGTTTCTTTGCGCCTACACAAACAAATGACGACTTGCAAGGACACGGAGGCCCTCTGGAGGTATCGCCGTGTCCTTTTTCTTTTTCCCTCCCCCTAACCTGTCAAAAAAAGCCCACCCGCCCAACAGGATCAGTCCGGCGGTGGATGCGAAATTTGGCAGTACATAAATGAATTTGTCGTTTCATGCGCTTGCGTGGCCTTGTGTCGTGCAGGCGCATTTTGTTTGTCCGACTTCTGGCCACTTTGTCCAGAGGTGCGGGGCGGCTCCCCTGGGTGCCGCTCTCCGCCAGCCCCCGTTTCGGTCACTCGTTCACCCAACACCGAAACGGAGGTTTATAATGACTACCATCAATCTGAAAGATTTTTATTATTGGTACACGCAGGATCAGTTTATCGAAGTCACCGAGGAAGTGGCCGAGGCACTCCGGGCCAGCGTCCGCTATGAAGCGGCCTACCAGCGGCGGCTCACCCGGCACAAAGCGCAGTATTCCCTGGACTGTGAGGACGGGATCGAATACTCCGCCTGCCTGCATGAGCCCACTCCCCAGGAGCTTCTGGAGCGCATGGAGCTGTTTATCCGGCTCTGGAACGCCCTCAACTCCCTGCCGGAGATCCAGGGCCGCCGGATCGATGCTCATATCATTCTTGGCATAAGCATCAAAGCGATTGCCGAGGCCGATGGTGTACATGAGGAGTCCGTCCGCCAGTCTATCAAGCGGGGCCTGGAACGCATGAAAAAAACTTTTTGATTTTTGCTGTTTCCCCACTTGGAATTGATGCAAAAATGTCTTGGTTATTAGAGAGGGAAATATAAACCTCTCCGCAACGGAACGGCGGCGGCCCTGAGCATAGCGCGGGGAGCCGGGCGGCGGGTGCGCGGTGACTTCTCTCCACGGAGAATGAGCGATAAACACCAGCGCCGCAGGTGGGCCGGGCCAACCCACGGCCACGATCCGCCATTGGACAGGCTGGCCGCCTGTCCCTCCGGGCCGCCGTTCCCCGTTGTGTGGGGATGCCGCGCCGAGTATGGTTGTCTTTGGACAGGTCAAGGAAACGGGCGCGGCACTCCCTAATTTATCAAAAAAGAGGGGGAACGCTCTATGAACTATGATCCAGAACTGGCGGCCTTGCTCTCCCAGCCGTGGAGCAACGATGCCTGCCGGGGGTACGTCATCGCCGCGATGGAGCGGTGCGGCTTTAAGCCGTCCGACATTGAACAGGTGATGGTCGAGCTTTACGAGGTATTCGACTATACCACTTTGCAGGAGGCCGAGGCATACTACGAGCGGAGCCCCTACTAACTTCCGGACACTTTGTCCAGAGGTACATATCCGGCCAAAGGCCAGCACTTTCCCGGTGCTGGCCTTTGCCATGTTTCAAGACATTCTTTGATTGCATGGGAGGGATTTTATGCAGGCACAGGTCAAATACGAAAGTGAAATCAAAACTGCTGTACTCGGAGATCGCACGATCACCGTCAAAAATCTCACCCCCGTTTTTTCCCCGCAGGAACAGGACAAGCGCAACCGCGAGATTGAGCGGCGGCTGTTTGACGTGTTCCGCAAATATGCCGGGCGGGGGTAGGCCAGAGTCATCCTTGTAGTAAGGGGGCGGCAGAGGTACAATATAATTGTAGGTTGGCTCCCGTTTAACGGAAGGGAGCTAATTATGGATAGTAGAATAGATGCAATTTATGGGCGGCAGTCGATTGACAAAAAGGACAGTATCAGCATTGAAAGTCAATTTGAGTTTTGTCGCTATGAGCTTAAAGGCGGTGAGGGTAAGGAATACAAAGACAAGGGCTACTCTGGCAAGAACATTGAGCGCCCCGACTTTCAGCGGCTTCTGCAGGACATCCGGCTGGGCCTGATTAAGCGGGTGATCGTCTACAAGCTGGATCGGATTAGCCGTTCCATCGTGGACTTTGCAAAGCTCATGGAACTGTTCAAGCAGTATGATGTGGAGTTTGTGTCCTGCACAGAAAAGTTTGACACTTCCACACCGATGGGCCGGGCGATGCTCAATATCTGCATTGTCTTTGCCCAGCTTGAACGCGAAAGCATCCAGATGCGTGTGCAGGATGCTTTCTATTCCCGGTGTACCAAAGGCTACTATATGCGGGGCCGGACGCCATACGGTTTTGATACCGAGCCCATCGTCATGGACGGGATCAAGACAAAGAAGCTGGTGGAAAATGCGGAAATGGATTTTGCCGAGCTCATGTTTCAAATGTATGCGGAGCCGGGCAATTCCTACGGCGATATAACCCGGTACTTTGTCAAACACTCCATCAAGGTCTATGACAAGGCGTTGCAACGGGCCTTTATCTCTAAACTGTTGAGAAACCCCGTTTACGTCCAGGCTGATATGGACATCTACGAATACTTCAAAGCCCAGGGCGTAAAGATCGAAAGTCCCCCGGAAATGTTCACAGGGGACAATAGCTGTTATCTCTATCAAGGGCGCGAGGGCGAGGAGCCGATCCTCGTGATTGCTCCCCACCAGGGGCGCATCCCCTCCCAGCTCTGGCTGACCGTTCAGCGCAAGCTCTCACAAAACACCACATTCCAGAATGGCCGGAAATGCCATAACACATGGCTGGCTGGGAAAATCAAGTGTGGACGCTGTGGTTATGCGCTAACTGCCCTGAGAGCTCAAAACGGCGTTGTTTACCTACGATGCAAACAGCGGGCGGACAATGGGAGCTGCGAGGGAGCCGGTACGCTGACCGCGCAAAGCATGGAGGCGTTTGTTTACGGCGAGATGGTTAAGAAGATGCGGAAATTCCACACGCTGAAAGGCGGAAAGGAACAAAGCTATAATCCGAAGCTGACCGCCGCCCGTGTCGCCCTTGCAAAGACGGAAAGCGAGATCGAGAAACTTCTGGACACTTTGTCCGGCGCTAATCCGCTTCTCCTGCAATACGCAAACACCCGCATTGAGGAACTGGATGCGGAACGGCAGAAACAGCTCCGGCTGGTCGCAGACCTCACCGCTAATTCTGTTTCCGCTTCACAGATTGACAGCATTACGGGCTATCTTGATGATTGGGAGTCCGTGAGCTTTGACGATAAGCGCAAGGTGGTTGATATACTCATATCACAGATTGACGCTACCAGTGAGAGTGTTACAATCCACTGGAAAATCTAAAACCTTTTCACTTGGCATTATGCCCTTGTAAAAAATAGTTTGCAAAACCGGGAACAAAATCACCGTTTGTGCCGACAAAGAAGTAGAAATGAAAAAGGAGGCGGTTTTCATGAAGCGACTGTTTGCGGCGATTTTGTGCCTGTGCCTGTTAGCGGGCTGCGGGCGGACAGACAGCACCGGCAATACCTGCCGGGCGGAGGACGAGCCTACGGTCGGGGCCGAAAAGGCGGAACCGATCGGGGAGAGCTTCCGGATCATTCAGGAAAAACCGGACTGGCTCCTGCTGGCCAAGGAGGAGGGAGGTTCGGCGGAGGTGTATACCCTCTCCCTGCGCGATGTAGAGCTGACACTGGACGGCGAAGCCTTCGAACGGAACGAGCCGGGGGCCTATCAGCGCTTTCCTGACGGGACCCTGACCGGCGCGCTGGTGGAGGTCGCCTACGATCTGGTACTGGAGACCTACCCCGGCCAGCTGGCGGAGGTCACGGCGGTGAATATCCGCTCTGACGGCTTTGACGACCGCTGTGCCCTGTACCTCCGGGTGCTGAATGACCTGTGGGCCGTGGATGAGGGACTGAACAGCGACATTACCATGCTTTCTGTGGACCTGTCCCAAACCGGCCTGTCCGATAGCGAGCAGGCGGCGGTAGCGTGGGTATTCGGCGGGATGCACGATATTTCCGAGACCATGACCATGAGCTACGAGGAATTGGCGGCGGAGGGGTATCTCTCCGACACGGCCCCGGAGGTCGACGGGATCCCCCACTGGAAGGACGGTTGCCTGTTCACCATTACGGAGCAGAACGGGCAGGACAGCATCCATGTGGAACAGGACAGCAAAAATATTACCGGCGCAGACCCGCTGCCCCGTACAGAAGAGAAAAGCGGCGCTGCTTGCCAACTGCCTCCGGCGGAGGCCGGACAAGGGCAGTCCGACTTCTGTCCGGTAAAAACGGAGAGCGGCGAACCGGACGCTTTGCAGAACAACGTGACCTTTGATGCCCAGAAGTGGCGCTCTGCGCTGGGGGCCTACTTCTTCACTGACTGCACCGCCAGCCGGGATGCACAGGGACATTGGGGAGATTACACCGTAGGCGCCGCGGCAATCTCCTGAATAGCGGATGACAGGTGCATGAACAGCCCCGGAGATGATTCCATCTCCGGGGCTGTGTTCACGTACTCGCGGCGCAAATCGTGAACGGCCTGTAAAATCTCTTGAAATCAGGCAGAGGGACTACCATTTTTGAGGAAGATGTGGTATTGTATCCTTGTATTGATATGTGTATTGAAAGGGGGCGGAACCGTGAGAAGAAAGCGGCGGATCATGTCAGGACTGCTGGCGCTGTGCATCGCGCTGTCGGTGCTGCCTCTTTCTGCCTGTACCGCGCCGAAGCTGACATTGGACCCGGAGGAGCTATACGCTCTGCCGGAGCTGCCGGAGCGGTATACCGCACTGAACAAGCAGCTCAGCGCTATCCAGGAAAGCGGCGCGGAATATGCCGCCCCGGTGTCCGGCAGCAATATCCAGCCGGTGCAGATGATGGATCTGGACGGCGATGGCCGGGAGGAGGCACTGGCCTTCTTCCGCCAGAGCGATGGGGAAAAGCCCCTGAAGATCCATATATTTACGGCGGATGATGACAACAGCTACCGGCAGGCGGCGGTCATTGAGGGCAGTGGTCTGGCGATTTACAGCGTGGATTACAGCGATATTGACGGCGACGGCCGTATGGAGATCATCGTGGGCTGGCGGGTCAGCATGGATCTGCAGGCGCTGGCGGTCTACTCCTTGGAGCCGGACGGCGCACGGGAGCTGATGCGGACCAATTATGTGAAATACGCCGTGGCGGACCTGAATAAAGACGGCAAACGGGAACTGACGGTGCTACGGGCCAATCAGGACGGTGAGGGCGTTGCAGACTGCTATGTGTCGAAAAACGGCGCGCTGACGCTGCGGTCCAGTGTTCTGGTGTCCATGACCATGGCGGAGCTGAGCCAGCAGGGAAAGGTCACGGTAGGCGTACTGCGCTCCAATGACCCGGCTCTGTTCATCACCGGCGTTGCGGACGGCGCCCGGGCTATTACGGATGTGCTGGCCCTTCGGGGCGGAGAACTGACAAATCTGGTGCTTTCCGCCATTACCGGCGTTTCCGGAGAGGTGTCCCGGTTCTGTTCCGTGTATCCCATGGACATCAACGGCGACGGCGTTACAGAGGTGCCCCGCACGGTGACGCTGCAGGGCGAGGACGCAGACCACGCCGTTTCTCAGCGGGTGGACTGGATCAGCTATGACGCTTCCGGTACCGCGTCCCGGGTCCTGTCCACCTATCACGATGTTGCCGACGGCTGGTATCTCCAGCTGCCGGAGGGCTGGCCGGAGCGGGTCTGGGTCGGCCGGTCCACATCGCCGGATGAGATCGGCATTACATTCTATACCGACAGCAGCCGGGAGGAATCCTATGTTCCGGTGCTGCGGATCACGGCCCTCAGCGGCTCCGAACGGGAGCGGCTGGCGGTGCGGACGGGACGGTTCATCCTGGGCCGGAATGACGGCGTCATCTATGTGGGCGAGTTGCTGAAGGGCAATCAGGATTGGAAGTACAGCGTTACAGAGGACGAGGTGCGGGCCTCCTTCAGCCTGATCGGCACGGAATGGTCCGCAGGGGACAACTGATGGATATGGAGGAGCTTTCGTGAAGAAAATTCTGGTTTTGGAGGATGAAGCCAGCATCCGCAGTTTCATCGTCATCAATCTCCGCCGGGCGGGCTACGATGTGATCGAGGCTGAGACCGGCGAGGAGGCATTGGAACGGCTCCGGGCCAACCCGGATACCAAGGTGGCTCTTTTGGACATCATGCTGCCGGGGATCGACGGCTTTGAGGTCTGCCGCCGCATCCGGGCCACCAATACGAAAATCGGCATCATCATGCTGACGGCCCGGTCTCAGGAGATGGACAAGGTGACGGGACTGATGACCGGCGCCGACGATTATGTGACCAAGCCCTTTTCTCCGGCGGAGCTGACCGCCCGGGTGGACGCGCTGTTCCGCCGGGCTGGCGGGGAGGAAGTGGTCCAGAGCGGTGAGATCAGCCAGCCGCCCTTTTTACTGAATACCCGCAACCGGACGTTGGAAAAAAACGGCCAGCGAGTGAAGCTGACGCAGGTGGAGTATGCCATCATGCGGGTGTTTATGGAAAATCCCGGCAAGGCACTGTCTCGTGAGGAGATCTTAGACCGGGTCTGGGGGCGGGACTACTTCGGAGAGCTGAAGATCGTGGACGTGAATATCCGCCGCCTCCGCTTAAAAATCGAGGACAATGTGCAGAATCCCACATTTATCACAACCGTCTGGGGTTATGGTTACAAATGGGACGCGTGAAACGAATAGACTGACGGCACATTGTCCGGGGCCCCGCACGGCGGGGCGCGCCGTTAGGCGCGTACAAGGGTTTTGGCGGAGCCAAAACTTTGGCGCAAGGCGGAATTCATTTCCGCCGCGCAAGTAAGATGGAAGGGTTCCCATTTCGCCCCGCAAAATGGGAAAGCAATGTGCAGAATCCGACTTTCATAACAACCGTCTGGGGTTATGGTTACAAATGGGATGCGTGAAGCGAGTAAGCTGGCGGCACATTGTCCGGGGCCCCGCACGGCGGGGTGCGCCGTCAGGCGCGTACATGGGTTTTGGCGGTGCCAAAACCTTGGCGCAAGGCGGAATTCATTTCCGCCGCGCAAGTAAGATGAAAGGACTCCCATTTTGCGGAGCAAAATGGGAAAAGAAAGGGTGAGATGCTTCGTGCCGGAGGGAAGTCAAAAACGAAAAGCCACGCGGGTGCGGAGCCTCCGCCAACGTTGGATCGTCAACTCTGTGGTGCCCATCTTCGTGCTGCTGGCGCTAATCGTGGGCGGCGTATCTCTGGGCATTTCCAATTACTATTATAAGGGAATGCTGGACGGTCTGGAACGGCAGGCCCGGGCGCAGTCCGGCGCCTTTGTGGACTATTTCATGGATCAGGGGTTCGCCAACTATTTGCAGCGGGCCAATCAGGCTATTTCCGACTATGCGGACAAGGAACGGGTAGAAATGCAGTTCCTGTCCAGCGTCGGCCGTATTCAGGCGTCCTCCACATCTAATCTGACGGTAGGCACCCGCCCCGGAACGGAGGATATTTCCAGAGCAGTGGAGACCAACCGTATCAGCTATTTCCGGGGCGCGGACCCCAAGACGGGAGAACAGATCTTAGCAGTGTCCCACCCTCTGACGGTGAACGGCAAGGTGGTAGGCGTTCTGCGATTCGTCACCTCTCTGCGGCAGGTCAACGTCCAGGTGTGGATGACGGTGCTGGCAGTGGTGCTGGTGGCTTTGCTATGCCTGCTGTTGGTGTTAAGCTCCAACCTAATCTTCATCAACAATGTGGTGGAGCCGGTGGCGGTGGTATCTGACGCTGCCAAGCGGATCTCTCAGGGAAGCTACGGCTTCACGCTGGAAAACAAGTATACCGGCGAGCTGGGCGAGCTGGTGGATAATATCAACGATATGTCCATGAAGATCGGCCAGAACGAGAAAATGAAAACGGAATTTATCTCGTCGGTGTCCCATGAGCTGCGAACGCCGCTCACAGCCATCAGCGGCTGGGGCGAGACGCTGCTGGCGGACCGGGAGCGGGATCAGATCCAGCTCCACCGGGGCCTGCGGATCATCCTCAACGAGTCCCGACGGCTCTCGACCATGGTGGAGGAGCTGCTGGAATTTTCCAAGATGGAGGATGGCCGCTTTACGCTGCAGCTGGAAGAAATGGATCTTCAGGCAGAGTTTGAGGACGCCATTTTTACCTACCGGGAGCTGTTCCGGCAGGAGGGCATTGAGCTGCGCTACGAACCGGGAGAGGAGATCCTGCCGTCCATCAGCGGTGACCCGGAGCGGCTGAAGCAGGTGTTCTGCAACGTACTGGATAACGCTGCCAAGCACGGCGGCACAGGCCGGCGCATCGATGCCTCCCTGACCCGGGAGGGAACGGTGCAGGTGGTTCGGGTCCGGGATTACGGTCCCGGCGTTCCGGCGGCAGAATTGCCCTATGTGAAGCAGAAATTCTATAAGGGCTCCTCCAAGGCCCGGGGCAGCGGCATCGGTCTGGCCGTGTGCGACGAGATCGTGCGGCTCCACGGCGGCACCTTCGACATTGCCAATGCCGAGGGCGGCGGCGCGGTGGTGACCATCTGCATCCCGGAAAAAGAATGAATAGAACAAATGTTTGATTTTCGAACAACAGTGTGATATACTGAAACAGCGAAACAGAAAGGAACCTTATCTATGGCGGAACATTCCAGCGGTGCCTTCCGCACCAGTATCGGCGGACAGGCGCTGATCGAAGGCATTTTAATGCGCGGGCCTGAAAAGCAGGCCATCGTGGTCCGGGACAAAGACGGTCAATTGGTGGAAAAGGTGGAGGAACTGAAGCTCATCAAGGACCGTTACCCCATTTTGGGCGTCCCTCTGATCCGGGGAACCGTAAATTTTCTGGCGGCGATGGTCAGCGGCGTGAAGGCCCTGATGTACTCTGCGGACTTTTACCCGGAGGAGGAAGAGAGCCAGCCCTCCAAATTTGAACAGTGGTTGGAAAAGCACCTCAGCAGCGAAAAGCTGGAAAAGGCTGTCGTGGGTCTGGCCGTGCTGCTGGGCGTGGGAATGTCCATTTTCCTCTTTCTGGTGCTGCCGACGCTGCTTACCGGCGGGATCCTTCACTTTTTCCCCGGCTTTCCCCTGTGGGGCCGGAACGTGGTGGAGGGCCTTTTGAAAATCGCAATCTTTCTGGCGTATCTGATCCTCTGCTCCAAGCAGAAGGACATTTACAGGGTGTTCCAGTATCACGGAGCGGAGCATAAAACCATTTTCTGCTACGAGGCGGGCCTGCCGCTGACGGTGGAAAACGTCCGCATCCAGCCCCGGCACCATCCCCGCTGCGGAACGAGCTTTCTATTTGTGGTGATCTTCGTGTCCATTCTGGTTTCCAGCGTGGTGTTCGGCATCTGGCCCATCACCAACGCGGGATTGCGGACGCTGGTGCATCTGCTCCTACTGCCGTTGGTAGTGGGCATCACCTATGAGTTCAACCGCTGGGTGGGCCGCCATGTGCAGGACAGCAAGCTGGCCCAATTCCTGACGGCCCCTGGCCTGTGGATGCAGAATTTTACCACCAACGAGCCGGATGACAGCATGATTGAGTGTGCCATCCGTTCTCTGGAACTGGTTCTGCCCAGCGAAAAGGGCAAGGACGCATGGTGACAATTATAGAAATACTTCTTCCGCAACCAGCGAAACGTTTGCGGAAGAAAAAGGAGGAGCAAGGGAGTGAACGCAGTTTTTGCCACAGGCAGAAACGAAGTTCAGCGGACTTTGCGACGACGCATGGCGATCACATATAATGACTTGTTTTTGGATATTCGCCGGGAACTGAAGCAGGGCGGCGTCATCGACACCACCCTGGAGGCCCGGGAGCTGACCTGCTTCGGGGTCAACAAGACCCGGGAGGAGCTGACCCGGGATGGGCGGCTGTACGCCCCGCCGGAGCTGGAACGCCGGGTGCGGGAGCTGACAGCCCGCCATCTGGCGGGAGAGCCGGTGGCGTATCTCATCGGTGAGTGGGAGTTTTACGGCCTGCCTCTGGATATCTCCAAGGAGGTGCTGATTCCCCGGCCGGATACGGAGGTGCTGGTGGATCAGGCGCTGCCCTATGTGCAGTCCTTGGGCAACTGCCGGGTGCTGGACCTGTGCGCTGGCAGCGGCTGTATCGGTCTGGCGCTGGCATCGCAGGCCCCTCAGGCCCATGTGGTACTGGGCGAGTTTTCCGACGGGGCCCTGCGGATCTGCCGGCAGAACACCCGCCGGAACGCCCTGACGGGCCGGGTGATCCCCATGACGGTGAACGCCCTGGAGCGGCCGGACCGGGCTTTGGGGGAATTTCACTGCATTGTCAGCAATCCCCCCTACATCCCTCATGGGGATATTCCGGGATTGGATCATTCCGTGAAGGACTACGAGCCCCATCTGGCGCTGGACGGCGGCGAGGACGGTCTGGATTTCTACCGGGCCATCAGTGAGAAGTGGAAGGCGGCGCTGGCTCCCGGCGGGCGGCTGTATTTTGAAGTAGGTATCGGTCAGGCGGATGCGGTGCTCCGGATCATGCGCGCCCAGGGCTTTGGAGACATTCAGGTGGTGAAGGACCACAACGACATCCCCCGCGTGGTGTTCGGCACCCTCTGCGGAGAGGTTTACAGCGAGTAAGAACGCCCGGCAGACCGGGCAAGCAAGATAGAAAATCAGATTTGGGAGGAAGAACGTATGGCAAAAGAGAAAGCCCCCGTGGCCAGTGCCGCACCGGCGGAGGATCGGAAGCGGGCCATTGAAGCGGCTATGGGCCAGATCGAAAAAATGTACGGCAAGGGCTCCATTATGCGTCTTGGCGACCAGAATAATTTGCAGGTGGATGTGATCCCCACCGGTTCCCTGTCCTTGGACGTGGCGCTGGGCGTGGGCGGTCTGCCCCGGGGCCGCATTGTGGAGATCTACGGACCGGAATCCTCCGGTAAGACTACGCTGGCCCTTCATGTGGCGGCGGAGGCCCAGAAAAAGGGCGGCGAGGTGGCGTTTGTAGACGCGGAGCACGCACTGGACCCCACCTACGCACGGGCCTTGGGCGTGAATATCGATGAAATGCTGATCTCTCAGCCGGATACCGGCGAGCAGGCTTTGGAGATCACCGAGGCATTGGTGCGCTCCGGTGCCATCGACGTGATCGTGGTGGACTCCGTGGCGGCGCTGGTGCCCCGGGCGGAGATCGAGGGCGAAATGGGCGACAGCTATGTGGGCCTTCACGCCCGGTTGATGAGCCAGGCCCTCCGGAAACTCACAGGTGCGGTGGGCAAGACCAACACAATCGTTATTTTCATCAACCAGCTTCGCGAGAAGGTGGGCGTTATGTACGGTAACCCGGAGGTCACCACCGGCGGCCGGGCGCTGAAGTTCTACGCCTCCGTCCGCATCGACGTCCGCCGGATTGAAGCGCTGAAAAACGGCGGCGAGGTGGTGGGCAACCGGACCCGGGCCAAGGTCGTGAAAAATAAAGTGGCGCCACCCTTCCGGGAGGCGGAGTTCGACATCATGTACGGCGAGGGCATCGCCCACACCGGCGAACTGATCGACTTGGGTGTCCGGCTGGGTATCATCACCAAGGCCGGTTCCTGGTTCTCCATGGGCGAGGTCCGCATCGGTCAGGGCCGGGACGCCGCCAAGAAGTATCTGGAGGAAAATCCCGATATTGCCGCCGATGTGGAGGCGCAGATTCGGGCCAATTTCGATAAGCTGATGGGCAACCAGTCCCGGATCGCCGCTGCCAAGGCCGCCGGCAAGGCGGTGAACGTCTCCGCTGACGATTTCAACGATGAGGATTGACCGCATTGAAGCCTCTAAGCATAAGCGGGGGCGGGTGCTGGTATTCCTGGCAGACGGCAGTCTGCTGAAGGTGACGGAGCAGGAGCTGCTGACCTTTGGTCTGCGCTCCGGCGATGAATTGGACGAGGAAACCCTGACGCGGCTGAAGGAGGCCGCCGGGGTGTCTAACATCAAGACCACGGCGGCGGACCTCGTTGGCCGTCGGGCCATGAGCCGCCGGGACCTGGAGAAGAAATTGCAGGAAAAGGGAGCCTCAGAGACTGAGGCCCGCTATGCCGGAGAGTGGCTGGAAGCCATCGGCGCGCTGGATGACGGCGCCTATGCCGCCGCGCTGGTGCGGCACTGCGGCGATATGGGATACGGTCCCCGGCGGGCCAGAGAAAAGCTGCGGGAAAAGGGCGTGCCTCAGGAGCTTTGGGACGAGGCGCTGGACGAGCTGCCCCCGGACGGGGAGCAGATCGACCGCTTTCTACAAAGCAAGCTCCACGGCCGGTCCCCGGAGGATAAGGAGAAGAAGCGGCTGACGGACGCCCTTCTGCGCCGGGGGTTTTCTTGGGGCGAGGTGAAGTCCGCCTGGGGCCGCTATGGTTCTGAGATCTGGGAGGAGTGATCCCGGAGGTTATATCCGCGGAGCCGAGGATCAGTCTCAAAGACTGTGAAATTTTTGGTTCTGATTGCGCATTCGTTATTTCCGCCCGGAGGGGCGTATTCGATCATACCGGAGGAATCCATTTTGAGCTATAATGTATCATTCATTTCCCTTGGCTGCGCCAAGAATCAGGTGAACTGCGAGCAGATGATGGCTCTGTGCGCCGAGGCAGGCTACTCCATTCAGGCCCAGCCGGAGGGCTGCGACGTGGTGGTGGTGAACACCTGCGGCTTTCTGGCGTCCGCCTGCGAGGAGGCCATCGAGAACATTTTAGAGATGGCGGAGCTGAAAAAGGCGGGGCAGGTGAAAAAGATCTTAGTCACCGGCTGCATGACCCAGCGCTATAAAGAGGATATTTTCCACGAGCTGCCGGAGGTGGACGGCCTGCTGGGCACCGGCAGCTACGGCGACATTGCCACGGCCATCGCCGAGGTGATGGAAAAGGGCGAAAAGCCCTGCCATCTGGGGAATATCCACACCGCCAACCAAAGCGGTGAGCGCATTTTGTCCACGCCCCCGTGGTATGCCTATCTGCGGATCGCCGAGGGCTGCGACAACCACTGCGCCTACTGCGTGATCCCCTCCCTCCGTGGCAAGTACCGCAGCCGTCCCATGAACGAGCTGCTGGACGAGGCAGCGGAGCTGGCCTCCGCCGGGGTGAAGGAGCTGATCGTCATCGCGCAGGACATCACCCGGTACGGCACGGACCTCAACGGTGAGCATCAGCTGGCGAAGCTGCTGAAGGAGCTTTGCAAGCTGGACTTCCATTGGATCCGGCTCCATTACCTCTACCCCACGGACACCACCGACGAGCTGATCGACGTGATCGCCAGCGAGCCGAAGATCGTGAAGTATCTGGATATTCCCATCCAGCACTGCAACGATACCATTTTAAAGGCCATGAACCGCCGGGACACCAAGGCGGACCTGCTGGCCCTGCTGAAAAAGCTGCGGGAGAAGGTTCCCGGTCTGGTGCTGCGGACCAGCCTCATCGCGGGATTGCCCTACGAGGATGACGCGGCCTTTGAGGAGTTGTGCGACTTCCTGCGGGAGGTCCGCATCGAGCGGGCGGGTGTGTTCCCCTTCTCCCCGGAGGACGGCACGAAGGCGGCCCTCATGGAGCACGTGGACATGGAAGAGGCCCAGCGCCGCGCGGAGCTGGCGGTGGATGTCCAGTCTGACATCATTGACGCCTACAATGACTCCATCTTAGGTGAAGAGCGGGAGGTCCTCTGCGAGGGGTACGATTCTCAGGCTCAGATGTTCTACGGACGCAGCTATGCGGAGTCTCCCGACATCGACGGACGGATCTGGTTCACCGCCGACAGCGAGATCGCTCCCGGCAGCTTTGTGAATGTCCGCCTGACCGGCACCATGGACGGTGAGACCACCGGCGAGCTTGTGTGAAGGCGATTGTTTTTCCTTGAAAACCCTGCGAAAGGACGTATATTATGAATTTACCCAATAAACTGACCATGCTGCGGATCTTGCTGATCCCGGTGTTTATGGTGGTGCTGTACTGGGACTTCCCCGGCGCTACCTGGGTGGCGGTGGCCATTTTCATCATCGCCAGCTTCACCGATCTGCTGGATGGGAAAATCGCCAGAAAGTACAATTTAGTCACGGATTTCGGCAAGTTTGCCGATCCTCTGGCGGATAAAATGCTGGTGACGGCGGCACTGCTCTGGTTCGTGGAGATCGGCCAGATGCCTGCCTGGGCGCTGCTGATCGTCCTTGTCCGGGAATTTGCCGTCAGCGGCCTGCGGATGATCGCCAGTGATAAGGGCCGTGTTATCGCCGCCGGTTGGTCCGGCAAGGTGAAGACGGCCAGCACCATGGTGTGCATTGTGCTCATGTTCCTGCCGATCCCCGGCTGGCTCAATACCGTGTGCGTGGCAGTGATCGCCATCACCACCCTGTATTCCGGCGTGGAATACTTTGTGCTGAACCGGGACATAATCGCCACAGCCTGAGAATTGAAATCGAAAATGAAAAAGGTGCGGGAACGTAAGTTCCCGCACTTTTTAACATTCAGTATACTCGCACAGCTCCCGGACCTTGGCCTGAATGCTTTTTAAATCCAGAAAGGTCTCCGGGCGCTTCTGCTCGTCCCGCAGCAGCGCCGCCGGGTGATAGATGGCCGTCATCTGGACGCCGCCCCGCTGGAACCACTGACCGTGCTCTTGGGTGATCTTGAAATCTTCTTTGATGATGGCTTTGGCGGCGATGCGGCCCAGGCAGACGATGATCTTGGGCTTCATCAGTGCTGCCTGCCGCCGCAGATAGCCGATGCAGGCGTCCTGCTCTACATTCAGAGGGTCCCGGTTCTGAGGCGGGCGGCACTTCACCACGTTGGCGATGTAGACCTTGGTGCGGTCCAGATGGATGATCTCCAGCATATCGTCCAGCAGCTGCCCAGCCCGGCCTACAAAGGGAATACCCTGCTCGTCCTCGTGCTGGCCGGGGCCTTCGCCGATGAGCATGATCTCCGCCGTCTCGCAGCCGTCCCCAAACACCACATGGGTCCTGGTGTCCGCCAGCGCGCAGCCCCGGCAGACGCCACATTCCTGTTTTAAACGCTCCCAGCTATCCGCCATGGTATCCCCGCCTTTCTGAAATAGCCTTGTTTGAGTATAGCATATTGTTTTCTCCCGCGCAAGCGTATAAGGCGGTGGCGGCCTGCCGATACTGACAGGGCATCAAGCAGAGGAGGGCGGCGTATGGCGGAATTTTTGTGGATCTTCTGGAGCTTCAGCCTTTTAGGATGGGTGCTGGAGCGGCTGTTTGCTGCCGTGACCCGGTCTCCCCGGCGGAGGAGACGATGTCTACTGCTCCTGCCGCTCTGCCCGGTGTACGGACTGGGCATGGCGGCGGTGCTGGCCCTGCCGCCGAGCCTTCGTTCCGGGTGGCCGCTCTACCTCTGGGGCGGGCTGACCGCCACCTCTGTGGAATATATTTACCACTGGTGGGGGGAGACCTTTTTGAGCGTGTCTTTCTGGGACTACACCGGGGTCTTTGGGAATTTGCGGGGCCGGGTGTGTCTGCCATTTTCCCTGGCGTGGGGACTGCTGCTGTTCCCGGCTGTCTATCTGGTGACGCCGCCGGTGGTGGCGCTGGCGGACCGTGTTCCCGTCGGCGTGACGTGGTGGCTGTTGTTGGCCTTTACCGCCGACGCTGTGTGCTCCCTCCGCTTTTTGGCGGTGACCCATGACCTTGAAGCCCTGCGGGCCGTTATCTGGCCGGTGTCAGGTGACCGCTGATTGTGCAAAGACAGCCAAGTGCCTGACCGGTTTATCTTGTCGCAAGCCATTTTTTGTGGTATTCTGTTGCAATGATGAGCGGTCATAGCCGCCGGACAGGAGGAACCATATTGAAAAAAACAAGAAAAGAGCGGGGCTGGCTGAAAAAGACGTTCAAGCGGGCCATGGACAAGGAACTGCGGGAACATAAAAGCTCGTTCATCGTCTTTTATATTCTGCGGGCCTTGGTGATCGTATCTCTGGTGCGCCAGATCATTCTGGATAACTACGAGGGTGCGTTTTTCTGTATTCTGACCATCGTGCTGCTGTATGTGCCAAGCTGGGTGCAGGTCCGGCTGCGGATCGAGCTGCCGCCGCCCCTGGAAATTACGATCCTCTGCTTCATTTTCGCGGCAGAGATCTTGGGAGAGGTCAACGCCTTCTATGTCAACGTGCCTCATTGGGACACCATGCTCCACACTATCAACGGCTTTTTGGCGGCGGCGGTAGGCTTTTCTCTGGTGCTGCTGCTCAATGACAATGAGAAGCTGACCTTCGACCTGTCACCATTCTTTCTGGCCATGGTGGCGTTTTGCTTTTCCATGACCATCGGCGTTCTGTGGGAATTTTTTGAGTTCGGCATGGACTGGTTCTTCCATACGGATATGCAGCGGGATACCGTCATCAACGCCATCTACTCCGCCAGCCTGGACCCTACCCGAACCAATAAGGTGGTGGCGGTGAAGGAGATCCACGATGTGGTCATCAACGGCGAGAATCTGGGCCTGGGCGGCTATCTGGACATCGGCCTCATCGACACCATGAAAGACCTGCTGGTGAATTTCGTGGGCGCGGTGGTGTTCTCCGTGGCCGGTTATTTCTACGCCCGGAGCAAGGGCAAGAAGCGGGCAGCGGCGCTGAACTTCGTGCCCAGCAAGAAAAATGAGGACCACGATTACCTTCAGCAGGCCCGTGAAAACGGCCCGGATCTCCCTGAAAAAAGGAAGAAATAAAGAAACCCGGAAACACGTTAGATGTTTCCGGGCGAGACTGTCGATAAAGTAGTAAATTCTCCGCGACGGTAAGGAAGGGTGTGCGC
>OMGI01000684.1_pt1 | contig 24879 bp, 17 predicted proteins | sample 1645801 | NCBI WGS metagenome assembly OMGI01 (sample SAMN05578584, study PRJEB25193) | human gut metagenome | biome: Human Microbiome; feature: human-associated habitat; material: feces | host: Homo sapiens | place: USA:Birmingham
CGAGATCGGGACGGGTGACTGGAGTTCAGACGTGTGCTCTTCCGATCTACCGGCGTCGCCCTGGCCGCGCAGCGCAATGTTCTGGTCGTCGTCGATACCCGCGGGGATCTTGACCTCCAGCGTCTTGCGGGCACTGGTCTTGCCGGTGCCGCGGCAGGTCTTGCAGGGGTTCTTGATGATGGTGCCGCGTCCGCCGCAGTGCGGGCAGGGCTGCTGGCTCTGCATCACACCAAACGGCGTGCGCTGCTGGGTCACGACATAGCCGCGGCCACCGCACTCGGTACAGGTCTCAGGGCTGGAGCCGGGCGCACAGCCGTTGCCGCCGCAGTCCGGGCAGGTCTGCTGACGGTTCAGCGTGACCTTTTTGGCGCAGCCGTGGGCGGCCTCCTCAAAGGTCAGGATCACATTGGCCTGAATGTCATGGCCCTTGCGCGGCGCATTGGGGTTGGAGCGGGTCGAGCCGCCGAAGCCGCCAAAGCCGCCGCCGAAAATATCGCCGAAGATGTCGCCCAGATCGACGCCGCCGGTGCCGCCGAAGCCGCCAAAGCCGCCACCGTAGCCGCCGCCGGGCTGGCCGGCCCCATAGTTGGGATCGACCCCAGCGAATCCGAACTGGTCATAGCGCTTGCGCTTGTTCGGGTCGGAAAGAACATCGTTGGCCTCATTGACCTCCTTGAACTTTTCCTCGGCGTCCTTGTCGCCGGGGTTCAGGTCGGGGTGGTACTTTTTGGCCAGCTTGCGGTAGGCGCTTTTGATCTCGGCATCGGTGGCGTTTTTGCCGATCCCCAGCACCTCGTAGTAATCACGTTTTTCTGCCATAGAATCTATCCCCTCTATTTATGGGTTTTGAAAAGGCTTCCCTTTGCGGGGAAGCTGTCCGCGGAGCGGACTGATGAGGTGAGACCTGCCGGATATTGCCCGCAAACAGGCAATCCCGGCAGCTTGGCCCTCATCCGGCCTTGCTTCGCACGGCCACCTTCCCCCGCGGGGGAAGGCTTTATTTTAACTTTCTCTATAACCCCCAAGGGCCGCCGCCGGGTTTGCCCAGCGGCGGCCTTATTATGGGTTTGTTACAGCTTAGACCTCGTGGAAGTCGGCGTCAACGGCGCCGTCGTCCTTCGGCTGCGCACCGGCATCGGGGCCGGGCTGTGCACCGGGCTGCTGGCCCTGTGCCTGGGCGGCCTGCTGGTAGACCTTCTCGCTGATGGCGTAGAAGGCCTTCTGCAGGTCATCCTGCTTTGCCTTGATGTCATCAACGCTGCCGGACTTCAGGGCTTCCTTCAGGGCAGACAGCTTGGTCTCGACCTCGCTCTTTTCCTCGGCGGAAACCTTGTCGCCGAACTCGCCCAGTGCCTTCTCGGTCTGGAACACCATCTGGTCGGCGTTGTTGCGCACATCGACTTCCTCGCGGCGCTTCTTATCCTCGGCGGCATACTGCTCGGCGTCCTTGACAGCCTTGTCGATGTCGTCCTTGCTCATGTTGGTGGAAGCAGTGATCGTGATGCTCTGCTCCTTGCCGGTGCCCAGGTCCTTCGCGCTGACGTGCACGATACCGTTGGCATCAATATCGAAGGTGACCTCGATCTGCGGCACGCCGCGGGGAGCCGGAGCGATGCCGTCCAGATGGAAGGTTCCAAGGCTCTTGTTGTCGCGGGCAAACTCACGCTCGCCCTGCAGGACGTTGACCTCAACGCTGGGCTGGTTATCAGCCGCAGTGGAGAAGATCTGGCTCTTCTTGGTGGGGATGGTGGTGTTGCGGTCAATAATCTTGGTGCAGACGCCGCCCAGAGTCTCAATGCCCAGGCTCAGCGGGGTAACGTCGAGCAGCAGCAGACCCTTGACGTCGCCCTGCAGAACGCCGCCCTGGATGGCAGCGCCGACAGCAACGCACTCATCGGGGTTGATGCCCTTGAACGGCTCGCAGCCCAGTTCCTTCTTGACAGCGTCGTAGACGGCGGGGATACGGGTGGAGCCGCCGACCATCAGGACCTTGGCCAGGTCGGAAGCCTTCAGGCCGGCATCGGCCAGAGCCTTGCGGACGGGGGTCATGGTGCGCTCGACCAGATCAGCGGTCAGCTCATTGAACTTAGCGCGGGTCAGCGTCATATCCAGATGCTTGGGGCCGTTGGCGTCCGCGGTGATGAAGGGCAGGTTGATGTTGGTCGTGGTCGCGCTGGACAGCTCGATCTTGGCCTTCTCGGCAGCCTCCTTCAGGCGCTGGGCAGCCATCTTGTCCTTGCGCAGGTCGATGTTGTTCTCGCGCTGGAAGTCCTCGGCCATCCAGTCGATGATGCGCTGGTCGAAGTCATCGCCGCCCAGGTGGGTATCACCGTTGGTAGCCAGAACTTCGGTAACGCCGTCGCCCATCTCGATGATGGAGACATCGAACGTACCGCCGCCGAGGTCGTAGACCATGATCTTCTGGTCGGCTTCCTTATCGATGCCGTAAGCCAGAGAAGCAGCCGTAGGCTCGTTGATGATACGCTTGACGTTCAGACCGGCGATGGTACCGGCGTTCTTGGTGGCCTGACGCTGGCTGTCGTTGAAGTAGGCGGGGACGGTGATGACGGCCTCGGTGACAGGCTCGCCCAGATAAGCCTCGGCGTCAGCCTTCAGCTTGGAGAGGATCATAGCGCTGATCTCCTCGGGGGTGTAGTCCTTGCCGCCGGCATGGACCTTTTCAGCGGTGCCCATCTTACGCTTGATGGAAGAAATCGTGTTCTCGGGGTTGGTGATGGCCTGGCGCTTTGCGACCTGGCCGACCAGACGCTCGCCGGTCTTGGTGAAGCCGACGACAGACGGGGTGGTGCGGGCGCCTTCGGCGTTCGCGATGACGACGGGCTCGCCGCCTTCCATAACGGCGACGCAGCTGTTGGTAGTACCTAAGTCAATACCGATGATCTTGCTCATAAATAAAACTCCCTTCAAATTTGCTTTGAATGCAGTGAATGTCAATTTATATGGAAACGAATCGTTTGATTCGGTTCGACGTTATTCTGCGACGACGACCATCGCGTGGCGGATGATCTTGTCACCGATCTTGTAGCCCTTCTGGAAAACCTGCACGACGCTGCCGCTCTCCTGCCCTTCGGCGGCGGGGACCTGCTGGACGGCGTTCATGAAGTTGGGGTCAAACGGCTGGTTCAACGCCTCGATCTCGGTGATGTGCAGCGTTTCCAGAGCCTTAGCGGCCTTGTCCAGCGTCATCGTGACGCCCTTCTTGTAGTTCTCGTCCGCGCAGGCGGCATTGGCGGCCATGTCCAGCGTGTCCAGGATGCCCAGGATCTGGGTCACGGCGTGGGACACACCGTCGTTGAACTTCTGGTCAGCCTCGCGCTGGGAGCGCTTGCGGTAGTTGTCATACTCGGCAGCGGTGCGGAGCAGCTGGTTCTTGAGGTCGGCGTTTTTCTTTTCCTCCGCCTCCAGCTTGGCCTGCAGGGCCGCGGTCTCGTGGTGGTGATGCTTGCAGTCGTGCTTGCCCTCGTGCTTTTCCTCGGCCTGGGGGGCCTCTTTTTCAGGGGCCTCCTGTGCGGGGGTCTCGGGCTTTTCAGCAGCCGCTTCCGTCTCCGGGGCGGTCTGTTTCTTTTCTTCTTGGCTCATTGCGGGTCTCTCCTTCTTCGTTTATTGGCCCTGCCCGGCCATGCTCTGCCCCATTCTGGCGGCAAAGTAGTCCAGGATCGGCAGCAGCCGCTCGTACTCCATGCGGGTGGAGCCGATCAGTGCGACGGAGCCTGTCAGCCCGCCGCCGGCTAAGTACCGCTTGCTGACGATGCAGGCACCCGGCATCGCAGGGTCAAGGTCGCAGCCCAGCGTTGCGGTGATCTTGTTGCCTTCGGGGCGGATGAGCTCCGTCGCGGCCTCATTGTCGGAGAAGATCTCCAACAGCGTGCCGAGGTTCTGGCGGACGTCCTGCATCTTTGCCAGATACTGTGCGCCCTCCAGACAGGCCTGCGGGCCGGTGGTGACGAGCGCCTGTGCCGCCATGATGACGGGGGCCAGCCGCTGCCCTGCGGCCAGCACCATGCTGGCCATGAGCATCGGGCTTAAATCCTGCGGGGCGACGAAAGTCAGCCCGCGGTTGAGCAGCTGTGCCAGGTTGGCGGCATCATCCCGGGTCAGACCGGTGTCAACGCGGGCCACGCGGGTCCGCACGCCGCCTGCGCTGGTCACAGCCAGCACTGCGGCGCTGTAGCGGCCCACCTGCACGACCTCAAAATGGGCAATGCAGAGATCCGGTGCCTGCGGTGTGGTAGCGGCAGCCGCGCAGCCTGTCATATCGGCCAGGCAGCGGGTCGCGGCGGGCACGAGCTTTTCCGGCTCGGCATCCATGGCGGCGAACAAATCGTCAATGCGGCGGCGGTCCTTCTCCGGCAGAGTGCCGGACTTTGGCGCGTCGATCAGATGATCGAGGTAGTAGCGGTAGCCCTGGGCGCTGGGCACGCGGCCCGCGCTGGTGTGGGGCTGTTCCAGCAGACCCAGCTTGGTCAGGGCAGCCATCTCATTGCGCAGCGTCGCGCTGGACAGTGCCATGTCAAAGTAGTTTGCCAAAAGACCCGAGCCGACAGGCTCACCGTCGTTGGCATACAGGGCAACAATAGCTTCCAGTATACGCTGCTTGCGCGCATCCATGGCCATGCTGCTCATCTCCTTTGGTTTGCTTTTGTTGGTTTGTTTAGCACTCTTTATCTCCGAGTGCTAAGTTTATTATATCCCCGTTTTGCAAACTGTCAAGGGTTTTTCCGAATTTTTTTTAAGTTTAACAGTTTCGTCACAATCGGATTGGGCAGTTTTCCTATTATTATATATGTAGGGGCCGGGCATGCCCGGCCCCTACGCTGCTATGCTTTTCACTCCTCCATCCACCGCGCCAGAAACTCTGCGGCGGTGGCGGCGGCGCGGACGGTCTCGGCGTTGGGCGCGGCCTCGCGCAGGGTGCCGTGCAGTAGCACGCCGCCTTCGATGTCACCGTGTACCAGGATCGGCGCGGCGCACAGCAGGTACCGGCTGCCCAGCGGCTCCCGCTCCGCGGCGGATGCCGGGGTCGTGTAGAGCTTGCGCCGGGTCAGCAGCGGCTCGATCTCGGGCGGGAGCGGTGCGCCGAGCAGCTCGCCCTTGCCCGCTCCGGCGGCGGCGACGATATGCTCCCGGTCACAGACGGCCACGGCGCAGCGCAGCCGCCGGGCCAGCACGTCCGCATAGACGGTGGCAGGCTCGCCGAGCTCGGCCAGCGGCGAATACTTTTTAAATATGACCTCGCCGTTGCCGTCCGTATAAATTTCGAGTGAATCTCCGGTGCGGATGCGCTGCGTTTTCCGAATCTCCTTCGGGATGACCACCCGGCCCAATTCGTCGATACGGCGCACGATTCCGGTTTCTCTCATACAAAATCCCCCCTGGTTTTTTCTGGTAGTATCTGCGGGGGTGCCTATAAATATGTAAGGAGTTTGGTTATGGAACTATTGCAGACAACGCTTTGCTATCTCGAAAAGGACGGTGCGTACCTGATGCTGCACCGCGTCAAAAAGAAAAACGACGTCAACCACGACAAGTGGGTCGGCGTCGGCGGCAAGTTTGAACCGGGTGAGGATGCGCCGGCCTGCGCCCTGCGCGAGGTGCGCGAGGAGACCGGCCTGACGATGCACGCGCCGGTTTACCGCGGCATCGTGGATTTTTTCTGTGACCCATGGCCCGCCGAGCGGATGCACCTGTACACCTGCACGGACTTTTCCGGCGTGATGACCGACTGCGACGAGGGGTGCTTAGAGTGGGTGGACAAGGCCGCCGTGCAGGATCTTCCAATCTGGCAGGGGGACAAGATATTTTTCAAGCTGCTGGCGGAGGACGCACCGTTTTTCCATTTAGAGCTGACCTATGACGGGGATGTGCTGGTAAAGGCGGTGCTGGATGGGGTAAGTATGCTGTAACGGCAAACACGGAGCGGTCAAGACCGCTCCCTACTATGCCCCTTGAAAATAGGATTTGTAGGGAGGGGTCTTGACCCCTCCGGGCCGCTTGCGGCTGCGCAAAGCCCCGCGGGTCGTCGGGGACGCCGACCCCTACCGCGCGGCAAAAAAAGAGCGTGTGCTTTTCTGTGCACACGCTCTTTTCTTATGTCTCAATACGTCGTGATCGTCGTCCCAACGAAATAATGCGTCAGAATATCCTGATAGCCCCAGCCGTTGCGGGCGTAGCCGATGGCGCCCCACTGGCTCATGCCGCAGCCGTGGCCGTAGCCGTAGACATCAAAGATAAAGCAGTCCAGATCGGCGTTGTAGCTGACCGTGAAGCACTGGCTGCGCAGGCTGCGCCCGTCAACGCTCTGGCGGGCCAGCAGATTCTCGCGGAACCAGCGCCCGCTGACGGTGCCGACGCCCGCGTCCGGGCCGACCTGGATCTTGGCGACCCAGCCGTACTGGTTGGCGGACTGGATCGTGAACCAGCTGTTGGGGTCCACGCCGGACAGGTCAATGTCCATCACATCGCGGATGCGGTCCTGCAGCGTCTGGCGGGAGAAGCGGGCCGTGCCGCTGGAATTGCCGTTCGTGTTCCAGTGGCTGGACACGCTCTGGTCATACGGGCTGTCCACGGCCTGCAGCCAGGCGCGGTCATTGCCCCAGACCTCGGCAGCGGAGGCTGTGCCTGTGCTGGCCGACGCAAAGTACGGCGTGAAGCAGACCTGCCCGTTGTAGGTAACCAGCACATGGGCGACCTCCTGCGCGGCGGCCAGCGCGGCAGCGCCCGGCTCGGCACCCAGCACCGACGGGTAGCCCGACTGGCTGATGATCCAGCAGTGGGTCGCCACGCACTGAGCCTTGTAGGCTTCGGCGGGTGCGTTGGGGCCCAGCTCGTTCTGGGCCACCATGGCCAGGCACTGCACCAGATCCATCGTCTGGGCCGTGCCGTTCATCGTCACGTTGATGGTCTCCCCCGTGCCGCTGTTGTCGGGTTGAGGAGCCTCGGTGGGGGCGGCTGTCGGATCGGGCGTCGTCTCACCGGAGGCGGCGGAATCCGCCGGGGGCTCGGTGGGCGCAGGCGTGGCGCTGGTCTTGATCTGATCCACTGTCACGGTCTGCTCGGGCAGACTGCCCTCGGCGCCCTTGTTCAGGTCGGCCTCCGCGGCGGAGGTCGAGCCGGCCACGTCGGTCAGGCCCGCCAGCAGCTTGTCGGTGCTGGCCAGCAGGCTGTCCGTGATGGCCTGCAGGTCGTCCGCGCGCTGAGCCAGGTCCGCCGTGTCCGCGGCGGTGTCGCTGCCCGTGCCGCCGTTCTTGCGGGCGGCCTGGGCGGCGGTGCTCTGCTGGGCGTAGCGGTCCACACTGGCCTGCACCAGCGTGCTGACCGTCGGCATCGGCTGGCCCTTGCGCTCATACTGGGCCGCCGTCAGCAGCGGCTCCTCCGCTGCCGCGATGGCCGAGGTGTTTAAAAGCTCTGCCTCTCCCTCGCGGATCAGCCGCCCCGTGATGCAGAGCAGCACGCCGCTCTCGTCACTGTGGGTCGTCACGGTCAGGAAGCGGGAGTCGTCACCCACGTCAACGCCGGTGTCAAACAGGCTGCGGGCCTGAATGCCCGCGACGAAGGTCAGGTAGTCGTAATAGCTCGACAGATCGGTGCTGCCGTACAGGTCAAATGCGCCCGCGCCCTGCTCGGACGGGTCAAAATAGTAGACCGCAATGGCCTTGAAGCGGTAGACACTGCCCGCCGTGTACAGCGTGAAGCCGCTGTTCTGCTTGAGCGTGTCCTCGTCAGCCAGCGCCTTGTAGTCGCTGCCCGTGCATTCCACCACGGTGTTGCCGGGGGTGGCGGCGTCCAGTGCGCTGGGCGTGGCAAAGCGGACGATGGACGGTGCCTCGCCGCTCTCGGGCGTTTCTGGGTCGGGCGTGTCGGCGGCGTAAACCAGTGCGCCGTTCAGCCCGGGCCAGCCCAGATAGCCGACGACGCCGGGGCGGCGCTCCAGCGCCTTGCCCAGATAGCTCTCGGCGGTCGTATCGTAGAGCGCCGTGCCGTAGCTTTTGGCCGCGGGGCGTGCACCCAGATCACAGCGCAGGAACAGCCACAGCGCCCCGCCGCCCAGCACAAGCACCAGCGCCAGCACGACAAGCCCCAGAATAACGGTGCGTCTGCGGCGGCGCTCGCTCTTTTCAATGATCTCAAGGCTGCGGTTCTTAATGCTGGGCTGCACCGGCCCGCTCTCGGGCTTTTCGGCCTTGCGGCGGCGCTTTTTGTCGGTTTTCCGCGCGGCCTTTTCTGCGACGGCCTCCTCAACGGCGCTGGCGTCAAACAGCTGGGTCGCAGCGCGGGTAAAGTCCTCAACGCTGGCGCTCTTGCCCGCGGCCTCGGCGGCGTCATCGGCAGCCTGCGCGGCGGCGATGGCGGCGGGGTCAAGATCCGCGGAGAAGTCGGGGATGTCATCGTCCAGCACCGACGGTGCGGGGGCACGGCCCTGCGGGACGTCGGGCAGAGGTGCTTCGTCCGCCGGGGCGGGCGGCTCCACGGGCCGGGCACGGCGGATGCGGGCGTGCCGCGGCGCTTCCGGTCCGGACGTCCGGGCCGGCTCCGGGGCCGCCGTCTGCGCGTCCGCGTCCGTTTCAAAGCGGATGACGCCTGTCGGCTCGGAGACCTCGGGCGGCGTCGCGGCGGCGTCGCGGCGGTGCAGCGTGCGGTGCGGGGCCGCGGGGTCGGGCGCGGCAGACTGCTCCGGCTGCGGGAAGCTCGGCGGGCTGACCGGCGCGGGCCGGTCAAAATCGAGCATCGGCTCAAAATCGGCGGTATGGTCGGCGTCCCGCGTGGGCGGCGTGCGGCGGCGCAGCGAGAACCGCACCGTGTTGCCGCGGCTCCGGGCGGCCTCCGACACAACGAGCAGCGGCCGGTCATGGCCGGGGCGGAACGTGATGCAGGAATCTGTCAGCTGCAGGCCGAACAAACGGCGGCGCAGCAGGTCCAGGATCTGGTTGCCGATGAAGGTATCGTTCATATCGGGCGGCAGGGCGCAGGCCACCGCGCCGCGGCGGTCACACACCAGCACAAAGGGGCACTGCCCGACGCTGGCGGGCATGTAGGCGGCAGCGTAATCCGCGCCCGTAACCTGCAGCGCGGCCAGCGCACGGCCCGCTGCGGCCTGCACAATGTCGCCGGGGAAGCGCCGGAGCAGCTGCTCCGGCACGGTGATGCGGCGGGATTTCTGCGGGTCGGCGTAGCTCTCGGTGCCAAAGTCAAAGACGGCCTCGCTGTGGGGCAGCGGCTGCAAAAGGCTGCCCAGCAGGCGGCCCGTCGGCTCGTCCACGGCAACCAGCAGCTTGCGTTTTTCCAGCAGAGCGTCCAGCGTGGCCTGGGCCAGGCTGGTCTCCCCCTCGGCAAAGACATCGTCGCCGAACTTGGCGCGCAGCCGCGCGGCCCATTTATCGCAGTATTGCTCCGCCATGGCGCGGTTGGGGGCGCTGACCTGCACACAGATGGCAAACTCGCCGTCTCTTTCCAGCAGACGCAGGCCGGGGCAGCCATCATCCCGGATGCCCCGCAGCACGGAGGATACCTCCGCGCCCGTGGGCCCGAAAACACGCAGGATTTTCAGTTGAGTGTTGACCATGGTGGAACCTTTCTTTGTTTGGAAATATTGCCGAGCTTGTCTGTAGGGGCGGATTCCATATCCGCCCGGGGAAGCTTTCTACAGCCGCAAACGGGCTGGGCGCATATAGAATGCGCCCCTACGGTTTTGCGTTTTAAATATCTAAATCTCTGTCCGCCGTCTCCGGCGTGAAACGCACGCTGTCCGGGACATCGAGGCCCAGCACCATGCGGCGGAGCATATCCAGCGCGTACAGGGCGGCACGGGTGCGGATGATCTGGCGGTCCTGATAGCCGCCCAGGGTCAGGCGCATTAAATACCCCGTGTCCGTGCGGGTGTCGGCACCGGCCAGATAGACCGTACCCACCGGCTTGCCGGGCAGTGCGCCGCCGGGCCCGGCCAGTCCCGTGATGCCCACGGCCAGCTCTGCACCGGATTCCCGGGCAGCGCCAAAGGCCATGGCCGCGGCCACGGGGCCGGACACGACGTTGTACTTTTCAATGACAGCCGCATCCACACCCAGCAGCTTTTGCTTGGCGGCCTCGGCGTAGGTGACAAAGCCGTAGCCGAACACCTCGCTGGAGCCGGGCACGTTCGTCAGCCGCTCGGCGATCATGCCGCCGGTGCAGCTCTCCGCCGTGGCGGCGTGCAAGCCGTTCTCCCGCAAGGCGCGTACCACCGTGTATTCCAGCGCGGGCACGTCCACATCGTAGGCGGCTGCGCCGAGAATCTCTTTAAACTCCGCAATGCGGGCATTGCAGGCGGCCTCGGCGGCCTGCTCGGTGGTCTCGCGGGCCGTCACGCGGATCTCGCACTCGCCGGTCTTGCAGTAGATGGCGGCGGTGGGGTTTGCGGCCTCAAACAGCGGCGCGACCTTGCTGGCAATGGCGCTCTCGCCGCCCAGCACCCGCAGCGTGCGGCTGTGGATCGTGCAGTTTTGCCGTTTCAGCAGAATCGGGCGGACCTGTTCGGCCCACATGGCCTTCATCTCCCGCGGGACGCCGGGCATCAGCGCGGCGCAGTGGCCGTCGGCGTCCTCAAACCACGCGCCGGGGGCCGTGCCGTGGTCGTTGATGAGCTTGTGGCCCACCGTCGGGCACATGGCCTGCTTGCGGTTGTTCGGCGTGGGGCGTCTGTTTGTCCGGGCGAAAAAGTCGATGATCTTCTGCCACTCGCCCTCGTCAAAGGCCAGCGTATCGCCGAACGCCTCGGCCACGGTCTCCTTCGTCAGATCGTCCTCGGTGGGGCCGAGACCGCCCGAAAAGACGAGCAGGTCGCTGCGGCTTTTCGCCTGCAAAACCAGCTCCTTCAGGCGGGCGGGGTTATCGCCGATGACATGCTGGTGCATCACGCTGATACCGAGCTCGGCCAGCTCGCGGCTTAAAAACTGCGCGTTGGTGTTCAGGATGTCGCCCAGCAGAAGCTCCGTACCTACGCAGATAATTTCAGCAGTCACAGCAGCTCGTCATCTCCCATGCGGATATAGATTTTCTCGACGTTCTCGGCGGCCTCGGCTTCCAGCGCGGCCAGGCCGGGCATAGCGGCCTCGGCGGCCAAGATCTCGTCCAGCGTCGGGTTCGTCTTGGGGTGCGGCGGGGTAAAGATCGTGCAGCAGTCCTCATACGGCTCGATGGACGTTTCAAATGTACCGATCTTACGCGAAATATTGATGATCTCGATCTTGTCCATGCCGATGCAGGGGCGCAGCACGGGCAGGTCCTGTGCCTGGTCTGTGCAGGCCAGCGCGGCCATGGTCTGGCTGGCGACCTGCGCCAGGCTCTCGCCGGTGATGAGGGCCTGCAGCTCGAGCTTTTTCGCCACCTGATTGGCAATGCGCAGCATGCTGCGGCGCATCAGAACCGTGAACAGCACGTCGGGCGCGTTGTCACGGATATACTCCTGCGGCTTCGTGTAGGGCACGACGAACAGCGTGCAGTTGCCGGTGTACTCGACCAGCTCGCGGGCCAGATCGCGCACTTTCAGCTTGGCGCGCAGGCTCGTGTACGGCGGGCTGGCAAAGTGGATGTGGTGCAGCGCCAGACCGCGGCGGGCCATGCACCACGCGGCGACGGGGCTGTCGATGCCGCCGGACAGCAGGTTCAGCGCGCGCCCGCTCGTGCCGACGGGCAGACCGCCCGCGGCCTCGACCTTGGGGCCGTGGACATAGGCGGCGTAGTCGCGAATTTCCACCATGATCTCCAGCTGCGGGTTATGCACATCGACGCGCAGATGATGGTGCTTGTCCAGCAGGTAGGCACCCAGCTCGCGGCAGATCTCAGGGCTCTTCATCGGGTAGGTCTTGTCGGCGCGCTTGGCCTCGACCTTGAAGGTGCGGATGCCGCGCAGCGTCTCGCCGAGATACGCCTCGGCGGTCTCGCATATTGCGGCAAAGTCCTTCGGGCACTCGACGGCGCGGCTCAGCTTCACGATGCCGAACACATGGGACACGCGGCGGAACGCCTCGTCCATGTCGAGGCCGTCCTCCTTCGGCTCGATGAAAACGGTGCTCTGGGCCTGATAGACCTTGAACTTGCCCAGCGGCTCCAGCCGCCAGCGGATGGTCTTGGCCAGCCGCGCCTCAAACTTGCCGCGGTTCAGGCCCTTCAGCGTCATTTCGCCCTGATAGGCGAGGATGAGTTCTTTCATAGGAATATTCCTTTCCATATAAATCCTTGGCTTCCCCCTTGGGGGAAGCTGCCGCCGCAGCGGCTGATGAGGGAAAAGTTTACTGCGGCAGCCCGTTCACGGGTCACACCAGCAAGGCCGCCCCTCATCCGGCTGTGGTCGGGGCCACAGCCACCTTCCCCCCCCAAGGGGGAAGGCATCACAGCTTTAAATATGCTGCAGCTCCTTCAAGCCATCTCTTACCCCCGCCAGCAGCGCGTCCACGTCCTCGGCGGTGTTATCGGCGCAGAAGCTCACGCGCAGGGCGGTGCGGACGGTCAGGTCGGCGCAGCCCATGGCCAGCAGGGTGTGGCTCGGCTCGCCCTTGTCGCAGGCAGAGCCGCCCGAGACATAGACCGCGCGGGTGTTCAGGTAGTTGATGAAGGTCTGGCTGTTGATGCAGCCGGTGGAGAAATTCACGATCTCCCCCACCGCGTCGTCGGGAGAATTGAGCGTGATGCCGTCCAATTCTTCAAGCCCCGCGCGCAGCTGCCGATTCAGCGCGGCAATGTGTGCAATGCGGGGGCGCAGCTTCTGCTGGCCCTGCGCGGCGGCCACGCCGAGACCCACAATGTAGGGCGTGTTCTCGGTGCCGGGGCGCAGGCCGCGCTCCTGATGGCCGCCGAGATAGGGCGGTTTGAGCGTCTGGCGCTGGCTGTCCCGGATGAACAGTGCGCCGACGCCCTTGGGCGCGTGGACCTTGTGGCCGGAGACGGAGAGCGTATCGACCTCGCGCCATTTCTGCAGGTCGATGGGCATGCGCAGCCACGCCTGCACGGCGTCCACATGGAAGTGGGTGCGGCTGTTGCGCGCCTTGATGCCCTTGCCCAGCGCCGCGATGTCCTGCACGGCGCCGGTCTCGTTGTTGACGGCCATGCAGGCGGCCAGCACCGTGTTTTTGTCGATCTCGGCCAGGAATTTCTGCGTGTCAATGCGTCCGTCCGCCCCGGGCATGACCTCGACGACGGTGAAGCCCTCGTCCTTCAACGCGCGGATGGGGCGCTGCACGCTGGGGTGTTCAAAGCCCGTGACGACGATCTTATTGCCCCAGTGCTTACGCGGGCGGGCCGCGCCGGTCACGGCCATGTTGTTGCCCTCACTGCCGCAGGCCGTGAAGTAGATTTCATCGCTGCGGCAGTGCAGCGTTTTGGCCACGCGGGCGCGGGCCGCGGCAATGGCATCCTGCGCGGCAACGGCGGGGTCATACAGGCTGCTGGGGTTGGCCCAAAGCTCAGTCAGCGCCTCGCTGACGGCCTGCGCCACTGCCGGGTCCACCCGGGACGTGGCGGCGTTATCAAGATAATGCAGCTGGGGGTCGGAAAGCATAGTACTCATTCCTCACATTATTGCACAAAATTATACAGATTAAATTATACACGTTCGCCTAGCAAAAAACAATATTCAGAAACAAAAAAAGGCTTCCCCCGTGGGGGAAGCTGGCCGCGAAGCGGACTGATGAGGGCAGAGTTCATCCCGATTGCCCATTTACGGGCTGTAACCCGGTAGGGGCCGGGCATGCCCGGCCCGCGGCTTACCGGCAAATGTGCTGTAATGGGAAGACCGCTTTATTCTGTTGACCCTGTAGGGGCGCATTCTATATGCGCCCGGACAGCTTGCGGCTGCGAAAGCCCCCACGGGCGGATATGGAATCCGCCCCTACGCCTTGTTTTATCTACCCTTACTCCCCAAAATCCTCCGCGGCCTTCTGCATCATCTGGCGGATCGGCAGGTTGTACGGGCAGCGCGGCTCACAGGCACCGCACCGGATGCAGGCACCGGCTTTGGTCTGCAGCGTCGCATAGCGCTCGCGGCCCCACTGCTGCAGGCCGTAGCGGTTCAGATACCCCTGGAACAGGAACACACTGGGGATGGAAATACCCACCGTGCAGGGCGCACAGTAGTTGCAGCGGCGGCAGAACTGGGTACCCAGCGCGTCGCGCACCTTCTGGCAGGCAGCCTCCTCCTCGGGCGTGAGCGGGGCGGTGTTGGCCGCGCCCGCCACGTTGGCGTTCAGCTCCTCCACCGTCGCCATGCCGGGGATGGACACCGTGACTGCCGGGTTGGACAGCACGTACCGCAGTGCCAGGCGGCCATCCTCAATGGCACCGCCCGCCAGCGGCTTCATGTCTATAAAGCCCTTGCCCGCCGCGGCGCAGCGGTCGATCAGCTCCCTGCCCTGCTGCTCCACGATGTTGTACGGGAACATGATCGTCTCGATCTCGGGGATGTCCAGCGCGGCCTCAAACACAGCGGCCAGATGTGCCGTGATGCCGATATGCCCGACGATGCCCTTGGCCTTTGCCTCGAGCAGCGCCTCCATTGCGCCGCCGGGCGCCAGAATGGTTTTCAGGCCGTCGAGGCTCGGGTTGTGGAACTGGAACAGCTCGATGTGGTCGGTGCGCAGGTTTTTCAGGCTCGTGGCGATCTCGGCCTCCATGTCGGCTTTGGTCAGCGCGCGGCATTTGGTCGCCAGAATGAAGTCATCCCGCAGCCCGGCCTCCTCCAGTGACTGGCCGATCCATGCCTCGCTGACCGTGTAGGCGCGGGCGGTGTCGATGTAATTGATGCCCGCCTTATGCGCGGCGATCAGCAGCTCCCGCGTGCCGGGCTGGTCGATGCGCTGAATGGGAATGCCGCCAAATCCAAGGCGGGAGATTTGTAAGCCTGTGGTGCCGAAATTGACGTATTGCATGGTGTTTACCTCTTATATTGCTCTCCGTTTGCTGCATGGGTCGATGCAAGCATCCGCCCCTGCACGCTCTGTGCTTATTATAGCAAATCCAACGTAAAAATCCAGTCCCCCTAAGCCCTCCCCCGCGTGGGAAGGCAACCGGCTTGCAAGCATGGTGCTATTCTTCTATAATAAACAGTACAAAAACGAAATTTTTGCGGGGTACAGCCACCTCTACGACCCGCTGACCGGGTGCTGGCCGTTTCTTGCGGGGCCGGAGCGCCGCTACGGTGTGTGTGTCGATTTATTGGTGGAGGAATTTTTGCCCAACACAACTGCTGGCGCCTGACGGCAGCCGCGACCACTAGATGCCCGGAAAGTTGTGTCCGCGGTGTCACAATTATCCACAAACAGACCCCATGGATGTTGAAAATTTCGGCGTTTTTCTGTGTGATTTTTTACCCCCGCCCACTTGCGGCGGGGGCTTTTTTCGTGGTATGATTCATTTTGTAATAGTTTATCGCTTTTTAACTGTGAGGAACAGGAATGTTTAATAAGAAGAACCCCATGCGGTATTTCTCCGGCAGCACCTTTGCGCGGCTGCCGCTGTATAAGCTGGCCGCGGGCGGCACGGCGGTGGTGCTGACCGCCAGCATCGGTCTGGGCGCGTTTGCGGCCAGCGTCGGTCCGCTCTCCGCGCCCGAGCCCAGCCCCACGCCCATCGTGACGGCCACCCCCGAGACGGCGGCCACGCCGACCCCTTCCCCGACGCCGAGCCCTACGCCGGAGCCGGACAAGCCGCTGACGATGGAGGCCAGCGTCATCCAGCAGGACGTCGGTGTGACGCTCTACGTCGAGAACGCCCCCGAGCCCAGCCCCACGCCCGATGCGTCCGCCTCGCCGTCCCCGACGCCGTCCAAAAGCGCGAAGGAGGATGACACCGAGAACGAAAAGACCCCGCTGCTGGGCGTGGCGGCAACCATCACATTGACCGACGCCAAGGGCAATGCCACGGATTACGAGCTGGATACCGAGACCGGCACCGCGCTGGCCGAGGACGTGACCCCCGGTGACTACACGCTGGCGGTCCAGCCCATCGAGGGCTACACGCAGCCCGAGGCCCAGACCGTGACGGTCAAAGAAAAGGTCGTCTACAAGGCGGACGTCAAGGCCGTTAAAGAGAAGATCGTCCAAGCAAGCCAGGTCAACGAGAGTGCCGAGGACTCCGGCGTCAGCAACGCGGGCTCGGCCCCCATCGTCAACGAGGTCACCGACACCGTGACCTACGCCGACAGCGCCAGGACCGAGACCGGCAGCAAGACGAGCTACACAGCCAAGCTGAGCAGCAACGGTCATCTGCTGCTGGCCGACGGCACCGAGACGCCCTACCTGCCCGTTTATCAGGACGGCACGAAGGACCTGATCGGCGCAATGCGCGATACGAGCTATGCCGCCAACACGGCCACGGCGGCCTGGCTGCCCGGCGCGGCGGATTCCGTCACGCTGCTGGGCGCGGCCAACACCCGCATGGCGTGGGTACACCGCGCGGACGAGCCGGTGACCGTACAGGAGGACACCGGCGGGGCCGCCCCGGCTGCCGAGGAAACCCCAGTCCCGGCGGACCCCACGCCGGAACCGACCCCCGAGACCACGCCCGAGCCGACCCCGGAGGCGACGCCCGCCCCCACCGAGGCCCCGACGGAGACCCCCGCCGAAACGCAAACGCCTGCCCCGACAGCAGCCCCTACGGAAGCCCCGACAGCGGCTCCGACGCAAGCACCCACCCAGGTGCCCGACCCGACGGCAGGCTGGCCGGATAACATTGCGGTGCAGGAGCTGGCCAACTACGGCTTTGCCGTGACCAGCGCGACCACCACGATATACGAGTACACCGGCTGGCAGGATATTGACGGCGCAACGTATTATTACGACCCGTCCACCCACCAGCCCGTCACGGGCCAGCAGGTCATTCAGGGCAATGTCTACACCTTTGCGGCGGACGGCGCACTGAACCGCACGGCCCGCGGCATTGATGTCTCGAAGTTCCAGGGCAGCATTGACTGGAACGCCGTCAAGTCGGACGGCATCACGTTTGCCATCATCCGCTGCGGCTACCGCGGCTACGGCAGCGGTGCGCTGGTCGAGGATTCTACATATCGCCGGAACATTCAGGGTGCGATCAACGCGGGCCTGCGCGTCGGCGTTTACTTCTACAGCCAAGCCATCAACGAGGCCGAGGCCGTCGAGGAGGCCAGCATGGTGCTGAGCCTGGTCAGCGGCTACAGCCTGCCGCTGGGCGTCTACTACGACACCGAGAGTGTCGGCGGCGGGCGCGCCAATGCCCTGAGCGCCGCCGAGCGCACGGCCTGCGCCGTCGCCTTCTGCGAGACGATCCGCAGCGCGGGGTACAGCGCGGGCGTTTACTCCTATGCCAGCTGGTTCTATAACGCGCTGAACTTTGCGAACATCAGCAAGTACAACATCTGGATCGCCCAGTACCGTGATACGCTGAGCTTCAGCTACAAGCACAATATATGGCAGTACACAGGCTCCGGCAGCGTCAAGGGGATCTCGAAGCCGGTGGATATGAATATTGGGTAAAATAAAAGCACCTGCGTTTTCGGACGCAGGTGTTTTTGCGTTATGGAAGCCTTCTCCCTCGGGAGAAGGTGGCCGAGGCTCCGACCGAGGCCGGATGAGGGCAAAGCCCGCCATAGCGGCCAGTGAACGGGCTGCAGCGGCAAGGTCTGCCCTCATCAGTCAGCGGACGGGGCCGCTGACAGCTTCCCCCAAGGGGAAGCCTTATTTGTTTGTGTAGCAGCTCATCTTCGCGCTGCTTCCGCCCCTGACCTGCCCATTGCCGTGCACAATATATTTATACGTACACAGCTCGGCCAGCCCCATGGGGCCGCGGGCGTGGAGCTTCTGGGTGCTGATGCCCATCTCGCAGCCAAGGCCGAACTCGCCGCCGTCGGTAAAGCGGGTGCTGGCGTTCACGTAGACCGCCGCGCTGTCCACGCAGGTCGTGAACCGCTGTGCCGCCGCGGCGTCCGCCGTGACGATGGCCTCGCTGTGGTGGGTCGAATGCTTCGCAATGTGGGCGATGGCCGCATCGACGTCATCCACAACGGCCACGCTCAGCTTATAATCCAGATACTCGGTGTCAAAGTCCTGCGGCGCGGCGGGCACACCGTCGATGATGGCCGCGGCGCGCGCGTCCAGATGCAGCTCCACCGGGGTGACGCCGGCAGCGGCGCGGGCATCGACAAGGCGGGCCTTCAGCATCGGCAAAAACTGCGCTGCCACGTCCCTGTGGACCAGCAGCGCCTCCTCGGCGTTGCAGACGCTGGGGCGGCTCGTCTTGGCGTTTTCCACAATATCCACGGCCATCTCCAGATCGGCGGCCTTGTCCACGTAGACATGGCAGATGCCGGTGCCGGTCTGGATGCAGGGCACGGTTGCGTTCTCGACGCAGGCGCGGATCAGCCCCGCCCCGCCGCGGGGGATCAGCAGATCGACCAGCCCGTCCGCGGTCATCAGCTCGTTGGCGCTGGCGTGGGATGTGTCCTCAATGAGGCTCACCGCGCACTCCGGCAGGCGCACCCTGCGCAGACCGGCGCGCAGAGCCTCCACGATGGCGTGGCAGCTGGCCCAGGCGTCGCGCCCGCAGCGCAGGATGCACGCACTGCCCGCCTTGATGGCCAGCGCGGCAGCGTCGCTCGTGACGTTGGGGCGGCTCTCGTAGATGATGGCGATGACACCCATCGGCACGGCGGTTTTTTCGATCAAAAGGCCGTTCGGGCGCACAATTTTGCGCAGCACTGCGCCCACCGGGTCGGGCAGGGCCGCGACCTCGCGCATACCCTTGGCCATGTCGGTCAGGCGGCTCGGCGTCAGCGCCAGACGGTCCAGCATCACGTCGCTGACCCGCCCGCGGGCGTTCTCGACGTCCTGCTTATTGGCGTCCAGAATTTTATCCTGCGCGGCGATGAGCGCAACGGCCATCGCCTCCAGCGCGGCGTTCTTCGTGTCGGCGTCGGCCAGCGCCAGCGGCAGCTTTGCGCCCTGCGCGGCCTGCAAAATTTCCTGCGTAGTCATGGGGTCAGACCTCCCTTATGCCTTGCGGCCCACGAACCGAGTGCCGACGGGCTTACCCTCGACAATGTCGTACAACACCTCGGCGTGGGCACCGTTGGTAATGATCATGTCCACACCGGCCTCGGTGGCACGCTTGGCGGCGGTGACCTTCGTCAGCATGCCGCCGGTGCCCAGGGCCGAACCCGCGCCGCCCGCCAGCAGCTCAATTTCCGGCGTGATCTCCTCGACCACCGGGATGAGCTTTGCGTCCGGGTGGGTGTGCGGGTCGGCGGTGTACAAGCCGTCGATGTCGGACATCAGCACGACCAGATCGGCGTGGATGCACTTGGCCACCAGCGCGGCCAGCGTGTCGTTGTCGCCCAAAGAGTATTCCTCGCAGGCGACGGGGTCATTCTCGTTGATGATGGGGATGGCGTGCAGCTGCAAAAGACGCTCCAGCGTGTTTTTCAGGTTGTGCAGACGGTTTTCGTGGTCAAAATCCTCCCACGTCAGCAGCATCTGAGCCACGGTATGGTTGTATTGGCCGAACAGCCGGTCATAGGTATACATCAGCTCGCACTGGCCCACCGCGGCGGCAGCCTGCTTGGTGACAAGGTCGCCGGGCTTTTCAATTTGCAGCTTGCCTGCGCCGAGGCCCGTGGCCGCCGACGATACGACGATGAGCTGATGTCCGGCGTTCTGAATATCGCTCCACACCCTGACCAGATCCTCGGTGTGACGGATGTTGAGCAGCCCGCCGGGATGTGCCAGCGTGCTGGTGCCTACTTTAACGACGATACGCATAAAATTTCTCTTTCTATTCCTGTTTGGCAACCGCTTTGTAGGGGCGGGCATTGCTCGCCCGTCAGGCGTCTGCCGCGCGGGGTATTTTCCTGGAAAAGCACTTTTTTCCGTCAGGTCTGCGGGCGAGCAATGCTCGCCCCTACATTCTCGGAAGGGTTTACTTCTTCCCCAAATCCTTTGTCTTTTCAAACGCGGCCAGCACGGCGTCGGTCACGGCACCGCGGAAAGCGCGTTCCTCCAGCAGGCGCACGCCCTGAATGGTCGAGCCGCCGGGGCTGCAGACGGCGTCCTTCAATTCGCCCGGGTGCTTGCCGGTCTCCAGCACCATCCGCGCGCTGCCCAAAAGCATCTGGGCGGCGTACTCCTGCGCCTTGGCGCGGGGCAGACCTGCGGCGACACCGCCGTCGGCCAGTGCTTCGATGAACTGGTATGCCCAGGCCGGTCCGCAGCCGGACACCGCGCTTGCGGCGTCGATCAGGCTCTCCGGCACGGCGTCCAGACGGCCTGCAGGGGCCATGGCGGTGAGCCACTCGGTCATTTTTTCCGGCTCCACATCGTCAGAGCAGTACTGGATCATGCCGTCGCCCAGCGCCACGGGGGTGTTGGGCATCATGCGGATGATGGGATAGCCGCTGCCCGCCATCTGGCGGATCTGCTGCATAGACAGGCCCGCCGCCATCGTGACCAGCACAAAGGGGCGGCTCTCGGCGCGGGCCTCCAGCGTTGGGGTCAGCTCGTCGAGCATATCGGCCATCATCTGGGGCTTTACACCCAGAAAGATGAAGTCGCAGATGCCGGCGACCTCCTCATTCGTGCCGCAGGCGCAGCCGAGCTCGTCCGCCAGCGCCTGTGCCTTGGCAGGCGTGCGGTTGGCCAGCAGCACATCGCCGGACCCGGCGCCCTTGCAGACCGCGCGCGCCACAGCCCCGCCCATGTTGCCGCAGCCGATAAAACCGTATTTCATGATAAACCCCCTATTTTATACTTTATATGCAGTATTTATAGTAGTGCAAGGGAGTAGGTTTGTCAACGGGAAAACGGGCTTTCCCCGGGGGAAAGATACAGAAAGTCCATCGCATCTTTTTCTTGCCCTTATCCTGCAAACGCGGTATAATAAAATAGAATATTTGTAAAATTCCGTCCGCCGCTGCACGGCGGGCACCAGGATAGAGTTTGGAGGCAGTACCATGTCTGAATTTATTCCTCTTTCGGTTCCGAATTTCGGCGCGCGCGAGGCCGAGCTGGCCGGGCAGGCCATCACGTCGGGGTGGGTGTCCACCAGCGGCGGCAAGGTCACGGAGTTCGAGGAAGCGCTGGCCGCTTACGTGGGCATGCCCCGCGCCGTGGCCTGCAACGCCGGTACCAGCGCGCTGCATCTGGCCGCTATGGCCGCCGGCATCACCCGCGGGGATGAGGTCATCGTCCCGACGCTGACCTTCATCGCCGCCGTCAACCCGCTGACCCGCTATGTCGGTGCGGAGCCGATCTTCATCGGCTGCGACGACTCCCTGTGCATTGACCCCGACGCCGTCGAGGATTTCTGTGCGAACCACTGCGAGCTGCGGGACGGCAGGCTGTACAACAAAGCCACCGGCGCACACATCAAGGCACTGGAGGTCGTGCATGTGTTCGGCAACATGGCCGACATGCCCCGCCTGATGGCGATAGCCAAGCGCTACGGCCTCATCGTCATTGAGGATGCCACCGAGGCACTCGGCACCCGCTGCACCGACGGCCCGTTTGCCGGTAAGTTTGCGGGCACCATCGGCGACATCGGCTGCTACAGCTTTAACGGCAACAAGATCATCACCACCGGCGCAGGCGGCATGGTCGTGTCCAACCACGCTGACTGGGCCGAGCACGCCAAGCATCTGTCCACCCAGGCCAAGACCGATCTGCTGCAATTTTTGCACGATGAGGTCGGCTACAACTACCGCATGACGAACGTGCAGGCATCCTTAGGGCTTGCCCAGCTCGAGCGGCTCGAGGGCTTCATCGCCCACAAAAAGGCGCTGTATGACCGCTATGTGGCCGCGCTGGACGGCGTGAAGGGGCTGCGCATCCTGCCCTTCCGCGAGGGGGAGTGCCGCTCCAACCACTGGTTCTTCAGCCTGTATCTGAAGGATTCCGGGCTGGACCGCGACACTGTGATCGAGAAGCTGCAGGCGCAGCACATCCAGACTCGCCCGGTGTGGGCGCTCATCCATGAGCAGGCCGACTACCCCCGCAACGAGGCTTACGGTCTGGACAAGGCGCTGGACTACCGCAAGTATATTGTCAACCTGCCCTGCTCCACGAACCTGTCCTTTGAGGACTGTGACCGCGTGATCGAAGCGGTGCTGGGGCTGTAAAAGGCTTCCCCCGCGGGGCTGCGCCCGCAGGCGCGTGTCGGAGTGCAACCGCCGTAGGCGGCACTTGGCACGGAGACTGAAGCTGTCCGCGAAGCGGACTGATGCGGGCAAAGTCCACGCCGCAACCCATTTCCGGGCGGTGGAGACACACTCGCCCCTCATCCGGCGCTTGCGCGCCACCTTCCCCCTCAGGGGAAGGCTTTAATAAACGTCAAAGGGGGACCACCCTTGATAAAAGTAGAAGAACTTTTTATTGCGCCCACCGCCACGGTGCTGGAAACGCTGCGCAAACTGGACGAGACCGGCCAGCGCATCCTATTCATTGCACCGGAGGGACATCTGAAGGCCGTCATCACCGACGGTGACATCCGCAAGTTTTTCCTGCGCGGCGGCACACCGGACCAGACCGTGGACCACGCGGCCAACTATCATCCGCTGAGCGTCTCGGTGTCCGAGCGCGGCAAGGCCCGCAGCATTTTGCAGGAGCATTGCATCGACGCGCTGCCGGTCCTAAACAAGCGCGGCATCATCACCGACATCGTCTTTGCCCACGGCCTGGATCTGGACAACCGCAAGCAGGTCGATATTCCCGTTGTGATGATGGCGGGCGGGCTGGGCACGCGGCTGTACCCGTACACAAAAATTCTGCCCAAGCCGCTGATCCCCGTGGGCGAGCAGCCCATTGCCGAGCTGATCATGGACCGGTTCCGGGACTTCGGCTGCCACGAGTTCACGATGATCGTGAACTACAAAAAGGGCATGATCAAGTCCTATTTCAATGAGCTGGAAAAGGACTATACCGTGGACTTTGCCGACGAGGAAGTGTTCATGGGCACCGGCGGCGGGCTCTGCCTGCTGAAAGGAAAGATCAAAGCACCGTTCTTTTTTACGAACTGTGACACGCTTTTGGATGTAGACTTCGGCGACATTTATGAGTACCATAAATCCCACGGCAACTTGGTCACGATGATCTGCGCGTTCAAGCACTACACCGTGCCCTACGGCGTGGTGGAGCTGGGCGAGAACGGCAGCATTGCCGCCATGCGCGAAAAGCCCGAGCTGGACTTTTTGACGAACACCGGCGTCTACGTGGTGGAGCCGCGCGTCGTGGAGGAAATGCGCGACGGCGAGAAGATCGGTTTCCCCGATGTGATCGAGCGCTACCGCCGGGCCGGGGAGAAGGTCGGCGTCTATCCCATCAGCGAGAGCAGCTGGATGGACATGGGCCAGCTGGAGGAGCTGGAGAAGATGAGAAGAAAGCTGGAGAATCAGCAGTAAACCAGTGAGGAGTTAGGAGTGAGGAATGAGGAGTGACACATAAAACGGAGCTTTCAGCTGAAACCAAAAACTCCTCACTCCTAACTTCTCACTCCTCACTATAAAAACCGGAGGTTTTTACCTATGCCTGTAACGATCATAGCCGAGGCCGGGGTCAACCACAACGGCAGTCTGGAAATGGCCAAGGAGATGGCCCGCGTTGCTAAAGAATGCGGCGCGGACATTGTAAAATATCAGACCGCCGTGCCCGAGCTGGTGGTCAGCAAATTTGCCGAGAAGGCCGAGTACCAGAAGCAGACCACCGATGCCGCCGAGAGCCAGCTGGAGATGATCCGCAAGCTGCATTTCTCGTTTGAGGCGCATAAAAAATTAAAGGAATACTGCGATTCCATCGGCATCCAGTATTTAAGCGCGCCGTTTGACGTGCCGAGCGTGAAGTTTCTGGGCACACTGGGTCTGCCGCTTTTAAAAATCCCCTCCGGCGAGATCACGAACCTGCCGTATCTCGAGGCCGTGGCCGCGCTGAAAACGCCGGTGCTGCTCTCCACGGGCATGAGCACGCTGGACGAGATCACCGACGCGCTGGGCGTGCTGGATGACGGCGGCTGCCCCGAGGTGACGATTTTGCACTGCAACACGCAGTACCCGACGCCCTACGAGGACGCGAACCTGACCGCCATGATCGAGCTGTACGACCAGTTTGGTCTGCCGGTAGGGCTGTCTGACCATACGCCAGGCTGGGAATGCGACGTAGCCGCGACGGTTTTGGGCGCGCAGGTCATTGAAAAGCACTTTACGCTGGACAAATCCCTGCCCGGCCCCGACCAGAAGGCCAGCCTGGACCCCGCCGAGTTTGCGGCGATGGTGCTGGCCGTGCGCCACGCAGAAGCCGCCCTCGGCGACGGCCACAAGCACCTGACCGCCAGCGAAGCCCCCAACAAGGCCATTGCCCGCAAGAGCATTGTCGCCGCCCGGGAAATCAAAGCGGGTGAGGTTTTCACCGAGGAAAATCTGACAACGAAACGCCCGGGGGATGGGATTTCGCCCATGCGCTGGCATGAGATTTTAGGCCAGACCGCGAAACGCGATTTTGCCGAGGATGAGAAGATCGAGGTGTGAGGAACGCCTTGCCGGGAGGGATGAATTCCCCCTACAACAGGCAAACGGGTAGTGGTAAAGGCTGTAGGGGGCGGCGTCCCCGACGCCCCGCGGGGGGTCAAGCCCCCTCCCTGCAAACCAATTTAAAAGGGGTACGTAGGGCGGCCTGCCCCCCAGGCCGCCGCGGGAGTTAGTGGGTGAATGCCCGTTGATGGGCGGCCACGCAAGGCCCGTCGGGACCCTTCAGGCCTCGCAAGCTCGGCCAGCCCTTCGGGCCCGGACCCCTCTGTCGCTCCGCGACATCTCCCCGCGCAGCGGGGAGTCACCCCTAAAAGAGGAGCCTTTTGCGCGGGCGAAGCCCGTGAGAGAAGCCTCCC
>OMGI01000685.1_pt1 | contig 24864 bp, 18 predicted proteins | sample 1645801 | NCBI WGS metagenome assembly OMGI01 (sample SAMN05578584, study PRJEB25193) | human gut metagenome | biome: Human Microbiome; feature: human-associated habitat; material: feces | host: Homo sapiens | place: USA:Birmingham
CGAGATCGGGACGGGTGACTGGAGTTCAGACGTGTGCTCTTCCGATCTAAAAAAATAAATTGTTTTTTTCATGAAAAGTCCTTTCTCTACCAAATTTTTAGCAGTTGTGATATGATTACAGTATAAATTTTATTTTGGAAAATGTAAACTGCAAAGAAATAATGAAACGAGGAAGAATATGAAGTTAAAGTATAGATTTTTCCTGATTTTTTCTGCACTATCATTAGTGCCGCTGCTGTTGTTTTTTTATATTGCCTATACTCATTATATTAGTTTGTCCAATACGCAGATTGTGACCACTTCATTAAATATTATGGATCAGGCTGTGAAAGAAACAAATTCTGTTTTTAGCGATATACAGCATATTCTGGAAACGGTGCAGTACGCAGCCCCTAATGAAGAATCATTTTTGCAGGAACTTCGTAAATTTTCAGATACAGATTCTGAAAATAGTGCTAAAGATATTTACGAAGCAAATAAGAGTTTGAAATCAACATTTCAAAATATGGTATTTTTATCAGAATATATTAATGGTATTTTTGTATTTACGCCTTCTGGTGAGATTATTGGCCAGGGGTATGGAAATGGTGTAGAAGTGCGGAGCGACTATAATCCTAAGGAATCGGAATGGTATGAAAATACATTAAGTCTAGAAGGCAAAATATATGCAGATGGGATTAAAAAAAGAGAATATCTTTTGAATGATACGCTATCTGTTTCTTTTTCCATGTGCATATATGATGTCTATTCCAGAAAATTCCTGGGAGTACTTTATGTTAACTGTGCGCCAGAGATTTTTTCGTTAGATAAAATAAATGTATTGCCAAAGTCTGCTGAATTTACGCTGAAACGGGCAGATGATGTGTTATATAGTACATCAGATGGTGATGGCGCAAAAGAAAATCAGGTTATTGAATATGAAAGAGATATTTCCTGTAATGGTGTAGTTTTGACGGCTGTTTTTGACAAAACCGAACTTGCCGCTGAGTATCGAATGATTTGGAAGCTTATGGTAGGTGCATTGCTGATTTTTTTGATTATATTTGTAGTTCTATCATATTTCCTGGCACAATATCTGACAAAGCCTATTACTGCTTTAAGCCGGATTATGGCGCAGCAAAGAGAGAAACTTATAATTTTGGAGTCACCATATTTTAATAGAACGGATGAGATAGGAACCTTATACAATCAATATTATAATATGTTGGAGGAAAATAAACGTTATATAAAATCTGAATATGAAAATAAACTGATTCTTATGGATACGCAGATGAAAGCGTTAGAATCTCAGATTAATGCACACTTTTTATATAATACTTTGGAGGCCATAAACAGTCTTGCAGAAATTGAAGGCGAAAAAGAGATTTCAACTATGGCATTGGCGTTGGGGGATATGTTTCGATATAGCATAAAGACGAAGGGTGCGGTAGTAATATTGGAAAAAGAGCTTTGCCATGTAGAGAACTTTGTTGCCATTCAGCAGATTAGATTTGACAATGCTTTTATTTTTAATATGGATGTACCTCAGGAACTTTTGTCCAGTCATATATTGAAACTGACTTTGCAGCCATTAGTTGAAAATGCTTTGTATCATGGATTGCTTAATTGTAGTATGGGAAGTACAATTACATTGTCTGCAAGAAAAGCAGGGGGGAAGCTTTATTTTTCAGTAACAGATGATGGAGTGGGAATTTCAGGGGAAGCTATGGAGCAACTGCGAAAATCATTAATGAAAAAAAGCAGTTTTGCAGAGCCGAACGGGGATGGAAATGGAAGTATCGGTTTGAAAAATATAAATTCCCGAATTCAATTATATTATGGAGAGCAGTATGGAGTAAACATTGTGAGCGAAACTGGAAAGGGAACGACAGTAACGATTTGTGTTCCTGAAATCGAGTAATCTGAGTGATAGAAAAAGAGGAATGGGAGATGTACACATATATTATAATTGATGATGAGCCGTTGATCCGTAGGGGAACTATAAAGAAACTGGAAAATTATCCTAATATAGAATGTATTGCGCAAGTGTCTAATGGAAAAGATGCTCTGGAAATTATGGAAAAGCAAAAGCCGGATTTTGTGATTACAGATATGAAAATGCCTATTATGGATGGAATGCAGCTTTTGCCTATATTATCTATACAATATACAGATACATTTATAATTGTGATTAGCGGATATAAAGATTTTGAGTATGCAAAAGAAGCATTGCGTTCCAATACATTAGATTATATTGTGAAGCCGTTCAGCAAAGAAAGTATATGGGAGGCGGTAACCCGGGTTGTAAATCGACTTGAGGACAGGGAAAATTTGAACCAGCAGATTACGTTGAATGAGGCAGAAAAAGAAAAGTTGAAGTATGAGTATGACCGCCAGATCCTGAAGAATATTCTATTTGGAATGGGGCAGGAAATTTCAAGCCTGAGTTCACAGAAAATGGCTCGAATGTCCGCTGAAAATTATGTACTTGTAACAGTAGTGGCAGAAGAGATAAACGAAAGTGAATTACTAGAGTTTATGTTTATGCGAAATATGGAAATGAATACGGTGATTTTGCAAAAAGATAATGTAGAAAATATGTGTTTTATACTGGTATTCTTTTCTGAAAAAGCATCTTATGATATTAAAATTAAATTATTGGAAATGAAAGATAGTGTAGAAAGGTTTTTTGAAAGCTGTAGGATACATCCTTTTTATGGAATCAGCGGAAAACATAGTTCACTAAAGGAATTACATGAAGCATTTCTTGAGAGTACAGATGCATTAAATCAAATGACGATGATTCCTGAAAAAAATTACATGATCTATGAAGAGGGAATACATTCAGACTGTATAATAGTATGGCCTAAGGCGGAACAATTTATGTTTTTGATAGAGGCTGGAAAAATAGGTGAAGCTGAAGTGATTTTTCCAGAGTTGTTTCATTATTTTGCAAGAAATGAAAAATGTTGTTTAAAAAATGCTAAAGATTATTGCCTGGAAATGGCTGAAATCTTAAAAAAATCACTTCCGGATGAAATGCAATTGCATAAAAGTAAAGCTGCAAGTCTAAATCTCATTAATAATATGAATTTCATATTCAGTTTTAAAGAATTAGAAGAGTATTTCGGGAATCTTTTTAAAAACATGGCAATGGCATTTGAAAGTGCTGGTGTTTATTCCGAAAAAGATGTTTTAGATAATGTAAAGAAATATATTGATCTGCATTATGAAAAGAACATCACACAGGAATTTGTAGCTTCATTATTTAGATTGAACAGGAGTTATCTCAGTTCAGCGTTCAAGTCTCAGAATGGAATAAGCTTTGTAGATTATGTAAATCAAGTGAGAATAAGTCATGCTAAAGCTCTGTTAAGAAATACAGATAAAAAGATGTATCAGATTGCGCAGAGTGTAGGCTATGAAAATGTTAAATATTTCTTTCGGGTGTTCAAAAAAATGGAAGGGATTACTCCGGAACACTATAGAAATAATTAGTATGTTTAGGTATTAACAAAATTGACGAGGATATAGTTTTCTGCTATCATAAAATAATGTTTGATACAGAATAGAGAACGAGGTAAATATAAATGTGGATAGCAAATGGTTGGAAAGAATATGAAGTAATTGATACTTCCTGCGGCGAGAAGCTGGAGAGATGGGGGAAATATCTCCTTGTCCGTCCGGATCCGCAGGTAATTTGGGATACACCGAAAACTGAGCCGGGATGGCGCAAGATGAATGCACATTATCACCGCAGTTCCAAAGGCGGCGGAGAATGGGAATTCTTTGATCTGCCACAGCAGTGGGATCTTCATTATAAGGATCTTACTTTCCATCTGAAACCATTCAGTTTTAAGCACACCGGTCTTTTCCCAGAGCAAGCTGTAAACTGGGACTGGTTTGGGGATAAGATCCGCAAGGCTGGCAGACCAGTTAAGGTGCTGAACCTGTTCGCTTATACAGGCGGTGCCACACTTGCGGCAGCAGCCGCAGGTGCATCAGTTACACATGTGGATGCGTCTAAGGGAATGGTTACCTGGGCGAAAGAGAATGCGGCAGCAAGTGGTCTTGCTGATGCACCAATCCGCTGGCTGGTAGATGACTGTGTGAAGTTTGTAGAGCGTGAAATCCGCCGAGGTAATCACTATGACGCAATTATCATGGATCCGCCTTCCTATGGAAGAGGACCAAAAGGCGAGATCTGGAAAATTGAGGATGCCATTCACCCACTTGTGAAACTTTGCACAAAGATTCTCAGTGATGATCCCCTGTTTTTCCTGATCAATTCCTACACCACCGGACTTGCTCCGGCTGTACTTACTTATATGCTGGCAACAGAGATGAAGAAGTATAAGGGACATGTAGATTCCCAGGAAATTGGTCTTCCGGTGAAGTCAAATGGGCTGGTATTGCCATGCGGTGCTTCTGGAAGATGGGAAGCGGTTTAAGTTACTGTTCACTGGTAACATTCCGCGAAGTGTTTTTTGTGAACAAAGTTCACAGAAAACCCGAGAGTTGCGGCGCGAAATCATGCAAAGCATGATTTCTGTGCATCGCGAAGCACGTTACTGTGAACGGAGTGAACAGTAACCTATTGTTGTTACTGTTCACTAAAGCATGTTTGAAAAAGGCTTTCTGCAAAATAGCTGAGCTTCCGCCCTGCCTACTCATACAACGGAATCTCATAGCCCCAGGATTTCCTGATTCCATCCATGATCCCCATCACACGCACAGTCTCATCATGAGGCATTTCCAGACATTCCTTTTCGCCCTGTGCGATTGCTCTGGCGCAGGCCTCAACCTCATACTCATAGCCTGTGATCTGTGCCGGCGGCAAATAAACTGCAACCTCCTTATGCTCCTTGTCAAACACTGTGATTTTCTCCGGATTATTAATATTCTGCACCTGAATATAACCTTTGGTTCCAAAAATACTTCCCATTCTGTCAGAAATTTCACGGGCACCACACTGCAAGGTAGCCATACGGTCGCCTTCAAATACCATAGCAATAGTATCCAGCATATCCACACCTTCACGGAAAATAGCAGTTGCCTGTACATCCTTTAACTTATCCCCAAGAACCATGCTTGCGAAATTAATGGTATAAACACCAACATCCAGAAGCGCACCGCCTGCCAGCTCCGGCTTACGGATACGTTCCACCTCACTGATGGCATAGTTCAGATTGGCAATAACAGCTGTCACTTCACCGATCACACCGCTTGAAATAATATCATCAATCATCTTTCTGGATGGCATATATCTGGTCCAGATTGCCTCTGTGATCAGCAGGTTTTTCTCTTTCGCCAGGGCAAAAAGCTTTCTTGCCTGGTCTGCATTTACGGTAAACGCCTTTTCACAAAGCACATTTTTTCCTGCCTCCAGGCACATCTTTGCATGAAGATAATGATGGGAATGAGGGGTTGCAATATAAACCAGATCCACCTGTGGATCTGCAAGCATTTCCTCATAAGAGCCATAAGCCTTGGAAAAACCATATTTCTCGGCAAAGGCCTGCGCCCGTTCAAAGCTTCTGGCTGCCACTGCGTAATTCTCCACATCCTTCATTCCAGCTACCGTTTTCGCCATCTGAACTGCAATTCCTCCAGCTCCAAGTATTCCAATTTTCATTTATGTAAACCGCCTTTCTAATAAAATTTCCTGTTTCGCCATTCTCAGCTGACTTTCCTGTATGGAGATGTCGCTAAAGCGATACAGTTATTTCGCTCACATGATATTCATATAGTCGCATCTCATGCAGACATAAACTCTACAATCGCATAAGGTTCGCCATTCTCCGTGGAAAGCGCAACCGTAACCTTTCTCATTTCCAGCTTCACTGCCGGATAAAAAACGTCTCCAAGCAGTGCCTGCTTCTTATATTCTGCCCTCATCTGTCGGATCACAAAGCCTTCTGGCAGATAATCTGCCCCCATGCGGATATACTGGCAATTATTAACATGGTGATGGGTGTCCAGATGATGTTTCTGTATTGCAAAAGGCTCCTGGGCTTCCATCCCTTCCGGAAGTGCGATCTTACGGGGCGCATAATCCATCTCCAGCTTTTCATCCAGTTCGTATCCTCTGATGTCTTCATCTGTAAGTCTGGCAGGCAGACCGGTCTCTGTATCAATATTGGTCCAGATACTATTTGCATAGGATAAAAGCTCTCCATCTTCTGTTTTCAGAGTGAAGTTACGCATTCCAAGAAAACCTTTGAAACCATATGGCGCCGTTGATGCCACAATTGTCTCTCCCAATCCCGGATAGCGGTTCACCACAATCTGCCAGGATGACAACACCCAGGCTCTCTGACGTTCCTCCAGCACTTCCATTCCCTGCCCTATTTCCTCAGATTGAAAGGTGCAGCAATCCTGATAATAATTCTGAATTCCAGGAAGAGTCAGGCAGCCATCCTCGCCTATTTCACTGTATCTGACACGGCCTTTAAAACTGTAACTCATGTTATGTCAATCTCCATTCTAGAGCCTGTTTGAAAAATCATTCCCGCAATCTCCCACAAATTGTGACGCACATCTTGCAGAAAGCCTTTTTCAAACACGCTCTAATTTCTTGTCCGCGAATTTTACTTCATTATATAACAAATCCATCAATAAAGATATGAAAATGTAGATTTTTTTTGTGAAAATCCTCTTGATTCTGCACTCTTTACCATGTACAATAAAGATATAAAAATAAAAACAGCAAACGCTTATATATGTCCATAATCTGGTTGGACGTTTCTACCAACTACCCTAATAGTTGTCTATAAGCTGCATGCGAAGAGGTATGCAGGTATGGCATTTTCCGGGTGGTTTTTTTATTGCTGAATCAGCCCGAAATCACATTTTGCATGTTTCCGGCAGTACGTTCTCAGCCGCAAACTATCCCGGAACTTTACTTTACCTCGCCTCTGGCAGAAAGGATGGTCTGATATGAAAAAAGATTTGTTTGCTTTGAAAGGTACAATTTGTTACAGCAAGAATCAGAAAGAACTTGTTTTTGCAGAAAACTCTTATGCAGTCTGTGAAAACGGGCTCTGTGCCGGTGTTTTTTCCCAGCTTCCAGAGGAATATAAAGATATTCCTGTAAAAGACATGGGTGATCGACTGATCATCCCAGGATTCACCGACCTTCATCTGCATGCTCCCCAGTACGCTTACCGCGGAACCGGCATGGATCTGGAGCTGCTGGACTGGCTGAACACCATCACTTTCCCGCAGGAAGCCAAGTACGCTGACCTGTCCTATGCGAAAAAGGCTTACTCCATTTTCGTGGATGACTTAAAGCACAGCTTCACCACCAGAGCCTGCATTTTCGCCACCTTGCACCGTCCGGCAACGGAGCTTCTCATGGACATGCTGGAGGAAAGCGGTCTGGCAACTATGGTTGGAAAAGTAAATATGGATCGCAACGGAGCACCGGAGCTTCAGGAGAAAAGCGCACAGGCTTCTGCACAGGATACACGCCAGTGGCTGGAAGAGATCAAGGGACGTTACGACCACACCTACCCAATCCTAACCCCACGTTTTACCCCATCCTGTACGGATGAGCTGATGACCGAGCTTGGAAAAATCCAGAGGGAATATCACCTTCCGGTTCAGTCTCATCTGTCTGAAAATTTCGGGGAAATTGCATGGGTAAAGGAGCTTTGCCCGACCAGCAGATTTTATGGAGATGCGTATGACATGTTCGGGCTGTTTGGAACAAAACCCGCATTCAATACTAACGAGGCTGATTTCGCTTCCGCATCCGGCCTTAATACCACTGATAACACAGCAGCTCATATTTCATCTGATGGTGCCAGCGTCTGCCCTACCATCATGGCACACTGCGTCCACTCTACTGACGAAGAGATCCAGATGATCAAGGACCAGGGCGTTTACATCGCCCACTGTCCGGAGTCCAACACAGACATTGCTTCCGGAATCGCACCTGTCCGCCTCTATCTTGATATGGGACTTCATGTAGGACTTGGCACCGATGTTGCTGGAGGTTTTTCTCTCTCCATGTTCCGTGCTATGGCAGATGCCATCCAGGTTTCCAAGCTCCGCTGGCGCCTGATGGATCAGACCCAGGCCCCGGTTACTCTGGAAGAAGCCTTCTATATGGCTACGATCGGTGGTGGCTCCTTCTTCGGAAAAGTCGGCAGCTTCGAAAAAGGCTATGAATTCGACGCCATGATCCTGGACGACAGCAACATCCGTCATCCCCAGGAAATCTCCACCCGTGACAGACTGGAAAGGCTTGTTTATCTGTCCGACGACCGCAATTTGGTTGGGAAATATGTACAGGGACGGAAAGTAATTTAAAAAGCTAAAAAACCTCTGGTCAGGAAATCAATCTTCGACCAGAGGTTTTTCCTTTTGCTCGTTGCTCGCGTAAATTATTCTGTCCCCAGATACTCCCGTATCCGCGCCTCATTCATATTCTCCCCGATCACGATCACTACTTCCTGTCCTGCGGAAATAGGCTTCAGGGAAAATTCTTTGCGGGTGGCGTTTAGTTCCAGCCAGATATTGTCAGTGGATGCTTTCTGAGCGGAGCCCGAATTCATTTTTTCGTTTTCGGTTACCGCGGCAGCACTTTCTTCTAATTTCACAAAGCCCTTAATTCGGAAAACATCCCCACATTCCGGATCATCCAGGATCTGATGCGCCGCTTTCTCCAACTGTGTCTCGGAAATCTTCAGCTCCATAAAATACAATGACTGGAACCCTTCTTTCTCATCAAAACACTGTTTCTCGAAATCTTCCATCACATACCCGCTGTTGAAAATCCGCTGAAAATCCTCATCTGTAAACGTTTCCCAATCCTTATTCAGTATCTCATTTTCCGTAAAACGTCGTTTGCATTTCACACTTTCCAGTGCGCGATTCAGATGTTTCACAGTTCCGCTGATTTCTTCCCCGGATGCCTCCTGACTCTTGCTTAGAACAATACAGCCTGCATCAGCTGCCTCTGAAGCCAGAATATACTCTGCCTGTGGCTGCAGCTTCTCCTCCAGTCTGGCATCCAGAATGGTAATCACATTTCCAATCTGATACCACTTATCCAATGGCTCTTCATAAAGGGCATCGAAAAACTCATCCACATCAAAAATCCCGGAAGGCTCAATGAGAACCCTGTCATATCCGCACATTCCCATTGCGATCAGCTTGGTCTTGAAACGTCTTCTGTGGCAGTCCGCATCACATCCACCTGAAACCATTTCCAGCTCGCAGTTCTCACCTTCCAGGTCATGAAGCAGCATCATATCCACATTCACTGCACCAAAATCATTCTCCAGAATTCCAATATTCTGCCCCTGGCTCATCAGCCATGCAGCATATTTCTTTATGAAAGTCGTTTTTCCCGAACCAAGAAAGCCTGTAATCAAATCAACTTTAACCATTTTTTAATCTTCAACCTCATTTTTCAATATAAAGCTGGCCTGGAACCTGTTGCCGACCGCTTCGAAGCGACTGGCTCCGCCGTGTTTTTCGCAAAGTTTTTTCATGGAAAGAATGCCAATTCCTTCCTGTTTGTTTTGCCGTTTTTTTGAGTAAATTTTCCCATTTTCCTGGAATAATATTCCGTCAAAAGAATTGTCTACCGTAATCAGAAGCATGTCGTGTTTCTTCTCCGTAGCAACTTCAATAAAGCGTTTTCCGTCATACTGACCGGCGGCAGTCACCGCATTATCCAGGGCATTGCCCAGAATCGTACAAAAATCAGTGTCCGGAATAGCAATATCTTTCAGATAGCAGCATACGGAAAACTCGATATTTTTCGCCCTGGCAATACAGCCGTAATGATAAAGGACGCCGTCTGCCGCGGCGTTTCCTGTATATGGAATTGTTACTTTTCCCATCTCTTCCAGTTCCAGATCATCACAATATCCCCGCAAGCCCTCCATATCATTTTTATCAAGAAAACCTTTAATAGCAGCTACCTGATGACGGAAATTATGGCGTGCTTCACGTTCTGCCAGAACCTGCTCCGTGAGCGCATGATAGTAACCTTTCTGCTGATCGATCTGCCGGTTCAGTTCTTTTTCATTTAGAAAATGCTGCTGATCATAAGACACCGCAAAGCAAATCAGCAATGTGGCGACGCCGATCAGACATTTACTCAACATTTGTGGAAAAGTGGTAGTGTAGACATCCACTCCTTCTGAAAAAATACTGGAAAAAAACATGGCAATAGGAATGAACCATAAGGTCTCCCAATAATTTTGGCATTCAATTTCAAGGAATGGTGTTACGGTATAACGGAGCAGGCTGCTAAGCAGCGGATATAGAAGCGCATACACTACAATTGCAATTGCGCTGGTTTCTGCAATTCCAATCGCATTTCCCTGCATTCCCAAAAGTGAACTGACATAAGCTCCGATTGACAGTGCAATCATGACAATATCTGCCACAATTCCAAATACAAACAAATGCACCTTGGTGTATCCAGGGACAAGCCAGATATTTACAGCAGCCATTACAATACAGAAAGCAATAAGATTTATCTTATAAAACGGCACGTCAATTTTCCGGTAATTTCCCACCCACATGCAGATTCCGAAGTCCACAGCCAGACCAATTGCATAGATTACAGTCAGTCTGATCCTGTCTTTATCTGAGATTTTTTCGTGAAACGGAACAATTCGCAGGATCAGAGTGGGGACATGAGCCAGGATACAGAGAAGACTTACAATCGCGATTATAATTGTATTTTCCATATATTTTTACCTCGTTTTAAAGTACTCCATGGGACGGTCCGCCTCTCCGTTTTTCTTCTCCATCCTCTTTAACTCCGGCAATATAGTCAGCAGCATTGTAACGAAACAAAGGCTTCCGCCAATTACATTAGATACCGGCTCTGCCAGGAATACTCCGTGAGTTCCCATTTTAAACACGTAGGGAAGCAGGTATGTCAACGGAACTACAATAAAAACTTTTCTCAAAAGCGAGAAGAAAATGGCCTGTTTTTTCTTATTTAAAGACTTGAAAACAGTCTGTCCAATGTACTGCAGATCCATAAAAATAAAGGCTGCAAAGTAGGTTTTCAGTGCCGGAACTGCATCCTTTATCAAGAGCTTATCGGAGCTGAAAATGGCAATCAGATAATCCGGAACAAAGATAATCACGTTCCACATTACTGCTGTATAAACCAGAACCATTACTGCCAGAGTGACCATTGCCTTGCGGACAAGCTTCGGTCTTTTTGCCCCATAATTATAGCTCAGAATAGGTGATGTTCCTTCATTTATAGCATAAATCGGCGTCTCTACCATCTGACGGACACTGGATACGATAGTCATAACGGATATGTAAACATCCCCTCCGGTGACCCCCAGAACATTGTTGCAGCAGATGGTTACCAGGCTGTTTGTCAGCTGCATAATGAAGCCTGCAGTACCAAGACTGACAATGTTTTTTGCATTCTCTTTGCAGCTTTTCAGCTCTGTTTTTTTCAAAAGCCGAGCTTTCATTTCCGCTCTTTTTTCAAGAAAAAGTAGTACATAAGCAGCTGATAGGAACTGGGAAAGAACAGTCGCAATGGCAGCTCCTTTGATTCCGAAACCAAGCACAAAAATGAATAATGGATCCAGGATCAGATTGGCGACTGCACCAATTGCTACAGAAAGCATGCCAGTTGTCGCGTATCCCTGTGCATTGATAAATGGGTTCATTCCTGTGGCGATCATGGATGGAACCGTTCCGATCAGGTAGATCATCATGTAGGGATATGCATAAACCAAAGCATCCTCAGATGCTCCAAAAAGTACCAGCAGAGGTCTTGCAAAAAGCATACCTGTTATCATCAGAATGATCCCGCTTCCGCACACCATAGTAAAGGAAGTATTCATCACCTCCTGCGCTTTCTGGTTGTCTTTCTTGCCCCTGTTTATGGAAAAAACAGGCGCGCCACCACTGCCGAACAGATTGGCGAAGGCAGTGATAATCACGATTAGCGGGAAACATAAGCCGACTGCGCCAAGCGCCGTAGTTCCCACTTCAGGGATTCTGGCGATATAGATTCTGTCTACAATATTATATAAAAGACTGAGTATCTGCGCCACCAGCATGGGGATTGCAGCGCTGAAAATGTTTCTGGTTACCGTGCCATTTTCAAAATCAATTCGTTTCATTTTGTTTCACAACTTTCTTTTTAATTCATATTTTTATAATACTCTTGTTCTGTCAGTACAAATTGTTCCATTTCTTATGGAAATCTGGTAATCTTCGACATTCAGACAGTCCCCATTTTAGAAGGTTGTTTTTATGCAGAATGGGTTACTGCTGCGTAGGGCATCCTGGCCGGAAAGTGTCTTCTAACTCCAGTTTTCCGGTGCCTTTAAGTGTAAAAACTCCTGTCTCATGATATAATTTCTCCTGAAATTGTTTGAACTTTATAGGTTTATTTTGCACATTACGTGGAAAAATGTCAAGAGAAAAGGGACTATAACAGATGAATGTCACTTCATACGCAGCACGCATCTATTACAGTCCCTTATATATTCTCTTGTTACATTAATTTGATCCGCCTATTGCTTTTTCGATGTTTGAAGATCCAGCTTCTACAACTTCCATACCCGATTTATCCCCTTTAAAGCCACTATAAATACGTGAGTAAAACTGCTCCTTTGCAAACCCGACTTCTATAACAATCCAATCCCAGCCTTTCTCCTTATCGTTTCTGCTTTTAATTTTCAGAGTATCACAATTTAAACCGGCCTCCTTTAATACGGCTTCAACACCAGTATTATACGACTTCCAATTATTGCTTTTTACACCGTTTACTGTAACTCCGGAATTTGCTCCACAATAGATACTTTTTTCATTTAACATATCTGAAGTATATGCGTCTGGCAGTTCACTTGTGCTACGACATATCACAACCCAGACACCACAGCCTGAATTTTCTTGTCCTACAGCTTTCTTTGGAATATCCATTCGTCCTTCATTATATGCATTCGTCAATGCCGACTTAATAATTCGCGCATTTTGCATATCCACTGCCCTGCGTGCTTTTTCCAGCTGTCCATTAAAAATCGGGATTGAAACAGCAACCAATACCGCAATAATTGCAACTACAATCAATAGTTCCGCTAGTGTAAAACCGTTTTTGCTTCGGTATTTCATACAAGACCTCCCCATAACGCAAACAAATATTACATCTTCTTTATTACAATCTTTTTGCTTATGCCTCGTTTTACAAAAACCGTTTTGTAGCTCTTTGCCTTTTTCCTGGGGACGTAGATTTTCATCCTGGATGGAGTGCCTTTGAAGGCATTGGAGCCTACGTATTTGGCTTTCAGGCGGGAGGTGTAGATTCTCATTTCGTTTAACTTCTTGCAGCCATAAAAGCTTTGTTTTCCGATCGCTTTTACTGAGCCGCCGATTTGTACGTAAGAGAGTTTCGTGCACTTATAAAAGGCATAGCTCTTAATCTGGATTACATTGTTTCCTATAATAGCCTTTTTCAGGTATTTATTGCTCTTGAATGCTTTGGAGGCTATTGAGGTTACTTTGTAATTCGCGCCCTTCAGGTTTACGCTGTCTGGAATTGTGACAGTGCTTACCTTTTTCTTTATCGGTTTTATATATTCTACCGTGTCTGTGGCGGTAACTTTATAATATCCGTTTGTCGCTGGATGTTTCACTGTTGTGCCCACTTTATATCCAGTCGGCGCAGGTGTGTTTGTCGGCGTTGCTGTTGGCACCGGCGTGTTTGTCGGCACTGGCGTGTTCGTCGGCACTGGCGTTGCCGTTGGTACTGGCGTGTTTGTCGGCACTGGCGTGTTCGTCGGTACTGGCGTGTTTGTCGGCGTTGCCGTTGGTATTGGTGTGTTCGTCGGTACTGGCGTATTCGTCGGCACTGGCGTATTCGTCGGCACTGGCGTGTTCGTCGGCGTTGCCGTTGGTACCGGTGTGTTTGTCGGTACTGGCGTATTCGTCGGCGTTGCCGTTGGCACCGGCGTATTCGTCGGTAAAACAACCAACTTCGGAATTTCCTCTTCGCGTTTGCTCTGGCACACAGTACAGGTATATGTCTTAATTCCTGTACTCGAAATGGTAGCCTCTTTCGTTATAACTCCGGCATCCCAGGTATGCGTATGCTCAGTTTCCCCGGAACCACCCTGCGTTTCATCGTAAAAAACAACTGTAACCGTATATGTTATCTTCGTTACGCCATCTGGCGCTGTCAGAACATACTGTACCGAATTTGTAAAATCATGAGATCTGCCACTGGTAAACTCATCTGCCACCGCTGTTCCTGTACCAGAACCATAATCAATATTCGGTGCCAGCCTGGTAACATTAGTTCCTTTTGGCAACCGCAGCGTAATCTTACGGTTCTCATTATCAATTTCCCCAACAACATCCTCTTTTAACTGGGAATTAAACGCCTTGTTAAGTACAAAACTATAAAATCTTGCCTCATTAGAAGCCGTAACTATAATTTTTATTGTAACTGGCAAAATTGTCTTTGTTCCTGTATCCACAATTTTATACTGTGACTCATAAATTCCCACTGGTGCAGTGACAGTCCCGGAAAAAGTAAAATATTTACTTCCATAAGAGCCTCCGCCAGGAACCGCAAAGACAGTTAAACCAGCCGGTAAATTCTCAGAAACAACCTGAGTTTCATACTTACCACTTCCACCTGTAACAAAGCCTGAATATATCCACTGCTCTTTTCCAGTTCCTGTAACCGCGTACAGCTCAGTATCTGTAATCGCCAATGGTTCTGTTACGCTCATTATTCCAAGCACAGCGATCACGGCACCATATTCTCCCGGCAGCTTATCAGACGCATAAGCAATAAGATCTTTTCCATTATCTGATGACTCTATTATTCTGCCATTATCAACAATTGCCGATGAACCGCTTCCACTTCCAAGCGCCAAATGTATTCCATAAGTATTCAGATCAGCCCCTGTAATAACCGGCGATACTTTTCCATTGCTATATGTAATCTGAAGCTTCACTCCAGTCAGATTGAGTTTATCTCCAGCTACATAATTCAGTTTATCAGGAGCTGCAAGCATAGTCAAAGCTGCTGGTGCATTCGCTGCAACCGTAATCGCCCACGGTATTTTTGCTCCGAAGTAATCAAAAGTAACCTGAGTATCCGAGGTTTTCAGTGGGCCTGTTTTGTCATAGGTAAATCCACTGTAAATATAAGCTGCACGGCCACCAATCGTTGCATACATACTGGCTCTGGATGGATTGAATACATCTCCTTCCACATAAGATTTCTTCGGCTGTCCTGATATTACAATACTGCTGATATCACTGGTTTTCGGCGCGACAACTTCCATTGAATAGACAACCTGTTTTCCCTTATATTCTACATAAACATGAGTAGTTCCTTCAGCAGAACTGTCAAATCCGCTTATCATATCGGCTTTAATCTCAGAATAAGTTGTACCATTTATCAAAAGCCTGCCCCAATACCACGGTTTTTCTCCCACGTAACAGGAAGTCCAGTTGTTTTTTACCTCCAATGAAGTAATCTCCGGATTCTCCACCCGCTCTGGCAAACCATCCTCTGAAATCTTCCAGTCAGTTCCAAACTCCCAACCCACGTAAGATTTGGAATCTTTCATCTGTGCCTCTGTGAGAAGTCCACCTGATCCAATGGAAGCAGCAGTTCCGCCGACAAGATTCCCCTCTCCACTCTTTCCATAACAGTTCATCACATGTCCGCTTAAACCGTAAGAAGAGCTGAGTACATTATCAGCAGCAGTTCCGCACATCTGTCCTACACAGTTGTTTGTCGCAGTTACTGTGATTTTTCCTGCATGAAGGCATTCTTTGAGCACACCGCCCATGCCCCCAAACTTCTGGATTTCTCCCGTAATTCCGCCCACATAGACCGGATATTCGTTTCCGTTTGTCTGGGTAACACGAATCGTACCGGTGCTGACACACTTGCTTATAGTACCAATGTTCAGACCTGCAATTCCACCTACCCAGCTTTTCATAGGAGCCATTATCAAATTAACATTCAGCTTTGATGTGCAGCCAAAAATAATTCCGGCAAGTGCATTTTCACCTGCAATTCCGCCAAATTCCGGATATACAACAGCTCCGTTTCCGCCCATATATCCGCTAATCATTCCTGTCACCATACAGTCTTCAATATTTCCTTCATTGTACTGTGTGATGACGCCCTGCACGTTCTGCATATCATCATCAAAATCTGCAACTACGCGCAGATTCCTGATTTTTCCCTGATTCATGGCTATCAGAGGCTTCTTCAATCCATAGATCGTATGTCCGTTTCCGTCCAGCGTTCCACCAAAATAAGAGATGGTAAAATTAATTCTTCCCTGTGTCTGGATATCTGAGGTCAGCTGATAATATGCGCCCTGATTTTCCTCGATCAAATTCAGATCATCCAGAGAATCAATCTGATAAGGACTGCTGCTTGTACCATTTCCGCCAGCTGGTTTCACAAATGAAGTCCGGCTTCCTATTACACGATAAACAATTCCGCTTTCCCCATCAGATGGGACTGTAAATTTTCCATCCTTCAGTTTCACAAGGATCGCGGAAGCTGCCGGAATGGAATATTTTGAGCCACTGTCTCCGGAAAATACCGGAAATGCAGATGCCTTTTTTGCCGCTATCCGATCGCCTGGAAAACTGTATATACCAGAAGCTTCTCCTGCTGCCACAGCTGTATAAAAATCTGAAAGAAGTGTTTTAAACGGAATTCCTGTTACCTTCTCCAGATAAGCTTCACAGGTAAGGGAGGAAGCATCTACTGTATAAAATCTCGGCAATACAGCCATAGGCTCATAGCTTCCTGCCATACGGTCAATTACGTATCTGACAAACAGGTATGGCATTCCATAGTCCTGGGCAATATCATCGCGATAACTCTTATACATCAAGGAAGAGCCGTTACGAATAGCGGTACTTCCTGCAATTCCGTTCATCCAGCCATTTGTGTCCGTACCGCCCCACAGATAATCCATGACCGTTACTGCAAGACCTTCGTTTATCCACATATATTTCTCGGAGGCATTGAATTTTGTTTTCAACCAGAATACTGCGTGCTGTCCCTCGTGAACCAGCAGACCGTTTCTTCTGGTCATTTCACCGGAGACATAGGATGCTGCCACCGGAGTGTTGATATGGATTGCTGTAATTCCCTCATCATACTGAAACTGACCACTTGCGCCGCTTAAGGTTTCCAGCACAATAGAGAGCTTGCCGGATCCATCTTCCCAGGGAAGATCGCCTCCTGCCAGTGTTTTCAGGATTTGATAGGGCTGTCTGTCATAAATACTCGCCATGTCTGATGCTATGAGAGATGTTTTTCCAGCGGCATCATAATCCGCTTTCATATTTTTGTCCATCCAGATATAACAATGTTCACCAATCCCAATGCATATATAGGTCTTGCCGCTGCCATTGCTTCTGTAAATATATTTTTCTTCTCCTATTGCATAAGTGGTAGTCGCTGCCTGGACGGATATACCATCGTCAGTCTCATCTGCTGATGTAATGGACGAAATAGCGCTTTTTTCATTCAGCGCAGTGACTGAGCGGGTGCTCCCTGCATTCAGCCCGGCCAGGCTTTGAGCTGCGGGAAGCTCACTTCCACTTGAAACTGACGCAGTACTTCCACTGTCATCAAAGATCAGTGTGCCTGTACTCCTCGAATCAGATGTATCCGTATTAATAATCACTGCATACTCCCCAGTAAGTGTTTCCCCGGCCTTTCCCTCTGTCACTGCAGCAAAAACATTTACAACGTCCAGTATTCCCAGAAGCAGAAGACAGATTCCCACACACAGACCAATGGATTTTCTTTTTTTCATACACTCCTCCTGTAAAAAATTTCCTTTCCTACAGTTTACCATTTTTACAGTTTGTACACTATGTTTTTTTCTGCACTTTTCTGATTAATTTCAACAAAAAATGAGGCGAATGTATCGTTTCCGCTGATACATTGCCCCATTTAGACTTACTTTATTTTCTTATTAAATTACTCTTCCTCAAACTCCAGATCCTTACGGCTCATCTCCTCGATCAGCTCTCTCTTCACCTCAAAAAGCTTCGGAGAAAGATCCACATAAACCTTCTGTGGGTTGGAGAATCGTCTGGACTCGTCCCAGAGAGTGCTCTGTTCCTTCTGGCAGATTGCGCGAAGTTCCATTACTGACGGAGACGTATAAACGCGTTTTCCCTCCTTAATAACCGGAACCAGAAGCTCACGCACCTCGTAAGTGCCGCCCAGAATCTTAGTTTTTTTCCAGGTGTCAACCGGGTCAAATACTACCATAGTTTCATCTGGGTTCAGTTTCTCGTCAGCAAGACAGATCAAATCAGCTTTAATCTTGCCTGTGGACTTGCTGTAAATACGATATACTGTCTTATTTCCAGGGTTTGTTACCTTAGCTGTATTCTCCGAAAGCTTGATCTTCGGAACAAATTCACCTGTCTCAGGATTTTTCACTGCTGCCAGCTTGTATACACCGCCAAAGGCCGGGTTATCATTGGCTGTAATAAGTCTTGTTCCAACGCCCCAGGAATTAATCTTGGCATCCTGTGCTTTCAGGCTCTCGATGAGATACTCATCAAGGTCACTGGAAGCGGAAATGGTAGCGTCATCAAATCCGGCTGCAGCCAGCATCTTATATGCTTCCTTGGAAAGATAAGCAAGGTCACCGCTATCGATACGGATACCATATTTTTTCAGCTCAATGCCTTCCTCCCGCATTTCCTCAAATACACGGATTGCATTGGGAACACCAGATTTCAGCACGTCGTAAGTGTCTACCAGAAGGATACATGCATCTGGGTACATTCTTGCGTATGTCTTGAATGCAGTGTATTCATCCGGGAAGCTCATGATCCAGGAATGTGCATGGGTTCCAAGCACTGGCACGTCAAACATCTGACCAGTAAGCACACAGGATGTTCCGACACAACCACCGATCACAGCCGCACGGGCTCCAAAAATACCAGCATCCGGTCCCTGGGCACGGCGAAGACCGAACTCCATGATTCCGTCACCTTTCGCCGCATAGCAGACACGTGCTGCCTTAGTAGCGATCAGGCTCTGATGGTTCATAATGTTCAAAATCGCAGTTTCCACAAGCTGAGCTTCCATAATCGGTGCTACCACTTTCACCATTGGCTCTCTTGGGAAAATAACAGTGCCTTCCGGGATGGCATAAATGTCTCCGGTAAAATGGAAAGAGCGAAGATATTCCAGAAAATCTTCCTCAAAAATAGAAAGACCGCGAAGATATTCAATGTCTGCGTCTGTAAATCTCAGATTCTCAATATATTCAATTACCTGCTCCAGTCCTGCACAGATAGCAAAACCGCCTCCGCATGGGTTATCACGGTAAAACATGTCGAATACGACAGTCTGGTCAGTTGGGTTCTTAAAATACCCCTGCATCATGGTAAGTTCATAGAGATCCGTGAGCAGAGTCAGGTTATTTGCTCTCATGTTTATTCTCCTTATTAATGAGGCCAGTCTGAGACTCAATTACCTGAATAATTTTAAACAGGCTCCAGACAGGCTGTTTAATTATAAAAATTTTATACGGCAGCCACCTATGCGATTCCGTATATTTTGCTTGATTATAACACATTCATCCCGAAATGCACAGGGAAAAGGCACTTGAAATCTTAATTTTTTCCAGTAAAATCAAGGCTTTGCACGAATTGAATAAATTTTTTTAAAAAATTTGAAAAAAGGGGGTTGACTTTTATATGGGTGTTGATATATAATACAACATGTCGCAAGCGAGAAAACAACTTGCTAAAGCGCATAGGGCTATCGCCAAATGGTAAGGCAACGGACTCTGACTCCGTCATTTCAAGGTTCGAATCCTTGTGGGCCAGCTAAAGAGAACTTCGATAGAAGTTCTCTTTTTTTCTTGTGTAATAATGCGATTTGTTATAAAATAAAAACGTATATGACTTAAACAGTTATAGAAGGATGGTGTAATATGAACAAGAATTTTTTGAGAATTATTAATCTTATAGAAGAACTCGGCTCTGAAAAAAAGACACCAATTACTATACAGCAATACCAGGATATCATTAATAAAAGCTCAAATCTTTGGATGTCCAATGGTGTGGATGAAGCGTTTAGATTTATCAGAAGTTACTTCAATTTTATAGACTAGAGGAATTAGATATGGCTTTTTCATTTGACAGCAGAATACGTTACAGCGAGGTGGATTCGTCATGCAGACTGAGCCTTACGGGGCTTACCAATTATTTTCAGGACTGTAGTGTGTTTCACTCACAGTCACATGATGTGGGAATCAGATTTCTTGCTGACAATCATATAGCATGGGTGCTTTCATCATGGCAGATATGCATAAACAGGCTTCCACTGCTTAATGAACAGGTAAAGATATCCACATGGGCATATGGTATGAAGGCGTTTTACGGTTACAGAAATTTCACACTTGAAGATGCAGGCGGCAGCACACTGGCATATGCCAATTCTGTCTGGGTACTTGTTGATACACGAACCGGCAGACCGGTGAAGGTGCCTCAGGAGTTTGCGGATACATACGGTCTTGAGCCACAGCTTGAGATGGAGTGTGCAAAGCGCAAGCTTCATATTCCTGATGATATGGAGAAAAAGGGTGAGATTGAGGTCCCTCAGTTTTTTATAGACAGCAACCATCATATGAACAATGAGAAGTATGTTATGCTGGCGCAGCAGCTTCTGCCGAATGATTTTGAAATATCTGAGCTTCGTGTGGAGTACAGAAAAGAAGCAAAGCTTGGTGATACAGTTATATCATACGTGAAGTACACATCAAAGAGTGTGACAGTGGTGCTTGCGGATACGGATAAAAAACCGTATTCGGTGGTGGAGTTTTTGAGTAAGCCGGTACCGGGAAAATAATTATAATTCCATTATTTAACAACGATACAGTTTTGATACAGAAAGGACGGAAAAACATGAGATTAGGAGAATATCAGGAGCTTGTATGTGTAAAGAAGGTTGATTTTGGCATATATCTGTCAACATCTTCGGCTTCGGAGGAAAGGGTACTGCTTCCGGCAAAGCAGATTCCGGATGGAGTAAAGCAGGGGGATAAGCTTAAGGTCTTTGTATACAAGGACTCTAACGACAGACTTATTGCTACGACAAACGAGCCAAAGCTGACACTTGGAGGTTTATCAGTGCTTACTGTCAAGGAGGTGACTAAAATAGGGGCGTTCCTTGACTGGGGGCTTGAAAAGGACCTGTTTCTTCCTTACAAGGAGATGGTCAGAAAGGTCAGCGCCGGAGATGAGATACTTGTTACATTATACATAGATAAAAGCCAGAGGCTTTGCGCTACCACAAAGGGTATTTACCATATGCTGAGCACCGATTCGCCATACAAAAAGGACGATATGGTTTCAGGCCGAGTGTATGATTTTAGCGACAATTTCGGTACATTTATCGCTGTGGATGACAAATATTCAGCCAAGATACCGGTTTTTGAGAATGCCGCTTATCTGAAGCTTGGAGATGTGATAGAGGCAAAGGTCACTGATGTCAAGGCGGATGGCAAGCTGGACCTGACAATGAGGGAAAAGGCATATATTCAGATGGATTCCGACGCTGAAAAGCTCCTTGAACTGCTTGATTCATACGCAGGGGTGCTTCCGTTTTCGGAAAAGGCAAGCCCGGAGGTAATCAAGAGAGAAACAGGACTTAGCAAAAATGCATTCAAGCGTGCAGTTGGTCATTTATATAAGGAAAGAAAGATTGATCTCACAGATGGCAAAATCCGTCTTAAGAAATAACAGTATTTTTAATAAATTTTAACAGGAAAGAAGGACAATAACATGAAAAACGTTATCAGTACAGACAAGGCACCGGCAGCAATCGGACCATATTCACAGGCTATCGAGGTAAATGGTATGGTATATACTTCCGGAGTGATACCGGTAGTTCCGGAGACCGGTGAGATTCCTGAGGGCTCACAGGCACAGGCTAAGCAGGCATTTACAAATCTGTCACATCTGCTTGAGGCAGCAGGAACAAGCATGGACAATGTGGTAAAGACTACAGTTTTCATCAAGGAGATGAATGACTTCGGTGCAATAAATGAGGTATATGCCACATTTTTTAACGGAGCATACCCTGCAAGAAGCTGTGTTGAGGTTGCAAGGCTTCCAAAGGATGTAATGCTTGAGGTTGAGGCTATTGCTGTAAAATAAAATTATTACATAAGTATTTCATGCGACATAAGTCCTATTCGTTGGAAAAAGTCAAGATTTTCTTAAGAATTCACTAAGAAAACGTTGACATATATATGTTGCTTTGTTATAATGACAAAGTAATATTTGTAACAAATTCGTAATAACTGTTACAAATTCATACAACGGAGGGTAAAATGAAAGTAAATTATGTGAAACTCACAGCCGGGGTACTTACAGGTTTTATGGCTCTGTCCTCAGTGCCATATGCAGTATATGCGGCTGGACCTACTGCAGGAGTAGCTAGTTATACATCAGATATTGTTAGTACATCAAACACTCTTACAGCCGGTGTTACATCTATGTTGACAGATGTAATGTTAAAAGGTGATGAGACATCAGAGACTGCAACAGATGTTGCGACAACAGATGCTGAGCCGGTTAAATCAGCATATGCTGATACAGCAGTTGCACAGGTTAGCGACAGCGTTAATATACGTGCGAGTGCAGATGAAAACAGCGAGTCTCTTGGAAAGCTCTATAACAATGGAATTGGAACAGTACTTGAGACAACCGATAACGGATGGTACAAAATCCAGTCCGGTTCAGTAACAGGATATGTAAAAGGCGATTATGTTGTAGTTGGTGACGATGCACTTGTACAGAGCGCAGGACGTCGCGTGGCAACAGTCAATACTGAGACACTCAAGGTCAGAACAACAGCATCTACTGATGCAGAAGTACTTGGTCTCGTGTCCGGAGAGGATGATCTCACAGTTGTGGATGAGTCAACAGCTGGATGGGTAGGTGTATCTACAGCAGACGGTACCGGATATGTATCTACAGATTATGTGACACTCGATACAGAGTTCACTTATGCTGAGTCTAAGGAAGAGGAAGCAGCAAGACTTGCCAAGGAAGAGGCAGAGCGTAAGGCGGCTGAGGAAGCAGCCAGAAAGGCTGAAGAGAAAGCTAGAAAGGCTGAGGAAGCAAAAGCAGCCAAGGCAGCAGCAAAGAAGTCATCTAAGTCTTCAAGCAAATCATCAAGCAGTTCTTCATCAGAGAAGAGCTATAGCGCACCAAGTGGTTCAAACGGACAGGCTGTTGTTAATTATGCATCACAGTTCGTTGGCAATCCTTATGTTTACGGTGGCTCAAGTCTTACAAACGGAACAGATTGTTCAGGATTTGTAATGTCAGTTTATGCACAGTTTGGCATCAGCTTACCACACAGCTCATCAGCAATGAGAAGCGTTGGATACGGTGTGAGCACAAGCGATATGCAGCCTGGAGATATCATCTGCTATAGCGGACATGTTGCTATCTACTGTGGTGGAAACACTATTGTACATGCAAGCAACCCATCAGACGGTATCAAATATACATCACCGGCTAACTACAAATCAATCATTGCAGTTAGAAGAATTTTCTAATAAATTCATGCCGGATAGGTAAATATGAATCTATAAAGACCTTCATCTCATCGAGATGGAGGTCTTTTTTACATAGAGAAACTTTATTTTTGTTTATGATATTTGAAATAAGTGGCCTGTATGATATACATATATGTTTAAAAACGGGACTAATTTAAACAGAATGGAAAACAGGGCTGTCAAGCGTAATTTTTATTACATATATCAAAATAGCAACATGCACAAAAAAGTGGATATGCTAAACCCGGTAAATTCGGATTGGGGATAAATGTGGATAACTATCAACAAAAGTAAACCTCAAAGTGCCCTTAAAATGAGTTATGCACGGAGTTATGCACATTATCCACATTTTTGAATGAGAGCAAAAGAACAACTGTTTTGTAAAGTTCTGATAAAGTTGCACTAAATTAGTAATATTTCGGAAATAATATTGACATTTTAATTGTAAATAATATGATTAAAATGCTTTATAATTGTCGGACAACTTGAAAAGTGTTGATTATGTAAGTTAATTTTGTTATACTTCAAATTATGATTAAAAAGATAGATATTGCAGGGCTACAACTTGATAACTATACAGTACGTGAGATGCTTATGAGAGTCGACAGGCGTATTTCAGAGAAGATACTCACTACAATAGAGGAAGTGAATATGGATACGCTGGCATTGGCGGAGTCTGATGAAGAGGTGAAGCAGGCGCTGGAGGCGTGCGATTATTCTGTCATTGCGGATGAAGGCATACTAAGGGCGGTATCGGCAGATACTTTGCAGCGTCGGCATGAGATAGAAGATCATGACTTCTTTTATGAGCTTTTTAAGAGGCTTGAGAGGAATGATAAAAAAATCTTTGTGATTGCAGAGTCGCAGAAAGCTGTTGATGAGGCTGAGGAATTTCTGCTTGGATTATTTGACAGAGCGCGAATATCCGGCAAGGGTGTTCTTGATGACTCACCGGGATGCAGCGAAAATCTTGTCAATGAAATTAACATCGTTTCACCTGATGTGATTGCATCATTTCTTCCGTCTCCGGCACAGGAGAAGTTCCTTTTACACAACAGGGAAAAGCTGTTGATGAACCTCTGGTACGGAATCGGAAATAATAAGTTCATGGGGAAAAAGCATGGATTTATTGGAAAAATAAGAAAAATGCTTGATGTGAAGCGCCTTACGCATCTTATCAACACCTATGAACATAGACAAAACAGTTCAATATAGTTAATTCTTATAACAATAAAAGAAAAAATAAGAGGAAGATCGGAAGAGCACACGTCTGAACTCC
>OMGI01000695.1_pt1 | contig 24738 bp, 20 predicted proteins | sample 1645801 | NCBI WGS metagenome assembly OMGI01 (sample SAMN05578584, study PRJEB25193) | human gut metagenome | biome: Human Microbiome; feature: human-associated habitat; material: feces | host: Homo sapiens | place: USA:Birmingham
ATACCAGATGAAAGCAGATTCTATCCCCGTAAAAGAACGCGTCTTTGAAAAAGCGTGTGTTTAAGGCTTACCGTAATGGCAGATATATATGCGACTGGACGGTGGATGTACAGAAATCATCGGTAGCCGCTTCTGTAGAAAAAGTAAATGCATGGGCTACTAAGGCTTATATCAGTGGAAGTTTTCGTGCTGGAACTGATATCTCTGTGGAATATCGTGTGAAAGGTAATGAGGAATGGACGAAATTGGATAATTCGGCTATTACTGAAACAGGAAGCACTTCTTATTCTGCTGAACTTACGGGGTTGCAGAGTGGTACGGATTATGAAGTACGGGCACTGGCCGGAGGTGGTGAAGGCGATGTATATTCTTTCCAGACGGAAACGATTGTGACTCTTCCCAACATGAATTTCGAAACTTGGACACAGGATGGAAAAACTTGGTATCCGAACCCTGTTGCCGATAATCTGGATGATCCGCAGGCTTATTGGGCTACAGGTAATGAGGGAGTGACTATTTATAAGGAGTCGAGTACCGTACCTGTTACAGGTAGTGATGCTTATAAAGGAAAGTCTGCCAAAATGTATACGTACGGAGATATTTTATTGGTCGGTGCTGCTGCCGGTAATTTGTTTATCGGGACTTATAAAACGAATGTAGGAAAACCTGAGTCGAGTCCGTCGTTTGGACGTGCTTATTCTGGAGCCCGTCCTACAAAACTGAGTGGGTATTATAAATATAAATCAATGCCTGTTACATACGCTGGTACTGTTCCCGGAAATCTGAAAACAGATCAATGCCATATTTATTTAAGATTATGGGATGATGCCGGACAGGAAATAGCTTATGGTGAGTTTATTGGTACAGAGACTGTTACTGAATATACGAAATTTGAGTTTGATATTAAGTATAGTAATACTGAATCGAAACCTGCGAAAATCGCGATTGTTGCTACTTCCAGTAAGTATGGCGGTGATTTTGATGAGAATGGAAAGAAAGTAATCGGACAGGTTGGCGACGGCAGTACGTTGTGGGTAGATGAATTTGAATTAGGTTATGAATAAATTAGTTATTGAATATATGAAGTGGATAGGAGGCTTGTGCTCGCTGCTGCTATGTATGCTACTGGGAGGGTGTCAGGAGAATGAGGAAACTGATTTATCTGGCAAAACGGGATTGCTTGTTACCTTGACTGATGAGGATAATAAAGCATATTCACGTAAAGCTCCTTCTGAGTTGGAAGATCCGCTGACAGAAATGTTTCAGTTGAAGATTCTATATAGTGGTACCGATAAATCTGCCTATAAGGGAACTTGTAAGGAATATGTTTTATTACAGGAAGGCCTGTACGATTTGACTGCTACGTATGGTGATAATCCAGTGATTGCATTGGATGCTCCCTATTATGTAGGAAGTTTGAATGCACGGGAAGTGATAAAAGGAGAAATGACTTCAGCTTCTATATCTTGCTCTGTAGCCAATTCTCTGTTGTCTGTCATTTATAACAGAGAGAGTCTGAACAAGATGTATGAATCCTATTTCGTAACAGTATCTGTAGGCAGTGAGTCTGTCGATCTGGATGCTGATTCAGGAAAGAGTGCTTATTTTCGTGCAGGTTCGTCAGTGAAGCTGGTTTTCCATGGCCGTTTATCTGGTACGGGAAAAGAGGTCGTATATGATATTCCGGATCAGGAGCAGTTTGCAAATATTGCAGTAAAGACTCATGTAAAGGTTACATTAGGTCTGGGTGATTCAGAAATTTCATCGGGAGTAGGTATTTCTATTGAGAAACTTGAAACGGAAACGGTTTCTATTGCTGAAACGATACCTTCAGAGTTTATGCCTAAGCCGAAATTGGAATCGGATGGTTTTCTGAATAACGAGCTCTCGTTCGCTGAAACAGAAAAAAAATCGGCAACTATTCGTTTGAAACTTTCATCTGCCTTGCAGGAGTTGAAGTTGAAATTTAATTCGGCAGATACTAAGTTTGCTGGATTGGAACAAGGAAAAGAATATTTGTTGTCTAGTGCTGAAGATAAGTCTGCGATTGAAAATGCATTAGGTATTTCCTTACCGGAAGTTGGAGCAACGGAGGCTGTTTTGGATTTTACTTCTTTATTACCACAGCTGATGACGAATAAGGGAGCAACTGTTACGTCAACAATAGAAGTGGATGTGAAGGCCAATAACCGCTGGGCTAGTGAAGATTCAACAGTTAATCGGGTTTATACACTTAAGTGTAATAAGCCGGAGTTCTCTATCGTAACTAATCCGGGAAACTTCTGGTGTAAGGAATTTAGTGTAGACAGCTGTGATATAAAGACTGGAGATATCGAAACGATTTCGCAGAAAATTCAATATCAATATCGTAAGAAAGGCGACGAGCAATGGATAGACTGTGATCGCTTGGTACAGTTTGACGACTATCCTGTGGATAAGCAATATCAGATACGTGCTGTTTATCGTGAGGGTATCGAAACAGAGCCAGTGGATGTGGTGCTGGAAACTCCGCAGCAGTTACCTAATTCGGATATGGAAGAATGGTATATTGAGGAAAAGAAAAAATCGGGTACATGGCCCTTTAAGGATAAAACTTATTACACTTTCCATCCTTATGCAGAAGGTAATGCCAGCTCGTCTTGGTGGGCAACAAACAACGATAAAGCTCAAGGAGGAACGTATGCTTTGGGAATTTGGTATGAAGGTTGCTTTGCATCCTGTGTCAGTTATACAGAAGATGCTCATGGAGGCACAAAAGCTGCGTTGATGTATCTTTCGGGATGTGGTGATGGCTATGCCAATACTGCGGGTACTTATGTCGGTGGTGCTATGGTAGGTAGCTTGTTTATTGGAACTTATGACTCTGGTATTATACAAGGGCATGATTTTGGTTCTCGTCCAACTTCGATGTCTTTTTGGTATAAATATAAGCCCTATAATTCTGATGCTTTCAAGGTTGTTGTGTCTTTAAAGAATGGAGATCGGGAAATTGCAACTGGAACGTATGAACCTGCTGCCTCTTCGGAAGAAGATGGTGAATATGGACACGCCACAGTTGATTTTAATTATACTGAACCTTTTGAGAAAGCAACTTCTATATGTGTGCAGTTTTTGGCCTCGAATAAAACTTCACTTTCTCAGAGTGATTTTGATTTAGGAACAACTATAACTTATCCAGTGATTGGCGATTGGACTGTGCATATGGGAAGTATTTTGAAGATAGATGATATTTCCTTGGCATTTGATAAATAAAAGATGAAGTCATGAAACGAAATATACTTTATATATTGTGTGGAATCTTTTTGCTGATTGGTTGTCAGCAAAAAGAAGTTTTATCTGGGGCAGGTTATATGTCTGTTTCTGGTATAGAAGTCCAATCGCAAACTGTGGCAGAAGTCGCTTCGCGTTCAACTGATGATATAATCTGGACTGTTGAATTGTGGAAGGGGGGTGAGATGCTTCGCACACTTTCTACTGAAGAAATGCAGAATAAAATCGAATTGGATGCTGCAGATGATTATATGTTGAAAGTGTATAGTCCGAATTATGGAGTGGAAAAAGGCTGGACTAATGATGAAAAAGGCGAGCCTGTTTATTATACGGAAGTTCCTTTTGTCGTAAAACTGGGAGAAACTACTGGATTGAAAGTTAAGGTTACTACGATTACATTTGCTGTAAGCCTAAATCTGTCGGAGGTGATCGGGGATTGGTTACAGGGATATGATTTTACAGTGACTGCTGGAGATAGAACTGTAGCTTTAGACAATGGAGATATTGTTTATTTTCCCTATTCTGAAGGTGTTTCTTTCAGTTATCAGTTGACTTTGACAAACTCTGATTCAGAAACGAATACATTAAATGGTGATTGGGGAAAAGATGAAGGAGAAGTCATAAACACAAATACGATATATACTGTTGTTTACAACTGGGATACTCATTCTTTGTCTTTGAAAGAGTAAAGGATTGATAACATTCACAAAATCCTTCTTGTTCTTCATGAATAAAGGAGGATTTTTTGTTGTTGTGAACAGTATTTACTGATATAAAAAACGGGTGGAACGTTATTTACATTCCACCCGTTTCTGTTTTTATGTTAGGGATAATCTGTTTATACAATACCCTGAGCCATCATAGCTTTGGCAACTTTCATGAAGCCGGCAACGTTTGCACCTTTCACGTAGTTGATATAACCGTCTGGTTCTGTACCATACTGTACACAAGCTTCGTGAATGTTCTTCATGATGCTCTTCAGTTTTTCGTCTACTTCTTCCTGACTCCAGCTCAGTTTGATAGAATTCTGAGTCATTTCCAAACCAGAAACAGAAACACCACCAGCATTAGCAGCTTTACCCGGAGCATAAAGAATTTTAGCTTCCTGGAATACACGGATAGCTTCTGGAGTAGAAGGCATGTTTGCTCCTTCCGAAACAGCGATTACACCGTTTGCAACCAATGCTTTTGCATCGTCGCCATTGATTTCATTCTGAGTTGCAGAAGGAAGAGCGATATCTGCTTTTTCGTTCCATGGACGAGCACCTGCTACATATTTACAGCCATACTTTTCAGCGTATTCGCGGATACGGCCACGGTACAAGTTCTTCAGTTCCATGATGTAATCCAGCTTTTCACGGTCGATACCGTCCGAATCATAAATATAACCGTCTGAATCAGACATTGTAACAACTTTTGCTCCCAGTTGGATCAGTTTTTCTACTGTGTACTGAGCTACGTTACCTGAACCTGATACAAGACAAGTTTTACCTTTAATATCTATGTTACGTGTCTTAAGCATTTCCAGCAAGAAATAAATATTTCCGTAACCAGTTGCTTCAGGACGAATCAATGAGCCACCAAATTCACGACCTTTACCTGTCAATACACCGGTAAATTCGTGAGCCAGCTTTTTGTACATACCGAACATGAAACCTACTTCACGACCACCAACACCGATATCTCCGGCTGGAACGTCTGTTTCAGGACCGATATGACGCCATAACTCCAACATAAACGCCTGGCAGAAACGCATTACTTCTGCATTTGACTTACCACGTGGAGAGAAGTCAGAACCACCCTTACCACCACCCATAGGAAGTGTTGTCAGAGAGTTTTTGAATGTCTGCTCGAAAGCAAGGAATTTCAAGATACCTAAGTTTACAGAACTATGGAAACGGATACCGCCTTTGTACGGGCCGATTGCATTGTTGTGCTGAACGCGATAACCCATATTAGTCTGGATATTGCCTTTATCATCCATCCAAGTTACACGGAACTGATAAACTCTATCAGGAATGCACAAGCGTTCAATCAAATTTACTTTGTCGAATTCTGGGTGTTTGTTGTATTCTTCTTCGATAGTGCCTAACACTTCTTCTACTGCCTGGTGATATTCAGGCTCATTAGGAAATCTTCTTTTCAGATCTTCCAATACTTTAGCTGCATTCATAAATTATCTATTTAGTTGTTGGATTATTTGATTTTCTAAATTGATCAATTTTTGATATGACAAAAATATAGATAAAAATTTATTTGTGCAACATTTGATAAATAAAATCAAAGAAAAAATATCAAAATATTTGATTTTGTGAATTAAATATGTGTAAATGCTTATTATTTATTGTCTTTCATAGATTTAGCGATAGGAATAAATACCAAAGCTCCTGAAATGAGAAGCATTGTGATAAGCGGTCCGTCAATACGTGGAGAAGAAGTCAGGACTACAAAACAAAGAGCTGCCCAAAACAGGGTAAGTATGACACTTTGGGTTTTTGTTAGTGGTTTTCTCATAGCTTTTGTTTATGGATAAAAAAGGAAAAGCTGAAATCAGAAAATGAAGTAATTCTTCTGTGAATTTTAATTCGTCATTTTCCCGATTTCAGCTTTTCCTTTTATAAAGGGTTTAACATTGTTTCTTTTTCTTATCTACTATTGCATCGATACAGGCAATAGCGGTGATATTCACGATATCACGTACAGAACTTTCTATATCGGTAAAGTGGATAGGTTTGTTCAATCCCATCTGAATCGGACCGATAACCTCTGTCTCACTCATATTTTGTATAAGCTGATAAGTTGCATTTGCCGAACTTAAGTTAGGGAATACAAGCGTATTGACTTCTTTTCCTTTCAGGCGTGTGAAAGGATATTTTTCATCACGCAATGCATTGTTCAAGGCAAATTTTACCTGCATTTCTCCGTCGATAGCTAGTTCCGGATATTCGTTGTGCATGTAGTTTATTGCTTCGTGTACTTTTGCCGGACTTCCTTCAGTATCTGAACCGAAGTTAGAGTATGAAAGCATGGCCATAACCGGTTCCTGATTGAAGAAACGTACTGCCTTTACTGACAATTTTGCTATGTCGATGAGTGTATCGGTATCCGGATGACGGTTGATCAATGTATCGGCGATGAAATATGTTCCTTTCTTGGAATTCAGGATGTGCATTGTTCCGAAATGGTTGTATCCCGGCTGTATACCGATAACTTCCTTGGCTACTTTGATAGTATTTGAATATTTGGTGTACAGACCTGTAACAAATGCATCGGCTTCTCCTGTTTCCACCATCATCATACCGAAATAGTTACGTTCGAACATCTTGTCGTTTGCTTCGGCAAAGTTTGCTCCTTCGCGGGCACGTTTTTCACACAGTATGCGTGCGTAACGTTCGCGGCGTTCTGCTTCACGGTCGTGACGGAGATTTACGATTTCTATTCCATCCAGATTCAGGTCGAGTTCTTTGGCAAGCTTAGCTATTCTTTCTTCATTACCTAACAGGATTGGGTTACAGATACCTTCGGCCTTGGCTTCTACTGCAGCTTTCAGCATGTTGGGGTGAGTTCCTTCGGCAAATACAACGCGTTGCGGGCAGCGACGTGCTGTTTCATATAACTGGCGAGTCAGTTTGTTTTCCTGGCCCATCAGTTCACGCAGGTGATTCTTGTATGCTTCCCAGTCGGTAATCTGCTTACGTGCGACTCCCGATTCCATTGCAGCCTTAGCTACAGCCATGGAAACTTCTGTTATCAGTCGTGGGTCTACTGGCTTCGGTATAAAATATTCAGGACCAAATGTCAGGTTGTTGACATGATATGCTTCATTTACTACATCGGGTACAGGCTTTTTAGCAAGGCCGGCGATAGCTCGTACAGCTGCCAGTTTCATTTCTTCGTTGATAGCAGTAGCACGTGTATCCAATGCTCCACGGAATATATACGGGAATCCGATAACGTTATTAATCTGGTTAGGATAGTCTGAACGTCCGGTTGACATCAGTACGTCAGGGCGTGATGCCATAGCATCTTCGTAAGATATTTCTGGAGTTGGGTTTGCCAAAGCAAAAACAATCGGATGGTCTGCCATGCTTCTTACCATATCTTGAGTAAGCACGTTTCCTTTTGACAGCCCGAGGAAAACATCAGCTCCCTTGATCGCTTCTTCCAATGTATGTACGTCAGTACGATCGGTAGCGAAATATTTCTTTTGTTCGTTCAGGTCGGTACGCTGCTTGGAAATAACCCCTTTACTATCCAACATGACGATATTTTCCAGGCGTGCACCCAGCGATACATACAGCTTGGTACATGATACAGCAGAAGCTCCAGCACCGTTTACGACGATTTTTACATCTTCTATTTTCTTTCCTGCTACTTCCAGAGCATTGATCAGACCGGCACTTGAGATGATTGCTGTTCCGTGCTGGTCATCATGCATGACAGGAATGTCAAGTTCTTCTTTCAGGCGTTGTTCTATCTTAAAGCATTCGGGTGCTTTGATATCTTCCAGGTTAATACCTCCAAATGTAGGAGCGATAGCTTTTACAGCTTCGATAAATTTGTCAGGATCCTTTTCGTTTACTTCTATGTCGAATACATCGATGCCGGCATATATTTTAAATAATAATCCTTTTCCTTCCATTACAGGTTTTCCGCTCATGGCACCTATGTCACCCAATCCCAGAACAGCTGTTCCGTTTGAAATGACAGCAACCAAATTACCTTTAGCAGTATAGTCGTATGCTGTTTCAGGACTTTTCTGGATTTCAAGACATGGTTCTGCAACTCCCGGCGAATATGCTAATGACAAGTCTCTTTGTGTTTGATAAGGTTTGGTCGGAACGACCTCAATTTTACCCGGTTTGCCCTGTGAGTGATAGAGCAAAGCGGCTTCTTTTGTTATTTTGACCATAATTTTATTGGTTTTATGAATTATCAATTAATGTGTAGCGCAAATGTAGGAATAAAATAACAAATGGAAGATTTTTTCTTTTAAAAAACTGTAATTTGTATAATATGCAGAAGTTTCTGTCGATAATATTTGTCAATTAGTCGTTTTAATTTGGCTATATGTAATAACTATCCTAGTTTTATGGTTATTGTTAGTTAAACAGTTGGTTTTGTGAGTGATTTTTTCATTATATTTGCACGGTTAAAAACTAATCGGGTTGAAAAAGTTTTCTATTAAAACGATAAAACGAGGGTAAGAAAAACATTAATTTTTTTATAATATGAATATGAGTGTAAAAAGAAACAGAAGTTTTTTTTCTAGCCGAATTTCCCTTATGGCTTTAGGGTTATCGGTTTTGACTGCCTGTGGTGGGGGCCAAGGCGGCATGAAAATGGGTGACAACGAGTTTGCTGTGCAATCGGTTACAGTAACTTCTAGTAGCCAGACCACTCAGTATCCGGCTACAATCAAAGGTTTGCAGGATATTGAAATTCGTCCTCAGGTGTCAGGATTCATAGTGAAATTATGCGTAGATGAAGGAGCTACAGTTCGTAAGGGTCAGGCTCTATTCCAAATAGATCCAACTCAGTATAAAGCTGCTTACGACCAGGCTAAGGCTGGTGTAGAATCTGCCAAAGCTAATTTAAAGACTGTTACAGAAACAGAAGCAAATAAGAAAATGCTGCATGAACAGAAGATTATCAGCGATTTTGAATATCAGACAACTGTAAATAATTTGCTGACAGCTAAGGCTAATCTGGCGCAGGCTGAAGCTGCTTATGCTGCTGCAAAACAAAATTTAGGCTTCTGTACAGTTACAAGTCCGTCTGATGGTGTTATCGGAACTTTCCCGTACCGTGTAGGTGCTTTGGTTAGTGCATCGGTAGCTCAACCATTGACAACTGTTTCTCAGATTGGTGATATGTATGTATATTTCTCTATGACAGAAAAACAGTTGTTGGCTTTGACAAAAGCTGGTGGTACATTGAAAGAACAGCTGGAAAAAATGCCGGCAGTAAAACTGCAACTTTCTGATGGTACTATGTATGATGCAGAAGGTAAAATTGATGCTGTAAGTGGAGTTATCGATCAGACTACAGGTTCTGTTAGCATGCGTGCTATTTTCCCGAACAAGCAAAATATTTTACGTAGTGGAGGTATGGCAAATGTTGTATTCCCTTATGCAATGGATAATATTATTTTGATACCTCAGACAGCTACACAGGAAATTCAGGATAAGAAATTCGTTTATGTATTGCAGGCAGACAGTACACTGAAACATACGGAAATACAGGTTTCTAACTTGAACGATGGTAAGAATTATATCGTAACCGGCGGTTTGAAGGAAGGAGATAAGGTAGTAGTGGAAGGTGTTCAAACTTTACAGGATGGACAGAAGATCGTTCCTATTACTGTTGCTCAAAAAGAAGCTAAATATCAAAAAGCCCTCCAGGATCAGCGTGATGGAAATATCCAGACTGCTTTCAATTGATTGTGTGAGGAGAATAATGTATTCGTATAATATTATTAAGGAATAGAATGAAACTAGATAAATTTATTAATCGTCCGGTACTGTCAACGGTAATATCTATCTTGATGGTTATCCTGGGTATAATCGGCCTTGCTACATTGCCGGTGACACAGTATCCGGACATTGCACCTCCTACTGTTTCGGTGCGTGCAACTTATACCGGAGCCAATGCGCAGACCGTGTTGAATTCCGTTATTGCGCCATTGGAAGACCAGATCAATGGTGTAGAAAACATGATGTATATTCAGTCTACCGCTTCAAACAGTGGTTCAGCTGATATCAATATCTATTTTAAGCAGGGTACTGATCCGGACATGGCAGCTGTAAACGTGCAGAACCGTGTTTCAATGGCACAGGGACTATTGCCTGCCGAAGTAACAAAAGTTGGTGTGACAACCCAGAAGCGTCAGAACTCAATGCTTTTGATCTTTTCTATATATGACGCGGAAGACAAATATAATATTGAGTTCTTGGAAAACTATGCCAATATCAACTTGATTCCTGAAATCAAGCGTGTAAACGGTGTGGGTGATGCCAATGTGATGGGGATGGACTATTCTATGCGTATTTGGTTGAAGCCGGATGTCATGGCTCAGTATAAACTGAATCCTACAGATGTTTCGGCTGCATTGGCTGAGCAAAATATAGAAGCAGCTCCGGGACAGTTTGGTGAGCGTGGTAATCAGACTTACCAGTATACAATCCGTTATAAAGGACGTTTGCAGCAGATTGAAGAATTTGAAGATATTGTAGTAAAAGCTTTGCCTAACGGACAGGTTCTCCGTTTGGGAGAAATTGCTAATATCGAGTTAGGACGTCTTGCCTATACGTTTAACAATATGGTAAATGGGCATAAGTCTGTAACTTGTATTGTATATCAGATGGCTGGAACAAATGCTACCCAGACTATTTCAGATCTGGAAGCTACTTTGGCCAAGGCACAAGAATCATTGCCTGCCGGATTGAAAATCAATATCGCGCAAAATGCCAACGACTTCTTGTTCGCATCTATCCATGAGGTAATCAAAACATTGATAGAAGCCTTTATTTTGGTATTTATTGTTGTATATGTATTCTTGCAGGACTTCCGTTCTACATTGATTCCGGCTATTGCCATTCCGGTTGCATTGATTGCTACCTTCTTCGTTTTGAAACTGATTGGATTTAGTGTGAACTTGCTGACTTTGTCGGCAATGGTGCTTGCTATTGCGATTGTAGTCGATGATGCCATTGTGGTGGTAGAAGGTGTTCATGCTAAGTTAGACCAGGGATACAAGTCGGCTCGTGAAGCTTCTATCGATGCCATGAGCGAGCTGGGTGGAGCTATCGTTTCTATTACACTGGTCATGATGTCGGTGTTCGTTCCGGTAAGTTTCATGGGAGGAACAGCTGGTACATTCTATCGCCAGTTTGGTTTGACTATGGCTATTGCTATCGGTTTCTCAGCTTTGAATGCGTTGACCCTTTCTCCGGCCTTGTGTGCGTTATTCCTGAAACCTCATACAGGCGAACATGGTGAAAAGAAAAAAATGTCGTTGATAGATCGTTTCCATGTATCATTTAATACGGCATACGATTCAGTATTGAAGAGCTATAAGAAACGTGTTGTATTTTTTATCCATAAAAAATGGTTGTCGTTCGGTCTGGTAGGTGCATCTATTGTCTTGCTGATATTCTTTATGAATACCACTCCGACAGGTATGGTGCCTAATGAAGATACTGGTACAATCATGGGTGCTGTAACATTACCTCCAGGTACTTCTCAGGAACGTGCAATGGAAGTTTTGGCAAAAGTAGACAGCTTGGTTGCAGCCGATCCGGCAGTTGAATCACGTACCGTAATTTCAGGTTTCGGATTTATCGGCGGTCAGGGTCCTTCGTACGGTTCTGTCATCATCAAGCTGAAAGACTGGGAAGAACGTTCTATGATGCAGAATTCGGATGTAGTTGTAGCTACATTGTTTATGCGTGCACAGAAAGTCATTAAAGATGCGCAGGTATTGTTCTTTGCTCCTCCGATGATTCCGGGTTATTCTATCTCGAGCGATATCGAGTTGAACATGCAGGATAAGACAGGCGGTGATCTGAATCATTTCTTCGAAGTGGTAAACAATTACATTGCAGCATTGGAACAGCGTCCGGAAATCAGCCGTGCACAGACTACCTTCAATCCTAGTTTCCCGCAATACCAGTTGGATATTGATGCTGCAGCTTGTAAGAAAGCCGGTATCAGCCCGAGAGATATTCTTTCTACTATGCAGGGTTATTACGGAGGATTGTATGCTTCCAACTTCAACCGTTTTGGTAAGATGTACCGTGTAATGGTTCAGGCAGAGCCCGAAGCAACCAAAAATCTTGAATCGCTGAACAGCATCAAGGTAAGAGGCAGCAATGGTGAGATGGCACCGATTACTCAGTTTGTTTCCATGAAGAAAGTATATGGTCCGGATGTCATCAGCCGATTCAACTTGTATACTTCTATCAAAGTCATGGTAGCACCAGGTTCAGGATATACTTCTGGTCAGGCATTGCAGGCTATTGCTGAAGTTGCTAAGGAAAACTTACCTACAGGATTTGGTTATGAATTAGGTGGTATGGCACGTGAAGAGGCACAAACCAGCGGTAGTTCTACCGGTATCATCTTTGTATTGTGTTTTGTATTCGTTTACCTGTTGCTGAGTGCACAGTACGAAAGCTACATCCTTCCATTGTCAGTATTGCTGTCAGTACCTTTCGGTTTGATGGGTAGCTTCATTTTCGTCAACGGATTTGCTGCTTTAGGAAGCATTCCGGCACTGAAGATGATTTTAGGATCCATGTCGAATGACATTTACATGCAGATTGCCTTGATTATGTTGATGGGTCTGTTGGCAAAGAATGCGATTTTGATTGTAGAGTTTGCCCTCGACCGTCGTAAGCAGGGAATGAGTATTTCCTGGGCTGCTGTCTTAGGAGCTGCTGCCCGTCTGCGACCTATCTTGATGACCTCACTTGCCATGATTGTCGGTTTGATTCCATTGATGCTGGCAATGGGAGTAGGTGCTCATGGTAACCGTACATTGGGAGCTTCTACTATCGGTGGTATGTTAATCGGTATGATTCTTCAGATTTTCATCGTTCCGGTATTGTTTGTGGTGTTCCAGTGGTTGCAAGAGAAATTCAAGCCAATCGAATGGGAAGGACTTGATGAAAGTGAAGTGGAATCGGAAATCGAACAATATTCTCCTACTACAAAAACTCATAAATGATAAAGACGACAATGAAAAAACAAATATTAGGTGCGATGTGTCTGGCTGCCGTTATGAGTAGCTGTCACATTTATAAATCATATGATCGTCCGGAATCGATAGATGCCTCAGGCATCTATCGTGACCCGGCGTCGGCTACCGATACGTTGGTTGCCGATACTTCAAATATGGGAAACTTGCCATGGAAAGAAGTCTTTCGCGATGCAAAATTGCAGGCTTTAATTGAAGAAGGATTGGCAAACAATGTAGATATGCAGGCTGCTGCTCTTCGTGTACAGGAAGCTAAAGTGATGCTGACTGCCGCTAAACTGTCGTATCTTCCTTCTATTAATCTGGCTCCTCAAGGAACAACAACTAGTATGGGAGGAGGAAGTTATGTAAAAGCTTATCAACTTCCAGCTGTTGCAAGTTGGGAAATCGATTTGTTTGGCAAGATTCTCAATACAAAACGTGGACAGAAAGTTGCTTATGAACAAAGCAAGTATGCGGAACAGGCAGTACGTTCACAGATTATCTGTGGCATAGCCAATATCTATTATTCGTTGCTGATGCTCGACCGTCAGGTGGAAATTACAACAGAAACTGCTGCCATCTACAAAGAAAATGTACGTGTAATGGAAGCTATGAAAGTGGCTGGTATGACAACTGAAGCGGGAGTTGCACAAATGCGTGCTGCTAGTCATCAGGTAGAAGCTTCGCTGATGGATTTGAAACGTCAGGTACGCGAAACAGAAAACTCTCTGGCTGTATTACTGGCTAAAGCTCCGCAAACTATCGACCGTAATACTCTGGGCGAACAGGTAATGCCTGAAGAATTGACAGCCGGTGTACCATTGCAGTTGTTGGAAAATCGTCCTGATGTAAAGATGGCAGAAATGACATTGGCAGCAGCTTATTATACCACGAACTCTGCCCGTGCAGCATTCTATCCAGGTTTGAACATAACAGGAACAGCCGGATGGACAAACGGTTCAGGTATATCTGTAGTTAATCCAGGTGAATTTATGTTGCAGGCACTGGCTTCATTGGCTCAACCTATATTCAATAACGGCAAACTGGTAGCCAATTTGAAAGTTTCTAAGGCAGAAGAAAAAATTGCCAAGATGAACTATCAGCAGACGATATTGGAAGCTGGTAAGGAAGTAAGTGATGCATTGTTCTTATATGATACACAGAACAAGAAACTTATAGAAGACCGTGGACAGGTAGAACAGTTGGATAAAGCTGTTACTTATACCAAAGCTTTGTTCCAGAGTGGAGAAGCCACTTATCTGGAAATTCTGACAGCACAGCAGAATTTGCTGAGTGCACAGCTGAGCGAGGTTTCTGATAGTTTCCAGCGTATGCAAGCTGTTATAAACTTGTATAGTGCTTTGGGAGGAGGAAGAGAATAATTAACCTTAAATATGAAAGAAACTATGATTAGTCCTTTAGCTTACGTTGACCCGTCTGCCAAGATTGGGAAAAACGTTACGGTACATCCGTTTGCTTATATCGACAAAAATGTCGAGATAGGCGACGATAATGTGATTATGCCTTATGCCAGCTTGATGAGTGGTACTCGCATGGGAAATGGCAATAAAGTGTATCAGGGAGCTGTTGTTGCTGCAGTTCCACAGGATTTTGCTTATACAGGTGAAGATACATTAGCCTATATTGGCAATAATAATGTAATCCGTGAAAATGCTGTGATTATTCGTGGTACACATGCCGGACATGCTACAAGCGTTGGCGATGGAAACTTCATTATGACAGGTGCACGTCTGTCACATGATGTTGAAGTTGGAAATCATTGTATTATCGGAAATGGCTCGCAGGTATCTGGTAATTGTATTATCCAGGACTGTGCGATTCTTACATCCAATGTGCTGATGCAGGGTAACACACGTTTGGGAAGTTACTCTCTGGTACAGGGAGGATGCCGTTTTATCAAAGATATTCCTCCTTATATCGTGGCAGCTCACGAACCTATTGCTTTTTATAGCATAAATACGAAAGTGCTCGAGCTTGCAGGTTTCTCTGAAACTCTGATTAAACATATTGCTCAGGCATATCGTATTCTGTATAAGGCAAATACTTCTCAGCACGATGCATTGCTTCGTATTCAGGAACAAGTTCCTAATAGTCCGGAAATCGAACGGATTATAGAGTTTGTAAAAACATCGAAGTTAGGCATTATTCATTAATTGTATTTTATGGCAGGCGTAAAGAGAAATAAGTGTGACAGAGCAGAGCTGAGGAAACGAGTAATACTAGAAGCTTCCCGTGCTTTTGCCAAATCTGGCATCAAGAATGTTCATATGGACAGTCTTGCGTGCGCACTTTCTATATCCAAACGGACTCTTTACGAGCTATTCTGCGATAAAGAACAGCTTTTGCTGGAAGTGTTTGCCATGCACCAGCAAGAGATGAGTACATACATTAGCGAAGTTGCTTCCAGAGCTGAGAATGCTCTGGAAGTAATCTTTGCTTTTTATAAGCGTAAGTTGAATGAGTTGGGACAGATAAATCCGCTTTTCTTCCGCGATTTACGTAAGTATCCTAATGTGTTGACATATATACGCGAACATCAGAAATTGAACGATGCAGCGGCATTGGTACATTTCCAAAAGGGAGTAGAAGAAGGCATATTCCGTAATGATATAAATTTTGCCATTATTAATCAGGCAATGTCGATGCAGATGGAAATGCTGATATATTCGGATATAACAGAAAATTACCCTATTTCAGAAATCTATAGTGAAGTTACTTTCCTGCATATGAGAGGAATTACTACCCCGAAAGGTATGCAGATGGTAGATGCTTTTTTACAGTCAGTAAAAGAAAAGCCTTGATAATACCCCCTATATTCTTCAAAAAACCTCTATCTTTGCAGCTGTTTGCAAAGAATCATCGATGAAGAATAAAATAACAATAACTTTTGCCTTTACATTACTGGTAGTCTGCGGACTATTGGCACTCTATTATTTGCCTCCTGTAAATTTTAACGGGAGTCCTTTGCGTAAGGTCGATTTATTATCCGACTTACGTCCTGATCCTGTAATCGAAGAAGTTTCCGATACCGATTCCATACCTTTGCCTGTTGTGGCAAAGCCTATATTTGTTGATACTTGTAAGGCTGGTATGACCTGTATAGAAGACTATGCAGATTCTCTGGAGTTGGGAATGGGAGCTTTCTATGAAGCTTTGGAGAATCGTGCTTCACTCAATCGTCCCGTTCGTATCGCTTATTTTGGCGATTCCTTTATAGAAGGTGATATATTGACAGCCGATTTACGTACTCTGTTCCAGCAGAAGTTTGGAGGAAGAGGTGTAGGATACGTGCCTGTAACTTCCCGTATTGCTGGATTCCGTCCCACTGTAAAACACACTTTCAGCGGGTGGGAGAGCCATGCTATAACCGACTCCGTTGTCTTTCATCGTTCCATGCAAGATATATCTAATCATTATTTTATCCCTCGTCAGGGAGCATCTGTCAGTCTGAAAGGTGGTAAAAATTATACTTCTTGTTTGGATACATGCGATATATCTTCTTTCTATTTCTTTTCGTCTGATTCCGTAAAACTGTCCGTACAAGTCAATGGAGGTGAGGATACAGAATACATTTTCCCCGGCGACAGTACGGGAATGCAGGTTGCCCAGGTAGAAGGTAGAATAGGAAATGTTTCTTGGAATGTATTGCAGGCTGGAAAAAATACCCGGTGCTTTGCTGCTACAATGGATTCGAAAGAAGGAGTTATACTCGATAATTTCAGTACCCGAGGCAGTAGCGGACAGCAACTGGCCAGCATTCCTCTGTCTATCCTGAAAGCATACAACCGCTTGCGTGCCTACGATCTGATTGTTTTGCAATATGGATTGAATGTCGCTTCCGAAAATGTATCGAACTATTCTTATTACACACACGAAATGGAGAAAGTTGTCAGACATCTGAAAGAAGCTTTTCCTGAAGCAGCTATTCTGATAATCGGAATCGGCGACAGAGAAAATAAAACAGAAACCGGAGAATTGCGAACTATGCCTGGAGTAAAAAATCTCATCCGCTACCAGCAGGCTTTGGCTGCAAATACTCATGTTGCTTTTTGGAATATGTTCGAAGCGATGGGAGGGGAAGGAAGTATGGTAGAAATGGTAAACAGCAAACCGGCAATGGCAAATTATGACTATACGCATATTAATTTCCGAGGAGGAAAACATCTGGCAAAAATATTGTTCGAAGCGCTGATGTACGACAAGGAACAATACGAAAAGCGTAAGGCATATGAAAATTAATGCACTATGAAACAGCTGAATGTTCTGATTTTTTATCTGCTTAGTGCTCTGGGACTATTAGTTGTGAGGCCGGGGTATGCACAGGATGCTATACCTGTATGTCCAAAGCCGGATACACATTCATCTCCCGTCTATCCAAGCCGTGAGATGAAACAACTCATGCAGTTTGTTGCAGTAGACAGCCCGATGCCCGATGTTTTCAAGAATGTTACAGAAAACGAACTGACAGATCCTGCGGGCTCTTTATATCCTTTTTGGGAAAAGCTCGGAGAATTAGACCGTCCGTTACGTATTGTACATATAGGCGATTCACACGTCAGAGGTCATGTTTTTCCCTATGTAATGCGTTGCTGTCTGGAAGATGATTTTGGAGCAAAGGCAGTAGAGCATATTCCTGTATCGTACCATACCTCTGGAATAGCAAAGGAAACAGGTTCGAACGGCATAGTATACCATATTCTTGGTGTAAACGGAGCAACCTGCCAGACTTATTCTACTCCGGAACGCATTCATGAAATTGTAGATTTACATCCTGATCTGGTCATACTGTCATTCGGGACCAATGAGGCACACGCACGTCGTTATAATGCATCGGAGCATACACAAGCTATGAGCCATCTGATAAATATGTTGAAGACAGCGTGTCCTGATGTTCATTTTCTCATGACAACTCCTCCGGGAGCATATGTCAGAAACGGGAGAAGAGGCAGAGTTATCAATCCACGTATACCGCTGGTTGTAGAAAACGAGTTGGAATTTGCCCGTGAGCATGGCATTGCTATCTGGGATATGTATGACATCGTAGGAGGCCGACAACGTGCCTGCCTTAACTGGAATGCAGCAAAAATGTATCAGCGAGATAAAATACATTTTACCCGCGAAGGATATACTTTACAAGGATTATTATTACATGAAGCATTTATAAAAGCATACAATAATTATGTGGCAACTAGATTGGACTAAACTGGCAGACATACTGACTTACGATCCCCGGCAGCCGATGATATTCAGCAGCGGACTGTTTCTGTTTCTTTTCCTCGGATTCAGCCTGATATACGCACTTTTGCAGAAACGTACTACGGCACGTCTGCTTTTTGTATCAGCTTTCTCTTATTATTTTTATTATAAGAGTAGCGGTGTCTATTTCTTTTTATTGGGAGTCGTTTCTGTAAGCGACTATCTCTTGGCCGCTAGAATGGCACGTACCGAAACTCTTTGGAAACGTAAAATGCTGGTTGTAGTGAGCTTATGTATCAATTTAGGGCTGTTGTGCTATTTCAAGTATACTAACTTTTTCTATGAAATACTCTGTCCGTTGTGGAACGGCCATTATGAAGCTTTCGATATCTTCCTTCCCGTAGGAATATCTTTCTTTACGTTCCAGTCGCTCAGCTACACTATCGATGTATACCGCCGTGATTTGAAGCCACTCGACAGTCTGTTGGACTATGTGTTTTATGTTTCATTCTTTCCACAGCTTGTAGCAGGTCCCATCGTACGTGCCCGTGACTTTATTCCGCAAATCCGTCAGCCCCTGTTTGTTTCGAAAGAAATGTTCGGACAAGGAGTATTCTTTATTGTGAGCGGATTATTTAAGAAAGCCGTTATATCCGATTATATAAGTATAAACTTTGTAGAGCGTATTTTCGATAATCCCAGTCTGTATTCCGGTTTGGAGAACCTATTTGGTGTTTATGGCTATGCCTTACAGATATACTGCGACTTTTCCGGATACAGTGATATGGCAATCGGTATTGCTTTGCTGTTGGGCTTCCGTTTCCCGATAAACTTCGATTCACCCTACAAGTCGGACAGTGTAACCGATTTCTGGCATCGCTGGCATATATCTCTGTCCAGCTGGCTGCGCGACTACCTGTATATTTCGTTGGGAGGGAACCGGAAAGGCAAGATACGTACCTATATCAATCTTATTCTGACCATGCTTTTGGGAGGTCTGTGGCATGGAGCCTCATGGAATTTCATTATCTGGGGAGCACTTCACGGTGTAGCTCTGGCCGTGCATAAATTTATACGCAGTCTGTTCCATCGCCCCAAGAACTACCGCAGTACCGGCTGGCGACGTGTTTTTGCTGTCATCATTACCTTCCATTTCGTATGTTTCTGCTGGATATTCTTCCGTAACACCGAATTTGAGGGTTCGGTATCGATGATTCGTCAGATATTCACCTCTTTCCATCCTGAACTGTTCGTACAACTCGTAGAAGGATACTGGAAAGTATTCGTGCTGATGGGAATAGGCTATATGCTTCATTGGTGTCCGGATAGCTGGCAGAATGCATGTAGCCGTGGCATGACACGCATGCCGTTGGTAGGACAGGCATTGATTCTGATAGCCCTGATATTTCTGGTCATACAGGTAAAGAGCAGCGACATACAGCCGTTTATTTATTTCCAATTCTAGACTGAAAAATGGGGTGATTGATTTTTCCTTTTATCGTATAATAACTCATATATGTGAAGGGTGCAAAAGGGAAAAACAGAAGAAAACTTGTTTAAGAAAAAAATTGCTGATGTTTTCATGAAAACATCAGCAATTTTTTATAGAAATCTGTACAAAAGTTACAATGATTTGTACAGATTTTCAGTAGAATTTGCTGTCCTTTCTTATTTTGTAAATTTTACTTGTATCGGAATGCCAGTATATAATATACGCCAATCGATAAAACACATATTATCAATGAAATAACTTTTAAGATTGCTGCCCATTTATAATAGTCAGATAAAATGCCTGCAACCATAAACATTGTCAAAAAGATATTGAAGATACGTATGAGTTTAATGACCAGTATATATTGTTTGACAACATTATGTTTTCCAATGCGTACCGGAAAATTGATACAACGTACGGGAGCATAGGCTCCTCCAAACAATAAAGCAAATACTACTATACTGATGAATATTCCATATACTCCATAATCGGAGAGGAGGTCTGTATGGAAATAATTCCAGCATACTATTCCGATGCCAGAAAGCAAGCAGAGAGCTGCTGTACCTTCTAATATCCTATCTGCGATAGATGGATGATAATGTATTTCAGGAGCGTTTTTTCCGGAAAACGGACCTAAATTGATGGTGAACATATTATTCTTCTTTTGTATCAGTTTTCTTTGTTTTCTTTAATCTTCCGCTTTTGCGTAATGCTTCGTTGATAATCCACTGAAGTTGCCCGTTGGTACTGCGAAATTCATCCGCAGCCCATTTTTCGATAGCTTCCATCGTTGCGGCATCTACACGTAGAACGAAACTTTTAGTCGTATTCTCTTTTTTTGCCATTGGCCGTTTTCTTGATTAATGATTCAGCGTTCCTGTGTTCACAACCGGCTGGGCGGCTTCGTCGGCACAGAGCACAACAAGCAAGTTACTTACCATAGCAGCTTTTTTATCTTCATCCAGCTCTACGATATCTTCCTGAGAAAGCTTGTCGAGCGCCATGTGCACCATTGATACGGCTCCTTCTACGATTTTTTCGCGTGCGCTGATAATAGCAGAAGCTTGTTGACGACGTAGCATGACGGCAGCGATTTCCGGTGCATATGCCAGATAATTGATACGTGCCTCTACGACTTCAATGCCGGCCATAGCCAGACGTTCGTTCAGCTTTTGTTCCAGTTGTTCATTGATTTCTTCTCCTCCCGAACGTAGAGTAAGTTCATCGGTTCCCGCTTCATTGTCATCGTAGGCATATTGTCCGGCTACTTGTCTGAGAGCTGCATCACTCTGTATTTTCACAAAGTTCTCGAAAGCATTCATACGATTGGCTACAGCATTTCCAACACTGATTTCTTTGCCGTTACCAGAAGAGGTCGTATCGCTCGCCATAGTTTGTGAATCAATCTCGAACATGGCTTTGTATGTATCTTTCAGTTTCCATACCAGTACCAGACCGATAAGAATCGGATTTCCTATTTTATCGTTTACCTTGATCGGTTCTACATCAAGATTACGGGCACGTAAGGATAATTTTTTCTTGTTCATGAAAGGATTTACCCAAAAGAATCCTGTCTCTTTGAAAGTTCCTTTATATTTCCCGAAAAAGACCATGATACGCGCTTCATTGGGTTCCAGTTGCATATAACCACCAAATAAAATAAACCAGAGAAGCAAGAGTACTCCACCCAATATGAAGAATGGAGTTGTCATTTGCATAAAGCAGCAAATAATGATGCTTGAGATCAATAACAGGTGCATAGCCAGCATGAGAAATCCGTTAGCTTTAAATCCTCTGAAATTTAATTCTTTTGCTTCCATAAACTCATATTTAATTGATATTATATTGATATCACAAATTTATGGATAAAGAATAAATAAAACAACACGAGAGAGGATGTTGTTTAGCATCCTCTCTCGTGTTGTTTTTATAATGTATAGTATAATTCTTTTTTAATTACATATTAATGGAATTTAGAAATCTTATAGATCAAAACCTAAATGAAAACTTTTTTGCTATTTTAGCTATTAAAATAAAATAAGGCTGTTTCTATTTGAAACAGCCTTATAGTTGTGTTCCGACTTAATCGGTATCTCATTAAGAGAGAGTAGGAATCATTCGAATATTTTTTATTGTTGTGTTGGTAATTTTAATACATCATTAAAGGTTCCAAATGAACCAGCAGAGCAAGTATATTGCAAAGTCAACGTAATTACCCCATTTTCTACGACTCCCGATCCAGCAACATATACAGAACCATAACTAGGTTCAGTAAATACATCCTGCTGATCTACAGTAGCTGAAGCTCCATTTACTTTTATGACCATATCCTTTCCATCTTCGAAGATAGATGGCATCTTATACCATTCAGCATGGCCTGCTTTGTATACTTGTACGGGCATGTCTGTTACTCCAAACATAGGAGCTGTATAATAGCCTTCTCCTATCAGGCTCCATTCTATTCCCATGAAGTTTACTGAACTGGAAGTTCTGGTATTTCCATTTATTGCAACTACTGTAATACTATAATTTCCAACCAAATCAGTCAAGAATATGTCAACGTTTGAATTACCTGAAACACCTTCAATTTTAGTACCATTAGATATTACGTAGTCCATATAACCATTTTCTCCCATAGAAGCAATATGTTTTTCCTTCTCGGTTGCCAGTTCTGCTAAGTAATAAGCTTCACTAGTTTGTTGATTAGTAGCTATACGGAGTTGAATATCATTATCTGGGTTATAAGGCTCACCAGGAGTATAGGTGTAAATAACTGCTTTTGGAGCACCATCACTCCCTGGCTCTGTTCCTGCATCTTCAGAGCAAGAAGTTAATGCAGCTACAGCAACTAGTATAGAGAACAAGTAGGAAATATACTTTTTCATATCTCAAGTTTTTTAAAGTCAATATTACCAAATAAATTCATCAGAATCCGAACTTGGAGCTATTGGTGTCGGATTGTTTGTACAAGCAGTATTGTTCATAGTTTCCGTTTCTACAATACACAAGTTCATCCAATCTGGAGGAGTCTGTGTGTTCCAACGGAAAGTTTCTAAGTGGTTGGTATTAGCATAGCTACGAATAATACCTTTATTCAATCGTTTTATATCGAATGTAGCAAACCCTTCTCCCCAAAGTTCTACACGACGTTGCCACCATACTTCGTTTTGGAATGCGGAAGTAGACTGATTGTTGTAAGCATCATTATGTTTGCCATAAACATATTCCGGATCACGAGTTTTAGCAAAATCGGTTAGCAGTTCTATACCTTTGCTTTCATTTTGCATACCTACTGCTTCTATTTCAATAAGCTTCATTTCCTCTACACGCATGAACGGAACAGCTCCTAAGAAACCGATATATTGGTTAGTATGACCAGCTGCACCTCCCGCTGCACGGAATTTTAATGAAAATCCTCCTACTGTAGCAGGGCCAACTCCTCCTTCATATCCTGACTGATATACATATTCAGGATAGTCGGAATATGCTTTTAATTTTTCTATAATTGCTTCCTTATCAGGAACTGTTTGCCCTTCTTCATTAGTTGTTGTCAGTTCATCTATTGCAAAGTCTACGAAACATTTCTTACGAAAATCAGTGGCTGGAATTGTTTCGTATAAATGACGGTCAATGCTGAACTGATATCCGTAGCTGGATGCATATCCACATCCTGAACCATTTACTTCTAGATACATGAATGATCCCCATGAACCATCAGCATCATTTCCTACAATAACAGGGTCAGTTGACTTGAATTGCATACCAAACATCCATGAGCTGTTAGGAGTATTAAAACCAGTTTCACGGTTCAAATACTCTTCTTGACTCATCATAGTGTGGCCTTCTTGAGCCAATTTCGCATATTTTTCAGCATTAGCCCAATCTTCCATAACCTGATAAGCACGAGCTTTCAAACCATATACAACAGATTGATCAGGAGTTGAAATATCCTTACGCTGGTAACCTTCCAAATACTGTTCTGCTTTATCAAGATCAGAAATAATAAAAGCCCACATTTTTTCATTTGTTGCACGGGGGTTATTTTTCATTTCATTAACTGTGGTTTTTTCAGTAATAATGGGGACGGTTTCTGCTTGTTTGTCCAAAGCATAGGTTTTAGGAGCAAACATACGTGCCATATCCATATAATACATAGCACGCATAGCAAGAGCTATACCTGCACCTGTTTTATGTGATTCATCAGGTTCATCACCAGCAAGTGAAAGAACTGTATTACAGTTTTTAATCCATGCATAGTAAATAGTCCATGGGAATTGGGCAACTGCATATCTAGGACCTAATGCAGTACTACAAGTATACCATGTCTGATACCAGTGTCCGGCATCATCTATAACTATATCTTGTCCCATAACGTCGCGCATCTGGAAAAAGGTTGGATAACCATAATCGTAAGGATAATCTGTGCTATATAAGAATTGTCCGAGCATAGATGATGTGATACCATCTACCAAGTTTTGATAAGCTCCAGGTGCTTCGTTTACTTGATCTTTTGTTGCATAGTCTGTCATTGGGCTCAGCTCTTGGATACATCCCGTTGTCATAAAAGCCCCCAATGTAACAGCTATAGCAGAGAATAATATTTTTTTCATATTAAATTGTATACCTTTTTATTAATATTTAAAATGTCATTTGAATACCTCCTGAAATGTTACGAGCTGGAGAGTACGGAGCAATGGATGAGTTACCATCATATGAATAGCGTGGATCAAATCCTTTACGAACTGACCAGAAGCATAGGTTTTCTCCTGCTGCATAAATTCGAACTTTAGAAACTCCCTTCAGCCATTTTTTCGGGAATGTATATCCAACAGTAAATGACTGGAAGTTTAAATAGCTAGCATTAGTCAGGAAACGATCTGATTTTGAGAATGATGTGTATTTATCTCCATATTGCCAACGTGGAATGTCACTTTCTGTATTATTGGGACTCCATGATTTGAGATAATCAGATCGGAAGAGCGTCGTGTAGGGAAAGAGTGTAGATCTCGGTGGTCGC
>OMGI01000699.1_pt1 | contig 24515 bp, 32 predicted proteins | sample 1645801 | NCBI WGS metagenome assembly OMGI01 (sample SAMN05578584, study PRJEB25193) | human gut metagenome | biome: Human Microbiome; feature: human-associated habitat; material: feces | host: Homo sapiens | place: USA:Birmingham
TCAAAGTTGTAAGCTGGATAGCACCGGATATGTCTTTGATGTCGATTTGTTCCATGTCTTCAAAGTTCGGGGATAAAAAAAAGAGTGCCCAATTTTGAGCACTCACATACACGACAATAAAACCAATGTCGTGAATTAGCTTCTGTTTGCCGGATTTGGCTCGTTAAACTTGGCTGAAATTTTTCCGAAAGTTCGGTCTAAACTCTGTGCGTAAGTGACACTCTTGCCAGTATAAATAAGATGGTAAACCTCGCTACTATTAGCAGGAATCTGAATATCAACCACACCTTTATACAGTTCATCAAAGAAAGCTTTCTTCTTTGCTTGATAATCAGACTGAGAATTACTCTCGATAGTGAACGAAAGAGTTATTTCCCTCTCATCGACTTTAGGATTATTGATTATTACCCGTTTCCCATGTTCAAGTCGGCTTTTGTTCTCAATAAAATCCTTCATGGAAGCGGATGCCCCAATAACATCAAGAAACCCCTCTCCCATTCTCACACCCCATGTTGTATAAGCGTTTTCGCCATTAATTAATAATTCATCCATAGACTATAATTTTGCTGTATTCTTTTTAACTTCTGCTATATCTCTTTGCATCTGTTGAATAGGTTTGACGATTGCCCCTGTATTTTCTGAAATCTGTACCAATTCAAGATAAGATTGTGCTATCAAATCTCGCGTATCATCAGCGATATTCCTTGTTTCCGTATTTATGGAAAGTAGAGCATCTGCTTTTACTGTCAGTAGATTAAGTGATTGAGATTGAATAATATTCTGATTCTTTATCTCTTCTCCTGCAATCTGCAATGCTGTAAACCGCCCGTTCAACTCTTCGCCTGTATCTTGCGACATAGCTTGAAATCCTTTACTTGTAGAGGATTGCGAAGTGGATTCAGACTCCCATCCAAACATATCAGCCATTGCGTCACGCTGTGCTTTCATCTCATCGGCAATCTGCTGACCTTCTTCTTTCAAAGCGTTATACTCTTGTTCAGTCACGCCATCATCCATAGCAGCATAAAACTTCTTTCGCCACTCTTCCAATCTGCCCATATAGGACTCTTTCAGCATGGAGTTAAGGATGGCATTCCTCATGTAATCTTCAAAGTTATCGGCAAAGTCAGCAGAATCCGCATCCATATCAGTTAGAAGGTCATGGAAATCGTTCCTTAATGTATCCACATCAATGAGCGTTGTGTCTGTCATTTGTTGTTCTAATACTTCTTTCACTTGAGCGACACCTTCCGCTATTTGGTTGGCATAGTTTTGAGTATCAGAATCCAACTGCGCCCAGAATATATGTGCTTCTTCCTGCAACTTGGCTAATTGTTCATCCGTCAAATCAAACAAACCAGTCATGCGACCGCCCATAGCGTTTTTGAATTGACTAACAGACATACCCAATGCTTTTGCCGCATCAGCCCATCCCGCAGCAGACATATCATCGACCTCTTTGTAACCTTTGGAATGAGATTTCCACGAAGAACCGGAATTCAAATATTGCTTACCCAATACCCTTGCGGCTTCGCTCTGTGTCTTCACCAGCTCAATGGCTCTATCGTATGCCGCCTGAGCATTATCCCCTGACAGTGATTCCGCTAATTCGAGTTGTTTATCTATTACCTTATCAAGAATGTTAATGTAAGATTGGTATGCTTCTTTCGCCTCTTCATACTTTTCTGTAGTAGTATCGCTACCAAACAAGTCAAACATCTTAGTTGTAATCTGTAAAGCAGCACCGACAATGGCGAGAATGACAGACGCTTTCTCTACTGCTTGAATGGATTTAGATGCAGCCTGCGCTGTTCCTGCCATCGCATCAGATGAACTATTTGCAAGGGTTGTAATACCATCAATCATTTGCAGGGTCGATGATGCGATACTTCCAGCAGCTGATATGATTTCACCAGCAGTGCCACCTACCGTTTTGCCAATCTCATCAAATTCTTTCTCTACCTTTGAAAGTGTCTTATACAAATCCTGCCATTCCTTTTGACTGCGTTTATTAGGAGATGTATTGGTTTTCTCCGACTTCTCACTGATAGTATTCTTCAAAGACGTAACCTTAGCTCTCTGTCCGGCTAACTTGGGATCATTCGGGTTCAGGAACTCAGATCGTTCTAATTCTCTTTCAGCCTGTACCAACAATTCACGCAACTTCTCCAAACTAAGGTTAGCGATATTATCAGTCCACGCCTTGAATGAATCTTCACGCATGGCAAACTCATTGTCTATGGATTTTAGTGTTTCATCCCGCTGATACTCTAATTCATTTATTTGAGCATCAGAAGCTCCACCATCCTTTAGTTTCTTTCGGTCTGCATTAAACTTATCTTCTGCATTTTTTCGCTTGGTAAGATAATCCTGATACGAAGATAACAGCTTTTGATACTCTTTGACCTCCTCTTCGTGAACTTTACTCGTATCACTATCTTTCTTCTTACCTGCTAACTCCTTTCTTAAGTCAATGACTAAAGTTTGCTCTTCGGTCAGCTTTCCACCTTGAGCATCCTCCCATTCCTTGCGCTGCTTTTTGATAGCATCAGTTTCTTTCTGATAATCCAAATCTATCTGTTTCAGTTTCTTCTCCGTACCTTCTTTCATCAAACTGACCTCATCCTGCTGATTCTGACGGTGAAGTGAAAGAAGTTGCCCGTCCAGCTTTTCCTGATTTTCTTTTTGCTTTTTTGCTAGATTTTCCTGTCTGGTCAGTGCGCTTCCGGTTACTCCGCCCAGCTCTTTGTATGTCTTTTTGGATGCCTCCATCTTATCTTTGGCTTCTTTCACCTGTTTCGATGTAGCCGTCTGATCTTTGATTAATGCCTCATACCCTTTTTTCGCTTTCTCCCATTCGGTTTTAGCATTTGCCAAATCTTCCTGATATGTAGTTTCTTTTGTTTCCTGTCTGTTCTCAACTTCTAATTGGGCATTGATTTCCGACAAGACATCTTTCCTTGCGTTTGCTAATTCATTTTTCAGGTCTTCGATACGCTGCGCTTGGACCTTCATTTCGGAACGGTTGTTTTCCTTTTTAGCTAAATTATAAGCCCATTCCGCACTCTTTACCTGTTGTTCCAAAGATTCGACTATAGCCTGTTTTGACTGTGTTCTGGATTTTACGACCTCTTCATTATATGCTTTCCAAAAACCTGTCAAATCTTGTATATGACCTTTCTCATCAACATATTTCCTAAAGAGTGCCGGATATAGTTCCTCAATGTCTTTCAGGGCTTTGAGTTTAGTAGTATCGGCTTCCACCTCGCTATTAATGGTACTAACAAGATCCTCCAAAGTACGTTTCCTTTCTTCCTCGTCCGTGTTGAGTTTTTCTATTTTCTTGTTATATGAATCTAAAGCACGTTCTGCTGACGTTGTATTATCGGATAACGACCACATGGCAGCTCCAAGCCCCACCACAGCAGTAGCCAACAAAACATATGGATTAGTAAGCATGACAGCGTTCAATGCTTTTTGTGCCGTTGTCTGCAAAACCAACCATCCGTAGTGGGCACGTTCGGCAACAGTTAGGGCGGCAATACCTGAAGCTTGTAAAGCTTGTAAAGCCGTGACTGTCATCACAGCCACTTTATATGCGCCATAAGTTGCTACAAGACTAATAAGGATTTTCCCTACTTTCTCATAATTTTCAACCAAATAAGAAACACCGGATAGAGCTTCGTTTATAATTCCCTCGTTGGCTTTTCCTATTTCATTGAACATTGTGGAGATAGAATCTTCTATATTGCTTATTTGCCCAGTAATTGTTTTGGATTGTTCCTGCATCAGATTAAAGAACATTCCACCTTCGTTTGTAAGATTCTGGATAACTTTCTGCACTTCCGGAAAACCGACTTTTCCTGCTTCAACTAAACTTTTTACTTCTCCTTCTGCTACTCCGAATACTTTTGCTAATTCGCGAATCATAGGAATACCACGACCAGTAAATTGATTTAAATCTGCGGTATATAACCGGCCTTGCGTCATGGTAGTACCATAAAGATAAACGAGATCTCCTAGAGGCTGTGATAGACCTGCCGCAATATTACCAAGACGTATCAAATCATCATTAACATTCTCAACGTTTTCACCGTAAGCAAGAAGTTGTTTAGCTCCATTTGCAACTCCTTGCAAATCAAACGGTGTAGTAGCTGCTGTTTTGATCAATTGCTGCATGAGGGCATTCGCCTTATCCTCACTGCCAAGCATTGTCTTAAATGCAACTTCCAATTGTTGGAACTCTCCTCGGACTTGTGCTATATTTGAAATTAATTCTTTTGCAGTAAAACCAGCTCCGAATGCTGCGGCAGCTCTAGTCATACGGTTAAACAGTTCTTCAATACCTAAACCGCTTTGCTCTATTTGCTTGGACGTGTTTTTTACACCATTCTCTACTTCACGAAGTCTACGTAAGAAATTAGAATTATCACCTGTAATGTCAAAATGTATTCCAGCCATAGGTCTTTTCGATAAAAATAGTTCCGTGCAACATCACACGGCATTGCAAATATAACAATAAAATGACATAGTTAGAGTCACAAAACACACAAAATATATTCAACGGTTTATTTTCCCATCTTTAATTTTGTTTATATTATTATATAAATATATATTTGTACAATATTACAAAGTAAAAAGCAGAGCAATGGATTTTAAAGATCAAGTTGTACAGCTATCTGATAATATAAAAAAACAAAAAGACAAGATAGCCACTGAAGAAACTACAAAAAACGCATTTATAATGCCAATGATTGCAGCTTTAGGTTACAATGTTTTTAACCCTTTTGAAGTCGTGCCTGAAATGGATTGTGACTTAATAAAGAAAAAAGGAGAAAAAATCGATTATGCCATAATGAAGGATGAAAATCCTATACTTCTTATAGAATGCAAACACTGCAAGCAAGACCTAAACCTGCATGACACCCAACTACAAAAATATTTTGTAGCGTCAAAAGCCCGTTTTGGCGTGCTTACCAATGGGATAGAATATAGATTTTACACCGACTTGGAGAAAATCAATATTATGGATGAGAAACCTTTTCTTATCGTGAACATGCTTGACTTATCAGATGCGGATATAGAGCAACTAAAGAAATTCCATAAGTCATATTACAATGAAGAGGATGTTCTAAGTACGGCAAACGAGTTGAAATACACAACAGAAATAAAATCGATATTGAATAACGAATTTGCATCACCGACAGCAGAATTTGTTCGGTTCTTTGCACGTCAAGCCTACACTTCAGGGCAAATCACATCAAAGGTGATAGATATGTTTACCCCACTCGTTAAGAAATCTATCACATCTGTTATTAATGATATTATTTCAGATAGACTAAATACAGCTATAAAAAACAGCGAGCAAACATCTGACTCACCCCAAACGATAGACAATACATCCATAGAAAACACAGAAGAGAAACTCCCGGACGGAGTTGTATACATGGATAAAGAATCCGGTGTCGTAACAACACAAGAGGAATTAGATGCCTACAACATCGTAAGAAGCATCTTAAGAAAAAGCGTGGATGTGGCACGCATAACCTATAAAGACTATAAAAGTTACTTCGTTGTAAATATTGATAACAGCCAATGGTACTGGATATGCCGTGTTTCTATCGGAACAAGAAAAAAGCAAATAGGAATACCGGCAGACCAATATAAGAACTGTGAATGGATTCAGATCGACAACGTGGATGATATATTCAAATATGCAGACAGACTTGAAGAAGCACTTAAAATGGCAATAAAAAGTTGTGAACATTAAAATTAACATTAGTATTTACATTATGAAGAAGAAAGTTTTATTTTTACTGACCGTATTTCTTTATTCAATAACAGCTTTTGCTCAAGAAAAAAAAGAAGTTATCATTAAAGCTGGTACAATTGTTCCTTTGGAATCCATAAGTAATGTCAGAGCCTCCAAAGCACATGAGGGGCAGAATATTGATTTTAAAGTTTCCAGAGATGTTATCATAGACAAGGTTGTAGCCATACCGGCCGGAACTATAGCCAAGGGGGTAGTGTATGAGGCGAAAAGATCTGCATGGTTTGGAACCAAGGGAAGATTAGGAATCAGGATGCGCTATTTAACTTTGCCATCTGGTGATAATGTGAACTTCTCATCATCTGAAGTATATATAACAGGAAAAAACAGGACTCCTTTATCTGTTGTAATATTCTGCTGCACCTGTATCCCTCTGCCTTGTGGTTCCAAGGCTGAGATGAAAATCGGTTATGAGTTTGATGCATCAGTAGCAAACAATACCGTAGTAATAGTAGAATAGTCATTTTCTGATTATCCTATTTCACCGATAAATCGCGAGAGTTTTTGTATAACCCTCGTGATTTTTTTGCCTTTTATTTGTCGCACTGTTCTATTTGTCGTATTCAATCCCATTTCATAGCTTTAATTTTTGCCATATTCTCAGGATCATCGGCATTGATTACATTACGGTCTTGAGGTATGTTAATTCGCTTACGTTCCTCGTCAGACAAATATATGGACGTTACGGAATCGGCAAGAAGCAATTGCAAATTGGCATAGCTAATCCCCCAAACAACATATTCAAAAGTCCATCCGTACCGTTGACAAGCGGCATCTATCAATGTGCCATATATGCTTTTACCACCAAAGACCAAAGAATTATTATCCTTCTTCGCTTTCATGGCTTTAGCCTGCCATTCTTTCTCCTTATCAATTCCAAGATGCTTGACATATGTTGATATATCACCTTCAGGCAATACCATAACCAACAGTTGTGCCATGCTGTCATCGTCAAGCTCCTTGCAGAAGAAATCGCACCTTTCCTGTACGAGATTGCAGTCAAACAGCTCATCTTTCCTGTTGATGGTATGATAGGACAAAATACGGCACACGATTTCTTTTTTCTCTTGGCACAGTCTCAACGCTTCCATATACGGATTAGCCTTGATAATTTCCAGATTTATGCCAAGACACTCCACAAGCCTTGATATTAGGTATGTTTTTCCAAGAGTAACCGGATATAAATAAAACTGGCATTGATTTACTTTAAAACCATGTGGACGTTCAATTATAGTATCCGCAATGTTCATGTCTATAAGCTTCTTATCTTCTGACATAACGGTTCTTGTTTTTTAATTAATGCCGACTATCTTCACAGACAACCGGCATGAAAAGACGTATGAATAACAAATCAAATTTTCAAAATCGAGCGGAAACACAGATTCGGACTGTAACCTCATATCTGGTTGATATGCATGCGACCATTACACCATTTCCGCAAAACACGTGAGTACAAAGCCCCCACGCTTGGCATTACCTATCAAAAACTTATTACCCTGCAGGGGAATTGGGAGCAACTTCAAATTTATCTCCATCTCCGGATTCGTCTTCCGGATCACATTCAATCTTAGTCGGATTACCAGAAGTAGGAGTTGTTATAATCTTGCCCCATTGAATCTGTTTTTTGTCCGAACCCGGCTTCAAGGCATCAAAAGTATACGCCCAAATACCACCATCTGCTGTTGTAAATGAATCCTCAACAGAAACGGTAGTTTTCTCCATACAAAAGCCCTGAACATCAGGATCTTCCGGCTGTAAAGCAACAGCATAATTATGTGCTACCACTCCATCACTATCACTAATAGGACGTTTACGCCCTTTTGCGGCACGAATATTGAAAGTAAGAGCATAGGTGTTTTTCCCATACTTAACATCCTCATTCTCTCCTCCTTCAATCTTTGCTTCCTGCTTATCTCCTTTTGTTGTCGTCAACTGTGTGGAATCCTCTACCGGAGTAGGCAATTCTTCCCATGCAGGTGATGTCACATCAAGGTCTTTAATAAAAATACGGGGCTTACCCCATCCGATTACTGCCATAGTTCTATATTGCTTAATATAGTTAATACTTATTCATTATTTATCTCAATATACAGCTTGTTGTTGATGAAATGTTCCGTGTGTCCATCCTCAAAAGAAACACCTGTTGGATTGGTTTTCTGACTGCATTTCGAAGGCACAGTATGATACTCATCTTTCCGTATAAAAAAAAGGAACTTGCATAATTCGCATAATTCACCGACACGTTGGGTATTCTTTTCCCATGCCTTTGTTCTAGCATTCCATTGATCCCTAATATAAACATTGACATTCACATAAGCCCTCTGAATCTGACCGCATCCTTCATTAGCAAGAACAGATATAACAATATCCTCTCTGTCTGACTTGTTAGGTCTTCCCCTGTCACTCAATTTACCGGTAACATTCCGTTCAAGGTCAGTACCTTTAATCTTGTGATAAACGAACTTTGCAATATCAATATCTGATTTCATCATTTGGCAATCTGTCTCTTTAATTTTTCAAGCATCTTGGGAACTTGGTCTATTGACCATAATTCCGTTGATGCAAGCACATCCTTGTTATCCATCGCTTCCACGTATTCAGCATAGTTCATTCCGGCAACTATAACAAGCACATAGTCATTAGAATATCTTTTTACGATTTCCTCAGCTAGATCTTTTCCAACTTTTACGCCTTCTGAACCTTGCTTTACTTGGTTAAAGTCTGAGTATTGGACAATATTACCATTATGGGATATTACATAACCTACCGAACTACGAAGATTACCGGACCGGTCATACCAACTTTTATCACCTTCCCTGTCGCGTACTCTAGTCACACATTGTTCACCGAGATACGACAAAGCGCGTATTGTTAATCTTTCAACCCGTTGTGACTCCTTCATAAGTGTATTATGAATTTCATCAAGTTTGGTAGCCATTCTTATACCCATATCCTAAACCCAAATTTTACACTGAAGCTGGTAACGATGAAAACCTTTCACTTCAAATTCCCTTTCAATTTCTCCGGTAAAATTAATCTTAACCCTGTCTCCAATAGTAAACGTATGACAATTACTTGGAAGATAAACAGTGTATGAATAGCTTCTTACAACACCATCCTCAAACTCTCTTTGTTCCGCTTTTCCAGCAGGTACGGCATCACAAGGTATCGCGCCTTTCCATTCAGAGGAACCGGGATGATAATCGCCATTTTCGTCATCATATCCAGAACCGGATACAAGATATGACAAACGGTGGGGTTTTCTATTCAATACTGCCATTCTACAACAAACAATCACCTACATACACCATCGACTTAAGCTCCAGTTCTACCGAAGGCTCACCAATAGTATTGTAGATAGAGTTAACACGTAACAAAATACGTTCCTTGTCTTTATCGGACAAAGCCCCGAAGGACTTGTCCGCTTCAGAGAAATTGATAGCCTGAACCAAAGACCAAAGACAATCAGCTAAAGCCCCCTGATATTCGTTGGAATGAGCTATGTCGCAATCAAAATCATCATCGCCATTGAGATTACGTTTAATCATCACATTCTCTACAAACCCAATAGAAATCGGATAGTGTATTTCGTCTATGAGAGCTTGCTGTATTGTCTTCATGGCTTATTCTGATTTATGGGATTCAACTGCGGATTTCAATTTCGCTTCGTCAAAGTCATTCAACCTGTTCACGGCGGCAATCAGCTTGTCATCTGCAATAGTTGAAGCTAGATTTTTGCCTGTTATTTTATTAAATTCCTTGACAAACTCCGGCTTCTTGTAAGTATTTCCCCAAATAGTAATTTTCACATCACTTGAGTCAGAGCTTTCAGATGATGTGTCAACAACTTGAGCTTCCGAAACATCGTAGACATAAATCTGGTCTACATCCTCGATGATAGGAGCGACAAAAGACTGGCTAGAAGTAATCTCGCGCAACGGGTTTACAAGCGAATACTTGGAAATCAGCTTGTACGTATCCACCAACTGGTAGGTTACGCTCTTCACAGGATTAGTCTGTTCCGCTAGACGTCCGTAGACCAGCGTACCGACAACCTCGTTGCAGATGAAGACGAGACGGTTTGCGTTCCACGGCTTCACGGAGGTTTTCTTTCCGTCCTGCTCAATGACAACAGAGCGGTCTATCACCTTGAAGGTGATACCGTTGTTGTCGTCGGCAAAGGCTTCGTTGAACTTCGTTGCCGTAGGAGTTGGCAGGATGGTTTCAGCCGTAAATGACTGTCCGTTGTAATTTGCGACCAATTCTTTTGCACCTTGAGTCTGACGAAGTTTGTCGAACATGGACTTGGCAATGCAGATTTGGATAATCGTGTTTCCGTCTGCATCTGCCTTTGCAATCACACGCTTGATGTCTTCAAGAGAAATCTCATTTTTGACAGTTGCCCCAAAGGAGTTTGCCGAGAGATAGTTGAAATTCAGTCTCAACAATGCGTTCGGATTGTCTTCGTCCTTGATTGCGACATACCCGTTGGACAGCGCAAACAGGAAGTTGTATTCGTTGCGCTCGTCTATGCCGACGGAACATGCAACGGAATCGTCCGACAGCTTCTTGACGATAAGCTGGGCATTGCCTCCCTGCGCCTCCATGACATTGATGTTGTTGATGTCGGACTCCTTCAGGATTTTCGACATTCCGATTTTGGGTAGCTTCCCGTTGGCGGAAGCGATGCTGTCACGAGACTTGATTGGCAGCTCCGAGTCTACCGCAACGAAATCCGCTGCGACATAAGTCGTATTCACGGACGTGCTCTCCCATTTGTTGTCCGGTGAGAACTCTGTACGGAGCATAGCGTTCTCACCTTTGTGCAGGTAAGTAAGATTCTTGTTTCTCTTACCGTTTACCTTCTCAATAAGCCGCTGCAATTTCGGGAAAAACTTGGCGACATATTTCGCGAATAATGATTCATTCATAAGTTACCTCCTTTTTTAGTCGTGTTCAAAAACAAGGGTCGGGATTGCCGTCTTCAAAGCCACCTTGATGGTGTCAAGCGGATAAGGGCTTGCCACATCATTCACGACTCCGGTGTGCATAATCGACACGAACGGCTCTTTCACGGATTTGGTTGCGACACATACACCTACGTATTCATGACTACCCGGCAAACTTTCATAAGCATCCCCGGCAGAATTTACTGGCATAGGCTTATATGTGTCATTTTCCGTATTGTGGATAATTACGTGTCCGGCACGTATATATTCTCCTTTGAAACCACTTACATCCAATACTTTGCCGCCTTGAATCCCAGCAATGTATTTGCGAATGACTATCGGGTCGTTGCCAAACCCGAACGATTCAATTGTTCCTACATCTACTACGCTCATGTTAAATTCATTTTTTAGTTTTACAAATCAGCCAAAGCGTCTATTTCTGCATCGCTAAATGGCTCGTCTTGTTTTCCTGAACCCTTACCACCAGCAGCAGGAGGATTTGTCAATGTAGCCAAACCAGCATCCGCACGCTCTTGGTTGTAGTTTTTCAGGTCTTCCTCAACTTCCGAATAAAACTCGTCAAACTCATCATCGGTTTCAAACTTCATGCGGTCGAAACTTTTCAAGATACGACTGCCGAAAGAACCCGAATCTTTGAGCAACTCATTGAGTTTGGATTTTCTTGATGTAGTGACTTTTTCACCTTTCAATACCGAAATTTCATTGGTAAGTGTATCAACCTTATCAAGCAATCCTTTTGCCCATGCCGGAGCATCATCATTCTTTTTATTTTGTTGAGGATCATTTTTATTTGAACCCGTCTGGCGATTGTTTGAAGTATTCGATGATGTATCATCGTCGCCATCGGTTTCGTCATCGTCATTCTTTTTGCGGTTTTCTTCGATTACTCGGTTTGCAAAAGACTGGCTGACTTGCAGGTAGGGGAGAACCGCATCAATAGCTGCTTCAATTTCTGCGTTTACATCCTCATCGGAGGCATCATCTGTGGAGGTTAGGTTATCGGCAATTCTAGCAGCGATACCCATCACCTCTTTTTTATTGAACCCGAACGCCTTCACTTTCGGTTTCAATTTCAACAAAACCTGTTGTTTTCTATCCATTGTACAATGTTTTAATTAATAAAAACGGCCTGCAAAACATTACATGCAAGCAGACCGTCAACCTTCTTAACCAATACATTAAGAGCAATGAATGTATTCACGACAAGTTCGGTTGCATGTAACTTCACATGCTTTATGCAAATATACGAAAAGTGACGCTTTTAAAGCCATTTTTATGTGTTAAACTATTATAATAAAACGCACGGCACGAAAACAATCTTGTACTCCGTGTTATGAAACTGAATGTATCTGTATATAAGCAGTTATTATTTAAGATATGACGGGTTATCCTTTAAAAAATATGGCAAAGTTCCATTTCTCTTTGCATCTGCTATGCGTTGGGAATTTGTGCCAATCCACTGCTTAAATGCATTAGGTACATTCTTGACTTCATTCACACTTTCAGTCGTAGATTCACTTCTACCATCCCATTCCCAAAACTCTTCTTCTGTTTTAAGGATAGGTATTTTATAGCATAAATCATTCGGATGCCAGCCAGTCCAAACGAAATCTTTAGGATATTTACCTGCTAACCTATCGCATATATCCCCATGTGGCATACGGTGATGATGTGAAGAGCTTAGCTTTATTTCGTACCCCACAACGAAATCCATTTGTTTCCAACGCTCATTTTCAGCAGTCCGGTAAGCCATGTTAATTTCAGATCGAGCCAACCGGATAGAACGGTATTCGCAATCCTTTAAATGTTCTGCACTACCATACTTGTCTTTATAATCTTTTTGCAGTGATGGAAAATCAAGCAGATATTTAGAGATTTGTTTACTCAAAGTAATAGCACTTGTTCCTTTCTGAATAGCGCAAGATATAGCTGCTTCAAGTTCTTGTTTATAAATGGTGGATTGTTGCCAAAGTTTGGCAGAGACATTAAAGCCTTTATCCTTGCGGTTTTGGAACGCTTTCAAAGCATCAGAGTTTACTTGATATAAGACTTTGTATTTTTCCCCATCAACTTGGGCATTATAAGCCTTTAGAACTTTATTTGCCATCAAGTCTTGCACTTCATTACTATTTTTCCATTCTTCACTAATACCTCGATAGATAATCGTATGAATATAATTAACAAATTGAGCCTGTATATCCTCTATCTGTTTTTTAGTCTGTGGGTAATCAGACCATTTAAAAGGATTTTCACTATTAGATGAATAATCAGTGCGTAATACAGCTTTAGCAGCTTCCAAATTCAGAACATCATATATATGCTCCACTAAAGCTACATATTTATTCAGCCTTGTGTTAAGCTCTTGATATTTCTTCTTTTGATTCGGAATCTTAGGTTTTGACATATTGGTTTGTTTTTAATCTATTTATTAGAGTAGGCAGAAAAATCACGGTGGTAAGACAAAAAAGATTGTTCTGTTTTTAAGATTGGCTCATTTCTTATTGAACTTGTCACATACGTCACGGTTAAGAAAGCGGCTGGAAGTGAAAAACGGACAACGGCACATGAAGAACTCACCTTTCAAGTTCTTCTCGTGCCGGTCATAGCTATGCACGCAATCCCGACAATGATACTTAGATTGTGTTATTACTTTTTTTGCCATATACAAATTTGTTCTTTCTTTTATCAACCATCGGATATAAATAATGCTTCACTATAATTTTGCCACAGATAGGACAATCTTATACTACATATTCTACCGTAATTATCTTTGAATGTCTTTTCATATTTATCCCTCCTCAATTCTATCAGGTGCCGGCATTTCCAGCAGCCTGATAGCCTTAATCGTTTTTCTACCTTCTAAAATAGCTTTGCATAATCTATGGTATCCATCTGCTATTTGTCCTACTTCATCCAGTATAATAGGGTAGTCTAAAGAACAATCACGAACACGTTTGCATTGAAAGATAAAACTATGAAGCTGGCTGCACTCAAACGGTTCAACAGTCAGGTCTATATTCCACAATGGCATATCACGTACAGGGTATTCCTTTGCTTTCGCGAAATTATAAAGTGTCTGGGCTTTCCATACTTTATTTCCTCTAAGGTATTCGCTTTCGGCAAAGGTCATATTATCTATTGGTACTTTCATGTTATTCCGCACTTTCAAATAAACCGTTCATTCTTGATTGTTTTGCTTGTAAATCCATCGCATCTTCTTTATGTATCTGATCCAAAGTTGCCTCCGCATTATTAGAACCAGCTTCTCTAATAGTTTGCAACTGGCTCTTGATTGGCTTGCCACCATTCTGTTTTATAAGTCTATCAGTCATTGCATCCTCGTCCATTTGGATAAACGGAGTAATGACATGCTCAACTTCTACATTGTCAATCTCTTTAACCCATGAAGTATTCATGCTTTTCAAGAAAGCCTTGATTACACTGCATTCACGCTCAAACGATTCTATCCAATCACCACTTTCATCACCTACTTTCAGATGGGCATCAGTCAGCAAGGTCTGTCTAGCATCAAACCCGATATTTCCTAATGCTTTCATGTTCTCGAATGATATATCCGGAATTTGTGATTGTGACCAGAATAGACTAATCAGGGTACTTACATGGTACTTTAGTGCTTCGATAGCCTGAGACCATGAAACATAAGACACATCACCTCCATTTTCAACACGGAATATCCTACGGCTTTCCCCCTTATCTTCTTTTCCTTGTGTAGCCCCTGCAATTTTAAGGATAGGAGCACTGTTGTAGGCGATAACATCACTATTACGAGAAAGGGTATATTCTATCTCATTACGCAAATAAGACAAACCATGATAAATAGGAACTGGGCGATGAACATAAACACCGGGGATCTTCAATATAGCTATTGGTTCCGCTTTGATTTGTTCCCACCCAGATCCTTGCTGCTTCCACTTGTAATGGATCTTAGAAGTATATGTTTCAAAAAAAGCAATTTCTTCGTCCTTGACTTTCTTCTTGTATTCAAAAGACATAGCAACCATATCTCCCAACTCGTCAAACAACGGATACAGCCCGACGCCCTCCATCGGGGAATAGGTCTTGCATTTCAGCTTAAATTTACTTTGAAAACCATATAGAGAATTGGGATTTTCAACCGTATACCAAATGGTAAATACCTCGCATGACGCAAAATAGGCGTTGCCACGTTTAATATTCTCACTGTCTATACGAGCATACTTGTATATATTCTCAATTGCTTTCGCTATTTGTTGGCGAGTTTCATTGTTCTCAATATTATGATAGACACGTTTTACTGGAATGGAAAACATAAACTCTGTCATCCGTTTTGTAAGGAGTTTTTCAAGACCGATATAAATACGGGAAGCTTTTTCTACCGTACCATCAGATTTTACCTTATCTTTTCGACCAATGTTATCATTTACTATCGAATGCAATGTTGGTTCATAGTCTTTAATAAGATTATCCCATGAGGGGACATAGACTGACTTTCCTTTTAAGTCGTTGATGATATTATCAACCGGGCGCGTAATGTCTAATATAGCTGTTATTTCGTCCATAAATATAGTAAAGTGTCACTTGACACCTTTTTTTATATTGATTATTTAGATAGGAATTTATTCACGAAATATATTTGTCCTTTGCCGGTTACTTTGGTAGTGGTTGTTACCAATACCGAACCATCCGGCTTGGTAATTGATGTTTTCTTCAACTCAAAAAGTCCCAATTTCATAGATTTCTGCGTTGGCTGATTATAATAATCACCTTTTTGGCAAAGATAACCGTTCTCTCGCATCCAACCGAACAAACGGTTCTGACCGATATTCACTCCGTTCTGTTGGAGAATTTTTGCCAATTCAGCAATAAGGCACGAACGTTGAGAGGTACATACAGCATCGGCAAAAAGGACTTTAGGAGCATCTTTTTGGATCTTCTGCTCAGCCTCTATAAGACGCTGTTCTTTTCGTTTCAGTGTTTCTTGTGCCACAATAAGCGCACGTGCCATGATTTCTTCTGGAGTGTCGTCCATTTTGGTAGCGATGTAGCCACCTGTCTTACGGATACATGGCAACACTTCGCTTGTTACCCATTTGCGGAACTTTTTAGCTTCAGGCTTACGACTATCCAATATTGTATCATACAAACCATCCTCATCAACAAAATTTGCCTGTTGGATTCCACCGGCTGTTTCAAGGGGATACTTTGAAAGTACATCCTTATCTAATCTTTGCGCTACCTTACTGGGAATCAAATCCAAAATCTGGCATACATCTGCCAAGCAAAAGAAAGGTTCGTTATTTTCACCCATCGCAATTCTTACCTTTCCGAATTGCTCATTCTCAAAAATTTTAATTGTGTTCATAATGTAGTTCCGTACTCCTTCATACGGTGATTAGTTACACATGATACTGCTCCAAAAAGGAACCGGATAGCACAATACGTACTACCCGGTAACGTGAAGGAGCACGTTAGCATCAAATGCTATGATGCAAATATAATAAAAGTGGCTGTAAAAATGTCACATTCAACAGAAAAACTTACCTTAAATACAATATTTTATATTATCTGTTTGTATTTGGTACTATTTTTAGTACCTTTGCATAAACAAACGATTATGGGTACAAAGGAAAAACTAATAGAACGTATTTTGTCATGCCCAAAGGATTTTACCTATGATGAAGCAAAACGCTTATTCGGGATTTTTGGATACAAGGAAAGCAACAAAGGTGCTACATCAGGTTCCCGTGTTGAGTTTATAGGACCAGACGAAGAAGCTCCTTTCATTTTACATAAGCCACATCCCGGAAGCATTTTGAAATCATACGTGATAAAAGGAATAATTGAGCATATAAAGAAAAACAATTTGATTGAGAAATATAAACAATCTAAAACAAAGTAGTATGGGACTTTTAAAATACAAAGGATATTCCGGTTCTGTAGAATACAGTCCGGAAGACAATTGTCTGTTTGGCAAAGTGCAAGGGATGAGAAAAGCGTCAATCCTTTATGAAGGAAAGTCTGTAGATGAGGTCCGTAAAGACTTTGAGGAATCTATAGACTTTTATCTTGAAAACTGTAAAGAAAGAAATATACAGCCTGAAAAGCCTTATAGTGGGAAGTTAAATCTACGTATGTCACCAGACTTACATTCCCGTGTAGCCGCTTTTGCTTCCAGCACTGGAACAACAATTAATGAGTTTATCAATAAAGCCATATCTAAAGAACTTGAACACGAAATAGCTTTGTAAAATAATATATATGCAAAAAATAATACAAGAAATTAAATTTTTTCTTAATTATTTAAGAGAAGATCCATACGAATTTATTGCCATAGTATTAGGTATTTTTTGGCTGTTACTATTACTTGTTGGAAAATAATACCAGAAACAAAGAGAGGGTATGCGATACTCTCTCTTCCAAATCACTTACCATAACTTGTATCAATGACTTTGCAGCCATTTGTTCCGTCTTTCTCTGCACGCCTCTAAGGTAGGTGCACAATAAGAAAACAGCTCACCGTACAATAGAAATGCGCCGACTTTCACAAGCCAGCGCACATAAGAGCAATGAAAACACAAACAAGGAGTGTTTTCGGTTACAAAGGTACTAAAAAAACACAACTACAAAAAGTCTTTAAGCAACTCTTCATCACTAATAAAGCTATAATCTCTAGGATAAAACGTATTCGCTAATGCATCCATATAGTCAGGAGAACGTTTAATACGTTTTTTGATATCTTCTTTAGGCTCAATGATAATCTTTCCATTACTAAGGAACTTCCACTTGGTTTCGGTAGCCTCCTCCATTAACTGATCGCAGGGTGGGAGAGCGGCACCAAAACCATTTTTAGGATTAAGCCAGTCACGTAAAGCCCAATATAGGTATGCTCTCATATTTGCAAATTCATATTCGCCAGTAATATCGTGTAAGCCATCTGCCCCTTCCGAATATTTGCATGAAAAAGCGTTTGTAAATTTTTCTTCTAACAAACGAGAATAGACACCTGCTCCCTCTCCAATAGTATCAATAAATGCTTTTGCTCCTTTCTTCTTTAGATAGGGAATCATCATACCTACCACATGCATGTGATCCGCACGCCCGGCAGATTGATGAACTTCAAATTGAGAAACGTAGTTACCGTATCGCGGACAAAGCACACTGTTATCGCGTCCCATACCGGCAACGTCAACACCTAACCTGCAAGATTTGGCTGGGATAAAACCGTTTTCCTGTAACTCCTGCCAATTCCTGTTTGCTATTTCTATCCATTCATAAGGGATGAGAACATCTTCAGAAACTTTCGGGAACATACCAAGTACCTTGACGCGAAACAAATCGTTAGGTCGGTATAGCTTACCTTCCCAATTGAAATCGCCTTCACCTTCGTTGAAGTCCGCTTGCTGGATAGGTGAGCACCAATTTATCACTTTGTCCTTAACCCATTCATAATCCACTTGACCGGGTATTACAATTTGCTTCTTTACTACATTTTCTGCATTTAGAGAGCTAAGTCTGAATTTTGCAAAACGTTCAGACTTCATAGAACGAGCCGCATAACCGGTAGTGATATTAGGATTGAATACTATGAGCATCCGAGAATTTCCCTGCAAGTTACCTTCAATCGCATTATAAATAGTCTCGGATATGCCGGACGCTTCCGTTACAACGAACATGGTATTTGCTGCATGAAAACCAGACCAAACTTCTGTGGCATTATCATCCGCTTTGAACCCCGTTAAAAACCACTCCTCATAATTTGTTCTTATATCATCTGATACCAATCTTCCCGGACAACAAAACGGAAACTTTGCCCTTGCTGAACGTACAAGCCTTCTAACTTCTGGTGTCATAATGTTTTTTACCTGCCTTCCGGATGGAGCGGTTAATGCGACCTTTGTATTTTCAGACAAAACTCCATTTCCGTCAAAACGAGGAGTAAGATACATAAAACATAATGCAGCACAGGCGGCAACAAAATCTTTCCCTCTTGCCGTGCCTGATGCCACTGCGGTCATAGGATTATACTGCACAGATTCAATGATGGCTTGTTGTTCTTTGTCAAGCCTTGCGCAAAGCACATCACGTGCAAACTTGTTCCAATCTTTAGACCAATAGTGTATTGCTTCATTTATTATTTTTTTCTTCTCCTCGCTTGTTTTCATTACTGTATGAACCTGTAAGAGATTTCAAAGCATCTACCCATTCGTCATTGTCCACATTGACATCTTGCTTATCTTTCCAAATATCCGGTTTTCTGTTCTTCAGCCAAAATATTTGAGCGGTAGTATCCCCTACAATATGTTTCTTAGTTTTCTTAACGACAGTAGTTTGTGCTGACCCGTCTTCAGCAACCCTTACTTCTGTAACCGTTTCTTCATAATCATAACCGATAGCCCGTTTATATAATGCGCTTTCTACTTTCAGGTCTGCTTCATGCCGACTTTCCTTTAGCAATTCACGCACTTCTGGGTGTTGGAAAAGGATTCTTTTGTAGGTGGTAAGGCCAATTCCTAATCGCTTGCAAATCCCTTTATTATCAGCACCATTTCGACAATCGGACTTTATTATTTCTTCTTTGCCTTTGATATACTTATCATACAATGACAACTTTTCTCTCGGTCTACCTCTTCCCGGCATACTATTCCTCCTTTTCTCCTAAACCTTTCAGGTATGTATCGCAAATATCAATCATCCGTGCAAATGCAACTGTATTGCTCTTTATATTATATTTCTTCTTCACTTCGGTAGCCACTTTGATAAAAGCTTCATAAGAACCAATGACAATTGAGCAGTCTTCTGATAATTCCTGCTTTTCCAGTTCTGCAAGCACATCTTTAATATTATTGCTCCTGCTTTCTGTAAATAGGAATTTCATTTCGGTAAGTTCAATATCTCCATCATTAATGGATACGGTTGGTATTTTATCCGTATCCATAAACTTGATACCGTTCAATCCAGAATACTCCCGTGATTCTATGCTGCGCATTTCCGAATATATTTCTTTGAGCATTTGCATGTCATCCTTGCCGACCAAAGCGTTATGGGATAATGTATAAGCAATCTGCTTGTCCTTATCTACCTCTTCAATATAGAGGATTAGGATATATTCAAGTTTCGCCTTGATACTTGCTTTCAGCCGATGGTTTCCTGACAAAATAAGGTATTTCCCATCATGCCGTTTCATAGCAAACGGCAGTTGGGAGAGGAAACCGTCTTCCGCCACATTCGCTGTCAGCCTGTCAAGCGTCTGCTTTTCCATATAATGGGCGTTTTTCTCCAATGGAACGCAATCTTCGGTCGGACTGACGTATGCCAGTTGATATGGAGCAATCAATTTGTTCACTTCATCCAGTTTCTCTTGAATGAAATGCACATCCTTTATTTCTTGTACTTTCTTATCCATAACGCATATAGTTCATTTAACGAGTTCTCTGTAAAATCGGATGAATACATCAATTTGCCTTCATCCCTACGTTCAAGGTTGAACACACCCCTGTATTTCATCGATACCGGACTGGTAGTATAGACGGTAGTCTTCACACCATCATAATAATTATACATCTTCCGTGCAATCAACCTCCGGACATCGTGGGATTTCACCAACATGATAAGTAATTTACTCAAACGTTGGGTCTCAGAATTAACAACGAAATCGCTTTGCATAAATATCTGCGACAATGTGGACAACTGCTTGCTAAATGATGTAAAACCGAAAGCCATACCGTCGGCCATGAACACAAGGCCAAAATCTCCGCCTGTTGTGTAATTGACCTTGTTTGCCATGTAGAATGCCTTATAATAATTCACGTCATTAACGGTACATGGGCGAACCGTAATTACTGTTTCGATCGTAAATTGATAGTCTACCGGAAGTATGTGGATACGTGAAGGCTTGACGTATTTGTCACGCTCAATGTAATAATGGTTATTTGTCCGGAGACTTGAATAGGCAAACAGAGGATTTTTATTTGTGCCAAGCCTTATTTTTCCGACCAAGTAATTTTCCAATATATCAAAGTGCTTATCTGAATAAATGATATTTTCATCGCTATCCAACAATTCCTTAAATATTACACCACCTTCTTTGGGGTCGAATATGTTATAAGAGGAATGTTCATATTTAAAACTCTCCTCCACGTAACCAAACATTTTCTCGTACCCGCCTTTGTAAGTAGGGGGAAAGCTGATACCCACGCCTTTGCCTCTTTTCATTTTTAGGAAGTCCAAAAAGTCCCCGTAGTAGAAACTTTGAATGGAAAAATCCAGAGCACCTTTCTCCAGCTTCTTGATAGTATTATCGTAATAGACCTTGGATTGCTCAATGAATGCGTTGAACATCTCTTCCTGATAGTTATTCTTGCGTTGATAAAATTGCGCTACTTTTAAAGTAAACATAACCTGAACCAGTTTCTTGTATTTGGTTTCTTCCCATGTATCAAAAACCATACGTAATTCAGGATTCACAACTTCAATATCAGTATTTGTATCAAGTAATAGATCAGAAATTAGTTTGGAATATAGACTTACATCATTAGAATGTACTGTGTATCCCATAGCTGACATGATTTTATCGGTGGTGTAGTTTCCTGAACATCCGATAAAAACATCTTTTCCTTTTACTCCTTTCATCAAATCCTGAAGGAGCAGTTTAACTTCCGGTGGTGTCGTTCCTGTAAACATATATTTAGGTTGTATATAACTTTATATACATTTTGCGTTAAGTACCTGCCGGGAATATGCCCGGCAGACTTAAACACAAATTCAATCATTCTTCAAGTTACTTGCAAGAACACTCATGCAATTTTTTCGGCTTCTTTCAGTCGTGTCAGATGGCAATTTCCATCACCCCGTAAACTGCACAAGTTTTCATGTTCTTGCTTTTGCTTATCGCTACTATAAGGGTTGAGCGGAAACAGGGAATCGAACCCCACTCTTTGGCTGGAATGCCAACGCTCTACCGATGAGCTATTTCCGCAAATGCCTATGCTGTCAAACCACCGCTTGCTTGGCAAATTTGACAGCATCCCATCAAACGCTATTGACGGTTGGCTAATAAATTCCGGTTTTCATAAACATTGCCAATGATTTCATATTCATAGGTGGACTTTCCACTTGCGTTGCCATCAACCCAATTACTTTCCTTAACAAGAATGCAAACAGGAAGTCCATAACGACTATTATTTTTAAGACCAAAGGATCCATCACGAAAAACGATTTCAGCTATATATTCATCAGGATAACCGCTTTTAGTAGTTTTCTTTACAATGTCACCCTCATATATTTTTTTCCCGTTCTTATCAAACAATCCAGTGAACTGCCCAACGGTTTCGGGATGAACGAAAAATGTTCCAATAGTACCATTCGTAGTATGGATAGCTGGGCACGTTACCATACTTCCTTTTGGCGTTAATGTTGTCACCAAATCACCATCAACCCACATCCCGTTATCTATCCGTTTACCTCTAAACTTAATGCTTCTCATATTCAAAACAAACTTGCTTGTTCATACTCTGGTTCTTTCTTCTCAACTACCCCGAACTCTGTTATCTCAATGCCAGTCTTTTCGGTAAGCCATTTTGCCAAAATATGACGATGGCAGAAATCACCCGGTTTTTCGTAACAGCAGAGAGCAACATCTTTGCCTTCACTTAATGATTCGATTTGTTCGATTACCTTATTAGCATCTTGACTCGCAAGAATCCTGTCGTAAAGCTTAAGATACTCATCATGAGAACATGCAGCACTTATCATATACCTTGTTGGAGCCACATTAACCATTTGTGGTACTCCACTAATAAATCTTGGCCTTCCAATAGCTACGCAAATAATTTTAACTCCTGCTTCTTTTAATTTTCGGCTATTACCGAAATAACTTGTGTAAATTTTCATTGCTCTTTTTTTATTTTTATGGTGTAAAGATACAAAATATGGCATAAAAAGCGTCACTTTTAGTCATAAAATTATCTAATTTGATGATTTTATTGTCTCAACCTTGTAACATTTCATCATGTGATCTGTTTCTCGTCCCATGTTAAAGATATTACCGAGATAGTATCTATGGGCTTCTTGTTCTGATAAGTTGATAGGGGTAACGAACCAGTCTTTATTGCCTTGTTCGTCTTTTAAATACACTTTTACTGTTGTTTTCATTGCTCTTGTATTTTAATTGTTAGTAATATTGGTTTCTTTTAGTATTGTAAAGATACTCATTTTCAACGAGTTAGCCAAATATTTACACAATTATTTTAGTCGTAAAATACTCATAACCAAAGATTTAACATTTAGAGTAAAACAGCAAACATAATACAGATAATGCATCGGAAATGGTTACTTTGTACAGTTTATCCATTCCACTTTTTTAATTTATCTAAAAACTTGCTATCCCCTGAATAATCAGCACTGATAGCCTTCTTGCTTTCGATAATCTGCTCTAAAAGTATTATACATTCCTTTCTTATCTCTTCAGCTTCGTTATAACCGCAAGCGTTGTCAACCAGTCTTTCGATGTTTGACTTGGTATTAGAAAGTTGTTGACAGAGCATTTCCAAACGCCAGTAACAGAAATCAATTGTAGCTATGTGCTCTATTCTTTCCATTTCCCTTAATCGCTTCAATACATTCCTTTATCCCATCATCAAAACCATGCTTGTATCCCTTAGCGTATTCTCCAATGTTATACACCGCCATTGCAAATACAAACAGGATGATACCTAAAGCCTTATGCCAACCGGGAAGGGATATGGAAAACGGCTTAAATGTAATCGTGAGATCTCCAACCCATAATAGGGAGATAATACATATGATTGTAAATAATATTGTTTTCATAATCATATAAGTTTTAATGCTTCCTGTAATCCTGCTTCAAGTGCTTCCTCGTAGCTATCCCATTCCTCTCCATCATTTGTTCCTTTATAAACAGAACTAGCCATATGAGTTCCATTGTCAGCTTTAGATATTTCGTATCCATAGCCACAAGCACAGTTATATACGCATATATGAATGTTTTTGGTTTCACGTAGCCACTTCTGGGCTAGAGATTGTGTAGGTGCAGAAAGACAATCATTTTTTTCATTGAAATTCTCGGATTCATCGTAAGTTTCAGACAGTATCATATCACCTTCTACGCAATCTACTTCATAAAAAGTAAATACATCTTCCTTGAATCCTTTCTCTTTCAGCAGTTTCGCTGTTTCTAATGTTACAAATTCTTCGGTCATGGTTATTCTCCTTTACACTCTTTACACTCTTCACAATGTAATTTATAAGCATGGGCAAACATCCCTAACGTAACAGGGTCAAAGTGAAAATCTGCCTGTTTATCTTCTATGACAACTGAAACACATAATTGGCCGTCGCAAAAGTCAATATATGCCTCACCACCTCCATCCCCTCTAATAGAAAAGGTTTGTGTCTGTACACTATCCATGATTCTCCTCCTTCTTTAATATTGATTGTAATGGATCAAAATTCATATTTACTTGTTGTACCCTATCTATATCATACCTTATATTAGTACATTGTAAACTGCTTAAAACGTTTGACATTCTAAACGCAGGAATTACCATACAAATATCAGTTAAAACGTCTATCAACTGTTCTTTATTTAAATGTTGCAACTGAATCTTGATCATATTCCGTATTTCTTCCTCATTCATTATTATTCCTCAGATCGGAAGAGCGTCGTGTAGGGAAAGAGTGTAGATCTCGGTGGTCGC
>OMGI01000704.1_pt1 | contig 24411 bp, 30 predicted proteins | sample 1645801 | NCBI WGS metagenome assembly OMGI01 (sample SAMN05578584, study PRJEB25193) | human gut metagenome | biome: Human Microbiome; feature: human-associated habitat; material: feces | host: Homo sapiens | place: USA:Birmingham
CGGGACGGGTGACTGGAGTTCAGACGTGTGCTCTTCCGATCTGGTGCGATTACGGATATTGATCGGCTGATTGATAAAGTCGAACAGTGGGGCAAAAACAACCCGCTTCCGAGCAAGGTTATTCGTCAGGACAGAATGCTTGAACAGTTTCCATACGCCACGCTTGATAAAAACGGCGTTATTGATCAATGCCCAGATTATCCGACCTATGGATTTTCGAGCGCACGATGCAAGAAATACAGCAATGATTGCTACGCTTGCCGTAAGGCATATTGGCTAGAGGAGGTTGATGAGTAATGGACGCAGTTGAATTTAACAAAGAATTTTCAAGATTTTGTAGCAATCATGTGTGTTCAAAATGTCCGATCAACATGCTTCAGAATTTCACTTGCACAATTCAAAGCAGAGGAGACAACGCCGAAAGTGTAGTAGAGCTAGTTGAAGGGTGGGCAAAAGACAATCCAATCAAGACCCGCCAGCGCGAGTTTTTGAAGATGTTCCCAGATGCCGAAACGGATAGAAGCGGGATTCTTATTTTTTGCCCACGCAAATTTGACCCAGTAAATATAAATAGCGTACATTGCCATAGACATGGGTGTTTGGAGTGTCGTAAAGACTACTGGCTCACGGAGGTAACTGACAATGACTAGAATCACAACCCTACGACCCGGCGAGCACTTCATGTTCAAAGGTTTTGAGTGGGTATGCCTTGACCCGAACCACCCTGACGGCGGCGTGTTGGCAATTATGGCTGAACCGTGGGCAAAAGACGTACAGTTTTGCCCAAGTAATAAATTTGCCGATGAGAGGGGCAACTCGAATAACTACCGCACAAGTAATGTGCGGGGGATTCTATCTGATATGGCAAACGCTGTTTTTGAGAAAAAAAGTTTGCTGTCACATACCGTTGACCTTGTCGCCGACAACGGCGATATGGCTTATGGCACCGTACATGACGATGTTTTCATCCTGACTTGTGACGAATACCGAAAGTATCGGGATTACATCCCGCACTACGACAGTTGGATTTGGACTGCCACGCCTTGGTACTGCGGCAATAAGGATTCTGACATGGGCGTCGCGAACGGCGTTCGCGGTGTGAGCAAGGGTGGTTTGTTTGGCAACAGCAGTGCGCTCTACGGCGGCGCTGTTGCCCCGGCTTGTATTCTCAACCCAAAATCGCTCAATCTGCGCAAGGGCATGGCATATGTAGAGGAGGTATCCGAATGACTACCATTTTAAGATATAAATATGTCACGACCAGAAAACCGCACATCTGTTTTGGCTGTGGTAGAAACATTTTATCACCTGCAAGAATGGCATCGATAGCCTACGCAGACGGCGGAACTGCCGAGTCTTATTATTTGTGCAAGACTTGCGACGCAATCACTTCACGCATGGATAACTGGGACTAATACGGCTTTGGAGAATTGCGCGAAGAAGCGTTAAAAATGGAAAGAGAGTTATACCAATGAATACAACAATAGACTGCCAGATTCCGGGCGCAAGCCAGCCGAAAGGAGAATTGATGAAATGAAACGACTGATTTATGCTGAGGATGCAATGCACCGCATCGAAATGGAAACAAGATTTTACTCTGGAACTTATGCGGAGATTGAAAGGGCGATTGAAAGGGCGATTGATTCCGCGCCTACCGTCGACCCAAGATGCCTGCGGCCTGTGGAAGAATGGATAAGCGATAGCGGCGTATGCTTTTGCGACGCAAGCCCCTATTGTGCCGACTTCACTGACGGCGATGACGGCTGCTGTTACTGGCAGCAGAAAGAGCCTGCTACACAATCCCCGGCGGATACGGAGGGCGTAGAATGAACCTTGGAACAGCTATTAAATGCTGCCCGCTCTGCGGCGGACGCATTGTTGTAAGTAATCTGTATCAATACTCGCTGGACTATACAATGCGCAAGGATGGCAAAATTGGTAAATGGTATAAGCGCGGCAATGATGGTTCTATGAACGTGAGCCTTGCTTCTTGCGAAAATTATAAAACCTGTGATGCACGATGGGAAGAAGAAGAATTTTTCGTTGAACCTGACGGAACTTTTTACGACTATAAGTACAGCGAGGATGAATAAATGGCAATCAGTAAAAAGACCCGCGTTGCGGTGTACAAGAAATTTGACGGTCATTGCGCTTACTGCGGTCGCCACATCGCATACAACGATATGCAGGTAGACCACTTCAAACCGCAAAGGGCATGGAATGCCGAGGATTCCGGCACAGACGCTATTGAAAATCTTATGCCGTCCTGCCGTATGTGCAACCACTACAAGCGCGCCCACGACCTTGAAACATTCCGGCGGTACATTGCGGAAATCCCCCGAAAACTGCAAGAGAACTACATTTACAAGATCGGCGTTGTTTATGGGAACGTCCTGCCGAATGCAAAAGGAATTAAATTTTATTTTGAGAGAGTGAGGGATAATCATGCAGCTGATTGATGCAGACAAAGCGGTACACGGCTATATGGCGATTAGTTGGCAGGATGGCTGTCAAGATGAATGACCCTTTAGAAAAACTGCTGAAAAAAATGGAGCTTTCGTGCTACGGCAAAGAAAGCGACCTTATCTACCGGGGCGATGCACTGAACGCGATTCGCGGGGCGTGTATCATGGCACATATTCCGTTCAATTCCAGCAGCCCAGAAGGGCGGCGCACGATGGAAGCCATAAAAGCGGTTTGGAAAGTAAAAAGCGCCTCCACCTCTTTGCACGGCGGCTGGAAGAACGCCAAGACAGAACCACCGCCGCCGTACACGGACGTTGAAGTGTATTGCAAAGCGCTGGGCGTTACAGTTGGGTATCACCGCCCTTTGATGGGCGAATGGCTGACGGACGATCACCGCACCTTGCGGAACGTCACCCACTGGCGACCGATACCACCGCCACCGCCGGAGGCTGAACCATGAACAACTACACCTTGCCACCCGGAATCGTCAAGGTCTGCGCAGGACTGGTACAGAGCGCCACAACAGAGCCGTATCTTTCCGCCCTGTGCGCCGCTGAACAAACCCTATTCGACAAATACCCGGCGGAACAACAGCAAGAGGCGCGGCGGCTGGTTGCTGCCGTAAAGGTGAACATTCGCCACCCGCGCAGACCCAGCGCCGCTACCCTGCTACGGCAGTTTGATCTAAGCGTAAGCGAAAGCACATTCAAGCGGTACAAACGTGAATACTGCTATGTGCTTGCCCGCGAATCGCACTTGATTTCAGATGCAAGCCCTAAAGCCTAAAATTTACAGTTTGTTCATAATGTTGACCTGATAACGGATTTCAAGTGTGTTATAGTGAATTTGTCAGGTGGGAACACTGACGGCTTTTCTTCCTCCTAAGAGTGACGACACCCGACCCGGCGGGCAATCCGGGATATTGTGGTACAGAGTAGGTCAAGCGCACTGCGCGGCGGTTCGATTCCGCAATGTACCTGCCCGCTGGTTTGTGTATCACACATTCCCCGGCGGGTTTCCAATCAACCGTGTTCAGCATGAACACACTTCCCGAATGGTGACACATGGCACAGAGTTTTGCAAAAGCGTTCTACAAGTCAACCCGCTGGCGGAAATGCCGCGCGGCGTTTATCGCTGATCGTATGAGGATTGATGGCGGGCTGTGCCAGATGTGCCGTGACGAACCCGGCTACATTGTGCATCACAAAGTATGGCTGACGCCACAGAACATTGACGACCCTGACGTGGCATTGAATCCGGCAAACTTTCTATACGTTTGCCACGACTGCCACAACAAGATCGAGAACGACGGCGGCAATCTATATTATTTTGATGAACAAGGCCAGCCGCAACCGCTGGACGCAAGCAACAGCGGCAGCGGCGGTACTCCCCCCCTATAAGTACCATAACCCGGTCTGACATAGAACCGAGGGAGTGAGCCACAAAGAACACACAGGTTATTTTCACATGACCGGGGGGTCTTGACAGATGAAACAGATTTGTTCCTGTTTTGCAGGAATCCGGGCGGAGGTGAACGGACGTTGCCGGACGATGTAATTGAAGCTGTGCGCGCCATACTGGAACATGGCAACACAGCCGAGATCAAGCGCCGAAAGAACGGTGAAATCATCGTTTTGGAAGTGCGGCGAAAAGTGAAAAAAAGCGCGGTGCAGTAAATGGTCTGCACTAAGGGCCGAGTGGGGCCGTAAACTGTCGATGGATGTCGGCGGTTTGCGGCCCTATATTTTTTTTGCAAGGGAGGGCGTGCAATGGCACGGAAGAAGAACCAGCCGATTCGGATTCTGACCGAAAAGGAATTGAAATCTACGATTGAATCTGTGCCGGAAGAACGCCGCGCGCTTGCAAGCAACGTCGTGTCGGAACTGATCTGGATGTCCGGGATGCTGGACACCTTGAAGAATAAGGCCGACGAAATCGGCCCACTGGATTTCTTCGTGCAGGGTGAACAATCCATGCTGCGCGAAAATCCCGCACTGAAAAGCTACAATACCACCATCAAAAATTATGCGACGCTGCTTTCCAAGCTGACCGATCTGCTGCCCAAGGCCACCGCGCCGCCGCCCACAAACGACGCGGGCGATCAGTTTGACAGCTTCGTTGCAGGACGTGATGCGGATTGATTCGCTACCCACTGACCTACAACCCGATACTTGAATATAACGCTGCCATCGAAAACGGACAGATTACCGTCAGCAAAAAGGTTGCCACCGTCTACCGCAAACTTGCGCAGGATGTCGTCAACGGCTGCGGCGATTATGTCTATAAGGCCAAGCGCGCCAACCATGCCATTGAGTTTATAGAAAACTACTGCCGCCATAGCAAAGGCAAAGCGGGCGGCAAGCCGTTCATCCTTGAACTGTGGCAGAAAGCGCTTGTCGCCGCCATGTTCGGCTTCGTTCATGTCATTGACGGCACGCGAAAGTATCGGGAAGTCCTGCTTGTTGTCGCCCGTAAAAACGGCAAGTCAACATTGTCTGCGGCCATCGGCCTGTATTTGATGGTTGCAGACGGTGAACCCGGCGCGGAAATCTACGCCGTCGCCACCAAAAAAGATCAGGCAAAGATCATCTGGCAGGAAGCCCGCCGCATGGTCTGCAAGTCACCTGTGCTGCACTGGACGCGCAAAACACCGAACGGCAAAATCAAGCCGCTTGTCGCTGAAATGGTTTCCGACTTCAACGACAGCGTGTACAAGCCCCTAGGCCACGACAGCGACACGCAGGATGGTTTAAATGTTCACGGCGGTCTGCTGGACGAAATTCACGCATGGGCACCGCCTATGCGCGCCCTGTATGACGTTATTGTTGACGGCGTGACCGCCCGTGAACAGCCGATGATCTTTGAAACCACGACGGCAGGCACGGTGCGCGAAGGTCTGTACGATGATCTGTATCAGGAAGCCGAAAATGTCATAAACGGTTTTTACGACGATAACGGCTATAAAAACGAACACTTCCTTCCCATCGTCTACGAACTGGACAGCCGAAAGGAATGGACAGACGAAAGCTGCTGGGCCAAGGCAAACCCCGGTTTGGGCACAATTAAGTCCGTGGAACAGTTGCGGGCCAAAGTGCAGAAAGCCATTGCAAACCCGAAACTTGTGAAGAACCTGCTTTGCAAGGATTTCAACATTCCCGAAACCATCGGCGAAGCATGGCTGACTTTTGAGCAGCTTAACAACACCGCCACATTCGATGTGCGCCAGCTTCGGCCACGGTATGGCATCGGCGGCGCGGACTTTTCCAGCACAACCGACCTTACCGCCGCCGTCGTCATATTCATGGTTCCGGGCGACCCGCACATCTATGTCCTGTGTATGTTCTGGTTGCCCGAAGAACTGCTTGAACGCCGCGTGCGGGAAGATCGTATTCCCTACGACCTGTGGAAAGAACAAGGCTATCTGCGCACCTGTGAGGGCAACAAAGTCCGGCAGAAAGATGTCACGGAATGGTTCCTTGAAGTGCAAAACGAACTTGACTGCTATATCTATTGTGGCGGCTATGACGCATGGTCTGCGAGCTATTGGGTAGACGAGATGCAGGACACCTTCGGCAAGGGCGTGTTCGTGCCTGTGCAGCAGACCATGAAAACGCTGTCGCTGCCTATGAAGCAATTAGGCGCTGATTTTGATAGCAAACTTATCATTTACAACAATAACCCCGTCTTGAAATGGTGCCTTGCCAACACGGGCATTGTGGAAGATAAAAACGGCAACATCAAGCCGAATAAGACCAGCAAGGCGCGCAAGCGCATTGACGGTCTGGCCGCTCTGCTGGATGCTTTCGTAGTATTCCAAGACAGACAGGATGATTACAAAACTATGATTTGATCGGAGGATGCCCACATGGGAATTTTTCAACGGTTGCGCGCGGCTGTCGCCCGCAGTCCCACCGCAGCACAAGTCAAGATGGTAACAGAGACGGGCAACGGCCTGTATGTCTACGACGGCAACCTGTACAAAAGCGACATCGTGCGCGCCTGCATCCGCCCAAAGATCAAGGCGGTGGGCAAGGCCACGCCGCGCCACATCCGAACGACCATAGGCCCCGACGGCAAGACCAACACGCAGACAAACCCCGACCCGTACATCCGCCTGCTGCTGGAAGAACCGAACCAGTACATGACGTGGCAGATGTACGCGGAGAGAATGGAAACGCAGTTGATCTTGAACAACAATGCGTTTGCGCTTATCCAGCGCGATGATAACGGCTATCCTGTGGCGCTGTTTCCCATCGTCGCCAGCAGTGTGCAGGCCCTCTATAACAAAGCGGGCGAACTGCTGCTTCAATTCTGGTTGCCGAACGGCAGCACTTGGACGTTTGCCTATACCGATGTTATCCATCTGCGCAACGACTACAACGAAAATGATGTGTTCGGCACGCCGCCCGGCCCTGCGCTTCAAAGCGTCATGGAAGTCATCGGCACGACTGACCGCAGCATCATCAACGCTGTTCGCAACGGCGCGGTCATCCGATGGCTGCTGAAATTCACATCCAGCGGTATGCGCCCGGAGGACATCAAGAAGCAGACAAAGGACTTTGCCGATGCTTTCCTTGATAACAACAACAGCACGGGCGTTGCAGGTACGGACGTAAAGGCCGATGCTGTGCAGTTGGAACCGCACGACTATGTGCCAAACGCCCTGCAAAGTCAGAACAACATCACGCGGCTGTACAGCTTTTTCAACACGAACGAAAAAATCGTGAAATCGGCTTTTTCGGAAAACGAGTGGATAAGCTACTACGAAGCCCAAGTTGAACCCGATCTGCTGCAAATCGCCGCCGAACACACCCGCAAGCTGTGGAACCGTCGGCAGCGCGCTTTCGGAAACAAGCTGTATCTGGAAAGTTCAAATCTGCAATACGCCAGCATGAGCACGAAACTTTCCCTTGAATCCATGGTTGACCGTGGCGCTATGCTGCCCAACGAGTGGCGCGCTGTCTTTGGCCTTGCCCCTGTGGCAGGCGGTGACGAACCCATCCGCCGCCTTGACACTGCGCCCGTAAAACAAACGAAGTCGGGAGGTGAAAACGAATGAGAGTAAACATAAAAGGCGTGATTATCCCGCAGGATTATAAGCACGTCTACGACTGGTTTGACATGGAATCCACCACGCCGAAAGATGTTGCAGATGCCCTTGCCGCCGCAAACGGCCAGCCCATTGAAGTGTATATCAATTCCGGCGGCGGTTACGTCAATGCCGGAAACGACATCTACACGGCCCTGTGCGAGTATTCCGGCGAGGTCAACATCAAGATCATCTACGCCGCCAGCGCTGCCAGCGTCATTGCAATGGCCGGGCACAGCATGATTTCCCCCGTGGGTCAGATGATGATTCATAATGTGTACAGCAGTGCCGACGGCGACTACCGCGCACTGCACCGCGCAGGAGATCGGCTTGACATTGCCTGTGATGCCCTTGCCAACGCCTATATGCGCAAGACTGGGAAAACCCGCGATGAAATCCGCGCCATGATGGACGCGGAAACGTGGGTTGATGCCCGCCGCGCCGTGGAACTTGGCCTTGTGGATGAGGTCATGGGCGGAGAACTTGTAGCTGCTGACGCGCCCGGTCTGCTGCCCGAAAGCGTTGTACAGAAAACGCTTGCCATGTTCCGCGATCAGAACGCTGCTGCTTTGGCGCAGGCCAAAATCGATTATGAAAATCTTATCAAAAAAGGAGTTGTCTAACATGATGACGAAAGAACAGTACAATGCCCAGCGCACCAAACTGCTGAACGATATGCGCGCCGCCATCGACGCGGGCGACATCGAGACTTCCAACCGCTGCCGCGATGAGATCAACCAGCTTGACGCGGATTATGAAGCTGCCGCGCAGGCCCGCGCGAATCTGGCCGCGCTGGAAAACGGCAACCGCAGTTACAACCTGCCCGATGTGACCCCCGCCCAGACCAATGCTGCCCCGCAGATGGTCACGATCAACAACTTCGGCGCCCAGACCGCCCATACCGACCCCAGCGAGACGAACGAGTACCGCACGGCGTTTATGAACTTCGTCTGCCGCGGCACCGAGATTCCCGCCGATCTGCGCGCCAGCGTGGCCCCGATGCTGAATGTGGCCGCTACCACGACCACCACCGACGCGAGCGCGGTCATTCCCACCACGATCACCCGCGAGATCATCCGCGAGATGAAGTCTTACGGCAACCTGTACGCCAAAATCCGCAAGCTGAATGTGCAGGGCGGTGTCGAGTTCCCGATTCTGACCTTGAAGCCTACCGCCAACTGGATTGGTGAGAGCAAGTCCAGCGATGATCAGAAGCTGACCGCCAACACGAAGGTTTCCTTCAGCTACTACGGTCTGGAATGCAAAATCGCACAGACCCTGCTTGCGTCCGTCGTCACTTTTGACGAGTTCCAGCAGATGTTTGTGCCGCTCGCCGTGGAAGCCATCGTTGCCGCCAAAGAAAAGGCCATCATTTCCGGCACCGGCAGCGGGCAGTTCCGTGGCATCACCAAGGACAGCCGCGTGCCCACCAAGAATGTTGTCGTTCTTTCCCCTGATGAGATCGGCGACTATTCCGCATGGCACAAGAAGGTCATCGCCAAGATTCCCAAGGCGTACCGCAAGGGTGAGTTTGTCATGGCGCAGGGCACGTTTGACGGCTACATTGACGGCATGGTCGATAAGAACGGTCAGCCTATTGGCCGCGTGAACTACGGCATCGACGGCGGAGAGACGTACCGCTTCTGCGGCAAACCTGTGGAGACCGTCGAGGATGACATCATCGCCAACTTCGATGCCGCCGCCAAGGATGATGTCGTTGCCGTGTACTTCAACCCCAGCGACTACGCCGAGAACAGCAACGGTCAGTTTGCCGCCGTCAAGTGGATGGATCACGACGATAACACCGTCAAGACTAAGGTGCTGCACATCTGCGATGGCAAGCTGCTTGACCCGAACGGCGTCATCATCATCAAGAAGGGCGAAACCGCAAAGGTCGTCGGCTCTTAACCTGCGAGGTGTAAAACGTGCTTGACTTTGCAAAAAAATGTCTGCGCATCCGCAGAGACAACACCGCGTTTGATGATGAAGTTGCAGATTTGATTGCTGCCTGCAAAGCTGATCTGCGCAAACATGGTGTCGTGAAGATCAGCGAAAGTGACCCGCTTATCAAACAGGCCGTCAAGCTGTATTGCAAAGGCAATTTCGGGTACGGTGGCGATGATGCCGAACGGTTTCAGAAAAGCTATGAAAGCCTTGCAAACAGTTTGAGCCTGTGCGGGGACTATTTGGAGGATTGACCCGTGTATTTCAGTGATGAAATTATTCTGATTACAACGGACGATTCCGGCACCGATGAAATCGGCAGGCAGACCGAAACCGAGACGGCCCGCGTGACCGTGTACGGCGACATTAAGAGTGTGAGCCGGGAAGAATCCTTTACCGCCGGTTCCCACGGGTACAGCAATGTACAGAAATTCGTGCTGCACCCGTGGGATTACAGCGGCGAGAAATACGCCATGGTGGACGGCAAAAGAAAGCTGATTTACCGCACCTATCAGACTGACCCTGACACACTGGAACTGTATGCAGCAACCAAAAGGGGCATCACATGAGCAGCACGATTAAGGTCAAGCCGGAGCAACTGGCGGCGGCTATCCGAAAGGAACTTGAATCTTATTCCAAAGCGGCAACCGAAGAAACGAAAGAACTGATTCGTGAAACGGCAAAAATCTGCAAGGAAGAAATTCAAAGCGCGTCACCTGTCAGAACGGGCAAATATCGCAAGGGCTGGTCTATAAAGCCCCTATGGGAAGATAATGACAGCCTGCGCGAGATTGTCCGTAACCGCTCTGCGTGGCAGCTTACCCACCTCTTGGAAAACGGTCACGCAAAGAAAAACGGCGGGCGCGTGCAGGCGTACCCGCACATCAAACCCGCCGAAGAAAGAGCGATTGAACGTGTTATGAACGGTGTAAAGAAAATTTACAGCGCGAAGTAACTTAGCTGTCAAAGCCTGCCGTGGTATCTATCTTCTTTTCCAGCAAGTAGCGAAATACCTTTGCGGTATCTACGCAGTCACCCAACGCGCGGTGCGCATCCATTCTGTCAATCCAGAAGTGTGCGCACAGGGTTCCCAACTTATAATCCATAACATCATAGTTTTGGTTATAGTTCGGCCCATAGCCGCCCGAATCCCTGTCATAAGTCCACTTTGGCTTTTTCAGCAGATGCCCGGCCAGTTCGTAGGTATCGTAGAAGCGGCGCGTTTCCGGCGTGACATCCAGACCCGCGCGGCACAGGAATTTTAAATCAAATTCCAGATTGTGGCCGAGAAGCGGCATATCCCCGATGAACTCTTGCAGTGACGGGATGATCTGGTACAGCATCGGCGCACCCTCTAACATTTCGGGTGTTATGCCATTGACGGACATAGCCTCACGCGCGGAATCCATCGAAAGTTTCTGCGGGGGGGGGGTAATCATTGTATGGAATACCTCAACAAATTTATAACTCTTTACCTTGATTGCCGCAACTTCCAGAACTGCATCTTTAGTGCATGACAGCCCCGTTGTTTCGGTGTCCAGAACAACAAAATCCGCGAACTTGGCGGCGTTGCTCTTGGCTGTAACGCGGGGATATGTCATTGCTTCTTTGAGATAAGACACAGGCTGCGCCTTTTGCTTCACACCGTCACGGCGTATTTCTGCGTGCGGAAGATTGTTTAGTTCTTCCCAAAAGGCTGCTTTCTTGCGTTCCCGTTCTAGGCGTGCCGCTTCTGCAAGCTCCTTTTCACATTTTTCGCATTGACCGAAACTGTTCAGCTTTAAGAAAAGCCCCCACTTGCCGCAGCGTTTACACTTTGCCATAAGTAACACCCTTTCGCATTTATTTACTACCAGCATAGCAGAAATGCACGATATATGCAATAAAAAGTTGAAACGGAGGTATTGCAGTTGACGCAGGCAGAATTGAAAACGGTTCTGGACGGCAGCGGTATTCCGTTCGTATACCGTGCGTGGAAAAACGGTCATGATCTGCCGTTTGGCGTGTTCTATTTTGAACGCGACAATCCCTTTGCGGCAGATGGCATTGTGTACGCCAAAAAGACCCTCTATGCCCTTGAACTGTACACAGCCGAAAAAGACCCCGATGTCGAAGCAGCGCTTGAAAAAGCGCTGACGGCGGCGGGCATCTTTTACAGCAAGTCCGATGAAACCTACATTGACGAAGAACAGATGTTCTATGTCATCTATGAAATTGAGGTGTAAAAATGTCTAAAGATAAAGTGCTTTTCAATCTCAAAAACGCGCACTACGCCAAGCACAAAGTGACTGGCGAAGATGGCACGATCACCTTCGACACCCCTGTTGCCATCCCCGGCAGCGTGTCGCTGTCTCTGGATGCCGAGGGCGAAGTTACGAAGTTCTACGCGGACGGCATTGTGTACTACGTCTGCCAGAGCAACAACGGCTATTCCGGCGATTTTGAAGTAGCTATGTTCCCCGAACAGATGATGCTTGACATCTGGGGCATGACGAAAAGCAAAAACGGCCTGATTGTCGAGAATGCCAACGTCCAGCCCGCCAGCTTCGCCCTGCTGTTTGAGGTGGACGGCGACACCACCGGGCGCAAGTATGTGCTTTACAACTGTTCGGCAACCCGCCCCGGTATCAACGCCAACACCAAGAGCGAAACCACCGACCCCGACACCCAGACTTCCACCATCACCGTGTCCCCGATGGCTGACGGTACGATCAAGGCCCACACGGCAGACGATGCCACCCCCGCCACGCTGAACGGCTGGTACACAAGCGTTACCCTGCCCACTGATGCAACCTAAAGTGTTCCACCGGAACACCCTGTATACAGGAGATCATACACATGGAAAAAACCATCAACATCGACGGCAAAGAAGTCCGCCTGCGCGCCACTGCTGCCGTGCCGCGCCTGTACCGTATCAAGTTTGGGCGTGACATTATGAGTGACATCGCCCGCCTGTCACGCGCTTATGATAAAGCAACAACGGAAGATGAGCAGATGGATGTGACGGATCTGACATTTTTTGAAAGCGTGGCCTACATCATGGCAAAACATGCGGATAAAGATGCTGTTCCCGACACTGTTGAAGATTGGCTTGACCAGTTCGAGACATTCGACATCTATCAGATTCTTCCCGAAATCGTTTCGCTGTGGAATCTGAACACGCAGACAACGGCAAAGCCGAAAAAAAAACAAGGGTAAGCACCCGCGAAATGACAACGCCGCTGTTTTTACTGCGCTGCGTGCAGATGGGCATTGCTCTGCGCGATCTTGATCTGCTGACCGTCGGCATGGTAAACGACATGGCGATTGAACGGGAAAACGATGACTACAAGTGGCCGCTGAAAGCGACGCAGGCAGACATCGACAAATTCTTTGGATAACGGTGCAGTAAATGGTCTGCACTAAGGGCTAAATGGAGCCGCTACGGAAAGGAGGCGGCGACGTTTGCCCGCCTATAACATTAAAGGTATCACCGTCGAGATTGGCGGCGATACCAAAAATTTCAACACGGCGCTGGATGAACTGAACAGGAAAGTAAACAGTTCGGCTACCGAAATCGGCAAGTTGAACCGCCTACTGAAACTCGACCCCAGCAATACCGTTCTGCTTACCCAAAAGCAGGAACTTTTGACAAAGGAAATTGCCGCAAGCAAAGACAAACTTGCAGCACTTACCCAAGCAAAAGAACAGTGCAGTAAGACGATGCAGAACGGCACGGAAGAAGAACAAGCGGAATACCGCAAGTTGTGCGCCGAAATCGAACAGACAAAGCAACGCATTGATGATCTGACCGACGCTTACAACAAATCGAACACTGCGGCCCAAAAGCTGGCCGCTGTGGGCGACAAAATGCAGAAAGTGGGCAGCGGTATATCTGCCGTCGGCAAGGCTGTTGCCCCTGTCTCTGCCGCTGTGGCAGGCGTTGGCAGTGTCGGCTTGAAGCTGGCCGCAGACTTTGAGGATGCGTTCGCAAAAGTCAGCACCCTGCTGGACGCATCGTCCACCGACTTTGAAGCGTACAAGGCCGACATCGTTGCCGCCAGCAATGAAACCGGCGTTTCTGTAACGGACTTTTCCGAAGCCGTGTACAGCGCCATTTCTGCCAGCGTGGACGCTGCCGATGCAGTTGATTTCACCACGTCGGCAGTCAAGCTGGCGAAAGGCGGCTTTACCGATGCCGCAAAGTCTGTTGACGTTATGACGACGGCCATCAATGGTTATCAGATGAGCGCCGACGACGCTACAAAGATCAGTGATCTGCTGATTACCACCCAGAACAAGGGCAAAACCACCGTTGACGAACTTGCGTCGAGCATGGGCAAGGTCATCCCCGTGGCCGCTGCGGCCAACTACGACATGACCGAACTTTCTACGGCTTACGCCCAGCTTACCAAAAACGGTATTGCCACCGCAGAATCCGGCACTTACTTAAAATCCATGCTGAACGAACTTACAAAGTCCGGCAGCATCACGGACAAGGCCCTGCGCGAACTGACGGGCAAGGGCTTTGCTGATCTGAAAGCCGAGGGCAATTCTACATCCGACATTCTGAATATGCTTTCCGATGCCGCCGAAGCCGACGGCAAGACACTGAAAGATATGTTCGGCAGCGTCGAAGCGGGTTCCGCCGCGATGGTGCTTGCCCGTGACGACGGCGCAGAGTACAACGAAATCCTGCGCGAAATGCAGGATTGCAGCGGTGCAACGGACGAAGCGTTCCAGAAAGTCACTGATACCACCAACCAGAAATTTGCCAAGGCACTGAACGAAGCCAAAAACGCCCTTATCAACTTGATGGGCACGCTGCTGCCGAGCATCACGCAGATGATACAGACAGCGTCCAATCTGGTGCAGAAATTCAACAGCCTTGACGATTCCACGAAGAACGTCATCTTGACGATTGGCCGCATCGTGGCTGTGCTGGGGCCTGTGCTGATATTTATCGGCAATCTGACATCCAGCATCGGCGGGATACTGAAAGCGGCCCCGGAAATCGTTTCTACCGTTGCCAGGGTCAAGGGCGTTATATCCGGGCTGTTTGGCCTGTTGTCCGGCGTAAATCCGTTTGTGCTGGTCGTGGCGGGCATTGTGGCACTGGTTGCTGGGTTTGCCGCCCTCTGGAACAAATCCGAAGCGTTCCGCAATTTCTGGATTGGGCTGTGGGATGGCATCAAGGGGGCTGTTTCGACTGCGGTTTCCACCGTGCAGAGCGTGCTTGCGGCCATGCAAGCGGGCCTTTCTGCCGCGTGGGATGGTATCAAGAGCGGCGTACAAACTGCATGGGATGCCATCGTAAGCACCATACAGAATACTATGACCGCGATACAGGACGCGATCACAAACGCATGGAACGGCATCCAGACCGCCGTAAACACCGTAACAACGGCCATTGCTACGGGCCTGCAAACTGCGTGGGCGGGCATCACAAGCGCCGCCACTGCCGCATTCAGCGGCCTGCAAACGGTATTTTCAACGATCTGGAACGGTATCAAGAATGTCGTAACCACCGTTGCAAACGGCATTGCCAGCGGCCTGCAAGCGGTCTGGGCTGTCATTGGCGGCGGCGTGACAACCTCTTTCAATGGCATTGTGCAGATTTTTACAAATATCTGGAATGTCATCAAAACAACGGTGCTGGGCATTGTGCTTGTGATCTGTGATCTTATCACCGGCGATTTTAATATGCTGGGCAGCGACATTTCCAACATCCTGTCTTTGCTGTCTACGGCCATATCCGACATCTGGAACGGCATCAAGGCTGTTGTGGAAGGCATCGTCACCGCGCTTGTCAGCGGTATAACTGCCGCATGGAACGGCCTGCTGCTTATCATAAGCACGGTATGCCAGACAATCAGCACCACCGTTCAAACTATCTGGACGGGTATTCAGCAAACCGTCAGCAGCGTCATGGACGCGATCACAGCATTCGTGCCTGCCGCTTGGAACGCAATTCTGTCTGCCATCATTGCCACAGGCAACGCAATAGCGGCAGGCGTAAAGGCGGCATGGAATGGCATCAAATCGTTCCTGTCGTCCACCATGACCGCCATCGGCACGGGGATTTCTACCGCGTGGAACGGATTCCTTACCACGGTTTCCAGCCTGTGCCAGACGATTAGCACCGCCGTACAGAACATCTGGAACGGTATCCTTGATTTCTTCCGCGCACTGCCGTCCACGCTGGCAATGCTTGGCCGCACGATGTTTCAGCGCATGGCTGATGCAATTAAGGGCATGGCCGGCACAGTCTACAGTGCTGCCACAGGCTGCATCAACAAGGCTGTGGACTTCATCAAGGAACTGCCCGAAAAGGCGCTTGGATGGGGCAAGGATTTCATCAACGGATTTGCAAAGGGCATCGCCAATGCGGCAAGCGCTGTTGTGGACAATGTGCGCGGGCTGGCCGATGACATCCGCAGTCTGTTGCATTTTTCCCGCCCAGATGAAGGGCCGCTGCGTGATTACGAAAAGTGGCCTGTGGACTTCATCCACGGTTACGCTGATGCAATGCGCAGCGCCATGCCGTATCTGCAAAAGACCCTTGACGGCATCACCGCAGGCATGGCGATTATGGTAAACGGCCCACAGCTTGCAGGTGCAGGCGCGGCCCCCGTGCCCACTACGAAAACCATAAACTACAACCAGACCATCAATGTGACAAGCCCCGACCCGGTATCCCCCGCAGAGACAGCGCGGGCGACCCGCGTTGCAACCCGCGATCTGATTTTCAAAATAAAGGGGTGATACAGTGCGAAACTTCCTGCTTGTCTGTGATAACGGCAGCGGCGAGAAAATTACAATCGGCTACCGCTGGCCGCTCTGGCTGGAAGATGTGGACGGCCTGACAAGTTCCGATTTTGACGTCGATACCGAAAAAGGCAACGATCAGGACGGCGAACACTACAAGTCCAGCACGGCCACGAAGCGCAACATTGTAATTTACTGCTGGCTAAAGGATAACATCCGTTCTATGCGGGAAAAACTGTACAGTTACTTTCCGCGCGGCTCCACGGGCACGCTGTACGTGACCGATGAGGGCATCACCCGCAAAATTGACTATGTACCCGAATTTGTCCATGTTGACCCCACGGGCCAGCAGCGCAAAGTCACGATCAGTTTGGTGTGCCCCGACCCGAAATTCAAGGCTGTTACCGATGACCGTGTTGAAATGGCTGTGTGGGACGGGCTGATTGAATTTCCCGATGACGTGCTTGAATTGCCAGACGAACCGTTTGAAATGACGGCAAAGCGTGCCAACTTGGCCGTTGCCGTCGAAAACACAAGCAACGTTGCGCGCGGCCTGACCGTGCAATTCATGGCAACGGGTGCGGTGACGAATCCAAGCCTGTTTGAAGTGCGCAGTCAGAAAGGCTTTAAAATCCGCTGCCAGATGCACGCGGGCGACGTGTTGACCGTCACGACGGGATTCAAAAACAAACGAATCACGCTGAAATCGGGCGGCGTGGAAAAGGGCGCAAACAATACATGGGTGTTCGGTTCGACGTGGTTACAGGTTGAACCCGGCAGCAACGTGTTCCGCTACGATGCGGAAAGCGGCGTTGACAATCTGGATGTTGTCATGTCCAGCACGCCCGTGTTCTGGGGGGTGTAGCCTATGGAACTGTACGCTTACCGTGAAAACGGTGAATTTATCGGAACCATTGACTTCTACACATCCCTGCGCTGGCGGCGGCAGTATTGGACGGCAGGCGAAGTTGAACTGCATCTGCCCGCTACCAAAGAAAACCTTGCCGCCATCCAAGCGGGCGTTATCCTGCGCAGGGTAGGCCGCACCGAATCCGCCCGCATTATGGGCATCAAAACCAAAGGCGGCGAGATCACCGCCAATGCGCGGATGCTTGAAATATATTTTTCGATGGCCTATGTCATCGGAACGAAATCCTTCACGGGCACGCCTGCCGAAATCCTTTGCCAACTGGCCGAAGATGCCCGCGAATCCGTACCCGAACTGGTCGTTGACAAAACGGCACTACCCAGCGGCGCAGAAATCACGATTCAGTTGGACTTCAAGAACACGCTGAAAGCCATGACAGCCGTTGCCAAAGCCTACGGACTGGGCTTCCGCCTGTTATTTTCCGAAAACCAGCAGTTCACTTTCCAAGTGTATGAGGGCACAGACCGCAGTGCCAATCAGGCCGACAACAACATTGTGTATTTCACCGATGAATTTCAGAATTTCATCGACCCGGAATACAGTTTTGACGAATCCGACTACTGCAACGTGGCCTATGCGCGCGGCAGTGATGGCCGCGTTGTATGCGTTGATCGTTCTAACGGCGGGCGCAAGCGCGTCTGTTTCGTGGATGCGTCCAGCGTCACGCCCGACGACAAGACCGAAGCGGCCTATCTGGATGAACTCAAAACACAATGCGGCTGGGGCCTGTTCGACCACATCAAGACCAAAAACTTCACAGGCACTGCCGTGGACATGGAGAACTTCGCCTATTTGCAGGATTGGGATTTGGGCGACATCGTTACAACGGGCGATTCCAGTATTGGCATCACCATGAACGAACGTGTTACCGAGGTTGAAGAAGTCTATGAAAAAGGCAGCGTCACAATCTACCCGGTGACGGGCAAAACAAAATCCGAAACTTTGAATTTGGAGGACATCTAAATGGGAGAATGGAGCGGCTTTTTTCCGTCGTCCGGCGGCGACAGGAAGTACAAAACAGCCCACATTGCCGCGATCACCGACGCGCTGTTTCATTCCGGCGTGTGCCAAAGTGATGATCTGACGCTTGCCCCCGCAGGCGCTATGACCGCCGCGTTGAGCGAGGGCCGCGCGCTGGTAAACGGCTACCACTACCAGAACGACAGCCCCCTGACGCTTACATTCGGCTATGCTGACGGCACGCTTGCGCGCATTGATGCGGTCATGCTGCGGCGGGATGTCAATTCACGCGATATTCACGCAGTTGTCGTTCCCGGCACGCCTGCCATCAATCCGACGGCCCCCGCATGCACCCGTGATGCCGACGCATACGATCTGTGCCTGTATCATGTGCGGATTCCCGCAGGCGCTACCGCCATCACGGCATCTATGATTACAGACCGTCGTGCCGACGCTGATCTGTGCGGGTATGTCTACTGTAAGTTTGCGGGCATAGGTACATCCGTCATGCAGGCGGCAGTCGATGAAATGATTGCTGCTGTAAGTTCGGAACTGAACCAGTTGAACGCTGGCACAGCAGTCATGACAAAAGCGCAGTACGACCCGAACGGCAGCGGTGTAGATGTCACAGCGCAGATTTACAAGTGTACCAAAAGCGGCAAGGTCTACGCGCTGACAGGACACGGCGGTTTTGGCCGTTTCAAAGTCCCTGCGGCGTGGGCCAGCGGCGACACATGGACGGTAAACGGCAAGAGCGTTCCCGCCTACTGCGGCGCGGATACCGTGGACGGCGACACAATCGTTGCGGGCCGCTGGGTGCTGTTTTCTTACGACGGAACCCAGCTAAATTTTAGCGGCGGCGGTGGGTTATCCCTTGGAAAGCTGGCACAGGCCACCGCCAAGCCCGGTCAAGTGCTGGCGGGCGTTCCGTACTATGCGGGCAACAAAACGCTGAAAAAAGGAACCATGCCTGACCGCGGGCAAAACCAGTACGGCGGGAGCGTGGGAGCCGGAACCGACTATATAGCAATCCGTGATCTGCCCGAAGGCTACTACCACGCCGACGACGCTAGAAATGCCCCCGAAGCCCGCGCCAAAATGACGGAGTTCGGCACGGCGGGCAAAGCTGAATTGATGGCCGGGTACACCATGACAAGCAAAGAGGGCTTGCGCATCGGCGGCACACTGGTTCTGTCCGGCAATGCTGATGCAAGCGATGTGCTCAGCGGGAAGGAATTTTATACCACTGACCCGAAAAACAAAAAGAGGGGCAGTCTTGTTCTGTCCGGTAGCGCTACCGCCGCCGATGTACTGGCAGGAAAAACGTTCTATAACACCGATGCCAAAAGTAAGCAAGGGGGCCAGATGGCCGACAACGGCGATTGGGGCGCAACGCTTACGCCGGGCGGGTCTATCACGGTGCCAGCCGGAAAGCACAGTGGCGGCGGCAGCGTAGTTGCCAAGCCCTTAAAGACGATCACCATGACCGTTTCAAACTGGCCGCACGAATACCCCGCAATGGAGTGGCACTATACGTTGACAGGTGGAACGCTTGTCGGTGTCGCGTCGCTTGACGGCGGTTCCGGCGACGGAAGCAGCAACATTGTAGATAGCATTCGTATTGTGGGAAACACTATATATGTCGCAAACCGACAGGGCGGCGCTCCTATACGAAATATCACCCTGCTGTATTACTAAGAAAGGGATGAACCATGGCAGAACTTATCACGATTGATGTCTTGACCCGTGCAATCACAATTCCCACCGGGCAGGAATTGTTCGGCGTTGCCGGAGATAAAAACGTTGAAACAAAGCACATCCGCATCAACGGCCATGTAACCGCCAGCGGCCTTGACCTGTCCAAAAATTTTGTTTGGCGCGTCGTTGGTAACAATGGCGGCGGCGGGCCGTTCTCCGACCCCATCGACATCACCACGCTTACATCTGATGGTTGCATTGAAATGGACTGGACACCCAGCCCCGCCGCAATGGCGCGCAAAGGCAAGCTGCATTTCAATGTGTGCGGTATCGAAGTTGATGACAGCGGCGTGTCACTGCATGAATGGCACAGTGAAATGGGCACGGGCATTGCCAAGGAAAACGCCGAAGCCCCCATTGAGGACATCGGCGGCACTGATCTTGTGGCGCATTTGCAGGCCATGGCCGTGCAGGTTGCAAACAACGCAAAGGTCACTGCCGATGCCACCGCCGATGTAAAGAACGCCGCCGAGCAGGTCGAGCAAGGCAAGAACACTGCCCTTAAAGCTGTGGAATCCATCATTGACAGCGCGAAGGAAGCGTCTGACGCTGCGGCGACATCTGTTGCCGCCCGCGATGTTGCCAAGACAGCCCAGAATGCTGCAACCCAGCAGGCCACGCAGGCCGCCCAGAGCAAGGACGCTGCTGGCAAGTTGATGCAGCAGGCCAAGACCTACGCCGACGAAGCGGCGGGCTATGCGGGCGCGGCAAAGTATTCTTTCGGCTATACCAGCGACGGCAGATTTGCATTTTTCGTAAACGATGAAAGCGAGGTATAAAGCATGAACCCTGTATGTTTTCCCTTTACCGATGACACGGGCAAAGAAATGCGTGATCTTATGTCGCAGCAGACGGAATTGCTGGCCGCGATTGCGGCGGGCAATGCAAGCGCCGAGTTCATCGACGCGAGTTTTGGCGCACTGCTTGACGGCACGAACACTACAAAAGTGTTTTGGCTTTGGTGGCCGTTGAGCGCCACCGGCGGTGCATCGAAGTATGACCGCCTGTGCCGCTTCTTTGCCATGATGGCAAAAGCCGGGTACAAACTGGCCTACACGCTGCGCTTCTATCTGGACACGGTATCTTCTGACTACACGGGTACGCCGCTGGACGATCTGGCGGATGGCCGTTCCGCTGCACCGCTTGTGACCGATACCACCACCGATGTAACCGACTGGGCCGAAGAAGATTTGATGACGTGGTACATTCGCGGTAATGCTTTGAGCCTTGCCGATGGCACTATGAACATCCTTGCGCTGGAAGGTGAACGCGAGTTTGACATCACGGGCGAAACCGCCCCCGTCTACTGCTTCTCTTTGGCGCTGTGCCTGAAAGAATGGGAAGATGCCAGCTATATGTATAACAGTTGGCGCACCTATCCCGGCAACGGCTATGTGCCGATGGCGGGCGACGTTGCCCCCGATGGCGCGATGCGCGTTATGACGTGGCATCCCGCTTACTGCGGCGGTCTGAATGCGAAAGGCGGCATGACAAGCGGCATCGGCAAGCCGCCCATGGTCTGGGTCAGCGCCAACGCTGGCATCCCTCTGGCCCGTAAAACTACCACATACGAAGGACTGTGGAACGACTGCGATCAGCAGTTTGCCTTGTCCGCATGGCGGCTGCGCCACTGGACAAAGAGCAACAGCGGCAAGTTGGAGGGCTGCACGTCCTACAATTACCAGTATACCCCCGCCGTGGCCGAAGCAAACGTCAAGCGCGTTGTGCTGACTACGGCGCAGGCCGCAAACATCCTGCCCGGTTCCGGCGTGTGTCTGGGTGAGCGCAGCGGCGAAACCAGCCCCGGCACTGACCGCAATACTTCTTATAACCACAACGTTCTGAGCTGGGCAAAGGTCGTCAGCGTCACATCTGAAGTTATCGGCGGTGTGGAATACGGCATTGTGAATCTGGATTTGACGGATGCCATTTCCCCGACCACTACCATGCTGCTGTCTACCATGCCGTGGCCGTCCGGCACGACGGAATGTCTGCCCGGTCATAGTGATGGCTGCATGGGCAACCTGACGAATGGTAAATACCCCTACCGCGTGGCAGGCGTTGAAATGCAGATCGGCAACTATACCGAACAACTCGACCCGCTGTGGCAGGCAAGTCTTGTTGACGATCACTGGCACTATGATGTCTATTCCTGCCGCGATTCCGAGAAACAGGCGGGCAGCATCACGGCGAACTATGAAAAGACCAGTTCGTTCGATCTGCCCAACGCCAACAAATGGAGTTGGAACTATATCCGCGCACTGAACAAACTTGCCGCTGAATCCATGAACCCTGTGAAATTTGGCGGCAGTGATTCCACCTATGTGCGGGCGGCTTTCCGTTCCCCCGGTAGTGCGGGCCTGTACGCGCCTTGGCGTTCTGGCCGTCTTAGCGACCGTGGCGCGTGTGGCGTCCCGTGCGCGTTTGGCATCTATTCGCCCGCGAACTCGGCTTGGCACGGTTCGCCCCGCCTTGCAGGAAGCGGTAAAAAGCGGGGTGAATGGGTGAGCGCGTAAGCGCCACCCAGAGGGGCAGCAGGCCCCTACATAATCCTGTAAGCAATATTCCTTATGGAGCGGTACAGCGGCGTTCGGCGGCTTTCAATTCCCCCGGTAGTGCGGGCCTGTACGCGCCTTGGCGTTCTGGCAATCTTAACGACAATGGCGCGTGTGGCATCCCGTGCGCGAATGGCAACAATTCGCCCGCGAACTCGAATTGGAACGGTTCGCCCCGCCATGCTGATGAAAATAAAGTCCGCACAATGCGGGCAAAAGCGTTGTACCGCGCCTGCGGCTTTGACCGCTAAGATCATGTGATACCGACACCATATAGCTGCGCCGATGCGAGAGATACGCGCGGGGTGGTGTGTATGGCCGCAGGCCATGGGCCTGCGTGGCGGCTAGTAGTAGATACTGCGGCCCTGCTGCAAGGGCCACAGCAACCGAACGTCGTTGAACATCAGCAAGAACGAAAGGCTTTGAGGGTTTGAAAAAGAACAGATATATGCCGCTTACACATGAACTGTGTGAGCAAGCGGCCTTAGAAGCCTTTAACGATAAATGGTTCCGTCGTAATTATCTGGCTATGGCGGAAAAGTACGGAGGTGTTACCCGTGCAGAATTACAGACCGCCGCCCGCGTGGCGGATATGGGGCCGCGCCTTGAAGTAGTTCACGGCATTGCCCTTGAAATGGAACAGCGCATTGATGATCTGCTGGACGGCAGTGCAAACGATCTTGACCTTGACCCGGTGCATACTTTCCCGCGCATTGATGGTATCAGTATGAAACTGCGGCAGTTGTCTGACTGTTGCCCGCTGCATCAATGTTTCGGGCATCTGGCCTATCTTGGCCTGCGGCCACTGCTGCGCGCAAGACTGTTGCCGTATCAGTTCGCCAGCATCCCGAAGAAAGGCCAGACGGCACTAAAGCGGCAAGTTGAACGATGGCTGCGCCGTAAAAGTCTTGGCATCCAGCACGCCTTAAAACTGGATGTCAAAGGCGCATACGAGCATACGAAACAGGAACTTGTGCTTGCGATTCTGCAATATGAAATTCCGCGCGCCGCTTGGCTGCTGGCCGTTGTGCGCTGCCTGCTGGCAATGTCACCGAACGGCGGATTGCTGATTGGTGGCTATCTGGAAGCATGGATGTTCAATCTTGTCGCAAGTTATATTCTTGCCCGCATCCTTGGCTATGTCAAGACCCGGCGTGGTGTGTCCGTGCCGCTTGTGGTGCGCAGTGGCAGTTATATGGACGATCTTGTGTTGATGGGCCGACGGTGGGCTGACATCCAGAGCGCGGCCCGTAAGATTACAAAATGGGTCAAAGACACGCTGCACCTGACAATCAAAGACAGTTGGGTGCGTGTTGACTTCCTGTCGGCGGCAGAGGAACACCGCCGCCGACACCTGAAAGGCGCGGCCAAAGGGTGCCCCGGTCTGGATATGGCAGGGTATGTCATGCACCGCACCTATACTACCGTTCGCCCGGGTATTTTTAAGCGAGCACGGCGGCAGTATATGCGCGCAGGTGCAGACTTGAAGCGCAGCCACTTCATCCCACTTTACCGTTCGTACCGCCTGATAAGCTACAACGGATATTTCAAGGGCACAAAATCCCGCGCCGCTGCCGAAGTGCTGAACCAACAGAAACTATTCAAATCTGCAAAATGGGCGGTGCGTGCCGCCGCGATCAAAGAAAGGAGCCTTGCCGTATGATTATTACGGAATCCCTCGACCACAAACCCGCTGCCGTCACACTGGAACCGATGCCCGATGGTACGGTGTGGCTTTATCTGCGCAGAAATGCGAAGCAGGTAAAATCCGATACCACCACCGAAACGCCCGATGCCGAACCGTGGCAGTGTGAAACTGCTGTCGGCAAGCTGGGCGCAGACCGTTCCGGCGAAACCACCGATACCATCAATGCAAAATTTGATGATTGGTGGACGTATGCCGCTGCGTGGGCAGAGAGATCGGAAGAGCACACGTCTGAACTCCAGTCACCCGTCCCGATCTC
>OMGI01000745.1_pt1 | contig 23214 bp, 21 predicted proteins | sample 1645801 | NCBI WGS metagenome assembly OMGI01 (sample SAMN05578584, study PRJEB25193) | human gut metagenome | biome: Human Microbiome; feature: human-associated habitat; material: feces | host: Homo sapiens | place: USA:Birmingham
ACTTAACCCAACATCTCACGACACGAGCTGACGACAACCATGCACCACCTGTCTCAGCTTTCCCCGAAGGGCACCTAATGTATCTCTACTTCGTTAGCTGGATGTCAAGACCTGGTAAGGTTCTTCGCGTTGCTTCGAATTAAACCACATACTCCACTGCTTGTGCGGGCCCCCGTCAATTCCTTTGAGTTTCAACCTTGCGGTCGTACTCCCCAGGTGGATTACTTATTGTGTTAACTGCGGCACTGAAGGGGTCAATCCTCCAACACCTAGTAATCATCGTTTACGGCATGGACTACCAGGGTATCTAATCCTGTTTGCTACCCATGCTTTCGAGCCTCAGCGTCAGTTGGTGCCCAGTAGGTCGCCTTCGCCACTGGTGTTCCTCCCGATATCTACGCATTCCACCGCTACACCGGGAATTCCACCTACCTCTGCACTACTCAAGGCCAGCAGTTTTGAAAGCAATTTATGGGTTGAGCCCATAGTTTTCACTTCCAACTTGCCGGTCCGCCTGCGCTCCCTTTACACCCAGTAATTCCGGACAACGCTTGCACCCTACGTTTTACCGCGGCTGCTGGCACGTAGTTAGCCGGTGCTTTCTTGTTAGGTACCGTCATTATCGTCCCTAACGACAGGAGTTTACAATCCGAAAACCTTCTTCCTCCACGCGGCGTCGCTGCATCAGGGTTTCCCCCATTGTGCAATATCCCCCACTGCTGCCTCCCGTAGGAGTCTGGGCCGTGTCTCAGTCCCAATGTGGCCGTTCAACCTCTCAGTCCGGCTACCAATCGTCGCCTTGGTGGGCCGTTACCTCACCAACTAGCTAATTGGACGCGAGTCCATCCTGAAGCGAATAAATCCTTTTCCCTCAATCCGATGCCGGACCGTGGGCTTATGCGGTATTAGCAGTCGTTTCCAACTGTTGTCCCCCACTCCAGGGCAGGTTACTCACGCGTTACTCACCCGTTCGCCACTAAGCTGAGAAAAGCAAGCTCCTCTCAGCTCCGTTCGACTTGCATGTGTTAGGCGCGCCGCCAGCGTTCGTCCTGAGCCAGGATCAAACTCTTTATAAATGGTATTTAATCGCCATTTAAAAGCGTTAAATCGCTGTAATCACTCAGACACAATCGCTTGCGTCCTGTATGAATTACTTGTAAATTTGGAATTGATTAACGTGGGTTTCCAAACCCACGATCAAGGTTCCACAAGTTTCAGTTTTGTTCAATTTTCAAGGTCCTGCTGCGCTGTCGCGTTTCCGTGACAGCTTGTATATTATATATCAGATTCTCTCGTTTGTCAAGAGGTTTTCTGAAAGTTTTTTGAAGAAGTTTTCTTCAAAAAACGGCGTACAAGCTGTAGGTAAAGGCTCCAGCGGCTGCCGCCGCGGGCTGGGCTCGCGAGACAGCTTGATTATTATAGCAAGTAGTATGACCTTTGTCAACAGGTTTTTGCAAGTTTTTTTGATTTTTTCGACAAAGTTTGAGGGAGAAGTTTGGGCAAGGTGTATATTGGGGTGACGCGGTTGGCGGGCACAAATTATGGGGGTGAGCGGTGGAAGATTAACGGCAGGCGGCGGGGAGGTTGCGGGCCGGGCATGCCCGGCCCCTACGGGGTGGCGGAAGGGTGAGCGGGTGTAGGCCGGGAACGGGCAGGCGGAGGGGTCAAGACCCCTCCCTACGGTGTGGGGTGAGACGGGGTGGCAAAGCAGTAACGGGTGGTTATGGAAAGCGCGCGGGCCGGGCATGCCCGGCCCCTACGGGGGTGATGGTGGATGGAGCGGTATATTTTCAACATCCGGCACACGTGAATGTGGAAAACACTTGCAATTTCTACCTTATTATAATAGTATAGAGTCAACATACTTGAAACGAGGTCCTGTCATGATCCTGGCATTGAATATCGGCAACTCCAATATTACGTTTGGCGGGTATACGCCGGACGGCAAGCTGGTGTTTTCGTCGCGGCTGTTTGCGGACACGGCGCTGAGCAGTGATGAGCTCCTGTACAAAATCGTAAACATGCTGGCGCTGTACGGGGCGGAGCCGCAGCAAATCACGGCGGTCATCTTTTCCAGCGTGGTGCCGGCACTGACGCCGCGGCTGCGCGAGGCCCTGCGCAAGATGTGCGAGTGCCAGATCATGGAGGTCGGCCCCGGGCTGAAAAGCGGGGTGCGCATCCGCATGGACAACCCGGCCCAGCTGGGCGGCGAGCTGCTGTGTGCCATCGTGGGCGCGCTGCAGCGGTGCACGCCGCCCTGCGTGGTGGTGAACTTTGATACCGCCACTACCCTGCTGGCTGTGGACAGCACCGGCGCACTGGTGGGCGGCAGCATCCTGCCGGGGCCGCAGTGCTCGCTGTCGGCGCTGGTGCGCAACACGGCGCAGCTGCCCCAGGTGGAGCTGGAGGCCCGCCCGCGGCGTTTGCTGGGGGCCAACACGGCGGACTGTCTGCACAGCGGCATTGTGTACGGCACGGCGGCCATGCTGGACGGCATGGTCGCGCAGATCCGCGCAGCGCTGGGCGTCCCCGACGCGCCGGTGGTCGCAACCGGCACGCTGCCCGACAGTGTGCGCACGGCGTGTGCGACGGATATTGTGTACCGCGAGACGCTGGTGCTGGAAGGGCTGTATTGGATCTGGAAGAAGAATACGCGGAAGTGACGTTTTGGTTGCGGGCCATCCCTGTAGGGGGCGGCGTTCTCGACGCCCCGCGGAGGGGTCAAGACCCCTCCCTACGATGCAAACCAGTAACAGGCGGCGACGTAAAGTTGCGGGCCGGGCATGCCCGGCCCCTACGGGGTGGTGGATGGTTGGCGGGTGCCGGCCGGAAGGTGCGGGCGGCATATATGCCGCCCCCTACTGGCAGGCGTATTGTACTATCCGTATTCCGGACAAACATCATTATATATCCAAAGAGGTGCTGCCCGCGCCTCTTTCTTTTTTTGTGGTGTCGTGTTATAATATATTATGTATAGTTGTGTACAAAATTTACAGAGAAAGGTATTTATTCATCACCCATGCAGCATTTGAAAAACTTTAACTGGAAGAAATTCCTCTTGCAGGGGGTGCTCCCCTTCCTGCTGGCGGTGGCGGTGGGGTTCATCTCCCGCTATCAGCTGGAGCTGTCCGACGGCGTGGCCGAGAGCTTTTTGCAGCTTCAATGGCCGCTCTACGCGCCGCTCAACGCGCTGACCGCCTTTTGCCTGACGCTGATTTTGTTTGCGCTGCTCGGCAAGTGGAGCCGCGCAACGGGCATTTCGGGCGCGGTGTTCACCGTCATTGCGCTCATCAACTACTACACCCGCGACCTGCACGGCTCGGCGCTAATGCCCCAGGACATTTTGAACCTCGGCACCGCCGCCGAGGTCATGGGCAGCTACACCCTGAAAATCACGCAGGACGTTGTGAAGATCGCGCTGCTCTACCTGCCGATTCTGGCGATTGCGTTCGTGCAGGCGCAGCTGGTCAAGGGTGCGCCTAAGCGCGCCGGCTGGAAGGCCCGCGGCGTGCGGGCGGCGGGCAGCGCACTGGGCGTGTTTCTGGTCATGTTCTTCGGCTACTTCGGCCCCGTGACCATCAAGCCCAAGACGACCTACGGCTGGGCGTGGCAGAACACCTATTACACCTACGGCTATCTGGCCGGGACGATTGAGGCCACCAGCCTGATGGCCGACCCTATCATTGAGCCGGAGAACTACAACGACGCCGCGGCGGTGAACACCGCCCGCAAGGCCGACGACTACATCGCCCCTGCCAGCCCCGAGAGCGCCGAGGACTACCCCGACATTGTGCTGATCCTGTCCGAGAGCTTCTACGACTTTGACCTTGTCACCGACCTGCAGGCCGACACTGACATCATGCCGGTCACCAAGAACCTGCCCAACTCGGTCTACGGCCACACGATCAGCCCCCATGTGGGCGGCGGCACAAACTCCACCGAGTACGAGATGCTGACCTCCAACTCGCTGATCCTGATGCCCAGCATCACGCCGTTCAACTGGCTGAACCTGTACAACGCCAACAGCGTTGTCAGCTACCTCAAGGGTCTGGGCTACTCCACGATGGCCGCCCACCCCTACACGAACTCCAACTACCGCCGCGACTCCGCCTGGCTGGCGCTGGGCTTTGACGAAACCCATTTCCAGAGCGATTTTACCACGCAGGAGACCTACGGGGACCGCCCGTACCAGACCGACTCGGCCACCTACCGCGACTGGGAAACGATGTACGAGGCCATGCCGGAGGACCAGCCGCGGTTCAGCTTCCTGGTCTCCATCCAGAGCCACGGCGACTACGATATGAACGATGCGTCGCTGGATATTGTCCACGCCGCCACCGACTACGGCGACTACGATGCGCTGATGGACGAGTACCTGAGCTGCATCAAAATGACCGACGCCGCCGTGCAGGAGCTGTGCGATTACTTTACCGCGCAGTACGAAAAGACGGGCCGCAAGGTCATTGTGGCCATGGCTGGTGACCACGCGCCCAGCTTTGTGACCCATGTGGCCGACGCCAGCTTTGCCGAAACCGACAACGAGCTGCAGATTTTGGAGCGTAGCACGCCGTTTTTCATCTGGGCCAACTACCCGCTGGAGCACACGGCAGCCGCCACCAGCACCACCGACCCGCTGAACCGCATGGACATGGTCATGTTGGCCCCCACCCTGCTGCAGCAGGCAGGTCTGCCCCTGAGCGACTACTACAAGTACTTGTTGGAAATGAAGCACAACACCCCCGTTGTGACCGCCGCCAACGACTACATGAAGGTGGACGGCACCACAGCCGAGTACGGCGCAGACCCCGCGCTGGACGAGTGGGCCAAGGGGTATCTGATGCTGGAATACAACAACATCGGCGCGCACGCCAAGCGCGACCAGAGCATTTTTGACCCCGCCGAATAAAGAGGAGGCATCCCTATGACAGGCCTGAAACGAACCCCGCGCAGCCGCGACGGCTTTACGCTGGTGGAGCTGATCGTGGTATTGGTGATTCTGGGCGTGCTGGCGACCTTTGCCGTCCCGGCCCTGACCGGGTACATTGACAGCGCCAAGGAAAAGCAGGCCGTCAGTGAGGCGCAGGCGTGTGTGATGACGGCGACCCGGCAGGGTGCGCAGAACTACGCCTTGGTGCAGAACGCATCTGTAGCCGGGAACGCCGAAAATGCAGCCGCCTTGACCAACTGGGCAGGCACGTTGACAAACGAGGTTCCCACCGTGACCGGCGGAGATGTAGCACTTACCGAGGGCAGCGGGCAGTATCTGCTGCATGTGAACACCCCGCCTGCGGGCAATATTACGCCTGTTGGGATTTCTTCGGATGCCGGGGTCAAGGGTGCCGTGCAGGGGATGACCTGCAACGCCGGCGGGCAGGTTTTATACTTAGTGTATACCAGCGCCGATGGGATACAGGTCGTATACACGAACACGGGAACCACCGCGAGTGTAAATATCGGCAGTGATGAGGCTGTTGTTGTGCCGACGCCGAAGAAGAATGACAACTCCGGCGGCGATGAAACCGGCGGGGGCAGCACCGGGGGCGGCGGTTCCGGCGGGGGCGGTACGACCGGCGGCACTGTTACAGCAAATGAAAAGCAGTTCATTATCCACTTGCAGGATATTGAAACTAAAAACTCTGCGCCTTTTGCAAACAGAACATATCACATTCAGAGCGGCAATAACTCCTTTGATGTGGACTCTGATGAAAACGGTGATATTCTGTTGGACATTTCTCGTGATAAAGACCATCTTCCCCGCACTGTTATCGGGGATACGCCGACTTATATCACCGAAACTAAAATTCCTGATGGCTATCAAGTCATTCCCAGCAGTACAGTAATCAATATCAGTGTTTGGAATAGGGGGGACGACTATTATCTCTATTCCATACAGGATGACAGAAATAACAATCCATTTGATATCGATATGGAAAAAAGGCGGCTTACCATTATGCGCTTTCCCGTTGCCAAATTGGAGCTGCACGTCACTGACCCTGATGGAAAAGCGCTGTCCGGTGCTACCTTTGCTATTATGAACGGCTCAACCACTGTTGCCGAATTCACCAGTGATAGTAAAGGAGAATGCTCCGTTCCTGTCAAACTGCACGAGGGAGATAAGATCGGGTATTCTGCTTTCCTAACTACCGGAGACCAAACTTATGTTATAAAGGAAACTCCTCCTGCCGGATATAAGGGAAGCTTCACATGTTCTTTTAATTTATATTATAAGCCATATCCCTCTAATCCGACTTCCCATCATACAACCTGGTTCCGTATTAATGCTTTTAACGACAATAGTGGAGAAGGGGGTAGTCATAGTCTGGTAAATACTGTTGGTGAGCAGGATACTTTTCATGTCACAAACAGCAAACTCTAACTCTGCACTGTCTATATCCGTAAAATTGATAACGCCGGAAATCCTGTATCCAACCCCAATCTAAAAGCTGACAATACCAGCAGCTTCGTTACGCCAGAGCATAAACTACAGGATACAACCAAAATATAGCAGACTGTCGAAAAACGCTTGTAGGGGCGAGCATTGCTCGCCCGTGCCCGTTTGCCTTGCAAAAAAGCCGTCCCGGAAAATGCGTTGCTGCGGTAATTTGGCGGGCGGCCAATGGTCGCCCCTACGCACGCAATAAGGCAAGCATGCAATTTATTGACGGTCTGCTATATAATTTTACCCTCAATCAATAAGAAAGCCCCCACCCAGCCGCAGAACATCTACGGTTGGGTGGGGGTGGTTTATTTGTAGAGATTGCAGGGGCGCGGCGGCAGCGGCAACACTCCCGGGCGGATATGGGATTTGCCCCTGCGTTCTCTGCCAATCACAAAAACTCTTTCCAGTAAATCTCTGCGCTTCTCGTCATCTCCCGGGAAAAGTCGCTCGCGTACTTGCGCTTGCAAAATGCCTGCACGGCTTTGTCAAAGTCGTAGTCGAGCTGGCCGTTGGCGGCGGCTTTCGCCGCAAAGTCGGCGCGCAGCTCGTCGGGCGTGCGGTCCGTGTACACATTCTCGCAGACGACGGCCTGCTCGGCAAAGCGGGCGGGCTTGGGGCGGCGCTGCTGCTGCTCCGTGGGGCGGCCAAACACCAGCATACAGGCGGGCACAACGTACTGCGGCAGGTGCAGGGCATCGCGCATGGCCTCAGCATTCTCGAGGACGTCGCCTATGTAGCAGCTGCCGATGCCCAGAGACTCGGCGGCGACCACGGCGTTCTGGGCGGCAATGCAGGTGTCGGCCACGGCCAGCATCAAGTCCCCTGCCCCGGGCTTGCGGGCGTCCGTGATGCCCGCAGCGTGGTAGGCGTTGAGCCAGCGGCGGCAGTCGGCCAGGAACACCAGCACCAGCGGCGCCCCGGCAATGAACGGCTGGTGGTCGCACAGGTCGGCCAGCGCGGCCTTCAGCGCCGGGTCGGTGATGTCCAGGATCGTGTACAGCTGCTGGTTGCCTGCCGTCGGTGCCTGGAACGCCGCGTTCAGGATGGCCGCCCGCTCGTCCGGCGTGACGGGGTCGGGGGTGAATACCCGCACGCTTTTGCGGGCGGAGAGGGCGGAGAGGATAGCGTTGTTTTCCATAATAAGCTCCTTTAAGCCTTCCCCCGGGGGGGAGGTGGCGCCGCAGCGCCGGATGAGGGGCAGCCTTCCGGCGGCAGCCCGTAAGCGGATCAGTACCGCAAGCTTGCCCCTCATCCGTCTGTGGTCGGGGCCACAGACACCTTCCCCCTCGGGGGGAGGCAAATCAAAATCAACTTTTCCGTTTCTTCAAAAACTTCCCGATCAGCGTATCCAGCATGCTCAGCACCTCGCGGATGTTCAGCACGCAGACCACCGCGGTGATGCCCACGACGGGCAGCGCCCAATGGGTCAGGTTCATCATGCACCAGATCTCCGCCAGCACCAGCGCCAGATTCAGCACAAGCCACGCCGGGTGGAAGTCGATCTCCAGCAGACCGCGGGTCGAGTAGGCGCGCAGCAAAAACACCAGCATCAGGCTCAGGAAGCTGGCCGGGGTTACGCCCCACGGGCCCCACCGCAAAATGAGCAGGTAGTTCAGAATCAGGTTCAGCACCGCACCGGCCAGCATTGTGAACAGCGAGCCGGTAGACCGTTTATACACGACGTAGACGCTGTTCAGGAACTGGTTCAGGCAGGTCAGCATCGAGCAGAGCGTCAGGAACGGAACAAACGTCCAGGCGTCAAAATATTCAGCCTTGAACACCCGCATGAGCAGCTGGCACAGCATGATGATGCCCGCCACGCAGCAGAACAGCACGCTGGCATACACGCGGAATATCTTGGAGAAGAACGCCTGGCGGTCCGTCTCCTCGGTCACGGCGGAGAGCTGCCACGCCTCATAGAAGATGCTGCCCAAAATCGTGATGATCTGCGGCAGGAAGTACCCCGCCGACAGCAGGCCGACCCAATGGTTGCCGCTGCGGCCCGCGTAGCCCTCGCACATGCCCTGCACAAAGAACATGTCGCTGGCGTTGATGATCCAAAAGCTGATGGACGCCGGGATCATCGGCAGGCAGTAGCGCAGCATCTCCTTCCACAGCGTCTTGTCAAATGCCTTGGGCTTGAAGTACCGCCAGCACCCGCCCGCAATGAACACAAACACCATGGATGTCAAATCTGCCAGCGCATTTGCCAGCAAAAAACCTGTAGCGCCCATTTTTAAGACGCTCAGGAACAGCAGGTAGTAGAGCAGCAGGCTCAGCGTGGTCAGCACACCGTCTATGGCGACCAGCCGGTTCAGCATCCGCGAGCGGATGAACTGGGTACAAAGCGTTCTCATACAGCTGGCCAGCACGCAGAGGTACAAAAAGCCCAGGTACTCCGCGGCGTTGGGGATGAGCCGCACCAGCGGCATGGCCAGCAGCAGCACCACAAAGCCCAGCCCGATAGTCGCCGCGCCGTTGACAAAGACGCTGGATTTGTTGGTCGCTTTGTCCAGCCCGAACCGGATGACCGCATAGGCCACGCCAAGGCTGACCACCGGGATCAGCAGGTTTGTGGCCTGCTGCAAAAGGCTGGACACGCCCATAACGTCCGGCGAGTCGAGCGCGTAGCTCAGATACGGGCGGATGAAGAAGCTGAGCAGCTTGGAGCTGAAGTTGGAGATGGCAAACAGCAGCGTATTGCTGACCAGCGTCGTATATTTTTTCTGTGGAGACGGCAAGATGGGAACCTCCCTTATTTGTAGAGTATGAAGCCTTCCCCTCCGGGGGAAGGCGGCCGAGCGAACGCGAAGGTCGGATGAGGGCAAACCTTCCGCCAACACCCCGTTCACGGGCAATCGCGGCAAACTCCCCCCTCATCCGTCTGCTTTCACCGCAGCTTCAGCATCCGTTCCCGCTGCTTATAATCCGGCAGCACCTCCGCCACCGCGGCCCAGAATGCCGGGCTGTGGTCGGGGTGGGCAAAGTGACAGAACTCATGCACAACAACGTACTCCTGCGCGGGCAGCGGCATCGTGCAGAGCCGCCGCGCAAACGCCAGCGTGCCGGTGCGCAGACTGCACGACCCCCAGCGGGTGTTCATGTCACGCACCGCAATTTTGGGCATCGCGCCGCCCGGGCAGGTCGCCGCGAATTGCGGATAGTATGCCCGGCACAGCGCCTGCATATAGGCCAGCGCCTCGGCCTTGGGCGGCAGCGCGGGGGCCGCGGCGGCCTCTCTTTCGCGCCGGGCCGCGGCACGCGCCTGTGCGGTGCGCACCCAGTCGGCCCGCGCCGTGACAAAGGCGTCCACATAAGCCGCAGGCACCCGCGGCGACGCACTGGCCGCCACACTGCCGTCGGCCCGCACGCGCAGGTTGATGTTGCGCACCCGCCGCCGCGTCAGCGTGTAGGTGATGCCGCCCGCCGTCCGCTCCATGCCCGGCCCCCCTTTTGCAAAAGTATATAGTTTATTGTACACGCATTTGCCCAAAAGTGCAACAGTTGCCTGCGGCGGCGCATTGTGGTATGATACTGCCAAAAGGGGGCTTTTGCATGAAATCGCTGTTTTTTGTTCTGCCCGCCCTGCTGCTGGGCCTGACGGCCTGCGGCGCGCCGGTGGCCGCCGTGACCCTGCCCGACACCGTGCAGGTCGAAAAGACCCAGACCGCCGAGACCGCCGTCCTCTACGAGGATGCCGACGGGCGTGAGGTCAGCCCCCGCCGCGCCGCCCTGACCGAGTGGCGCTGGTCTGTGGCCGATGACACGATTGCCGAGGTCGATCCCAGCGGCATTGTGACCGGTCTGCGCGGCGGCTCGACCACCCTGACGCTGCAAAGCGCCGACGGGAAAATTTCCGCCAGCTGCCCGGTGCAGGTGTCCAGCCCGCTGCGCGGCATTGCTTTGGACGACTACACGCTGTATTTTGACGACGAGCTTGTGACCTGGATCACCGCCGACGGCACGAGCGAGTCCGACTACGCCTACGCCAGCCGCATCGGCGCAGTCTGCCATCTTCTGCCGGAGGACACCACCGACCACCCCGCCGTGACCTATCACATCGCCGACGAGCGCATCGCCCGCTTCGACGGCTCCTGGCTCGTCCCCGTGAATTACGGCACCACGACCCTGACCGCCGACTGCGGCGGTTTTACGGCGCAGTGTACCGTAACGGTGGTCAGGCCGGAGGAATAGGCAAAAGAAAACGAGGGGATGTACAACAGCCCCTTTGGTGACCCTCCCGTCCATCTCCCGCGCCCTAAAAACAGCCCGCGGGGCTGTTTTTGCCCCGCGGGACGCTGGACGCGGGGCTGCGACTTGCGGTTACCGCATCAGGCTGCGCCCCTTGGGCGGGGCTTGCCTTCTGCGACCGCTGCGCCTGCTCCGGCTTCCTGTTTCCGCCGCAGGCGGCGGTCGCCTCCGCAGCAGGCTGTTCGATTCCCGTACTCCTCTACTCCTTACAATGTACAATAAAAAGAAAAAAGCTCAACCTCTTGCGAAGTTGAGCTTTTTGGTGACCCGTACGGGAATCGAACTTCTATCATTCTACAAATATCCTTTAATGCAATACGTACTAACGATAATTTTATCACTGGTATGGATTTCATTAAAGGGTATTTTTATATCTGTGTGGTACAAAGTGTGGTACTCTTCATATAAAAAGTGTGGTACAGCACCTGCTTGCAAGAATAAATAAAAAAGTTGGTGATACCCCTCTTGCCAGTACGTGCGAACTGAATATCATGATAATAAAGCCACCTACTGAAAATTACTCAAAGGAGATTATTATCATGAAAGGCAAATATTTGAATTTGCGGTCCGAAATCATCCGCGCAGGCTTTACCTGCTACAATGTCGCGGAGGCCATCGGCATTTCCCCGCAAGCATTGTCGCAGAAGATGAACGGATATTCGCTCTTTTCGGCAGAGGAAATCGCACGCATCGGAAGGTTGTTGAATATCAATAAGGACGATTACTACACTATTTTCATCGAGCCAGTCACATAAAATGGCCGGCTCTAAGGAGTCCGCATGTATACCACACAAAGTAAAATGATTTCTCGCGCAATCTGGGTTGAGAAAAAGCACGTTTGGAAAATCAACCTCCAAAAGAACGGTGTCCGAAAGTCTTTTTATTCAAGCGTCCCGGGTGACAAAGGCCGAAAGATCTGCGCCCAAAATGCAACCTCGTGGTTGTCTGGAGCTTGCCCATTTAGCGTCAGCGAACGTACAACGGTTGATACCGTGTTTGAGCGCTACCTCCAAGATAAGGCACTCGAAACCACAAACATCTACACCATCCGCAACAGGTATAACAACCACATTAAACCTATAATTGGCAAAGTCCCGGTTATGCTACTAACTAAGCAGGATTTAAAGCGAGTTATCTATACCGCATACAGAAAGCACAATCTTAGTCAAAAAAGTCTTAAAAATATACGCGGCGATTTATCTGGATTCTGTAATTATTTGGACTGTGCCGATATCCGGAACGATTTGCGTACATCAAACATTAAAATTCCCTCAAACGCCAAAAAAGGTCAAAAGCAAGCACTTGACGTTTCTTCGCTTAACATCTTATTCACCGAATCTCAGGTGCCTTATAATGGTACGATTTGTCAAGACAGCTTAATCTATGCATATCGATTCCAAGTCGTTACAGGGTTACGTCCTGGTGAATTGATGGGCCTTGAGTGGGGCGATATTGACAATGATTATATACATATACGCCGTGCCATCAATGCTAAAGGCATCACTACAAATGGGAAGAACGAATTTGCCGCACGCGACTTCCCGCAGACTCGATATACACGTATGCTTTTAGAAAGTCAACAAGTCTATCGAGTCACTCCGTTAGACCCTCATGAGAGGGTCTTTGGAAGCACTGGTCAACTATGCTACCGTAAACGCTGGGGGATCTATTGCAGGTATAACGGTATCCCTTATATTACGCCGTATGAGCTGCGACATACCTTTAGCTCAATCTACAAAAATCACTTTAGCAACTGGGTTTACGAGGAGTTAGTTGGTCATACACATCCTGGTGTTAATGGTGTCTATATGCACCCGATGGATGGAGACATGGACGGCGTTCCTGCTCTGCTTGACAGCTTGCTTGATGAAAGACTTTCATTAGGTAGAGCAAAGCGGATGCTCTTATCTAACGGCCAAACCAAATAAAAAAGCACTTTATAAAGACGAGCTTCATTCAAGAAATTTGTAATTAAGTTCGTCTTTTCTTTATTGTCCACCCTTGCGAACTGAGTAGAATTATAAGCACAGGGAGCGAACAAGCAAGATACATCCTCTCGGTTGTCATATTGCTTTACGTTTCCTCCATCAGAAAAGGGAGGTGACAGAAATGTCGTTTGGTTCTATCAACAGCAGTGCTCGACACACTTGCTTTTGGTTGCATCTATCCGGCACCATTCCTTAGTTACCAATGGCGAGGACAGTACTTCGGAAACAACATAACGATAATGCCAAGGAGGAAATAACCATGAAAATCATTGGTTATAGACGCAGTGACTTTGTCACGAAAGAAGGCCGTCCCGTCACCGGCTGCCGCATCTACCTCGCAACGGAGATTGCCTCCCAGAACGGGGAGGGCGTCTTCGTCAGGGATATGTATCTCTCTGACGCTAAGATGGCCGAACTTAAAATCAACCTTCATGACCTGATGGGACGCGAAGTGAAGATTTTCTACAACGAGTACCGTAAGCCTGAGAACATTGTGGTGCTCGACTAAGGTTTCCAAGCACACTGTAGGACGCGTTAGCGGCCTCACCTCAAAAATGGGGCTTGTCTCATTTTTGAGGTAAACCAATCAACACCCATACAGCACCTTGAAAATTTTATAACAACAAGCGTACGCTATGGACTTAAAGCCGCCACACAGGTATGGAGCTAGTATTACCTCCATACCTGTGTGTACAGTCCATAAAGCCTATAACTATAAGCTTTAAAGCGTACACAGCGGCTTTGTGTCCGTAGTGTACTGGGTACACTATATGGCAAAAGGTTACGCGACACGCCGTTACCAGCTGACAATCAACAATCCACAAGAGCATGGCTATGATCATAATGTTATCAAGGCTGCTCTTGAAAAAGGAGCCAAGCTCCTTTATTGGTGCATGGCTGATGAAGTGGGGCAAGAGGAAACCTATCACATACACTTATTTTTAGTATATGAAAATCCTGTAATGTTCACAACCCTAAAGAACAAGTTTCCTACTGCGCACATCGAAGTGCCTCAATGGGGAAAAAATTCCGAAAACTATGCTTACATCCGTAAAGAGGGTGCTAAGTATAACAAGGATGCAAACGGTCACTACAAGTATACCGACTCCAAGGGAAAAGTACATGAAGGGATAAACTACTCTGACACGTTTGAAGAAAGTGGCAGTTTACCCCCTGACAGCAAGCAGGGCGACCGTAACGACTTACGGACTCTGTATGCACTGATTGCATCCGGGGCAGACAATGCGCAAATTCTGGGTGAGCACCCGGAATACCTGCGAGATATCTCCCACATTGACCGGACAAGGCAGACCATCCTGGAGGAGAAATACCGCAATGTATTTCGCCAGATGACAGTCACCTATATCTTTGGCCCTACTGGCACAGGAAAAACTAGGTCGGTAAAAGAAGGATGCGGATACTCAAACTGCTACGCGGTGTCTGACTATCACCATCCTTTTGATGGCTACCGGGGGCAGAAAGTGATGCTCTTCGATGAGTTCCACAGCAGCTTGCCCCTTAATAGCATGCTGCAATACCTGGATGGCTATCCTTTGGAATTACCCTGTAGGTATGCTAACAAGCAGGCTTGCTACACGGAAGCATACATCATTTCCAACTTGCCGTTGGAGAAGCAGTATGTTTCCGAGCAGCACGAAAAGCCGGAGGCTTGGGACGCGCTCTTGCGGCGCATCAACTGCGTTCGGGTTTTTGACCTCGACGGCAGTCACAAGGACTATACGGTTCACGAGTATTTTCACCCTTGCACCACACCGACATTTGAGCAAATAGAGATTGATGATTGTCCGTTCTAGCGGATGAAAGCTGTGCTATCAGGCTATACGGGCATTTATTTTGAAAGGAGATTTAATCATGCGTAATGATTCTGATCGCCTGCAATGGCAGACGGAAAAAAATTATATCATGAATACGTTCCACAATGGGCTTAGACGTATTCAAACCGATTCAAAGACCGCACAGCAATATGTGCTGCTGTGCCTCGCACTCGCAGTTGCCGCCCTGATTATGGTTTCGGGCGGCTCTGGCGAGGACGTGATTTCGGTAGTATTTAGACCGTTCGTTAATTTTATTCGGGTAATTGCATGGCTGGCAGAGTGCCTTGGCGTCATTTACCTCTTTGGTTATATCCCCCACAGTTGGTCATATTACGACGATTTTTCGCGTGCTGGTATCTGCAACCAGGCGCATGAAGCACCACTGCTAGTTAAGGCCAACAGGGATGGTAATATTCAACAGCTTACTTTCAGCCTTAAAGGCTGCCCGCTCGAATACTGGGAAGACAATCGGACAACAATCGAATCCGCACTTAATGTGACCGTCCTCTCTATCACTCAGGGCAGCAACAACCAGCTCTTTGACCTTCGTGTTGTTGCCGGGTGCAACCTTATGGGGCGGCTAATCCCGTGGGCAGATACATATATGGACGATAGCGGCACAAAAATCGTCTTGGGCATCAATGCGGCAGGCATTCCCGTTAGCATTGATTTTAGCCAGCTGCCTCATTGGCTTTTGGCTGCTGCCACCGGCATGGGTAAGACGCAGTTGGCACTGTTGATTCTCTACCAGCTGTCGCAAAAAGGCTACGACATCTACCTCGCCGATTATAAAGGTGTGGACTTCGGCCCCGAATATCGTAAGACGGGGCATTATGCAGATGATGATGCTGCCCTTGAGCAGATGCTTGACAGTGTTGTACATGAGCTTAACCATCGCCGTACAGAGTTTTCTATCGCTGGCTGTGCAAATCTTGAGGAATATGTCCAGACGACCGGAGAAGAACTGCATCGAATCGTCGTTATCCTGGATGAAACCTCGATGATTCTCGATACAACTGGACGTGATAAAGATGGCAAGGCAGTAGTTGCCTCGATTACGAACAAGCTCCTCGCCATTGGCCGTCTGGGCCGTGCGCTCGGTATTCATCTGCTTGTGGCAACTCAGCGCCCCGACGTAGGGTCTGTTCCGGGTAGTCTTAAAGCACAGCTTGACGGTCGTATTTGCGGCCACACTGCCGATGCACAGAGTTCCATTGTTATCTTGGATGACGGCAGTGCCGCAAAGCTCCCTGCTATTCCCGGACGCTTCATCATCCGCAATGGCAGTGGGTCGGACGAAATTATTCAGGCTTACTACTATCACCAGTGACCAAGGAGTCGACTATGAAAAATCCACCTCTACAACAGGGCCATGACGGCCCGCGGGCACCACCGTTGCGTCCTTATCAGGCTGACACCCTTCAGCGTATGAAATCCTACGAGGGAAATGCCGCCCTGTGCGTTATCGCAACCGGCCTTGGCAAGACACGAATTTTTGCTGAGTACATCCGCTGTGATGTACTGGAAAATGACCACCACATACTGATTTTATCTCACCGGGAAGAACTCGTGATACAGCCGTTGGAATACCTCAAAGGCCTTCCCTGCGGCATCGAGCAGGGAACCACACATGCACACGGGGAACCCATCATCAGCGCTTCGGTGCAAAGCCTTGTGGGGCGGCTCGACAAGTACAACCCCTACAGTATCGATACCATCATCATCGACGAGGCCCACCACAGTGCTGCACCGACCTACCGCAAAATTTTTGAGTACTTCAAAAATGCCGTTCGTTTTGGCTTCACTGCAACCGCAATCCGCGGTGATGGTGTCGGCCTGGATGTGGCTTTTGACGACATTTTGTGCGAGTATAACACCCTATACGGCATTGAGCACGGGTATCTTAGTCCTATAGAAGCTTGTCAGGTTAATCTCAAGTATGACTTGGGGACAGTGCAGTACCGTGAGGATACTGGCGATTATGATGCCGCAGATATAGCACGCGTTATGTCTGGCACAGCAGCGGGTATCGCGGAGGCCTACACCTCAAACGCACGTGGGCAGACCATCATTTTCGCACCATCCATTGAAGAGGGCAAAAATGTGACAGCACTGCTCAATTCCCAGCATGGTGCCAGTACCGCGGCCTTTATCGATGGCACTACTCAAAATAGAGGACGTCTGTTGGAGGCCTACCGTTTGGGCCTAATTAAAGTACTTGTCTGCTATGCTGTCCTGACGGAAGGTGTTGACCTGCCGATGACAGAAACCGTTCTGCTGGCCCGCCCGGTTGCCACAACCAATGTCGGCCTGTATGCGCAGATGGTAGGTCGCGGCCTGCGGTTGCATCCGGGAAAAAGTGCCTGCAAGATTATTGATTGCGTGGGCATTTCCAGGATGCCGATATGCACGGCAGCAACGCTAATCGGCGAGGAACCGCTAGCTCCCAAACCTAAAAAGGAGCAGGTGGAAAAGTTGCCGGAGGAAACCGAACCGATAAAGGTACTTACAGGTGCGGACATTCCCGATACCTGGATACAAAATCAGAAGGAGGTAGACGTTATGGCACTTGGCGAAGGTGTTACCACCCATGATGTCGCATGGATTACACTCAAGGATGGCGGCTATATACTGCCTATCCCGACCGTAACCTACCGCATCAGCAAACCGCTGACTAACGGCATGGTGTACCTGCGGAAAAATAAAGCGTGCTCCAAGAGTGCGGTGCCATTACAATTTGCATTAGACTATGTGTATCAGGACTTGAAACAGAAGCATGCTAAATATCAACATATCTGGGACAAAAAACAGCGCTATAAGTGGGATAGACAACCCATCACCAATGAGCAAATTGCCCTTATCCACAAGCTGGCCCCGGATTACAAAATTGACACCCATAAAATGACACGAGGGGATGCCTCGCGGGCGATACAACTGCTGACCTACAAGCCGGAAGAATGGACGCCCCAAACGACACCCTCGGAGGTGCAGGACGATGCCAAGAAAAGCCCGTAAACTTTCGTCCTGCGGCGTGTATCACATCATGATCCGTGGAATTAACCGCATGACCATCTTTAATGATGATGCCGACAATCTGAACTTTTTACATATTCTCGATTTTTGCGCAGATGAAAATTTTATCATCATGGCATACTGCCTGATGGGCAACCATTTGCATCTGCTCGCGAAGGATTGTAACGATTCCTTGCAACACATGATGAAGGCCATCGGGGTACGGTACGTTGCCTACTACAACCGCCGCTACCAGCGGACAGGCCCGCTCTTCCAGGGCCGTTACAAATCCCAGCCTGTCACAACCAAAGGCTACTTCCTGCGGGTACTGCGCTATATCCACCGCAACCCGGTCGCTGCCGGAATGGTGCAGGATATGCAGGACTACCCGTGGAGCAGCTACATTGACTACTTTGCTAGTCGAAAAAAGCCGTTATGTCATGTAGACACAAGCTACGCGCTTGCACTGCATGATTTAGATTGGCTGCGGCACTACCACCAGCAGCCAGAATTAAATGCCCGCGGCATTCTGGAGGATTCTCCGCTGCCTGCCTTTACGGATGCTGAGCTTTGTGACTTTGTACGTGCAACGGCAGGCATGGAATGCCACGAAATCCAGCTTTACCCCGAATCCACCGCAACCCCGCTGCTGCGCCGTCTGGTAACACAAGAGGGCGTCAGCATTACACAACTCTCACGGCTTACAGGGATGGCACGCGGAGACATCCGCCGCCGTCTGCTGTGAGCGGTGATACAACTCTCAAAGGAGAAATCCCATGAAGAAAGAAAGCTTTATTTACAGCACTCTCACGATTGGCGGTTCGAAGGAACAGGTCAATGAAGTAATGAAGTACATCTGCGATGACATCTATGACATTGGGAGCATTGATTTGAATAAAATCTGTGCTGTGCCGGTACACCTGAACATTGGCCCCGATGATGAAGTTTCTTGCGGCGAAAAGCTTTACCGCCATTATCTTGATTTAGTTCCTTACCCTACAGAAGAGGAAGAAGAAAATTTTCTTGCTGTTCTTAGCCGTGCAGATCAGCGCCGGTTCCTTTTGGGAAAAATGGCTGTGCTGAACCGGAAGGAATACGGCTATCCTACTTATACCGGCTGGTGCACGGAACACTGGGGTACAGACGAAAACGTGATATCTTTTGAAGAATGTAATGAAAATAGCATTGCATTTCTCACCCATAGCGCACCTGCAAGTGAGGCTATTCATACGCTCTCAATTCTTTTTCCTAAAGTAAAACTTACTTTCGCGTGGGAGAAAAACAAGGTCGCCCTTATGGACGATGAAGTAGTTTTACATTATGAAGTATATCGTTACGGGGAGCTGGCAGAATCCAAATCTGCCATTGCCGGAAAGACCCACTGGCAATATAACGGCAGCTTAAAAAAACCGTTGTACTGCACGCCCCAAGAAGATAATGATTATGGGGAAATCCCTGAAGGAATTTCTGCGGAGGATTTTGAGGAACCGGACGCTATGCCTTTCTAACCCTGCCTCGTTTGAAAAGTAAACATCAAAAGGACGACAGCCTTTATTGGCTCTCGTCCTCTTTTTGTTGTCTAGTCTCAATATTGTCAAATAAAGGGCTGTCCCAAAAAGTTTTAAATGGGATTCCCAACCCCACACATATCCGTGCAACTATTTCAGTTGAAGTATTTTTAGTGGTAGCATAAGGCTTGACAGTCTTTTTAAGGACAGATGGTGCAATGCCGGAACGCTCAGCCAGCTTGTTGACACTGTAGCCGCGCTCGTCTGCAAGCTCCAAAATGCGCAGCTTAATTGCCTCCTGTAGTAGCATTTGCCCTCACCACCGTGTACAATAAAGTATATTTATTGTACCGATTTGCTAAGGGAAAAATCGTCTACCTGGAGACGATTTGAATCTTGCTCTTACGTGCTGATGTGCTATAATATAAAAGGAAGGTGATAAATGGATGCAAAAACTATCCCACACCGCACCGTACATAGCCTATGCTGTGGCAACTGCTGGGATGGCTGTGCTGCTACTCCTTGGCAGCTCGCCGGGAGCAATAGTTGCCCGCAGTTACCGGGCGTATAATGGGCGCGCTGTTCCCGGCTACACAGAATATACGTACCGGGATGTTAATCTGTCCTTCTCGGTGCCGCTATCACCTGTGACCGCGGTGGAAGCACGCGCGAAAAAAGACGGTTATATCTTGTTTGCCTATCCGCGCTGTCCCTACTGTCGCAACCTGCTCCCTGTGCTTGCCGCTGTTGCTACAAGTGAAGGGGTCACGATGGACTACTGCCAGGTAGACCTATATCGGGATATATACACCTACAACTCGGATACTGCCGCACCAGTGCAAACCAGACCAGCGGGGGAAGGCTACACCGAACTGCTAACCTGGCTGGATGACTACCTGGCCGAGTACACCGTCTCCGACCCGGAGAAAAATGAAATTGATGTCGGGGAGAAGCGTATCGGTGCACCGACCATCATCAAGGTGGAAGATGGCAAGCCCGTGTCAAAATGGCAACTATCGGATGCTTCAATATTTGTAGGTGGATACCCGGAAAACAAATACGCAGTCTGGGACAATTCCATACAGGAAGGAGTTGCAGATTCCTTGCGGGAGTATCTGGAAACTGCGTGATGTATCGGGGACGGTGAGTCGCGCAGCGATCTCCCCCGTCCCCGATTTAAAAGAATCCAAAGCCGCCACTTATCAATAGAGTGGCGGCGGCAAAATTAAAAAGTAGCCTCGGCGCTAGATGCCGAGAAGGAGTGTTTTTATGAAAAAGAATATCGTATTGGCAGTTATCGCGACTGCGGCTATGGCGCTCAGCCTGGTAGGATGCGGCGTTAAGGTCACGAACATCTCGGTTCCGGATACTGCGACCCTCGAAAAGGGTGAGAGCATCACGCTGCCGGTGAATTTTGGCACGGAGGATACCCCTGCTGAGACGCCGGTTATTGCGACTGGCGAGTCCGCTACGGCAGAGACTGCTGCGCAGGATGAAAAGATTGCCAAGGCAGCTGAGAAGCTGACGCTCGCATGGACCTCTTCCGATGAGAGTGTCGCTACGGTCGATGAGACCGGCACCGTTACAGCAGTCGCAGCCGGTGAGGCTGAAATTACCGCCACGGTCAAGGATACCGAGATGCAAGATGTCTGCGTCATCACCGTTAAGGTATCCGCGAAAGAGTTGAAGGTTCCCGATACTCTGGAAGTCAAACTCAACGATACCGATGAAACCGCAATCGAAGCGAAATGCGAGCCGAAAGATGCATCCAACATTTCGTTTGATTTCGCTTCCAGCGATGAGGAAGTCGCCACCGTCGATAAGGACGGCAAGGTGAAGGTCCTCAAAGCAGGCGAGTGCGACATCACCACGACCCTCCTGCAGGATGGTGAGAAGGTCACCGAGAAGACGACTCATGTGAAAGCGTTCTACGAAGTTGAGAGCATCACGCTCGACTCCAACGAAGGCAAACTGACGGTCGGTAATTCTCATACCATTAAGGCGACTGTTGCTCCCGATGAGGTCGCCGCTGAGACCACCATCGAGTGGTCGTCCAGCAACGAGAAGGTTGCTACCGTTGACTCCAATGGGAAGGTAACTGCCGTTTCCTCCGGGAATGCAACCATCACCGCAACTGCCGGTGAGGAGAGCGCCAACTACGAAGTGACGGTTGAGCAGCCGAAGAAGACCACGACCAGCAACAAGTCCTATACCAACAGCGGTTCCAGCAACAGTTCTGCTGTCGTGACGCCTTCCAACCAGACCCCCGTTGCGCCGGTCACGCCGTCCGCTCCCACAACGCCGGTACAGCCCAGCAATCCGGAGCCTGCTGCCCCGGCTCCCGCACAGCCTGACCCGGCACCGGCACAGCCTAGCAACCCGGAACCCGCGCAGCCTAGCAATCCTGAGCCGTCTCAGCCGAGCGGCGGAGATAGCGGTAGTACAGGCGACAAGCCCAACGGCAGTGGCGGTTGGGAGTGGGGTGGTCCCGTAATTTCTACTCCTACCGATAATGGTTGCCCGCCGGAAGAGCACGCTGGTGGTCTGTGCTAATTCCACACATCGAAACATGTAAGTAATAGCAATTAAACCCGTAGTATAGAAGCGGCAAGTCTTCTTGCTACGGGTTTGCTTTTTTCTAAGGAAAAATGGGGACGGTTCCTAAATTGAGAAGTTGACATCAAAACCTCAAAAACGGGGACGGCGCAGTCGTTTTAACGACCTGCACCGTCCTCTTTTTGTAAAAGCATTCGCTCGTAGAAACGTAGAAAAGAACCGGTGAGGTAACAGCTTGTTACCCCACCACGAATAAAGTTGACTCGTTTTGAATAGTAGACATCAAAATGGAGTAAGGCCGCTTGCGGCCCGAATTTTGCAGCAAAAAGCCGGGAGCTTTCACTCCCGGTTCTCTTTATTGTGCGGTCATCATCATGTCGCAGTCGGCACATTTTATGCGCACAACCTTTGTCCCTCGCACGCTGTTGTGACAGCAGGGGCAAACATACTTGATGCTGTGGCTGTTGGGGTTACTTCCTGTCGGCTTGCCCGTGGCGTCCCCTGCGCCCTTGCCACGCGGGGCGTAGAAATCTTCAATGCGGTTCATGCTGATGTCCTGCCAGTCTTGTTCCAAAATGAACTCACACAGCGCGTCGGTCGGCTCGGTGATGCTCCATCCAACGCGCGGGTCGTAACTGATTTTCAAATCGCGGGCCTCGGCGGCCTCCTTAAATTTTTTGTTGTGGTATGCGCCGCCCCTGCTGCAATCCTGTATGCCGTTTTGAAGGTTCCACAAGTGTACACACTCGTGGAGGGTGGTCGCCACCACGTTTTCTATGGGCCGTGCAAGCGTCCCAGCGCCGATGTTAAGCTCATGGCGGGTTGTGTCTCCTCTCTGCCATGCCTTGGCTACGGTGACGTGTCCGTAGGCTCTGGGCGTGCTCTGTATCGTGATGATAGGCTCCTCCAACTCACCGTTGAAATACTTTACATTCAACGCGCGGAAAATTTTCTCCAAGTAACCAGCCGTCCGGGAAGTCTTAACAGTCTCTTTCATTTTCGTGTCCTCACTTTCGTTTTCCCAATCTTTGCCCGTGTTATCCCACCGGGATAAGGGGTTGCGGGTTGTTCCGCGATTAGCGGACAAAAGTGAGGTTGGATAGTTGTCAAGGTGACTGTGGAATACCGCAGCCATAATTTTAAAAAGCGAGGATATGCCGCAAAAGCTCCTTTACAATTTTCCAATCCACGCTTTTATAATTTTTAAAGGAACAACAAAAAACAGGATTGCCACGGCTATAATTTACTCCGCGGCAATCCTGTTCCCATGTTACAGGGCTTGCGTTTATTTTAAAAGTGTGGTACGATTGTGGTACTTGCAAAAAGGGTAATAAAAAAGCTCCTAATTTTCAACGCATCATCGAAGAAAATCAGAAACTTAGTTTGGTGACCCGTACGGGAATCGAACCCATGTTACAGCCGTGAAAGGGCCGTGTCTTAACCGCTTGACCAACGGGCCATATAATACAAGATTTCGCTAAAACAGCAAGCAACTTATCGGCTACTATTGCAACCGACCCCCAAGTATTTTAGCGAAATCCTGTATCATGTGGTAGCGGTAACTGGATTTGAACCGGTGACACTTCGGGTATGAACCGAATGCTCTAGCCAACTGAGCTATACCG